>CAJHYI010000154.1_pt1 | contig 14232 bp, 10 predicted proteins | sample 9198771 | NCBI WGS metagenome assembly CAJHYI01 (sample SAMEA7708367, study PRJEB35096) | sediment metagenome | biome: marine neritic benthic zone biome [ENVO:01000025]; feature: sediment [ENVO:00002007]; material: shallow marine sediment [ENVO:03000034] sea grass bed [ENVO_01000059] ...
AGGGTGTGGAGATGGTGATGCCGGGCGACAATGTAGCGATTGAGGCGGAGCTGATCACCCCGATTGCGATGGAAAAAGAGCTGCGTTTTGCGGTGCGCGAAGGCGGTCGTACCGTTGGTGCCGGTGTGGTCAGCGATATTATTGAATAACGCCATAGGAGTCGAACGGTGAGAATAATCGTTACCCTTGCATGTACGGAATGCAAAAGAAGAAACTATACAACCACAAAAAACAAGCAGACAACGCCGGATAAACTGGAATTCAACAAATATTGCCGATTTTGTCGCAAGCATACGCCTCACCGGGAAACGAAATAGACGCTTCCGGTTGGTATCGGCTGAGGCGCACTTGTTAACTAAAAGCATAAGCGGAGGCTTCGGCCGGCCGTTAAAATCGCCAAAGATTTTTAATGGACTGATTTTACCAATTTTAAGGATGCAGGCCAGTAGCTCTAACGGTAGAGCATCGGACTCCAAATCCGGCGGTTGGGGGTTCGAATCCCTCCTGGCCTGCCATCTCCTTTTTAAGGCTCAGAGTTTGAAGGTCAGGGAACTATGGGATTCCTCATATCTTTGATGCTTTGAGCTTTCAACATTTTAGGAGTCATATGGGACGGCTACAACGCAAAAAGACCTCTGGCGCCAAGAAAAAGAAGAAAAAATCGGCCGAATCAGCCGCATCCAAAAAAGGGCAGAGGACCGCTGATTTGAGCGGGAAAAGAACAGCCCGCACCGCAATGCCGAGCAAAGAGAGCCAGGCGGTAAAACCGGCAGCAAGCCAGAAGCAATCTCAAATGGTCAGCGCCGCGGCTGTGAAACCAAAGGCGAATTTTTTTCAATCGGCGATCCAGTTTTTAAGAGAGGTCAAAATAGAGCTAAAAAAAGTGACCTGGCCCTCGCGCAAACAAACCATCGGCTCCACCGCGGTTGTCATTGCATTGGTTTTAATTATTTCACTTTTTCTCGGATTCGTTGATATCGGTTTGTCCAATCTGATCCGTGTAGTTTTGCAATAAAGGGAGGAGGAAAACGATTGGCGCTTAAATGGTATATCATCCACGTATATTCAGGCTTTGAAAACAAAGTTAAAGTCAGTTTGGGAGAGCGCATTGCCTCTTCTCAACATACTGATAAATTCGGCGAGATTGTCGTGCCGACCGAAGAAATTGTTGAACTTGTTAAAGGCAAACGTAAAACATCGGCACGCAAGTTTTATCCGGGTTATATATTGGTCCAGATGGATCTAAATGATGAAACTTGGCATATCGTCAATGACACGGCTAAGGTAACCGGGTTTTTAGGCGGTCGGCATAAGCCGACACCGCTTTCTGAGGATGAGGCGGCTCGAATATTAAATCGCATGGAAGCCGGCAAACTCAAGCCCCAGCCGAAATATTTCTTTGAATCCGGAGACGAGATCCGCGTCATTGATGGGCCTTTTACCAATTTCAATGGGACAGTTCAGGAAGTCAATCCTGAAAAGGGAAAGATCAAGGTGCTGGTCAGCATCTTTGGTCGTTCGACACCGGTTGAATTGGAGTTTGTTCAGGTTCAAAAACTATAATCCCGATTGATTTAAAATCCAAGCGGGAGTTATTCGTTATCAGTTATCGGTTATTAGAAATGAATTGCCTACAGCGCTCATATAACAGACGAATAACCAATAACGAATAACCAATAACCAATAACGAACAACTGGAGCGGAAAAAGCAAATGGCAAAAAAAGTACTGGCAATGATCAAATTGCAGGTAGAAGCTGGAAAAGCCAATCCATCGCCACCCATTGGCCCTGCTCTGGGCCAACATGGCGTCAATATTATGGACTTTTGCAAGGCCTTTAATGCCAAAACAGCCAATGATGAAGGCATGATCATACCGGCTGTAATAACGGTTTATCAGGATCGGTCTTTTTCGTTTATTACCAAAACACCGCCCGCGGCGGTCCTGCTCAAGAAGGCTGCCAAAATAGCGAAAGGGGCCGCAGACCCCAAGCGAGAGCAAGTTGGGTCCGTCTCACGCCAGCAAGTCGAAGAAATTGCCAAGCTAAAAATGGTTGATTTAAACGCCAATGATTTAGACGCGGCCTGCAAGATCATAGCAGGAACAGCGAGAAGCATGGGAATAGAAGTTAGCTAAAAATTACCGTTGCGAGATGCGGTTGTGGAGTGGGTGCTAAAACGCTTTTTCACCCGCAACCTGAAGCGCGCAGCGCGATTGAGGGAGATGGTTAGAAAGATGTCGAAACGGGGAAAAAAATATCTGGACTCCAAAAAAAGAATCGAAGCAGAGGGTGTCAGCAGTTTCAATGATGCCGTTAAAATGACCTTGGATTCATCGTTTGCCAAGTTTGATGAAACAGTTGATTTGGCTGTTCGTTTGGGTGTTGACCCAAGGCATGCTGATCAGATGGTAAGGGGCAGCGTGGTGCTGCCGCATGGAACCGGCAAGGATATCAAGGTGTTGGTCTTTGCTAAAGGCGAAAAAGAAAAAGAGGCCGCCGATGCCGGAGCCGACTTTGTCGGCAATGACGATTTGATTGAAAAAATAAAAGGTGGCTGGTTTGGATTTGACAAAGCCGTTGCCACACCGGATATGATGGGGTCAGTCGGAAAGATAGGAAAGCTGCTGGGGCCCCGCGGACTGATGCCTAACGCCAAAACCGGAACCGTTACATTCGAGGTGGCACGGGCCATCCAGGACCTTAAAGCCGGGAAAATTGATTTTAGAGTTGAAAAAGCCGGAATTGTGCATGCGCCGATGGGGAAAGTATCGTTCGGCGTCGATAAGATTGTTCAAAACATGGCGGCTTTTTTTGACACGATCATGCGTCTCAAGCCGGCTTCCAGTAAAGGTACATATCTTAAAGGCATTGCGATTTCGACCACCATGGGACCCGGCCTTAAGATCGATGCGATCCTGGTCAAAGACCTGTTAAAGTAGCAAGAAACCATTAACCTGGTTAAGCGATTTTTGCCCAATCGGGCTATTTGCGTCGATAGCGGCGCTCAAAAAAAAATCATCTGTCAAAGACCGTAGGTTCACAGGTGCAGCGCGTTGCTGTGATTGTGTTTAATCGGCACTGCCGGCCTGCCGAGACAGTTGTATGATTCCTGTTTCTGCCCAGCGTTTCGCGGCGCAGGAACTTGCTGTCGTCAATTGCAAATCGGCAATATTCACTCCTCCGGTTTTGTCAGTAAGAAATGGAAAGGAGGTGTAACGTACTCGTGAATTTAGAAGAGAAAAAAAGAATCACGCAGGATTTAAATGAAAGATTTACAAAGGCTGCTGTTGTGTTCGTAACTAATTACAAGGGGCTTGATGTCGCTGCCGTAAATGATCTGCGTCGCAAGCTCAGAGAAGAAGAAGTCGAATACCAGGTCGCAAAAAACTCACTTCTGATTAGAGCTTCGGAAGGAACAGATGTGGCCTTGATCAAAGACATCTTTAAAGGTCCCAGTGCTGTGGCAATGAGCTATGGCGACCCGGTTTCGCCGGCAAAAGTACTAACCGACTTTGCCAAAGACTACCAAGTGTTTGAAATCAAAGTCGGGGTCATGGATGGCAAGGCTCTTGACAGCAATCAGATCAAAGCCCTTGCAGCCCTGCCTTCCCAGGAAGTTCTGTTGGGCATGTTCGTGTCCACATTGAACAATGTGCCAACCGGATTCGTGAGAGCGCTGGCAGATATTCCCAGAAAACTGCTCAATGTCTTACAGGCCGTGAAAAATCAAAAAGAAGCAGCCTAATTTACTAAACGAATAAACCATCAAATGATGATGGCGTTAATGAAACTGGAGGAAAAAATGGCGAAAGAAAGTGTTACCAAAGAAGATGTAATTGAATTTGTGGCAAATATGTCGGTGCTTGAGCTCAGCGAGCTGATTAAGGAAATGGAAGATAAGTTTGGCGTGTCTGCAGCGGCCCCGGTGGCGATGATGGCCACCGGACCGGCCCAGGGTGAGGCTGCGGCCGCAGAGGAAAAGACCGAGTTTGATGTTATTATTACAGCCGCTGGAGACAAGAAAATTGCGGTTATCAAGGAAGTTCGGGCCATCACCGGTTTAGGGTTAAAAGATGCCAAAGCCTTGGTTGATGAAGTCCCCAAACCTGTCAAAGAAAGTGTGGCCAAAGATGAAGCTGAAAAAATTAAAACCCAACTAGAAGAAGTTGGCGCTCAGGTGGAGGTCAAGTAAATTCGCCTGAAAATCAATAGCAAGGGGGGACACATCGGAAACGGTGATGGCCCCCTTGCATGGTGCTTGCAAAGCTATTGTTTACACTAATCACCCAGCACTGACAAATCTTAACCCCAACCAACAGTGGAGATGCCATGTCTAAAAGCACTTTGGCACCAAAACGGATTCGAAAAAATTTTGGAAAGATAAAACAGATCGTGGGAATCCCTGATCTTATCGGGATGCAACGCGAGTCTTTTCAACGGCTTCTGCAAAAGGATATTCCCCCGGAAAAACGTGAGGACATCGGATTGCAGACCGTTTTTAAATCTGTTTTTCCGATTAAGGATTTTACCGGTAGTGCATCCCTTGAATTCGTATCTTACCGATTCGGTGAGATAAAGCACAGCATTGAGGAGTGCGTTCACCGCGGAATGACTTACGAAATCCCGGTTCGGATTACCGTCCGACTGGTGGTCTATGAAATCGATAATGATACCGGCGTTTCAAACATCCGCGACATCAAGGAGCAGGAAATATATTTTGGTACCATACCCTTAATGACCGAAAAAGGGACCTTCATTATTAATGGAACCGAGCGTGTTGTGGTCAGCCAGCTGCATCGCTCTTCCGGAGTGTTTTTTGACCACGACAAAGGTAAAAGCCATTCCAGCGGGAAAATTATTTACAGCTCCCGAATTATACCGGTTCGCGGTTCCTGGATCGATATGGAAGTTGATCCTAAGGATATTGTCTACATTCGCATCGATCGCCGCCGCAAGTTTCCGGTTACGTTGTTGTTTAAAGCTTTTGGTTACACAACCGAAGATCTGCTGAGCTACTTTTATCAAACCGAAAAGATCGTTGTAAAGGGCAAACGCTATTTTAAAGAGTTCAATGAAGCATTTCTAAGAGGCAAACGGGCCAGCAAAGATGTGCGCGACGACAAAAGTGGGGATGTCATTGTGAAAAAAGGCCGTGTGTTTTCCATCAAGGCCATTAATCATCTCAAATCCATTCGTGCCAAGTTGATTCCGATCAACGTGGAGGAGATTATCGATCGTGCTTTTGCCAGTACCGTTGTTGATGCAAAGGACGGGCAACCGATCGTGAAGGTCGCTGAGATGATCGAAGAGGACACATTGACCAAGCTCAGTGACAGTGGTGTCACAGAATTTGATCTGCTGTATGTCGATACTGCGAGCAACAGCGACTCTATTCGCAAAACGCTGCTACTGGATAAAGTTGAAACTAAAGAAGAAGCGCTGATTGAGATCTATCGACGGCTGAGACCGGGGAATCCGGCGACGCCGGAAGTCGCGCAGGATTTTATCGATAATTTGTTTTTTAGATCGACCTATTATGACCTTTCCGGTGTCGGCAGGCTAAAAATCAATCAACGCCTGGGTATCGGCAGTGAAATCAATCTAAACATCTTGCGCAAAGAAGATGTGTTGCTTACGGCCAAAGCTTTAATCCAGTTGCGAGATACGCAAGGTGTTGTGGATGATATCGACCACCTGGGCAACCGTCGGGTTCGCGCAGTGGGAGAATTGCTCGAAAATCAATATCGCATCGGACTCGTGCGAATGGAGCGGGCGATTAAAGAAAGAATGAGTCTTCAGGAAGTCGATGCGCTCATGCCGCACGATCTGGTAAATCCCAAGCCGGTATCTGCGGTGGTTAAAGAATTTTTCGGCACCAGTCAGCTTTCTCAGTTTATGGATCAGACCAACCCGCTTTCTGAAACAACGCACAAGCGGCGTTTAAGTGCGCTGGGGCCCGGCGGCCTTACGCGGGAACGAGCGGGTTTTGAGGTGCGCGATGTCCACCCTTCGCATTATGGACGCATTTGCCCTATCGAAACCCCGGAAGGGCCTAACATCGGTCTGATAGTTTCTTTGAGCACTTATGCGCGCGTTAATCCCTATGGCTTCATTGAAACGCCTTACCGTGTAGTGGCCAGTGCTAAGGTCACCGAGGAGGTCAAATTTCTCGATGCATTTGAAGAAAAAGATCACCCCATCGCCCAGGCCAACGCGCCCATCGACAAAAAGGGAGCATATGTCAATCCCCTGGTTACCTCCCGGGTTGCCGGGGAATTTATGATGGTCGAAAAACAAAATATTGACCTGATGGATATCTCGCCCAATCAGCTGGTCAGTGTCTCAGCCTCTTTGATCCCTTTTCTGGAAAACGACGATGCCAACCGGGCACTGATGGGGTCCAACATGCAACGCCAGGCCGTGCCGCTGTTGATAAATTCCGCTCCTCTGGTTGGGACCGGAATTGAAGGGGTGGTGGCCAGGGATTCTGGAGTTGCCGTGGTTGCCAAGCGGGATGCTGAAGTGGTCCACGTTGATGCCGCCCGGATTGTCCTAAAGCATCATCCCACCGAAACTCCTTCTGAAAAGGACGTTACTATTTATAATCTTTCAAAATTCATTCGGTCCAATCAGAACACCTGCTTTAACCATCGTCCCATCGTGCGCAAAGGCGAGTTTGTTGAGGACGGGCAGATCATTGCCGATGGTCCGGCAACCGATCAGGGAGAACTGGCTTTGGGAAAGAATGTCACGGTGGCTTTTATGCCCTGGGGCGGATATAACTTTGAGGATTCAATTTTGGTAAGCGAAAGACTAGTACGCGACGGTGTTTACACCTCGGTTCATATTGAAGAATTTGAAGTCGTTGCCAGAGATACCAAACTGGGAAAAGAAGAAATTACGCGTGATATTCCCAATGTGGGGGAAGAAGCCTTAAAAAATCTGGATGACAGCGGAATTATTCATTTGGGTGCTGAGGTGCAGCAGGGCGATATTCTTGTGGGTAAAATTACGCCCAAAGGTGAGACACAGCTTTCTCCTGAAGAAAAACTGCTGCGTGCTATTTTCGGCGAAAAGGCCGGTGATGTCAAAGATACATCCTTGCGAGTGCCACCAGGAGTCCAGGGCATTGTTATTGATGCCAAAGTATTTTCAAGACGCGGTATTGACAAAGATGACCGTACGCGCCTGATTGAAAATGAAGAAATTGCTTCCCTCGAAAAGGACCGTGACGATGAACTGGCGGTGATCGAAGAAGTTGTTCGCACTCAGCTGGCTGATTTGCTGATCGGTAAAAAAGCCATGGCAGCGCTGAAAAAAGGCAGGAAGGTCTATATCGAAAACGGCGCCAAAATTACTGCAGATATTTTGGCACAGATCCCGCTAGCGCAGCTGGAGGGACTTGTTCTCAAAGACCCCAAGGTAAGCCAGCAGGTTCATGAGAACTTAGAGCGTTACCGGGACCAACGCGAACTCTGTCGGCTGGCTTTCGAGCAGCAGGTCAGTCGTTACGAAAAAGGCGATGATCTTCCGCCGGGCGTCATTAAAATGGTTAAAGTTTATGTGGCCATGAAACGCAAACTGTCCGTGGGAGACAAAATGGCCGGCCGTCACGGCAACAAAGGAGTTGTATCCCGGATTTTACCCATTGAGGATCTGCCCTATTTCGAAGACGGTTCACCGGTTGACATGGTGCTTAACCCGCTGGGCGTTCCTTCGCGGATGAATGTTGGCCAGATATTAGAAATTCATCTGGGCCTGGCTGCCAAGGGGCTTGGCGATCAATTGAATGCGCTGGTCCAGGATCAAAAATACAAAGCGTTGCGCGATAAAATGAAAAAGATCTTTGCAGTCACAGTGCAGCGAAAAGCCATCGACAGTTTGAACGAAAAACAGCTGGTTGATTTTGCGAGCTTTTACAATGACGGGGTTCACATGGCCACGCCGGTTTTTGACGGTGCTAAGGAAGATGAGATAAAAGCACTGCTGAAAGAAGCCGGGCTGAGTGAAAGCGGTCAGGCAATTCTCTTCGATGGTCGTAGCGGTGAGCCATTCGATGATAGGGTCACCGTGGGGACGATGTATGTCATGAAGCTGCATCACCTGGTCGACGACAAGATTCACGCTCGCTCGATTGGCCCATACTCGCTGGTGACGCAACAACCCCTGGGCGGAAAGGCCCAGTTCGGCGGCCAGCGTCTGGGGGAAATGGAAGTTTGGGCAATGGAAGCTTACGGGGCAGCATATGCGCTGCAGGAATTTTTAACCGTTAAATCCGACGACATGGCAGGCCGGACGCGCATGTATGAGAAAATTGTCAAAGGTCAGAATGTTTTGGAGCCCGGGATTCCTGAATCTTTCCGGGTCATGACCAAAGAATTACAGGCGCTGGGGCTGGATATTGCGCTCCTGGAAGAAAGCGAGCTGGAAGCCAAAAGGTCATAATGTCATCGATAAGTATGTTGGCGGGGTAGATTTTTCAACTCAACCAAAAAATATAGGAATTCACAATGGAAACTCTTTACGATTTTTTTGCCAAACCGACTGATCCAAGAAAGTACTTCGGTATTCGGATTGCACTGGCTTCGCCGGAACAAATTCGTAAATGGTCGCATGGTGAGATCAAAAAGCCGGAAACCATCAATTACCGAACCTTTAAACCCGAGCGGGATGGACTATTTTGTGCCAAAATTTTTGGGCCCACTAAAGATTATGAGTGTAATTGCGGCAAATACAAGCGCATGAAGCATCGAGGTGTCATTTGCGAAAAATGCGGCGTCGAGGTCATTCAATCCAAAGTCCGGCGTGAGCGCATGGCGCATATCGAGCTGGCCACACCGGTCTCACATATCTGGTTTTTAAAAAGCCTGCCCAGCAAGATTGGTAACCTGCTGGATTTAACCCTCAAGAACATGGAAAAGGTTCTTTATTTTGACAGCTACATTGTGCTGGACCCCAAAAATACGCCGCTGACCAAAGGGCAATTGCTTTCGGATGAAAAGTATATGGAGGCTCTGGAAGAATATGGTCCGAAGTTCGAGGCCGGCATCGGTGCCGAAGCGGTTCAAGCGTTGTTGCAAAATATTAATCTGGAGGAATTATACACGGAGTTGAAAGCCGACATTAAAGCGACTGGATCGATTGCCAAACGACAGAAGCTATCCAAACGGCTGAAGATTGTCGATGCCTTTCGCAAATCAGGCGTAGATCCGATCTGGATGATTATGGATGTCATTCCGGTCCTTCCTCCCGATTTGAGACCACTGGTACCTTTGGAGGGAGGTCGCTTTGCGACATCCGACCTAAATGACCTGTATCGTCGCGTGATCAACCGCAACAATCGCCTCAAACGCCTGATTGATCTTAAGGCACCGGAAATCATCGTGCGCAATGAAAAGCGCATGCTCCAGGAATCCGTTGACGTCCTGTTTGACAACGGGCGCCATGGCCGGGTGATCACCGGTACGAATAAGCGGCCCTTAAAGTCATTGAGTGACACTTTAAAAGGCAAGCAGGGCCGATTTCGGCAGAACCTGCTTGGCAAACGCGTTGATTATTCCGGACGTACAGTTATTACCGTCGGACCAGATTTAAGGTTACACCAATGCGGGTTGCCCAAACAGATGGCGCTCGAACTCTTTAAGCCGTTTGTTTATTTTCGATTAGAGCAAAAAGGTCTTGTCTCAACTGTTAAAAGTGCCAAGAAAATGGTGGAACGGGAAATCCCGGAAGTCTGGGATACGCTGGACGAGGTGGTCAAAGAGTATCCGGTGATGTTGAACCGAGCACCGACGTTACATCGGCTCGGTATTCAGGCGTTTGAGCCCATCTTGATCGAAGGAAAAGCAATTCAGCTGCATCCGCTTGTGTGTACGGCCTTCAACGCAGACTTTGACGGTGATCAGATGGCGGTGCATGTGCCACTTTCGGTTGAATCACAGATTGAGGCCCGGGTGCTGATGCTTTCGAGCAACAACATCCTATCGCCAGCCAACGGAAGCCCCATCATTGTGCCGAGCCAGGATATTGTTTTAGGCACCTATTATATGACCCGGGGAGTTGACAATCGCAAGGGCGAAGGCAAGATTTTTGCGAATGTTGATGAGGTCCAATCGGCCTTCGATGCTAAAGAAGTTGATTTGCACGCCAAAATCACGGTGCGCATGCACGGGCAACGCTATGAAACAACAGTTGGACGGGTACTTTTGTGGGAGATCATCCCTCAGGTGGATATTTTGGAGTTAAGCCACATCCAGGTAGACTCTGAAGAGACGGCCAGCGAAGTTTTGGCTAAGATCAACGCCGGCCAAAAGTTTGCCAATCTTGTGAAAAAATATTCCCAAAGCCCGGATAAGGTAAATAAAGGGCTGATCGGAAAACTCAGCTTTAACGAATTTCGCAGTGTCTTCGCATGTCGGGAAGCGGATATTGAGACCTTATTTTCGCTTAAGGCCGGCAATGCCAGTGATATCATATTTGCCAGTAATGCCTATCACATTTTTGGAATTATCGCCAAGGAACCGGCCATTCCCTTTGATATTGTCAATGAGGTGATGGATAAAAAGATGCTGCGCCAGCTAGTCGATTACGTTTATCGCAATCTGGGGCCCAAAGCTACCGTTATTCTTTCAGATCGGCTCAAGGATGTCGGGTACAAGTATTCCACTCAGGGCGGACTGTCCATTGCCATAGACGACATGATTATTCCGGCGGCCAAATGGGACATCTTAAAAAAGGCTGAAAGCCAGGTTTCAGAGATCGGTCGTCAGTATACTGAGGGTTTGATCACCCAGGGGGAGAAATATAATAAGGTCGTCGATATTTGGGCCAAAGCAACCGATGATGTTGCCAATGAAATGATGGAATCCATGAAACTGGAACGCGCCTTAGATTCAGTCAAGCCGGCAGCAGGTAAGAAAAAGAAGCCGGTTTATGCTGAAAGTTTCAATCCCATTTTTATGATGGCGGATTCCGGGGCGCGGGGCAGCAAAGATCAGATGCGACAACTTGCCGGCATGCGGGGACTGATGGCCAAACCGTCTGGCGAAATTATTGAAACACCCATCAGCGCCAATTTCCGGGAAGGCCTGTCTGTACTTCAATATTTCATTTCAACCCACGGCGCACGGAAAGGATTGGCAGATACAGCTCTGAAGACCGCCAATTCCGGCTATCTGACCCGCCGACTTGCCGATGTTGCGCAGGATTGTGTGGTTACCGAGTTCGACTGTGGCACCACCCTGGGGGTTGAAGTAGAACCCTTGATGGAAGGTGGTGAAATCATTCAGCGGCTGGGTGAACGCATTTTAGGACGAACCCTGCTGGAAGATATTCATGATCCCTATACCGATGAAGTTGTGGCCCAAAACGGAGATGATATTGATGAAGCCGCGGTCCAAAACATAGAAGAAACCGGCATCACCAATATCAAGATCCGTTCGGTTTTGACCTGCAAATCCAACAGAGGTGTGTGCAGCCAATGCTATGGTCGCGATCTATCCCATGGCAGGCCTGTGGAAATTGGTCAGGCAGTCGGGATTCTGGCGGCTCAGTCCATTGGTGAACCGGGCACTCAGTTGACGATGCGCACGTTTCATATTGGCGGTACGGCCAGCCGGCGGGTAGAACAAGCCGATATTCGGGCGCGCACTGACGGCACCGTTAAATATGTAGATCTTAGTGTCGCCAAAAATTCCGAAGGCCAGCTAGTCGTCATGAACCGGCGCGGCGGCAAATTTACCATTATCAGCAAAACCGGGCGTGAACTTGAAACCTTTCCGGTTATCTATGGCGCGCACATTAAGGTCAAAAATAGCGGGAAAGTCAAAGTCGGCGACCTGCTGGCAACCTGGGATCCGTTTACGACCCCGATCATCGCCGAGGTTAACGGCACCGTAAAATTCGGTGATATTCTCGCCGGTCAAACCATGCAGGAAAAAGTAGATCCGATAACCGGAAAATCGAGTAAAACCATCATCGAATCCAGGAGCGGTGACGAGCGACCGCGGATCTCCATTAAAGACAAAAACAATAAAACCGCCAAGCTTCCCGGATCATCAGCAATGGCCCGCTACATTTTACCGGTCAATGCCATTTTACTTGTCGAGGAAACCGAAGCGGTCAAAGCCGGCGATGTGGTTGCCAAACTGCCCAGAGCCACAACCAAGACCAAAGATATTACCGGCGGTTTACCCCGCGTGGCCGAGCTTTTTGAAGTTCGCAAACCCAAAGAGGTAGCGGTGTTAAGTGAAATTGATGGATATGTATCGATCGCCAAAAGCACCAAAAAGGGCAAACAAAAGGTCACCATCTCCCCGGTTGATGTCGGTGATAAGAAAGAATATCTGATTCCACGGGGCAAACACATTAATGTATACGAAGGTGATTATATTCGCGCCGGTGAACCGCTCATTGGCGGGTCAGCGGTCCCACAGGACATCTTGAGTATTAAGGGGGAGGTCGCGCTTGCGCGTTATCTGGTCGACGAAGTCCAGGAAGTCTATCGCCTGCAGGGTGTGCGCATCAACGATAAACACATCGAGGTCATTGTTCGGCAGATGATGCGGCGAGTGAAGATATTAAATGTGGGCGATACCGATTTTATTACCGAAGAACAGGTCGATCGCATAAAATTTGAATTAACAAATAAAGCCGTGATTGAAAAAGGCGGCAAACCGGCAACAGCCGAGCCGTTGATTCTGGGTATCACCAAGGCCTCGTTGAGTACAGACAGCTTTATTTCAGCGGCTTCATTCCAGGAAACAACCAAGGTTCTCACAGATGCCAGTGTAGCCGGTGCGGTTGACGATTTGAGAGGTCTGAAGGAAAACGTCATCATGGGCCGTCTGATTCCAGCCGGAACGGGCTTAAAGGATTACGGAGTAGTTTCTGTTGAAAGGGCCGAATAAACTTCAGCGTGTCTGGCTGCGTATTTTATAAGCAGTTATTTAAAAAATGCTTGACAATAGACGGTTTGCTGTATAAATACGGACATTTTACCAGATTTGTAATCTAAAAAGCAAAAAAGGATAACCACGAGCTTATGCCAACTATCAATCAACTTGTTCGCAAAGGCCGAAAGACGGTCAAACAGAAGGTTACCACGCCGGCTCTCAAAGGAGCGCCCCAAAAGCGCGGCGTGTGCACACGGGTATACACATCGACCCCCAAAAAACCGAATTCGGCATTGCGCAAGGTTGCGCGCGTGAGATTGACGACCGGAGCTGAGGTCACCGCCTATATTCCTGGCATCGGGCACAATCTTCAGGAGCATTCGGTGGTTTTAGTGCGCGGGGGCCGTGTCAAAGACCTGCCCGGTGTTCGCTATCATATTGTTCGTGGCACACTGGACACCCTTGGTGTCGAAGACCGCAAACAGGGCCGCTCCAAATACGGTGCCAAGAAACCCAAATAATTTTTGTTATCCGTTATTGGTTATCGTTATTAGAGTAGCATTGAGTCATGATAGGTTTTGAATTTCAAATAACCAACAACGATTAACCAATAACTGACAATGGAGTATTTATGCCAAGGCGTAGAGAAATTCCGGAGCGGGATACTGCCCCGGATTCCAAATATAACAGTGTCTTAGTCGCCAAGTTTGTCAATTGTATTATGCGTGATGGGAAAAAAAGCGTGGCAGAATCAACCCTGTATCATGCGCTGGATGTCATCGGTAAAAAGTCCAACGAACCTCCGCTGAAAATGTTTGAACAAGCTGTGGATAATGTGCGACCTTTGATTGAAGTAAAGTCCCGGCGCGTGGGAGGTTCAACGTATCAGGTTCCAACCGAAATACGCCCCTCCCGCAGAACCGCTTTGGGCATTCGATGGATTATTACTTACGCTCGCCAGCGTCCTGAGAAAGGGATGGCCAATAAGCTGGCCGCGGAGCTACTGGATGCAGCCAACAGAAGAGGCGCTTCCGTTAAGAAAAAGGAAGACACCCATAAGATGGCCGAAGCCAACAAGGCCTTTGCCCACTTCCGCTGGTAGGCTAAAACCCAACTCACCATGGGCTACTTGCATAGCAAGGAAAGACATTGACGGTGTGCTATGCGTGTTGCCCGTGCATGTTTAATTGGGAGGATGAGAAGATGTCGAAGGAGAAGTTTGAGCGAACCAAGCCGCATGTAAATGTGGGCACCATTGGGCACATTGATCATGGTAAGACGACGCTGACGGCGGCGATCACCAAGCATTTAGGCAAGAAGGGCTTGGCGGATTTTATAC
>CAJHYI010000308.1_pt1 | contig 14182 bp, 11 predicted proteins | sample 9198771 | NCBI WGS metagenome assembly CAJHYI01 (sample SAMEA7708367, study PRJEB35096) | sediment metagenome | biome: marine neritic benthic zone biome [ENVO:01000025]; feature: sediment [ENVO:00002007]; material: shallow marine sediment [ENVO:03000034] sea grass bed [ENVO_01000059] ...
AACGGGATCGATTATACGGTCAAAACAGCCACCGCCTACCTCGAAAAGGCCAAAAAAGCCCTTTCGGTTTTCGAGCCTTCGAAACCCAGGGACTCATTGTTTGATATTGCTGACTATGCGCTTGCCCGCCGCCTCTAAAAACCGGCTTCAAAATCTCATATTTTGCCCGATGGCAGTGTTATAATTCGATCCAAAATACTCGCGTACTAACATGTACGCTCCGCTTTTGCATCGAATCAAGCCTTGCCCTCAGACAAAATCTATAGTTTTGAAGCCAGTTTTACATTCTAAATTTTATTGACATCTGGGCTTCGTGTTGTGCAGCCGATTGAACTCCTTAATTTATCTATTCTAACGATGTGAAATCCCGCCTATTGGCGGGAGCTCATCGAAAAAATCCCTCATTTATGGATTGAGTAGCTAAAAACTTGAATTTATCGTAAAATTCATTTATACCGCTTTCCATAGTAATGTATCGCAATACGGAAGTACGGCATAAGTGGATGTAGAAAAAACGTTTGAATACAGAAACGTTTTTTACAACCACCATAGGGGATATTACCATTATCATTTTGAAAAAACTGGAGCCTAAAAATATGTGCGGGATGTCATTCAAAAGGTACCGGCGGATTGTCGCGATTGCGATGGCCCTGACGCTTTCACTCTCCGTTACGGCTTATGCCCAGAAGCGAGTGCTTAATAAGACCTTTGTGGTCGTCGGAACAAGTAAGATTCAAGACGGAAATATTCAGACTGCCCGGGAATCAGCAATATCAGAAAGCCTGGTGTCGGCGGTCGCCCTGATGACCAAAGAATTGCTGGAGGAGAACGCCCTGATAGAGAGCTTTCCCCAGATCAACAACGTTATTTATGCAAAACCCGAAGCCTATGTCCTGGATTATAAAGTGTTGACCGAAACAGAGTCCGGCAAGCATTATCGGGTCCTGGTCAAGGCCCGAGTGGCCGGCAAAAAAATAGCCAAGCAGCTGTCAAATGCGGGTATATTGCGAGCGAAAGTGAAACTTCCCGCGATACTTTTTTTTATTTCAGAGCAGGATCTTCAGGAAGACACCCCGCGGTATTGGTGGGGTAAACAAATGGGTGGCTTCGAAGCCATTACCGAAGCAACCATGGCAGATATTTTAAAAGCCAGGGGCTTTGCGATTGTAAATCATCGGGGCGTCGGGATCGGGAAAACGGCTGATTTGGGCTCTGGTGCGACGCCCGCATTAACCGAGGATGAGGCCATTAACATCGGCACCCGCTTGCAGGCGGATCTGGTTATTATGGGCACATCCGTCGCCAGCCCCACTGCCAGTACTATGGGCGATGAATTAAAGTCTTTTAAAGCCATACTAAATGCGCGCGTGTTGCGGACCCAAAACGGTGAAGAACTGGCCAACATATCGCGAACGTCGGTTACCGCTAACATAAATGAAGCTGCGGGCGGCAGGGACGCTCTGAAGATGGCTGCTACCCTGGCCGGCGATGACCTGGCCGCTCAATTGGACGCCGCCTGGCGCAGATTGGCTGAACGACCATCGCAGGTGGAAGTTTTTGTGGAAGGGACCGGCAATCTTGCCAATTTTGTAAAATTTCGTCGGGCGCTGAGCGGTATTTCCGGTGTCGAGGGGATCCGGGTAAAAGAAATCAAGCCCAATGAGACGACCCTGATCATTGATTATAAAGGAAAAGCCGAGGAACTGGCCGCTGCCCTGATGCGACAAAATTTTGAGAATTTCGGCATCAACATATATGAAATTACCCAGCACAATCTGAAAATTGCGCTGGTTTCGGGTTAGTTTTAAAAATTCGAAAATGGAGTTTTTTTTTAAAAAATTTTATTAAAATGCCGCTGCGCGCGCTTTTTCAATTTTCCTTGACAGGGAAATAGGCCGGTGTTAGTTGAAAACACCATCTAAACTTCGCATTAATTTTCATGCAAAATTCAGGTACCAGCTTAGGCACGTAGCTCAGGGGGAGAGCGCTACCCTGACACGGTAGAAGTCGTGAGTTCAAATCTCACCGTGCCTACCATTAAAATCAAGGGGTTATGGCTTTGGCCATAGCCCCATTTTGTTCGTTAGCGACCCGTTAGCGACCCTTCAGTTAAAAATGGTAAATTTTTGAATTAAAAATTGTTCAGATTCTTCGGAATATGCTTTCACTTTTCTTCATGGCCGCTCTAAACTTTCAGGAAAATCCATGATCAAATTACCCCTGCGGTCGAGTAATAAACTTAATTTATACGAAATTCTGTAATCCAGTTTAAACGCTACCTGATCATTATGGGTTACGATGTCACCATGTTCAAAATCAACCTTCGCTAGTTTTTCGATATCGGGTTGTTGTTTACATCTCGCCTTTATTTGGTCTATGTGAATGCTAGATCTTACCTTCTTTATCAGGTCGACAACAGCCTCGTCTATCATGTTTGGGTTAATTGATTTTGAATCCACAAATAAATCCTCCTTTGCTGTTTTAACGCTGAATCGTCTATTCAAGGTGGTCTTATCAGACTCTTGATCGTTTATCCCAACTCTCTGGGATTTTGTTTCCTTCCATATTGGATCTGAAATGCCAGTATCTTTTAATTCAGCCTCGGGTAAATATTCCTCAAACTTGGCTTTATCAAGATTGGCACCTTCAAAGGTTGCCGATTCAATTTTCGCTCCTTTAAAATCAGCGCCTGCGATGTTTGCATCCACTATCTCTGCATATGTGAGATCGGCTCCTTTGAAGTTAGCCCCCCGTAGGATGGATCTTGTAAAATTGGCTTTAACAAGATTAGCGCCTTCAAAATTAGCACCTTCTAAATTCACATCACAAAAATTTGCTCCCGCACAATTTGAAAAACTCAGGTCAGATCCAGAAAGGTTTGCGCCTTCAAGATCGGCACCGTTAAGATTTGCATTTATTAGGCTGACATTTAAAAGTTCCGCCTGCCGAAAATTAACACCTGACAGGTCGGCATTTTTTAATGAAGCAAAATGGAGTCTAGCAAAAGGCAAATTTGCCATTTCAAGGTCAGCTTTATCCAAATTCCAGCTTTTAAAATCAGCTAATTTTCCTGTTTTACCCAGTGATAGAACCCAAGTCGAATGTTCATTGAGCTTCCTTACTAATTCATCGTTTTTCGATTTCACTCAATTATCACTCTCGGTTGAGGTTTTGGAAAACCTGTAATTCTGCTAAAAAGAAACTCGATTATCTTGCCATTCTATTAAATTTACGTCAAGCTGCGAAATCTTCTAAAAAAAGCGATACTGTTTATGGTCCTGTCTTAGTTTTAATAAATTTCCATTTGCTCACATTACACTGGCCATATTCATTGCTTCCCACAGCAATAACGCTACCATCGGATTTTAAGCCCACAGCATGGTTCTTACCGGCAGCCACTTGAATGATACCCATCCAGGTGTTGACATTGCATTGACCATATTCATTCCATCCTACCGCAATAACTTTTCCCTCAGATTTTAAACCTAGAGAATGGAATCCACCGGCGGACACCTGCACGACGTCTACCCAGGAGCTGACATCGCATTGTCCAAAATGGGTTTCGCCCAATGCCCTGACTTTGCCATCAGGTTTAAGCGCAACCGTGTGAAGCCCACCTGCCGATACCTGTTTTATATCCGACCAATATCCGACGTTGCACTGTCCACTGACATTCCATCCAACCGCTACAACACTACCATCGGATTTTAAACCTACCGTATGGTACCAGCCAGCAGCTATCTGCACAATTTGGGTCCATGAACCAACATCGCATTGCCCATAGCGATTATCACCTACTGCTATGGTTTCACCGTTGGATTTCAGCCCCACTGTGTGGAGCCCACCGGCGGCTATCTGCTCAATATTTGCCCAGGAGCTAACATTGCGCTGATTGCTACCATTACTGCCAACTGCAACAACCCTGTTATTGGCTTTCAAACCCACTGAATGGCGCCAGCCAGCGGCTATCTGGACGATACCTGTCCATGTGTTGACATCGCATTGTCCATCGCGATTATCCCCAACTGCCACAACCGTTTCATCAGATCTAAGAGCGATTGTATGGTGCAAACCAACGGCTATGTGGGATTGTATTGCATTATCTTTTGCCTGGGAAGGAAGAGTAAAGATGACCAGGACCAAAGTCGTTTCAATCAGAGCAATAATTGGCCTTAGTTTCCTGGGGATGTGATGTATCTGCTCATGCTTTATTGTCATCAATAAAATACGTAAAAAATAGTTTGTGAGAGTCCATGTATCAATTTGCCAGCGGAATTGCGGAGCTGATATCTACCGATTTGTTGGAGAGATATCAATTGTTTTATCGAAAAACTCATTGCCCGACGGTGAATGACAATTCTTCGGATTCTTTACTTTCGCCAGAAGCATTGACGGCTGTGACAACAAAATAATATTTTTTCCCCTTTTTTAATCCTGAAATTTTGTGGGGATTTTTTACGTTGGATATTTTGGTTCCGTTCTTTTTGGTAACTTGCGGCTTATCACTCCAATAAATATTGTAGGAAGTTGCATTTGGTATATCATCCCATGCTAAAGTGACATCGTGTGTTTTCGGCGTGGAGTCTTTAACTGCCGGCTGTGGCTTAGCTAAAGCATCCGGCGCTGGATGGCGCAAGATATCACCAAATTGAATAGACCCTTCTGCATTGCCAACTGCTTTATAGGACATCTCCTTTGATTCTTTGCTCTCTTCCGAATCAGTAACGAATGTAACGACAAAATAATAAGTTTTGCCAGGCTGTAAATGACTAATTGTAATCGGATTTGAAACGTTGCGGATTTTAAAACCACTGAGTTTAGAGATTCCTGGTGATGTAGATCCATAGACGTTATATGAGACAGCACCCGGCACTTCATCCCAAGACAACGTTACTTTGCCACTTTGAAGGCTGCTTGCCGAGGGGATATCGCCACTACAACCCAAAAATGACATTATTGCCCAAAGAGACCATAGGCAATAAAAAATAATAATTTTAGCAAGATGATATCTTGTACTGCCAATAAACATTATATCCCATGAATTTTGTTTTTTTTTGCCGCACATATTTTGCCGACCAATTGAGATGAAGTCAAATTTAGATATTCTGCGGGAAACTGTCAATTATCATACTAAAGAAAATACATATTTTTGCAAAAAACACAAAATCATTTTGATTAATATATTAAGAGGTTCAAAATAAACACTTAAAATTATTTTAGATACGAATAGATATATGCCGAGACTGTCCAAAAATTTCCCCAATAACAATTTTATAAGCTTGGTATTAAATAAAATCAATAGCTTATAAAAATAAAAATCGCGGATTTAGGGTTTTTCAACAGTCTCCGGGGTTCCAAAATATTGAAGATTACCTAAAGATTTTTCCAAAATTGCCGTATATTCCTTCATAGCCCACACCCATCATTCAGCTATTATTAACAGTGCATTGTCGGGAAAAATTATTAACATTTTTGTCAACGTAACGTCAAATTTTAGATTTCATTTGAGGAAAAAGAAATATGAAAGGAAAACGTGATAAGGGATTGATCTGTAATAGTTGCTACCATCGGTTAGATTGTAATAAAATTCGCTATAAGGAAGATTTGTGTATTCTATACACAAGGGATACAGAAATTGAAATCAATGAAGAGAAAACTGCAAATAATGAGGATCAAAGCATAAGTGCTCAAAATACTATTGAGTACAACAACGATGATTTAAAATTATTATATAAAAAAATGAAATGACTCTTTAGAATATACAAAGAATTGCTGCATTTAATTGCATATATCAAAATTTTGTTTGCCTTAAAATCTTAGTAATCAAGAAAATGCCTGAGTTTGGTTCTTACCATTTTTTTTTGCCATATTGAGCGCCTGTTCAGCCTTATCAATCAGTTCTTCCATCAACAACTCGACTTTACCAATACCTGGTTTGTCTAAGTGGAATCCAATAGAAATTGTTATCTCCACACACGCCTCAGGATGACAGAATTTAAACCTTTCAGCAGCCTCACGAAAACGTTCGCATTGCCTATAGATCCTTTCTTTTTCGACCTCTCCACGCGCACAAATAATAAACGTCTTACCGCCATAGCGGCCCAGCAGATCTTCGATTCGCTGCTTTTCACGAATAAGATCGGCCAATTGATTTACAAGTAAATCACCTATTGAGCGGCCGTAGGTGTCGTTGATGCGCTCGAAGTTATCAATACCAATCATTATGATGGCCACTGATTGTTCATATCTGCGGGCATATGATATTTCTTTTGAGGCAAGATTGATAAAATGTCGACGGTTAAATATCCCACTCAAAGCATCAACTGATACTTTGTGCCCGAGGCTTTGTTCGTATTGAATTTCAGCCTCCTTTTTATATTCAATTTTCATTACCGAACGACCGACCTGAAAAGGAACGCCAGGTGGTAAATGTGCGTGAATTATTTTGCGGGAGTCAACATAGGTACCATTTGTTGATTCTTTATCTTCGATGGTAATGCTATCAGCTGTCCGTTTAATAGCACAATGAATTCCTGAAACGCGATCGTCATCAAGACTGATATCAGCCTGAGGGGAACGGCCAATTGTCATTGTGCCGGGCTTAATTTTAAAATGTTTACCACGGTCTCTGCCGATAAAAATGACCACGTAAGGATGACGAAACATGGCCTTAATATCGTTGTTGTCATCTATTGGCAGGGTTTCTTTGCGATTTGAAAGCTTGTTTTCATGCATGACTCAGTACCTCTAATACCAGCTGTAGATATCCAAATTAGCATGTATCCTTTCTGAGGCGGTTTAATTCGTTTTTTAGACAATATAAAATTAATTCAGATATATGTCTCCATACTATATATCCGTATTTTTAAAATTAACTTGATACAAAATTTTCACAATTCAATAAGTTTCTCGGAGGCCCAATATCATGGAATTACCGATATAAAACCGATACCCATAATGGATTCTGGTTGAATTTCGGTCGAATTATGGTAACACTTCGTGGCTGCTTCGTACGCTTAAAAAAAACGATAGCAAAGATTTTTGGGGGCTTCGAAAATATCTGATGCGTTGGATATCAGCAGTTTTGGTAGGTTTGATTTTGGTCACGCCGGCAATTATCTGTTGTATCTTTTAATTCCAAGAAATTTATCAATTTTTGACACACTCTTAAATTTTACACCAAATCCGGTTTGCCTAAAATGTATGATTTTTCCCTTTAACAATATATATTTATTCGGCCCTGGAACAACGAATTTTAATCCGACCCTATTTGGAAATTTAGCCTTGGTCTCAATAAAGGCGCCACCGTGACTTAGGTTTTTGATTACACCTTCATAATATTTATCTGGCGAAATAAAAAATATTAATTTTGAAAAGGTTTTTCTCGGGTTTTTTCTTAAATCTTTCACTTCATCATAAAAAAGTACCTTGGCGCCATAACCATAATTAAATGTATCTTCAATAAGGCTATTACGCCAAATGATCTCTACTATAAACCTGCTGTCGTCTTCAGAAAAATAACTATTGCTTGAATCATGAATGCCGATACGCACTTTCGCTCCGGGTGGCAACAAAAGATCTGTTTCAAAATATAGACCTCCCCCACTGAAGTTAGCCAACCATGCGTTATACAGAAAACAAACAGCTGAATCTTCAATCGTAATAGGTGTCCCATAGCGTAATCGGAATTTACTTCTTCTTTCTGAATATCGATCCATTTTATCTGCCTTCACGCAAGGATTCTGGATTAAACAGCAATACTTAATTTGAATAAGAGGAAAAAAATCAAATGTCAATTAATTAATAATTATAACAGGTAGTTATAAAGTTATAAAGATTTGTTGATTCCTATAGACACACAAAATTGTGATTCATTTGATAAAATAAAAATCTTTCTTATATTAAAGGATATATTTTTTTCATATTCAGTCGATTTTAAGCGAATGCAAGCATGACTGCCGGGTCGCCAAGCCGCCGATGCTTTGAGGTACCATTTATTTAGCGACACATTCAACAGGGGATTTTGCCATGCTGCCTGGAAAGGGCATGATCGTTTTAATGGGATCCGGTGAACTGACCGCCACCATGGTTGAGGTTCACAAAGAACTGCTGGGGAGTCTGGCGGCTGCGCCCAAAGCCGTTTTTTTGGATACGCCGGCTGGCTTTCAATTGAACGTTGACCAAATTTCAAAAAAAGCCCAGGATTACTTCCGGTCCCATATTCAGCAAGCCCTTACGATTGCTTCTTTTAAATCAAACGACAGCATTTCTCCCTTTGACGCCGAGCAGGCCTATCAAGCCCTGCGAGAAGCAGATTATGTGTTGATTGGTCCCGGCAGCCCAACCTATGCCGTGCGCCAGTGGCTGCCATCTGCCGTACCGCAGATCCTTACCAGCCGGATCAAGGACGGTGGATGCTTGGTGGCCGCCAGCGCAGCCGCCCTGACAGTCGGCCGCTTTACCCTTCCGGTCTATGAAATTTACAAGGTCGGCCAGGAATTGCATTGGGTGGACGGTATGGACATTCTAAAAAATTTTGGTTTCAATCTTGTCGTGGTGCCCCATTGGAACAACGCGGAGGGAGGTACCCATGATACGCGATTTTGCTTTATGGGCAAACCGCGTTTTGAGCAGCTGGTCGCTTCTCTGCCGGAAGAGGTTTCAATTTTCGGTCTGGATGAGCATACCGCCTGCATTTTGGATTTTGAAAACGATGAAGCGATCATCAAGGGCATCGGTCAGGTCACCTTGCAGCGTTCGGGTCAGCAGATGGTGTTTGGAAGCGGCGACTGCTTTTCGCTCGCGGTATTGCGGGGCGCAGAAGAGGACGGGCGTTGGAAGCAGGCACCTTCACAGCCCGATGGTTTGGAAGTAACCGGGTCAGTCGACAGTGATGCCTTCTGGGAACAAATTCATCAGCTGGAAATCGATTTTCACAATGGGCTCAAAGCCCACGAGGCTCAGAAATCCACCAATGCCTTGCTTGAACTGGACCGGACCATATGGCAGGCACAGCAGGATCTGGAAAATGCGGAATTCATCATCCAGGCGCGAGACACCCTGCGCGAGCTAATTGCGATTTTGGGCACACGCCTGGCGGCTGCGCCGCGCAGCGAAACCGAGTGTTTGGCGCCAATCGTGGAGCAATTGCTGGAAGTCAGAGAAACTTTCAGGCAGCGTAAACAATTCGAGGAAGCAGATGCCGTTCGGAATTGCCTGCAACGCGCAAACATTGTTATCGAGGATGAGAAAGAGGGATCTCGCTGGCGATTAAACTCGTAAATAAAGGTATCAGTGTTCAGGCGTCAGTAGACATAAGACTGAAACCAGAAAACAACGAAAGCACTGCGACCGTAGCTGCCACTAAGCAACAAGGCTCGAAACTGGGCACCGAAGGCCTGACACCCGAAACCTGAAACCCATTTATGCCTAAAACCTTGATGTTGGTGAGCGGCAGATATTCACCAAACTAGATTAAGCAGCAGATTTTTATTATGTATGCACACCCACCGCTATCGATACTTGCGATTGCCGGAGAAGACAGGATCGAGCTGGGCTCTTTTTTCGAGTACCTGCAATCCATGGCGCATGTCAATCTGGCCATCGACTCCCAAATACCGGCGGATCTGAGCCTATACGACGTGGTGATCACCGCCCAAAGCACCGAACGCGACAAAAAAACCGAACATCTCGAGCAGTTCGTAGTCGCCGGCGGTGGATGGCTGGGGCTGGTGAACAGATCCACCCGGCCGCTGCCCGATATATTTGGCGCCCAACCCGATCAGATCGGGCCGGCTGCCGAATTACGGGTTTTGTTTGATGATCCGGACCATGTCCTGGCGCAACGCTTGCCGGATGCCGTCTATCTGGAAAGCATTTACCATCCCTTGAAACCGGCCGCGGATGACACGGAGCTCATCTTATATGCTGATTGGCATTACCAGCATCGTCCGATGCTAGTAACACGTGCAGTCGGGGAAGGAAAAGTCGCCTGCACAACTCTTGAAGCCTACCAACACCCTGTTTTCCAGCAAATACTCTATCGTCTATTGCGCTATCTGGCGGGGAGCCATGATGGCGGCCAGGTGCTGGGTATCGGTCTATTGGGCTATGCCCCGTCGGTGGGCCAAATTCATGGCCTGGGCGCTGAGACGACTACCGGTCTGGAATTACGGGCCGCCTGTGATTTAAGCCCCGAACGTTTAGACCAGGCCCGGCAGGATTTTTCGCAGCTGAAAACATATGCGTCGATTGATGCTTTTGCGGCAGATCCCGACATTGATCTGGTGATCATTGCCACCCCTCCCAATACTCATGCGGAGCTCGCTATCCAGATGATGGCCGCCGGCAAGCATGTGGTTTGTGAAAAACCGCTGGCGATATCACAGCGAGAAACGAACGCGATGATTGAAATGGCTGAAAAACAGGGGGTGCATTTAAGCTGCCATCAAAACAGGCGGTGGGACGTTGATTATCTGGCAATCCAGCAGGCCTTGAGGGAAGGGTTAATTGGAGAGCTGTTTTACATCGAAACTTTTGTGGGCGGATTTCATCATCCCTGCGGCTACTGGCATTCGCACGATAAGGTTTCAGGCGGTCTGGCCTATGATTGGGGCGGGCATTATCTGGATTGGATCGTGAGCCTGATTCCGGAGCGCATCCATACGGTTCTGAGTACCCGCCATAAGCGTGTCTGGCACGATGTCACCAACATGGATCAGGAACGCATCCAGGTCCGATTTGCCGGTGGACAGGAGGCTGAATTTATTCATTCCGATATCGCGGCATTGCGCAAACCCAAATGGTATTTGCTGGGAACCCGGGGGGCGATCAGCGGCCAATGGAAAGATGTGGTCGAATATGCACCTGATCCGGTTGTCTATTTTGAGCAACACAATATCCCAGCTACCGAGATGCCGCCGGACTTAACCCTGCATCGGCGCCATGCATCGGGTCAGATTGTCACCCAAAAACTGGCCGTGCCCGAACGCCGGCATTATCTTTTCCATCAAAACATTGCAGATCACCTGCTAACCGGTGAGCCCATCGTGGCCCCGCTGGCGCACTCAGTTCAAGTGGTGGGCATCCTGGAAGCCGCCGCCAGGTCCGCAGCCAAAGGAGGGACCCCGGAGGTGCTGGATGGCTGAAACGGTCAAATGGGGCGTAATGGGAAATGCCAATATTGCCCGCAAGTGTGTTATTCCCGCTATTCGAAAATCACGCAATGGCGAATTGCATGCCCTGGCAACGCGCTCACCTGCGCAGGCTGCGCAAGTTGCGGCTGACCATCATATTGATACTGTCTACGACAACTATGAAGCATTGCTGGTTGACCCGGATGTCGATCTTGTTTATATTCCACTTCCCAACCATCTGCACCATCCCTGGACGATAAAAGCCCTTGAGACAGGTAAACACGTGCTGTGTGAAAAACCCCTGGCTTGCAGTGCAAAAGAGGCGCAGGAGATGGCCGCAGCTGCCGAAGACAGCGGGCGGCTGCTGATGGAAGCATTTATGTATCGTTTTCATCCCCGCAGCCGGCGCATCAAGCAGCTGGTGGCTGAAGGCGCGATTGGTACCCCCCGCCTGGTCAGATCCGCCTTTTGTTACCGGATGCGCCAGGCGGATTGGAACGATAAACAAAACGCACGCCTGAAACCGGAAATGGGCGGCGGCGCGTTGCTGGATGTCGGCTGTTACAGCGTCAGCGTGGCGCGCTGGTTTCTCGGAAGCGAACCGACACAGGTACAGGCCCAGGCCGAATATCATCCGGACGGCGTCGATGTGCATATGATCGGCTCCCTGGGTTTTGCCGGCAGCGGTCTGGCGTCCTTTGAGGCCAGTTTCATTTCGGCTTTACAGCAAACCTACTGTGTCTCAGGCACGGACGGCGCCATTGAGCTGCCCCATAACGCATTTGTGCCCTGGGAAAATGAGGCGGTCTTTTATGTGCGGGCACCGGATCAGGAAGCGGGTCAACAACACATTGTCCCGGGGGCGGATGAATATCAGCTGATGGTAGAGCATTTTGCAGATGCGGCCATGGGGCGATCCGAGCTTATGACTCCTGTAGCAGACAGCATTCAAAACATGCGGGTGCTGGATGCCCTGGCGCAGGCGGCCCGAACGGGACAAACGATCAGGTTATAAAATAAGGGTTCAGGGTTCAAAGGTTCAGGGTTTCGGTGCGTCGGCTGCTGGCTACTGGCTAAAAGCCTGCGCGCGTTGCCTGTCAGCCAGCGACCGGTAGCCATTAACCTTGAAACCGGATGTCTAACACCTGAACACTGACATCTGAAACCTGGTATTTAAAAATTACCCGAAATGTTGATGGCTGCAAACAAAACATACATCGTAAAACAAGAGTCGTTTGATTCGATCAGCGCTTACTGGCTTGGCCGTCAGTACCATCTGAAATGGGGCTGCCTGTTTGTATTGCCCGGGTGGCTTAAGGCCTGGTGGCAGGTATTCGGCAGCGACCAGACGCCTTATCTGTGTTCGATTCGTTGCCATGACGAGTTGATCGGAATTGCACCGTTGATGGTACAGGGCGAAACGGCCCGCCTTATGGGGGATACGGAGGTCTGCGATTACCTGGATGTCGTTGTTGTGCCCGGCAGAGAAAAAACATTTTTCAGCGCCCTTTTTGACCACCTCAGACAACAGGGCATCCGTCAGATGGATCTGGAAGCCGTGCGCGCGGATTCAACCCTATACCGCCACCTTGCGCCGGCCGCAAAGGATCAACATTATACGGCTGCCTTTCAGCCGGTGGACGCCACCATGGAGCTGGCGTTGCCAACCTCCTGGGATGACTATTTACTTCAGCTGAACGGCAAACAACGGCACGAAGTCAGGCGCAAGTTCAGAAGACTCGAGGAGGCCGGTAAGGTGCGATTTCGCTCTTTCGACGATGTCACTGATGTCAGCCGGAAAATGGACACCTTTCTAGCGCTCTTTAAAGGGAATCGAGCGGATAAGGCGCGCTTTATGACTGAACAGATGGCGTCTTTTTTTCATTCTCTGGCAGTTGAGCTTGCAGCAGCCCGGATCCTTAAGCTTTTTTTTCTAACGCTTGATGATGCGGTCACAGCAGCCGTCATGTGTTTTGACTATGATTCGACTTTCTATTTGTATAATAATGGTTATGATCAGAAATATCATTATTTGAGCGTGGGTTTGCTCAGCAAACTGTTTACGGTAAAAGACAGTATTCAACAGGGCAAAAAAAAGTATGATTTTCTCAAAGGAACTGAAGTTTATAAACATCGACTGGGCGGCAAGCGCATCCCGCTATATCACTGTCGGGTTAACCTCGATTAGCCTGGACTGCAGGTTTTTGACTTCAGATCAGCACCTCAATGGAAGGGGTTAGACTTGAAACCAGAACAGTTGCAGTTGGCGATGTTCAGCATCCATTCGAGCCCTATCGGTGAACTGGGGACCAAAAACACCGGCGGCATGAGTGTTTATATCCGGGAATTGGCCCGCGAGCTGGGAAGCCGAGGCCATCAGGTCGACATTTATACCAGGCTTAACGGCACCGGGTACCACAACATTATCGATCTATATGAAAACGTGCGCTTAATTCATCTGAGTGCCGGCAACAACGGCTATGTGCAAAAATTGGCGCTTTACTATTATCTGGCTGATTTTTTTCGGGCGCTGGAAAAATTTAAAAACCAGCAAAATCTACGCTATGATTTGATCCACAGTCATTACTGGCTGTCCGGACGCCTGGGCAGCTGGGTGCAGGAGCGCTGGAATATACCCCATATCGTCATGTTTCATACGCTGGGTGTGGTCAAAAACATTGTCGGATTGGCGGAGCAGGAACCCGATTTGCGCCTTGCCACTGAACGGAAACTGGCACAAACCTGTCAGCGCATCCTGGCGCCAACAGCAATGGAAAAGCAAAACCTGATAAAATTTTATAATGCCGCTGACGAAAAGATCGGAGTGGTCCCCTGTGGTGTCAATCTCGATCTTTTTTACCCCCAGGATAAAAAAGCCGCCCGACAACTGCTGGGGTTCGATGAAAACACATCGATTGCGCTTTACGTCGGTCGCTTTGACCCGATCAAAGGTATCGACCGATTGCTCAAAGCGGTTGCCCGCCTGCGGCGCCATCAACGCATGCAACTGGTTGTCATTGGCGGCGATGGCCCGGAAACCAATGAAT
>CAJHYI010000169.1_pt1 | contig 13989 bp, 15 predicted proteins | sample 9198771 | NCBI WGS metagenome assembly CAJHYI01 (sample SAMEA7708367, study PRJEB35096) | sediment metagenome | biome: marine neritic benthic zone biome [ENVO:01000025]; feature: sediment [ENVO:00002007]; material: shallow marine sediment [ENVO:03000034] sea grass bed [ENVO_01000059] ...
GGGTTTTATCGAGGGGCGCATTAATGAACTTGAATTCAAACTGGCCAATATTGACATTATTGAAACGGACAAACTTCCTAAGGACCGGGCCGTTTTCGGCTGCAAAGTCGTTCTTGAAAACATCGAAACCGGCGAAGATGTCAGCTATCAATTGGTGGGTCCGGACGAGTCCGATATTGAAAATGGGCGCATATCGGTAACATCACCGCTGGGGAAGGCCATCATCGGTCGCAAACCGGGTGATGAACTCTCGCTTCAGGTGCCCGGCGGCAGGCGTACTTATGAACTCGTAGAAATACTGTAGTTATCCGACCAATATTCCATTATTCCGGTTAACTGAAGCAAGATTATCATTGGAAGCCAAATCGTTTTAGAAATTATAATTTTGACAACAAACCAATGGAGGTTGTCTTCGTGGCACGAATTACAATAGAAGATTGTCTCAAAAAAATTGGCAATCGATTTATGCTGGTTAACATCGTCTCTCAGCGCGTCCGACAGATTCGCGAAGGATCTGATTACCTGGTAAGCTCTCCCAAAAATGAAGATATTGTCGTTGCATTGCGGGAGGCAGCTGCCGGAAAACTTGTACCTGTTGATACTGACGAAACAGAGGAATCCACGCCCTAAAACCCGGTGTCAATTGGTCGTACTAAATATAAAGCGCTAAATCGCGCTGTCGGCAAAGCCGTGCACCGTTATGACATGTTGCAGGACGGTGATCGCATTGTTGTCGGGATATCCGGTGGTGCTGATAGTCTAACGATGATGTGGATGCTGGCCGAGCGATTGCAGCGGATACCGATAAATTTTAAACTGTTTCCGGTGCATATTGATCCGGGTTTTACAGGTGGCTTCAGCGAAGCGCTCCAGACTTACATTGCGGAGGCCGGTTTCAGTTTAAGGGTTGAACATACCGATTATGGGATTTTAGGACACAGCGCCATCAACCGCGAAAATCCCTGTTTTTTATGTGCCCGCTTGCGCCGCAAACGTCTGTTTGAAATTGCCGCAGAGCTGGATTGTAATAAACTGGCCCTGGGGCATAACAAAGATGACATTATTGAAACCCTTTTTCTAAACATTTGTTACGCAGGCGAAATCGGCACAATGGTGCCCTCCCAAACCATGTTCAAGGGAAGATTTACGATTATTCGGCCTCTGGCTCACGCCGATGAGGAAATCATCGGAGCTTTTGCCCGGGAGCAGCAATTTCCCGAATTTATCAATCCGTGTCCTTCAGCCAGTAATTCAAAGCGTCGGGAAATAAAAACGATGTTAAAGCAGCTTTATCGCAACAACCCGAAAATTAGGGGCAATATCTTCAGGGCCATGAGCCGGGTAAAGACAGCCTATCTTTTGAAATAACATGAAAGATACCCAAAACCAGCGCGATTACCGCAACATCCCTATTGATAAGGTGGGTATTAAAAATTTGCGCTATCCGATTACGGTGCGAGATCGCCGTGATGGCACCCAGCATACCGTTGCCACCATCAACATGTACGTCGATCTGCCCCATGAGTATAAAGGCACCCACATGAGCCGGTTTGTCGAGATGCTTCATCTTCTGCAGCCGGAGATTTCACTGCAAAAATTTTCTGAAATATTGACTAACATGAAAAAGCACCTCAATGCGGCTTCCGCGCACATTGAAGTAAAATTTCCTTACTTTATCGAAAAAAGAGCACCCGTTAGCGCATCGCCGGGTTTGATGGATTACATCTGTAGCATTATCGGTACCAGTGATGCGGCCGACAAAATCGATCTGGTTTCAGAAGTCATTGTGCCTATTTCTTCCGTCTGCCCCTGCTCATTGGAAATCAGTGATCAAGGTGCCCACAATCAGCGCGGAGAGGTGCAACTGGCAACTCGCTTTAAAAAATTTATCTGGATGGAAGATATGATCGAACTGGTGGAGGCGGCCGCATCTACGGACGTTTATTCTGTTTTAAAGCGTGCGGATGAGAAAAGCGTAACTGAAGCGGCCTTTGCGAATCCCAAATTTGTGGAGGATATCGTACGGGATATTGCCAAGAAACTAAAAGACGATGATAATATTACCTGGTTTTCGGTCAGTGCCGAAAATTTTGAATCCATCCACCATCACAGCGCATACGCGCATATCACCAGTGATTAATCCAGAATTCGCAGGAGTCTTAAAGCCAGGGGTTCAGTGGATTTGCCCGGGGTGTTGAGCATGATCACATAGCGGCAGAGCTGTCCGTTGGCCCTTTTAATATAGCCAGCGCGCGTGCTGATACCGTAAAGCGTGCCGGTCTTGTAATACTCTCTGCCTGCCCGTCGCATATAGTAATGGTAGGGTAGGAACTCCTGCAGTACACGATCCATTTGAGTGGCCGACACTTTATTGTCGCGGGATATGCCAGACCCTTCGACGATTGTCATATCCGCGATGTCCAACACCTGCCTGGCATAATCGGTTGCGATCGTGACACCTTTGGCAAGGGTGCCCGGAGAACCGATGATTTGAGCGCCGGTGGCAATCAGCACCTGATTGGTCATAAAATTGCTGGAATACTCCAAAAGCCTTACGACGCTCTGATTGAGTGATGACAGGGACTCGTATCTGAATATCAATCGATCGACCTTAGCATTGACCCGTCCCAATTTGATCTTGCCGCTGAAGCGGACTCCCTGTTTTTCCAGGAAATATTGAAAAAGCATGCCGGCGTAAATCGGTATTTCATTTTTATTGTGCGAAAAAACGATGCGGCCCTCGTTTAGCTTCGAGGCCTTTATTTTTTTGACCACAAACGGCAGAAGGGGTGTCTGCGGCTCGGCGCTGACATATCCCTGTGCAGTGCGTTTAAAGGCGACCGTATTGAAGTTGACACACAGGGCGCCGTTGGGGGCATCATACGGTTGGGCGGACGATGTGATGCCCGGAATGGCCAACGGCTGTCTGAAATAGGAATCATCTAAAACCAGATCATTTATGGGGTTTGACTGCTTTAGGAGCACAGCAAGAATCTGAGAGATTTTAGAAATCACCTCGGAAATCAGCAGCGGGTCTCCATATCCCTTGATTTTCAGATTTGATTGCGGATCCAGATAGAATTCGGTTGGAAAGCGATAATGGTCACCGAGGTAATGCAGGGCCACCAGTGCGGTGAATATTTTTAAAATCGACGCCGGTACCCGCTTCTGATCGGCATTTTTCGAAAATAAAATTTGTTCGTGGGCATCGGTGATCAGAATGGAATCCTTTTTGCCGATAAAAGCATCCAGTTCAGAAAAATCCTGGGCGTGCAGCCCGGGCGGAACAGACAGGAGACCGACCACGAAAAGCCGCAGCACATAGTGTGCAAGAGTTTTTGGTTTTCGAGGACCCGCTTGAACGGATGTTGAGCGATTGCGGATGGTCGGATTTATGCGATCGGTAAGAGCCATACACAGATTTAATTGTTTTAAGCCGGGTCGGCAAAAACGGATTTCTAAAATAGGCAGACTAGGCATTTAGCCTGACGGATAGCGGTATTGACAAGTCGCTTGTGACGGCTAAGGGCTTTCAATGATTACGGTCACCGGGCCGTCATTAACCAGTGCCACTGCCATCAGCGATCCAAAGCGACCGGTCTGCACCCTGATACCCTGGTAGCGCACACCATCGACAAACGTATTGTAAAGTTCGGCGGCTTTTTCGGGTTCGGCCGCTTTGATAAAGGAGGGCCGTCTGCCTTTACGGCAATCGGCCAACAGGGTGAATTGAGAAACGGCCAGTAATTCACCACCTGTTTCGAGCAACGATCGGTTCATTTTGCCGTTCGGGTCTTCAAAAATTCTAAGGTTGATAATTTTATTGACCAGATAATCGGCATCTTTAGCGGTGTCGTCTTTGGCGACCCCCAGCAAAACCAATAAACCGTTGCCGATTTGTCCCACTATCCGGTCATCGACTTTGACCGAGCTTTGTCGAACTCTTTGAACAACGGCGCGCATTTATCGCAATCTCTACTCTTTTTGCAACGGGTTTGCTGGTCATTATCAGAAAACCTAATGCAAATTTTGCAAAATGTTATTTCGTGACCATTTTAAGGTATTGTCGCACGATTTATTCATTCGACCAACAGATAAAAATGAGTTTACCCTTTACGACAGGCCAGCGGATATGTCAAGATACTCGCGCTTTGGCGCCGATATCAGCCGATATCACCTGATGGCCGCTGAATTCTTATTGGCTTGAAGAATATTCACTTTTATAATATAAATTAAGTTGAGCGTTTCGGATTTTATAAAATATGGAAAATTTTATATTTTCAAGGGATTCTATCGTTTTTGATTTTTAAAATCTGAAACCCCAAATAAAAGCCTATCGCTGGCGAAAATTATAAATTTGATTCGTCTGAAAAATCAGGCCTAATATAAAAGCAGATAGAAGCCTGAGTTTGCGATTGGCTGGGAGATCGTTATTTGAAGAAAAAAAACCTATACACAAAACTGAACCTAATTTTTGGACTTTTCTTTTTCTTTCCGGCTCTGGGATTTCTCTTTTTTACCATTAGATACGATATGCTATCGGACAAATACGTCCCGTTATTTTTTCTGGGTATCCTGATTTTTTCTTTTGCCGGATTTACCATACTCAAGAAGTTATTTGATAAAATCTCCAATATATCGAAGCAAATGTCATCCAACTATCTAGGAGATTTTCCGGATGATCAGATTTCTTCAGGCACCGATGAGCTTCAAAACATCGTTCAGTCCTTTAGCGCCATTGAGCAGCGCTTTAGCAACACGTTTCATGCGCTTGAAAAAAAGGCTACCGAGATATCCATTCTAAAAGAGCTTTCAGAGTTATGTTATGTCACTTTCGATCCGGAGGAGATTCTGCACATAACACTTGAGAGAGCGCTGATGCTGTCTAATTCGGAGTTGGGTTCGATTTTGACGCTTGATAAAGCCGAACCCAAGTCATTTCGGGTCAAAGCTACCGTCGGTCTTGGGAAATTTGTCAAAGCCGGCGACCGCATTGATTTTGATACCAGCATCGCCAAATACGCCGTCATCAACAAATCCCCCTTAGTCGTAGAAGATATCGAAAGAGACAATCGCTTCGGCAGAGCCAATCTGGCGCATTACGGAACGAAATCCTTTGTCTGCATGCCGATTAAAACCAGCAAGGAGATTTTTGGAGTCCTGACGATTTCTTCGCGACAGGATCGCGTTTATACCCAGGAGGATGTTGAGGTCCTAACGCCGCTTTTGAGTAATGCGGCCTTTACTTACGCAAATCTGCGCCTGCTCAAAGAAAACGAACGCAACACGCTGCATTTGAAGTCCATTGAAAAAATTTTTAAAATACTTATTTCCAGCTTCAGAGATACCGAATTGCTGCATGCCGTTCTCAATGAACTGCAAAGCGTGGTTCCCTTTGATCTTGCATTCGTATTGACCCAGGATGAAGCCAAGCCCGAGCATTTAAAGATATTCGATTTGCTCATCAGCGGGTCTTCAAACCTGGTTAGAGGCACCAGTTATCCCACCCGGGACTCAATTCTAGGAAAAGTATTCAAACAGGAAAGCAGTCTTCTGGTGGACAATACCTGTTCGATGGCCAATGCACTGGATCGTGAGCTTTTTTCCGACCAGGGGTGCACTGCCTGTCTGCTGACCCCGTTAAAAAGCGACGGCAACGTAACCGGGATTCTGGCTTTGGCCGCGCGTGAGCCAGCCATGTTTTACAATGCGCACAAACTCATTACCTGGATTACCAATGGACTTTCGCTCGCAATTGAACGCAATCGGCTGTCGGCGGCAGTTGTCAAACGCAATCAGGAATTGGATACCATCCGCCAGGTCGGCAGCGCTTTGGCGTCGTCCACATTTGATATTAGTAAAGTTTTAAAATACACGATGGACATGATTCGCGAGGTGATGAATGTTGAAGCCGGCTCTTTGCTTTTTCTGGAAGGGGATGAACTTGAGATCGCCGTCGCATTCAATATTAAGATAAAATCCATGAAAAAATTCCGACTCAAAATCGGGCAGGGAATTGCCGGTTATGTAGCCGCCAGAGGCAAATCAATCCTGGTCAATGATATTGAAAAATCGCCTCATTTTTTTCCAATGGTGGATGAGTCCACCGGATTTCGAACCCAATCAGCCCTATGTGTGCCCATGGTGTCACAGGGAAAGGTTATCGGTGTCATCGAGGTGCTCAACAAGATTAACGGGGAATTCGATACAGATGACAAGGATCTTTTGCAATCCATTGCAACGTCAGTTTGCATTGCTTTAGAAAACGCCCGTCTGTACAAAGAAACCGTTAGTATGGCCGAACAAGAGCGCGACATCCGGCATATGTTTCAAAAGTTTGTTCCCAAAGAAGTTTTGGATAAAATCCTTTACGATTCCGAAAGCGACAAGCCGGTGGTTGAAGAAATAAAAACACTGACCCTGCTCAATATTGATATTCGCGGTTTTTCGGATCTTTCCCGCAAGATCGGCTCTCAAAAAACGGTCTCGCTTCTGAATAGCTTTTTCTCGGTCATGGGGGGTGTCGTCTTCAAGCACGCTGGCATTGTAGATAAATATTTAGGAGACGGTTTTTTAGCTCTTTTTGGTGCGCCGGTGTCCAGCACCAAGGACGCTGATAATGCACTCGCTGCCGGTTTTGAGATGAAAAAATCCCTGGATGCGGTTAATCGATATTTGAAGCGAAAATTTGACACTACCGTCACAATGGGGATCAGTATTCATACCGGTGAGGTTGTGGTTGGCAATATCGGCTTTGAACAAAAAATGGATTACACGGTGATCGGCGATCCCGTCAATACGGTCTTCAGGTTGCAGAATCTGACGAAATCATTTCCAAATGGTATTTTAATCAGCGAAAACACCCTGCAGGCGGCGCGAACACGCCCACATGTCGGAGAAATTAAGACCTCGACCGACCTTGCCCAGGAACTCGGCGACATGAAAGTATTTGAGTTGCTCGGTGAAAAAACGGATAAGCCCTATGTTGTTGCCGCCCATTAGCAATCTTCGCGCTTCACATTTATTTTTGCTTGCCAAAATATAACAACCGCTGGTGCAGTTTAGCAACTGACACCACCGCCGCTTACTGACAACGATTCATTTACAAATCAGGCTAACGCAAGCGGTTCAAGATGAGATGGTGACGGAAAAAACCATGGAAGATAAGGGAAACCAGGGGTTTTTAAAAGGACAATTTCTGATGGCGATGCCCGGTCTGGTGGATCCCAATTTTCACCAGACGGTAACCTGTATGTGCGAACACAACCCCGAAGGCGCCATGGGGGTGGTTATCAATCGGGTTCATCATGCCTTAACGGCCAAGGATATCTTTGAGGAGCTAAAGTTGGATTATACACCCCGGGCGGAACGTATTCCGATCCACCTCGGGGGGCCGGTCCATATTGCTGAAATCTTTGTGCTTCATGGACCCCCGTTTGACTGGCAGGCCTCTTTAATGGTCACCCCCGATGTTGCTCTGAGCAATACTAAAGATATTATCGAGTCGATTGCATCAGACAAGGGGCCGGACTCATTTATCATCACACTCGGATGCGCCGGTTGGGGCCCGGGTCAGCTCGAAGCTGAAATCAAGCAAAATGCCTGGTTAACCTATCCGGTATTCGAGGAGAATATCTTTAGGATGCCGGTTGAAAATCGTTGGGAGGAGGCGGTCAAAAAGATGGGAATCGATCCGAGGCTGCTTTCCGACAGGGCGGGTCACGCTTAATCTGATTTTTGATTTTTAGCGGTGGGCTTGACTGGAATTAGCTTTTGCTTTGGGTTTTTTTTTCTTCAAACAGTCTTTGTCTTTTCTGACAAAAGCGCACAGTTTAGGATTATAATATTCTTTGCAGTTGAGCGGATTATAAAGCGGACATTCAGGATGCTTCTCGGACATAAACACGCTTTCCCTTCTTAAATTAAATTCCCGAGGCCAAAACGGCGTTTTTGTACCACAAAAACTCCAGCTTTACAAGGTATTATATCACAATTCACCGAAGGCTTAAAGGCGCCCACTGTTTCCGCTTTAGTGAAAGCTGTAGCTTTTTCAGTTAATCCCCCTTTTCATCATATGTTCAGGGCCGCACCGATTCCGGTCCCGATCTGATTTACCGGGCAGTCACCGTCGGTGCGGCCGACAGTTTTTTAAGTGCTATATCCCGGATGCGCCGCAATATGGCGCCGCCGTCGGCGCCGCAGTTGTGGCTGCAGAAGGTTAAAAACAGTTAGTTGTTAATCGTTATTTGTTATTCGAATCTCAAAAATGCATCAAAGGTCTTCGGTCAACCAATAACTTTATTTCCGGGGAATACCGGCATGGCAGATGAACATAAACTGGAATTTTGGCGCTGGCCCGAGTCCAACTGGAAGAATCCGGAAATTGATTGGAACGATGCCCAATTTATTACGGTCGGCATTGATGTGGGTCCCGTCAGTTCTCAGGCCGTTATTGTGGCAGATGGCAAAATTTTAGCATACAGCAACATGCGCACCGGCTCGGGAAGTCCTAACAGCGCCCGCAACGCGTTTAAATTGACGCTGGCGGCCACCGATATGTCTGAAGACCGCATGGATTATTGTGTCGGCACCGGGGATGATCTTTTCTAATGCTTGGTCACTGGCTCCTGGCAGCTGGTTCCGATTTTTTTGGCCAGCAGCCAGCAGCCATTAGCTAATTGAGTACTTTACGCAGATTGATAAACGCGCTGCGGTCAAAGCCGAGGGTTTTAAAAAAAGAAAGCAAATCAGTTGAATCCCAGCGGACCGTGGTATAGACATTTTCAATGCCCGCTGCCTTGTAAATTTCAAATATTTTTTGGGCCATGTCAGCGCCGATACCCTGGCCCATAAATTCGGGATCCACACCCACGGTCGCAATCCAGGCACTTTTGGTCTCGCCAAAACCGGCGGTCAGAATATAGCTGATCATAAAGCCCACGACTCTGCCCTGGTGCTCGGCCACATAGCAGGCTTCCTCTCCGTTTTGGGCGTGCCCTTCAACAACTCTTTTAAAGTCCGGTTCGACCGGCCGCCGTGTAATCGCGGCGTAAATTTGGGTGATCACTTCCGCATCTTCGACTTTTAGCCGTCTTATTTGAAAATTCTCCACGGGCAAATTCCTTATCGCTGGAATGGTTAATCGGTTCTGATAATTTTTACCTTATGACCGACCCAATTGGGCGGGAGGTAAACCCGACCACTGTTGCCGCTGGACTTGACCCGCTTTTCGATCATTTCTTCGCCGTATATTTCAAACTTTACTTTGTTATTCGGTGTCGCAGCGGTGGATTTATTTCGATCATCAGCTTTTTTCTTATTTGGATTTTTTACATTCGCCACGATAAAATGCCTCTTCGGTTGGGTAGATGGTTGTATCCAATCAGAAACACTTTAGAAATCAGCCCACCGCCTTAATTTAAAGAATGCAAGCTGGAAGAATATCTAATAAAGCTACATTAAAGCTACATTGTATCATAGTCAAGTAAAAATAATTAAATCTGTCAGCGGCAGTGAATGTCACCCTATAGCGGAAATCGGCAAAGTGTATACGGAATTTAAAATCCGCAATCTGCATTAGAAAAATTGAACGTACAATCACTGTGGACCTTGCTGCGGGGTCGATAGCCACCAACGCGGCCGAAATCAATTTTATTTTTCGGGCTCAAGCTTCAGGTGATCCGGAACAATCATGGATTCAATAATGATTTCTTTGAATGATAGCGCTTTGACTCCCAGATCGTATTCTTCACTCAAATCGTTAATCTGGTCAAAGCAGTTGTGGCAGGGGGTGATGACGATTTTTGCGCCAGTTGCTTTGATTTGATCGGCCTTTAATTTTCCTGAGGCCATGCGGTAGGGTTTATAGTCGGGGCCCATCGGCATAATTCCGCCCCCGCCGCCGCAGCAATGATTGTGTTCCCGGTTGGGTGCCATATCCCGGAAATCTTCGGCGATGTGCGGTATGATTTTACGGGCCTGTTCCCACAGGCCGCCGTTGCGGGAAACATTACAGGGGTCCTGATAGGTGATCGGTTCTTTGATTTTTTTGTCGGAATCGATTTGAATACGACCGTCCCGCAGGTATTCATGCAGCAACTGCACATAATGCTTAATTTTAACCGGTGGCTTGCCATCCGGGTAACCGGCCATATAGGGGCCCTCGAAGGCCATCGAACGATAAGCGTGCCCGCACTCTGTTATCAGAATATGCTGTGCCTTCAATTCCTGCGCTTTATCGTAAACATTTTTGACCTGTTTGCCGGCCAGTGTGCGGTTGCCTGCAAACATCGGCAAATTGGTGCAATCCCAGCCAAACGTAGGCATGGTCCAGCTTTCTTTGGCAGCCGCAAAAATAATGGCGGCGTAAGAAATGTCCTGGGGGTAATAAACCGGTTCGCGCGGATTGACCGTATACATGTATTTGGCGTCGGGTTGATCGATAGGGATAGTTACCCCTTTGTAATCGTCCTCGACTTCTTCGACCATCCACTCGCAGGTATCGACAAGCTCTTCGACAGGTATACCCATGTGATTGCCGGTTTTGTCGCAATGATCTGAAAAGAAAGCCAGCTGCTTGGGTGTTATACCCTGAGAATGGCAGACGCTGCGTGCCACAGCGATCATGGTGGCGACGTCGATGCCAAAGGGGCAGTACATCGAACAGCGCTTGCACATGGTGCATTGCAGCCAGGCGATTTGGTAGCATTTTTCCAGAAAGGCGCGATCCACTTTGCCTTTGCGCCGGTACATCTCACCCAGTGTGTGCCTAAATTTATAGGCCGGGCTCAAATACGGATCCCGGTCGTTGGCGACATAGACAAAGCAACTTTCAGCGCACAAACCGCACCGTGAGCAAATACTCAACCAGGTTCGAATGCGGGCACCATCGTTGGCGTTTAGTATTGCGCGCACCCGATTTTCATCCACGGGTGCATCTGTATCGTTTTCAAATTCAAATTTTTTTTCGGCAGGACTTACCATTCTAAACGGCCTCAATTATTTATTTAGAGAAAAAAAGTCGTCGCGTATTTAGATTTTACCACGAAGTTCACGAAGGACACAAAGTGATAAATAAAAGGTTTTGTATTGATCTTCGTGATTCTTCGTGCTCATCGTGGTGAATGAATTTCAAAATGCTTTTTCGTAATTACCAAGATTTTGCCCCCCGTCTACCCCCCATCTCAAATCCGATAAACGCCCGGGTGAAGAAAAAAAGAACCATATGGCCCAGCTTGGTGGTCGGGATCAGGATCAACAGAATCTGGCTGGATAAAAGATGCAAGATCAGCAGTACTTCATAGGGCCCCCATTGATGATAGGCCAAAAACCCGGTGATAAAAGGTAACATCGTGATGCCCAGCAGGGCATAATCCCAGGCGCTGGTTAAAATGCGAACCTCCGGTCTGATGCGGCGGCGTACAATTAAGAACAGGGCAGCGGCGATAAAAATCACGGTCAGTGCGTCTGCCAGCTCATCGGGTATAGACCAGAGGCGGACGCCAAAAGCTTCTTCCCACAAAACAATGTGTGCGCTTAAAAAGAGCGGGACGGCCAGTAACGACAGGTGAAAGATAAAGGCCACGATGGAAAAAACCGGCTGCTGCCGCATGGAGGAACTGGCCCAGGGAATCATCCAGTGAAAAATCGATCGTAATCCCCAGTCCAAACTGAAATGATTGTAAATGACGCGATCCTTTTTGCGGCTTAACCGGAATAAAAAAGCCAATCGGATTAGCAGGCCGCCGATAAAAAATAGAAAGGTAAACCACAGAGCCGGGCCGGTCAAAAATTCATAAATGCTGTTCCAGTTTATATCGCTTTCCATCATCATGTTCCGAGTCACCGACCACCAACAGAGCGGGTGGCTTGCATTTTTCCGCCATGGGCAAAAAAGCAACGGTGCGGCTGTGCCTTAGTTGATAAACACTAGCCGTGGCAGAGTTTCTCCCTTTCCGGCATACGGTAGGGCGTGGGAGGGGTTTGTCAAATTTCAGCTATTTGACAATTTTGATAATTTCTTTGAATTTATTGCCTTTGGCGATTTTAAGCAATTCAAACAGGACGGTTTCGGTACTGGTCAGGCCGGCACCTGCCGCTTTGCTTCTTTCAAGGCCAATTTGTTTATTTTCAGCAGTCCGGGAGGCAACCGCATCGGCAACAACCTGGACATCGTAATTCAGATCAACCAAATCGGCAGCGGTCTGATAAACGCAAACATGGGCTTCAATACCGGCAACCAGCATGTTTTGACGATTTAGCGTTTCGAGTTCTTTGATAAACGCCTCGGTACCGCAACAACTGAAACTGAGCTTGCTCAACGGGTTTTGGTTCGGCAAAAGCTCGGCGACTTCCGGTACTGTCGGTCCCAGTCCAGCGGGGTTTTGTTCGGCCCATAAGATGGGGAGCTCTAGTATTTGGGCGCCCTTGACCAATCTGATAATATTATCAAAAAAGCTTTGTTTATTATGCATGGTCTGCGCCAGCTTGCCCTGGATATCGACTAATACCAGCGCGCTGTTTTCGGTTGTCAGCATTAATTTATCCTCCTTCAAAAAAACAGGGCAGAGTTTGTAAGACTCTGCCCTCTGATTTTTGATTTTGCAACATTCAAATTTGCCGTTAACTTCCAAGAGATACAGATACCCGCAACCGCAAACAGTCTTCATTAGATAATTTATGTTGCGATCTGATTAATGTTCGTTTGATTTAGTAGGAAAAATTTAAAAACTTGTCAATTGAAAATTCAGAAGCCAATTTAGGAACCAGATTTCAGCGGACAGAGGTCAGACGCCAGAAGAATGAAGGAATTTGACATGTTAAACCAAGTTTTTTGTCTGGCTGGATGCAGCTTTATTTATAATACCTGAATTTTGCACAAGTCGGAGGCTTTCATATGCAAGGCAGTTAAGGGCGAGGCTATAGTGAACTATGCCTTGGCCTTAATAACGCAGCAGATGGAAGCCTGCGACTTGCCCATCGGGTGAAAATTAATGCGATAAAATGATTTTCATGCATTATACCTAACAGGTATTTTGTTGTACGTCTATAATTTGCTTAACGTGCTGCCTTTAATTGAAATCTTAACTTCGCGTTAATTTTCATGCAAGATTCAGGTAATAGCTTAACTCCTTATTTTGTACACTTCCGCTTTGTTTTCCGAAAAGGCTTTGATCGCTTTTTGCTGATGCGCGGTCAGCTGTTTGAATTTTACGCCAATTCCATTCTGACTGCTCCAGACAATTTCACCGGTGATCGTCAGTGGCTTCTGATAACGGGGGGCTGAAAATGTCATGATGATTTCCTGGCCGCTGAAAAAGGCGTTGCCGGTTTCGATAAATACACCATGATCGCTTATGTCCAGGATATATCCGTCGAACTGGCGGCCCTGTACGGCATACGTTAAGGGTATTAAACAGGCTTTGCGCAAATACCTGCGACGGTCGTCGCTATTATTGGGGCGAGCTTTTTTTTGCAATTTCTTCAACAAAGCGGTCTGCTGCTCATCGGACATCTCGATGACCAGTTTAAACATATGATCGCTGAATTTGTCTTTTAATAATTCTTTTAAGATCATAATTAACTGGTCTTCAGAAACATGGTTAATTAACTCAAATAAACGCTCGAGGACCGGGTATTTGCCAAACGGCGTAAAAGATGCCTTCATTCTTAACTCCTCAAAAAAAGTCAACACGCTGCCGAAATTTATTTCCTTATTGTTTGTGTAAAATTCAGGTGCTTGTTCGGTTGTCATATGCAATATCGGTCGAGTTAACGGTTAACTTGACGACGAATCCATGGAAATGAGTGTAAAAATCCGTATATTTGGCAAAACTTACGGTCGCAATTCAAAGATATGGCAGACGCTGAAAGGGGGTGTGTCCATTTGGCGCAACGGCCTCGACCGCCACATCTTTTTTATTGCCAAACCCAACTTCTTTCTGTTATAGCCATCGTAATTAATTTCAATTGTTTAATTGATGAGGGGGA
>CAJHYI010000367.1_pt1 | contig 13760 bp, 8 predicted proteins | sample 9198771 | NCBI WGS metagenome assembly CAJHYI01 (sample SAMEA7708367, study PRJEB35096) | sediment metagenome | biome: marine neritic benthic zone biome [ENVO:01000025]; feature: sediment [ENVO:00002007]; material: shallow marine sediment [ENVO:03000034] sea grass bed [ENVO_01000059] ...
CCACGGCAATTCCCAGCACCTTTCCGCGTTCTTCAATCGGATATACCGAACTTAAGATCGCAATTCCGGTGGCAAAAACCATGGCACTGCCGGCGCCCTGAAATATCCGAAAAATGATCAGCATGGGCGCCGATGTCGCAAAGGCAGACAGAAGGGATGTCAGGGTAAAAAGCGACATACCGAGCATATAGATTCTTTTGCGACCGTAAATATCGGCCAGTTTGCCAAACGGCACCAGAGACACAGCCGCTGCCAGCAGATAAGATGTCGCCACCCAGCTCAAGACCACGGCACCGGTTTTAAATTCTTTTCCGATCACCGGCAGCGCAATATTGATCGAAGAGATCATAAAGGGGGTAATAAATGAGCTCAGCGATGCTATCGTCAGGGCGGTTAATTTTGTGGCTCTGTCGGTCATTTAAATAAATTTCCGAATAGTAGGGATAAAGATTAGATCTTCATTTCATAAAAACCTTTAACAGTCAATTAAATGCCAACAGTATTAAAAGCTTTATAAAGTTCAGCAAGTTACATTATCATAAATACGATTTATTCTCTTGACCCTGATGCCACTTTGTGGTACTAAAAATCGGCCCGCTAGAACACTGAAAGCTGCTCCCGCTATTGTCCTTTTTCTTTTCTGCCATTTCTCGGGTCCGCTTCGGGCGATGCGATTCTCGCTCAGACTTTGAAATTGGCGGGAAGACCGGGGGAAGTTATTGAGTTGATGGAAAAGGCTATACATCTCAATCCCCGTTATCCGGCAGACTATATATTTCAAGCAGGCAGCTCCTATTATTACATGGAGCGGTATGATACGGCCCTTGCACTCCTGAGAAAAGCCATCACCCGCAGACCCAATCATTATCCACCCGCCCATACTTAGCCGCTATTTATATCGAGTTTGGCCGGGAGAAGGAGGCCCGGGCTGAGCTGGCAGAAGTATTAAGGATAAGTCCCAATCACTCTCTGGAAGAGATGAGAAAATACCCTTACAAAGATCCAGTATATTTAGAGCGGCTTCGTGACCATATGCGCAGAGCGGGGCTGAAATAAGTTTGGGGATGCATATATTTAACATATACAGTAGCAACCCCCATGTTTTTCCCGGTCAAGATTTATTCAAAAAGTATAAACTAATTTTTGAAAGGATCAATCAATGAGCACTTTACAAACAACTTCAACGTTATCGACAGAGGATCTCCGTGAGGAGGTCAGGAAAGAATATGCTAAAGTCGCTCTTGATCCCCATAAAGGCTATCATTTTCATACCGGACGTGCGGCCGCCGACCGCCTCGGCTATGATCCAGCCATTTATGCCGACGTGCCTGAAGATAATATCTCTTCTTTTGCCGGGACGGGCAATCCTTTTATGCTAGGACCCATAAATCCAGGCGATATTGTAGTGGATGTCGGATCCGGCTCGGGCTTCGACTCTCTGATTGCATCGACATTGGTCGGCCCGGAGGGTAGGGTGATCGGTGTGGATATGACCCATGAGATGCTGAACAAGGCGCAGGCCGGGGCAGCGGCGATGGGCGCAACCCATGTGGAGTTCCGTGAGGGACTCGCAGAAAATTTGCCTTTGTTGGAAAAATATGCCGATGTCGTCATCAGCAACGGGGTACTCAATTTGACACCCGATAAAGTCACAACATTGAATGAGTGGGCGCGTGTCCTAAAACCCGGTGGCCGTCTTTATATCGGCGACATTTTAGTAGCAAAATCGATTCCACCGGAAGCCCTGAATGACATTTCCCTGTGGACCGGCTGAATTGCCGGTGGTCTGCCGGAGGCAGACCTTCTAAACGCGGTGAACGCCGCCGGTTTCGAGGACGCTGCGATCGTTGAAAAACATGACATTTTTGCGGATGTTCCCAACCCGTCCAGTGCGATGGCGTTTGGGACAAAAGGAATAAGCCTGCGGGCGCGCAAGCCTGTATAGCGGATAGCCCCCGAGGTGCACTCGGCACATTGCCAGGGTGCACCTGCGGTTTATATAAAATTGTGTCTAGCTGATTTTAATAACGATAAAACCGGCGTTGGGTCTTTTGACCAGCAGCTGAACTTCATCGTCTTTTTTAAGTTCGGCGCGCAGCTCGGTTACAGCGGTAACCGGTTTGCGGTTGACTTCTTTGACCAGATCCCCCTGGCGAATGCCGGCTTCAGCTGCTTTGCTGCCGGACTGAACGCCAACCACCAACACGCCTTTTTCGGTTTCTGAGTGCCCATAGCGTTTGGCCAATTCCGGTGTCATCTCAGCAATTCGAATACCGAGTTCACCGTTGCTTTCCGGCTGCCGCCGGGCTAATCGTTCTGAGTCATCCCGTTTGGCAATCTTTACTTTTACCATTTTTTCCTTGCCATCGCGCAGGATCGTAATAGGGGTTTTTTGACCCACCGGTATTTCCGCAATGGTTCCGGTCAGCTCGCGACTGGTGTTGACCGGCTTGCCATCTACAGCGATGATGATATCATTGGCTTCAATACCGGCCTTATCCGCCGGGTCACCTTCAAAAACCTTGGCCACCAGCACGCCTTTTTTATCTTTGATTCCGTAATATTCGACCAATTCCGGCGTCAGATCCTGAATACCGACACCCAGCCAGCCTCGCGTAACGGAACCGCTCTCTTCGAGTTGACGAATGATTCCCTGCGCCAAATTCACCGGTATGGCAAATCCGATTCCCTGCCCCTGGGAAACGATGGCGGTATTGATACCCACCACCCTACCGTTCATATTCAAAAGCGGACCGCCGCTGTTACCGGGGTTGATCGACGCATCGGTCTGAATAAAATCATCATAGGGACCACTGCCGATCACGCGCCCTTTTGCGCTGACAATACCGGCGGTTACCGTCTGTTCCAGGCCGAAGGGACTGCCCATGGCCACCACCCAGCTGCCCACTGTCAGCTCATCCGAATCACCCAGCTGCAGGGGAACCAGATTCGATGCGCCTTTGATTTTGATGAGGGCCAGATCGGTATTTGGATCGCGACCGACAATTTCGGCATCATATTCCTGATCATCGGACAAGCGCACCGTGATCTCATCCGCACCTTCGATCACGTGATTATTGGTGACGATGTGGCCTTTATCATCGATGATGAACCCTGACCCCAGGCTTCTTTGCTTGGAATCCGGCGCCCGTTCATCAGAAAAGGGGCCGGAGTCAGGATTTTTACGGTCAAATGGATTGCCGAAAAAGTGCCGAAATACCCGTCCGCCACCCTTAACCGTTTTTACGGTACGAATGTTGACCACCCCTGGCTGAGCCTGCTTGGCCAGCTCACTGAAACTGGCCGGCACCATTATGACCCCGGATTCCGTTTCAGGTGCTTTCTTGGCTGCAAGATCCGAATCGAGACCCGATAATCCCCATATGACTCCGGCGAATAATATGATCGTCAGGCCGCCGATAAGCCTGTTTTTGCGTATGTGAGTCATAATTTTCTCCTTCTTAATAATAATTAATCGCAATAGGAACTATTGTGTTCAGATGATAGTTTGTCAAGATAACCTCAAGATGACCCCAAAATGATAAAATGGTTAGATTCGGCGATGATAACCGTAGGGTGAGAATTGATGTATTAGAAAAATTTATGGATTTAACAAAATGTTACCAGATCATACGAGCGTATGGGGGTTTAAATTTGAACCGGTTCGCGCCACAGCCATCGGTCGAGAGATGAGGCTTTATGAGCCTTTTTTAGGGAGGGTGACTGTGAAAGTGCTGCCCTGGTTTAGCTCACTGGTAACCGTTATATCGCCACCGTGGGCTCTGGCAATGGCCCGGGCAAAGCTCAGGCCCAGGCCGATGCCGGCCTCCGAACGACTGGGATCACAACGATAAAAACGCTCAAAAATCCGGGACCTATCTTTTTCGGAGATGCCGATACCGCTATCTTTAACCGTAAGGGCAAGCGCATGATTGTTTTCCGTCTGGACCTTTACCTCAACCTTTCCGCCGGCGGGTGTGTATTTGATGGCATTATCCAGCAGGTTGGCGACCATTCTTTGAATCAGGCGATTATCACCAGAAATGTTGAAATTACCGGCAACATTACAAATTAGCCTTAAATCTTTATCTTCTGCCGGCGCCTGGAACAGTTCACAGGCATCCCGCGCCACTGCGCCAATGTTCATTTCTGCGGCATCCAGTTTATTAACACCGGCTTCGGTCTTTGAAATAACCAGCATGGTGTTGATCATATCCAGCAGCCGGTCACACTCTTCGATGGTGCTGGCCGCCATGTTTTCATATTCTTTTTCCGAGACGCCGGTGGTCATTGAAACTTCGGATAGCCCCCGGATACGGGTGATTGGACTTTTCAGATCGTGGGCAATGTTGTCGCTCATTTCCCGGATGCCGGTGACCAGGGTTTGAATGCGGTCCAGCATCTGGTTGAAGGTGATGGCCAGCTGGTCTATCTCGTCCTGGTTTTTTTTCACCGGCACTCGCTCTTTGAGGCTGCCTTCCGATATATGCCGGGCCGTTTGCGTAACGGATTCGACACCTGCCAGGGCCCTTCTGGCCATAAACCATCCGATAAGCGCAGCAAAAATAAATAGTGATGCCATGGTGGTCACAAATATCTTGCGAAAGGCTTCAATAAAACGGGTGTAGCTTTCCATGGATTGACCCAGCTGCAGAATGATGCTGCGGCCGATATGGGCATACAGAATCCGAATCTTATGCTTCCGATCCGGCAGGCTGATGGTATCAAAAACCGGTCGCTTTTCACGGATCAGTTGATTGATGGCTGTCTGGCCGATGCTGATATCAAGCCAATAGGACATATTCGAAGAAGAAAATTCCTGCCCGTCAAAAGAAAGCAATCGGAAAAATACCTTCTTTTCGCCGGCAGCCTGGGCCTCAAAAATGATCTGGCGCTTTACCGCTTCGCTTCCCCGCAGCTTAAGTATTGAAGACAGGGTGCGCGCCTCACCCAGCAGGTCTTGATCGGTACGATCCCGTATAACGGAAGTAATTAAAAAATAAAAAAAGAAAAAAGCAACGCAGGAGGTTAGCATAAAGATGCCCGCATACCAGAGCGTGAGGCGAAACGCCAGGGTATGACGGATACTATTGATCTTCTTTAAGAACATAGCCTACTCCGCGCACCGTATGAATCATCTTGGTGGGAAATCCTTTGTCAATTTTTTCACGTAGCTTGTAAATTCTGGATTCAACCACATTGGTCTGGGGATCAAAATAATAATCCCAGACATGTTCCATAATCATGGTTTTAGACACCACTCGGCCGGCATTGCGCAGCAGGTATTCCAGCAGCGAAAATTCCAGCGGTTGCAAATCGATTTTTTGGCCGGCGCGCACAACTTCCCGGGTAATCAGATTCATGCTGATATCGGCAACCGTCAGTTTCGTCGGCTCGGCAGCGTCGCTGCTGCGGCGAATCAGAGCCTGTAGCCGGGCCAGCAATTCGGAAAAGGCAAAGGGTTTTGTCAGATAGTCATCCGCACCGATCTGCAGCCCTTTTACGCGGTCATCGACCTCTCCTCGGGCACTTAAGATAATGATCGGTGTTTTAAGCTTTTGGCGACGCATACTTTCAATCAAGCTCAGTCCGTCTATTTTCGGCAGCATAATATCAATAACGGCCGCATCGTATGGCTCGGTTAACGCCATATGCAAACCGTCTTCACCGTTGTTTTCATGGTCCACGGCAAAACCCTCAGCTTTTAAACCCTTGATAATGAAAGATGCAATTTTTGGATCGTCCTCTACCAACAGTATCCTCATAGGATTCTCCGATACGATTTCGAAGCCAGTTGCTTATAGATAATTTGTAAATGGCATAAGGTAAATTGAAATGAAAATTTATTAAACTGCGTTTTCATTCATAAATGAGGGATTTTTTTGATGAGCCCGGCCGCACAAGGGGTTTAATTCGAGGCGTATTTAAAGTACGTTGAGGATTAAACCCCGCGGAGGACACAGTTCATCGCAAAAATAGCCATTTAGGAATGAAAACGGCCGGCAATGGCTGCCCACTCTTCTAGTTCGCGTATCTCCAATATTTCAAACCCCATATTTTTTATCCGGGCGACCACCAGTTTTTGATTTTCTGAAAACATCCCCGAGCAGACGAAAATGCCGCCTCTAGCCAGGGCCCGGGGCAGATCATCCAGTAGTTCCAAAATCACATGAGTAAAAATGTTGGCTGCAATAAAATCATATTTTCCCGTGATGCCTGCCAGGAGATTGCCGGTCTGTAAAAAAAAGTCGCCGGAATCCAGTCCGTTCAGCTTGAGATTGGCGGCCGCCACATCTACGGCTACCGAATCTTTATCAAGACCGCATACAAAACCCGCGCCCAGCTTGGCTGCTGCTATCATCAATATGCCGGAGCCGGTACCGAGATCTAAAAACGAATCTCCCTGATTAAGATAATCTTCAATCAGACGAATGCATAAAGCCGTGGTCGGGTGAGTTCCGGTGCCAAAGGCCATGCCGGGGTCCAGTTCCAGCACGATATCGCCCGGATCCTCTGTGTAAGCGCACCAGGACGGTTTAACGACTATTTTTTGCCCGATTTTTTGGGGCTTAAAAAAAGCCTTCCAGGCCTCGGCCCAGTCTTCTTCATCCAGCTCTTTATAACTGACACGATAAAGCAGCGCAAAATTCTTTTTTAAAAGAGACAGTTTTTTTTCCAGCGCCCTGCAGCATTTTTTGGCCTGCCGGTCTTTTGGAAAATAACCGACCACCGCGTGCTGCGCCGCTCGGCTTATCGAGTCCTCAGCCCAACCCTCGGTCGGCTCTATAGCCGGATCCTCTTCAATCACACCCTTCAGGTCGAATTCGAAAAACAGGTTGGTAATGAGTTCGCCAGCAAGGTGGTTGTCCTCGGCATCAAAAATAACTTTTGCTTCAATCCATTTCATATTGGAAATTCTCACCGCAAAGACGCAGAGTTCGCAGAGGGAAAGTTTCTTTGCCTTGTCGCTGAGAGGCCGACAAGGCAAAACAGCTCAACCCTTCGGGTTATAAATTAAATTTATTCTCAAAATTATTCATCCAGCCACTAATATTGCTAAAATAGTGCTTAACGGATGTGATTTGTAATCTGCTCGATACTTGCCAAAGGCAGATTGTTTGGTCTGATTTCCCCTCTCAGGAAATCAGACCAAGAAAAAATACTCTCTGCGATCTCTGCGCCTCTTCTGCGCCTCTGCGGTGAATCCTAAAAATTCTCTTTGGGCGGGTTGAAGTAGCCGAATTTGAGATTCGGAAATTCTTGCCGGATGTGTTCCAGCAGATTCTGCATCCCGATGGGTGCGCCATTTCGGGCCACCTCATTCATGATCTCAAAATACCGCAGCGGATCGAAATTCAGGTTGCGCCACTGGATCATTTGAATCGGGTATGCCTTCAAAAATCTTTTCAATGCTTCTATTTCCATTGGTGTATCCGTAAACCCGGGGCAATTTAAATAATTAACCGCCACAAAAAGACCGCTCCTCAGAGCAAGTTCCATGCTTTTCAAAACATCTGAAAACCTGTAGCCTTTCGGGCGAAAATAGGCCTGATAACACTCCTGGCGCACACTGTTCATGCTGACCCGGATGCTGTCCAGCCCGGCATCGATCACCTGTTGTAATTCTGGCTGCAGGCTGGCGTTGGTGTTCATATGAATGGTGCCCCGGGCCGTTTCAGAGCGAATCAGACGAATCGCCGGTGCAATCACCTTAGCCGCCAGCAGCGGGTCTCCTTCGCACCCCTGTCCGAAACTGACCACGCTATTTTTGACCCGTTTTATATGCGCCAGCGCCACTTCCGCTATTTCTTCCGGTGACGGGGTGAAGCCGATGCGGTCCTGGCTGTTAGGAATATCGCTGTGTTTCTGTAAAGACAGGCACCCCAGGCAGCGGGCATTGCATTGTTTGGCAGTGGGCAATGGCGCTTCGTAGCGGCTCAGAAAAAAATTTTTAGCCGCCGGGCACCCGAACTGCAGGGCGCATTTTTCAAGATGGGCCCTCAGACGATTGGCGGGCATCTGTTGGCGCATCATGTCGATGCCGGAGACAACATCGTCTGGTTTCATCAACCGCAGGTCCTGTCGCATTTCCCGATCCACACGAATAACCGCAGATCGAAATTTGCCCCGGTGCCATCCCACAGCACCATAGGAAAAAAGCGGCAGCGCTCGTGCTTTTTGGTTTTCAACATAAGTACCCAGTTGCGAAATGACATAACCCGGTGAATTAAATGCGGCCACAGGAAATAGCGGCTGACCGTCAGCGTACGGGTCTTCATTTACGGTTTCAATCCGGCCCGATTGCAAATTCAACAAAACCGGCCGGCGTTCCGGCAGGTACATCAGTTCACTGCCAAAAGGCATGTTGCGGGTATTGTTCAGCGTCAGCGGTATTGGCGTTGTCCCGTTCGTCCCAACTGCAGCATAGCCGTCGAGCTCAAAAATTTCTCCGGCCGAATTGGCCACCAGCGCAGTCAACAAACCAATCTTACTTTTAGCTGATTTTAGTTCATTTTTCTTCAACGATTTGCCTAATCGACCATTAACTAATTGATCAAGCCGATTTTACCGGTACATGACACATTTCGAGGTTCGCCCATCCACCTTCAGATTGAACGGTTTGTCTAGTCGGACATGGGCCACGTGCGTCGTTTTGTTGGCCACCGGCTGGGCGGTCAACCAGTTCCAATCGATAAAATCCGATTCCGCATCCAGAACGGTTGCATATGTGATTCCCAGAGTGGTGATATTGTGGAAGAAATGCGATCCCTGGGATGGATCGGCCTTTAGCTTCGATGAAGCCGTTTCAACCATCGCCCCCACTCCGCAAATCTCGGCCCAGCTTACCGGGATTCCCAGCCAACGGTCGGCCGATCCCCATCTGCCAGGACCGACCAGCAGGTATTTGCGGGATTCATGCAACAGACCGGCGTTTAACTCACCAATCTCACGGGCGATTTGCGGGGTTTTGGCCGTATCAAATTCATCGGGTTTTACAAAGAGGATGTCTGCCATATCATTTTTTTCAGCGTTGCCCAGTGCATGGGAAGAAACGCAAAATGACCTGGCAATTTCATCAGCGCTGATTTCCACCTGAAGCAGTTCAGCGCGGGCTGTCATCGGCCGCAGCTGCAAAAAAGCGAATTCCGATTTTCGTTTCGGGTCCTGAGGCATATTTATCGAAAACTCAAGCTCCACAGGGCAGCCCATTCCCTCCTGGCCCAGATCCAAAGCTTCTGCCAGCAATTCCGCCAGCGGAAACTGGCCGTATTTAAGAACCTGTGCAAAGGTCAGTATCCGATAGCCGGGCATGTGAGCCGAATCCCGGATTCGATGTTCTTCAGGGATATAGGTACTGGCTAGAAGCTTCACCGGCGCTTCTTCATCGGCATCGCCGACATCTCTTTTGGCAAGATTGGCATCCTCGAGGATGCCCACCTCTGGAGAATCACCCCCCATATTCAGGACATAAAAGAACTGCTGGGAGTTTTCCAGGATATCTTCGACGGTGGAGCGCTGCGGCAATAATTGCGGATATTTGGGAGAAAACCGCAGGGCTTTCTCACCTTCCATCACTGTTTTGCCCAGACCCAGCGCCACTGTGGCGATGCCTTCTTCCGGTTTCATTTTTGCAAAAGGGTAGTAATTATGCGACTGGGCAACACCGGATATGGTCGGGTAATAATATTGGCCGTATCGTTCTCCCACCAGTTGCTGAATGATGACGGCCATTTTCTCTTCTTCGGTGCGGTGACCCACACGCTTCGAAAAGGCCTTGGGGTTTCTGAAGTAAGTTGACGCGTAAACCAGTTTGATGGCATTGATCAGTTGTTCCAGCCGCACATGGAGGTCCGTATGATCATTGGGAAGCATGTAGGTTCGGTATAGCCCCGCGTAGGCGCGAAATTGGGCATCCTCCAGCAAACTCGAAGAGCGAACCGCCAGCGGATAGGGGATGTGTTCAAGATAGGCTTTAAGCTCTTCGGCAATCCAATGCGGAAAATTGGCGCTGCAAAAGACACGGGCAAGCTCCTCATCAGGCAGATCAGATTTTGCCAGCTCCTTGAGATCATTTTCTTCTATAAAGGCATCAAAGCCCTCGGTGGTCACCACCAGGGTCTGAGGAACCAGAATATTGATATCCTCAAATTTTTTCTGGATGGCCGGCAGCCGTTGAAGCAAATTGGCGACAAAAGCAAGCCCCCGAGCCTTTCCGCCCAAAGAGCCTTTACCGATTTTAAAAAATTCAGTAGCCGGATCAAAATCCCCGGAATCAAAGTTGACCACCACGCCTTTTTGCCGCCGCTTGCGCCACGATTGGATCATGGAAATCAGATACTTCCGGTGGCTTTCAACGCTGGCAAAGTCATCGTAGCGTAAAGGGCGCATTTTGGATGCCAGTACGGTTTCGGTCCGCGCAAACAACCATCTCGACAAATCGTTGCGGCTGCAATGATGAACAAAGCAGTCTTCGGGAACTGTTGATAAAAGCTCTTCGAATGTACGCAGGTTGGGCGCACGGGCAATTTCGCGGCCATCAGGTTTGCGAAAAACAAAATCTCCGAACCCCAGCTGATCCACGAAAAACATACGAACCTCTGCATGCAGGCTGGGCGAGTTTTTATCGACAAAAGCGGCCGGGACGCCTTTGGCCTTCTCAGCATTTGAAGACTCAGAGCTGGTGAGCAGAAGCGGAATATCGAATCGTTCTTTTTTGATCTGTGATAGAAATGTCACACCGGCATTATCGTCAAGTACACCATTGCGCGGAAAGCGAACATCTGAGATCACCCCCAGGATATACGGTTCAAATTTTTTAAACAATTGCGAGGCTTCCTCGAAGCTTTCGGCCACCAGGATTTTAGGCCGCGCCCGCATGGTCAGCAGTTTATGTTCTTCATGGTGCCGGTACTCCATGATGGCCTGGGTCTGGCTGACAAGTTCTTTGTAAAGCACCGGCAGAAGAGAGGAAATGTACGTCGGCGAATCCTCCACAAATAGGATCACGCGGATGCCGGCAAACTCGGTATCATGTTCAACGTTTAGGCGGTCCTCAGCGCTTTTGACCAGGGCCACCAGAATATCGGTGTTGCCGGACCAGACAAAGCATTGGTCAATTGCAGGCGGGCGGGTAACATCCATCAGGCATTGACGGGCCGAAGACGGCAAAGAATCATGAGCCAGTAAAACAACCGGCAGATCGGGGACCTTTTTTTTGATTTCTTCACCCAGGGTAAAGACATCCATATCCGCCAGCTGGCTCATGGTGATGACCATGTCAAATTTCTTAAGATTCAGCATGGCAAGGGCCTCCTGGGCCGTGGAAACCCAGGTAAACCGGGGTGGATTGCTCAGGTTCAGGCCGCGATATTCATGAATGATGCGCTCTGACAGACGGCAGTCCTCCTCCAGAATCCAGGCATCGTAAGGGGTCGAGACCAGCAAAATATCCCTGACCTTGCGGGCCATCAATTCATGGAAAATTTTAAATCGCGGGTCAAAATCTTCGGCAAAGCTTTCGATTTCTAAAGCCATGTAATATACCTGTCATAAAAAATTAAGAATTTAATTAAATGCTTTATTAAGCTGGAGGCTATCTAAAAAACAGGTAATCCCTTAATTCGGTTTCCCGGTTGCCAGTTTAGCCGGTATAGCCCGTAAAAAAAGAATAATGTCTAACTCTATATAACCGGCAAACGGGCTAACGGGCTCAACCAGAAAATTTTAAGATAGAGTTTGACTTAGCCACAGAACATAGGCTGTTTGTACACAGTTATAGCCTGTATGGTCATTTCAACCATATCTTTTGTCAAATCGCAATAATTTTGGACTTGGCTTTCAAAAAGGTTATGTATTATAAGATCTTAAAGCAACTCGGCCATATGTCTATATTAAAAGTAAGGAATTGATTGTGAACATCTGGATGACCCTCAGAAAGGCACTGGATTTATATCCTGAAAAAATTGGCGTCGTCGACGGCGAGCAGTCGTATACCTATCAGCAGATCGGTGAGCGCGTTGCCGGGTTGGCCCGCTTTTTTCAGAACCGGGGCCTTCGACAAGAAGACCGCATCTCCATTCTGGAAATAAATTCGCATGCATTTCTAGAGGCCTACTATGCCGCTGCCGGAATGGGCGCTATTCTCAATCCGCTCAATTACCGTTTAGCCGCCAGAGAAGTCGCTTTCATTTTAAAAGACGCCGGTAGCCGCTGGCTAATTGCCGCAACACGTTTTGCAGATGTCGTCAAAGGCGCATTGCAGGAAGGCGTGCCTCTCGAAGGCGTTCTCTGGATTGGTGACACACCGGATGAATCAGACACGATAGAGTTTCAAAACTTTGAAGGTGTCGCTTCTGCCAATGTCGGGGATTTTGAGCCCGTGCCGGTTGATGAAGACCGGGTGGCCCATCTGTATTATACCAGCGGCACCACCGGGCGACCGAAAGGGGTCATGCTCACCCATAAAAACGTCTGCAGCCACGCTTTGGGAACCATCGCCGAGCTGAAACTGGTGGACACCGATGTCTGGGGCCATATTGCGCCTATGTTTCACCTGGCCGATGCCTGGGCCACATTTGCCGTTACCTGGGTTGGCGCACGCCACGTGATGGTCGGCCAATTTGAGGCCGAAGCCGTAATGGCCACTATCGAAAAGCACAAGATAACGCTGAGTAATTTAATTCCCACAATGCTCAACCTGATGATCAAAAACCCCCGGGTCGCCGAATATGATTTTTCCAGCCTGCGGGAAATCCTCAGCGGGGGTGCCCCCATTGCCCCCGAGCTGGTTAGAAGCATCATGGAGACTCTTGGTTGTGATTACATCCAGACCTACGGCATGACCGAAACCAGCCCGTACTTGACCTTCAGTATCTTAAAAGATCACTTGAAAGCGCTGCCGCCTGATGCACAATTGACATACAAGTCCAAAACCGGTAGGCCGGCTATCGGGGTGGATCTTAAAGTTGTGGACGAGCAAGGGATACCGATTGCGGCTGATGGGCAACAGGTGGGTGAAATCTGGGTACGGGGAGATACCATTACGCCCGGTTACTGGAACCGGCCAGAGAAAACTGCAAATGCATTTTCCGATGGATGGTTACGCACCGGGGACCTGGCCACCCTGGATCCGGAAGGCTATGTCAACATTGTGGATCGCAGAAAAGACATGATTGTTACCGGCGGCGAAAATGTTTACTCCACCGAAGTTGAAAACGTGCTTTACATGCATCCCAAGATTCTGGAGGCCGCTGTTTTCGGTGTGCCGGATGAGCGCTGGGGAGAGGCGGTCAATGCCGCTGTGGTGCTCAAAGCCGGTGAAACGGCCACCAAAGATGAAATCATCGCCTTTTGCAAAGAACACCAGGCATCTTACAAGGCTCCCAAATCCATTGTGTTTTTAGATGAGCTGCCCAAAACCGGATCCGGAAAAATCTACAAAAAAGGCCTGCGAGATTCTTTCCTGAGTAAAAAGATGAAGAAGTGATTTTTTAGTTTGAAAACCGTCAAATTGCCTTTAGCCGTCCTGGTATAACAAACAACAAATTCCCAATACCCGGTACGCGATATTAATCGTTAATGTGCTTGACCAGATGGCCCAGCTCGGGAAAAATCAGCCGCGTGCAGGCCAGTTTGCAGGCATTGAGGCTGCCCGGCATGCAAAACACAACGGTGTTGCCGATAACACCGGCGGTGGCGCGGGACATGATGGCGGCAGAATCGATCTCCTCCATGCTGAGTTTGGCAAACAGCGGGCCAAA
>CAJHYI010000161.1_pt1 | contig 13701 bp, 15 predicted proteins | sample 9198771 | NCBI WGS metagenome assembly CAJHYI01 (sample SAMEA7708367, study PRJEB35096) | sediment metagenome | biome: marine neritic benthic zone biome [ENVO:01000025]; feature: sediment [ENVO:00002007]; material: shallow marine sediment [ENVO:03000034] sea grass bed [ENVO_01000059] ...
GAAATAATTTTAGCAATTTATCTTATCAGTCCCTAAAACACCTTGACAGACGCCATCTCTTTTGAATACAGAAAACCCTTCAAATAGGCAAGTTGGATCGGTGAATGTTTTAGCGTGGATGATGTTAATGCAAAAAGTGGCGTGCTGATCCAAGGGAAGTGGAAGCCCGGACCTTGCGCTTTTTTGTGTGCACGTGACTTTGCCTTGATCAAAGGATCTAACCGAAAAATAACTTTGCAAAAAAAACAGACTATTATGGAAGGAGCGGCTCACAGTGATTTTTGTTACACATTTAAAAAAGGAAGCTGATATGTGCAAATTTACGGTCAAAGGTGTTGTTTTGATACTGCTGATCATGGGCTGTGCGTCAATGCAGACCGGTGAAAAAATGAGTCAATTCGACGAGACATCCAGAGCTTACATACGGGCTATTCGCTGGGGGGAATTCGAAGCCGCATTTGCCTTTAAAAAGCTAACGGCGAGGGAAGAACCGTTGCCGGATTTTGAACACTACCGCACCGTCAAAGTTACGAATTACAAAGTCAAACAAACGATTATTTCAGAGGACAAATCGAAGATCATCCAAATTGTCGATTTCCAGTATTATCGAATGAAAGATGTGACCGTAAAAACGCTAATTGACCGCCAAAAATGGGAATATGACCAAGAACAGGGAAAATGGTTCCTTCAGAGCAATTTGCCGGCCTTTTAGTGAGCCAAAAACCTGTGCAGACAATTTCAAATCCTTCTGGTAAATTAGGGCTTACCTTATGGAGAATTATCTATTCTTGGTTACGCTTCTGAGCGCCAGCCTGCTGGCTTTTATCGGTTTGGCTTATTGTGTTTCTTGTGTTTGGGAAAAAGAAAGCCGGGCCGCTTTTTTTAGCGCCCTGCAGTTCATCCTGATGCTGGGACTGCTGCTGGCGCTATTATATCTTGACCGCATTGGCTTTTTCAGCACCGGGATCGGCCGGTTTTTACTGATTTCAGGATTGATTTCTGGCGTGGTTCTTTGCGTATTGCTCATGCGCAAAACTGGACAAAATGCCAGGGCGCTTGAGGGGACCCGCGGAGCCATTGTCGGTGATGTAAAAAGGGTTGATGAAAGGGATGTCGTATTTGCCAGAAACCGTACGATTCGGCCGGGGTCAGAACAGTACAAGGCCTATTACGCAATGCGGCCTGAATATGAAAAAATGGATGCCGCCCGCAGAAAAATGGGCGGGCCCTTAGGGCACCCCGGTGCCATCGACAAACCCAAAGACAGATCCAATATTGCGGCGACCCTGTCCTCTCAGGGCATTGCCCTGAATCTGTCGGCACCGGAAACATATCAACCGGTTGCCCACCCGGAATTTAAAGAACAGCGGGTTGAGATCAGCCCGCAGGAGGCGAGCCGGCGCATCAAGGGCTATACCCTGAATCTGGGTGCCCAGCTGGTCGGAATTACCAGGATCAATCCGCTGTGGCTGTATTCCAATCGCGGAGAGATATTTCGTGAAAACTGGGAGGACTGGGGCAAAGACATCGAAGCCACCCATACATATGCGGTGGTCTTTACCACAGAGATGGCTTTTGAACTGGTGGGCACCGCACCCCACACGCCGACGGTGATCGCCAGTATGAGTAATTATGCCCAGGGCGCCTTCATTGCCACCCAGTTGGCGGCCTATATTGCCAATCTGGGCTATTCGGCCACCGCCAATCACCTGCGGCACTATGATGCCGCTCTTGTCCCGCTGGCCGTTGATGCCGGCCTGGGAGAGACCGGCCGACTGGGCTATTTAATGACCAAAGATTTTGGCCCCCGGGTCAGGTTGGCCGCTGTTACCACCGATCTTGAGCTGGTTGTGGACCGCCCTGTTGATATCGGTGTTGAAGACTTTTGCAAGAGGTGTAAAAAGTGTGCCAATTGCTGCCCTTCAAACTCCATCCCGCTGGCTGATCCAACGGAAGTCAACGGAACCCTGCGCTGGAAGCTGAATGCCGAAACCTGTTTTGACTACTGGGGTAAAGTCGGTACCGACTGCAACGTCTGTATGCGGGTGTGCCCCTGGAGCCATGCCAACACATTTCCTCACAAGATCATCCGGACCCTGATCACTCGCAATCGCTTAGCACGCCGACTCTTTAGCTTTATGGATGATATCTTTTACGGGCGCAAACCCAAACCGAAGCCGGCACCGCAATGGGCCAGATTCAGTTAGATGTAGCACAAGTATTACAGCAACCAAGGAGTTGTGATGAATTCCAAACAAATCTACTGGAATCCGATTCTGGAAACGCTCCCGCCCCGAAAAATCAAACAGCTGCAACTCAGCAAATTCAAAAAGATCTTTGGATGGGCCTGCGAACACTCCGTCTTCCACCGGCGCCTGTACGATGAGGCCGGCATAAAACCGGAAGACATCCAATCCTTTGAGGATATTCAACGGGTTCCTAAAGTAGAAAAATCCATGATGCGGGACATTCAGCGCAAGAAACCCTTTCCCTACGGTGAAGCCCTCTGCGTGCCACTAGATGAGGTCACCATCTTTCGCCAGACCAGCGGCACCACCGGCCAGCCCGTCTATCAACCCGACACCTGGCAGGATTGGGAATGGTGGATGGAGTGCTGGTCGTATATTCTCTGGGCCCAGGGATACCGGCCGCAGGATCGGGTTTTTATTCCTTTTGGTTATAATATATTTGTGGCCTTCTGGGCCGGCCATTATGCTGCTGAAAAAATCGGCTGCGAGGTGATTCCGGGAGGCGTGCTGGATACCAAGGCGCGGATTTTAAAGATCCAGGAATTGCAGGCGACCGCGATGATGGGCACCCCCACCTATATCCTGGGTATGGCCGAAACCGCCCGTCTGAAAATGGGTATCGACCCTGCTAATTTGCCGATCAAAAAAATTACGTGTGCCGGTGAATGCGGGGCCAGCATCCCCAGCACCAAAAAGCGCCTGGAGGAGGCCTGGGGTGCTAAAGTTTACGATCACGCGGGTGCAACTGAAATTGGGGCCTGGTCATTTGAGTGCGCCGATCAGCCCGGCGGCATGCATGTCAACGAAGGATTGTTTCTGGTGGAAATCGAAGATGTCGAAACCGGTAAGATCATCGAGGAACCCGGACACCGGGGCAAGATGGTGATTACTGCTCTGGACCGCATGGCTCAGCCCTGCGTGCGTTTTGATTCCAAAGACGTGATCGAATGGGCGGCTGAGCCCTGTTCCTGCGGGCGAACCTCGCGATTGATCAAAGGCGGTGTGGTCGGCCGGGCTGATGATATCACCAAGGTCAAAGGGGTACTGCTGGCACCTTCGGCCATAGAAGAGGTTGTACGCAGCATCGAAGGTTTAGGCGATGAATATGAGGTCGTGGTGGAAAAAGCGGGGGATGCCGATAAGATTAAGCTCAGGGTGGAGGTGTTGCCGCAGGCCGAGGACCAATGCACGCTTATCGAAAACGAGCTGGTGGACCAGCTCAGACTGAAGACCAACCTGCGCTATGATATTGAAATTTGCGGCTGCGAAACCTTGCCCAGGTATGAAGTTAAGGCTCAACGTTTCAAAGATTTACGCAAAAAAAAATAACGCGGTTGTCTGGAAAGTTCCAGTCTTATACGTCCGAAAGTGATCTCACCACGAAGATCACGAAGATCACAAAGGCAGGATGAATAAATTAAAACCCCCTCTTCGGGTCCTTGGTGCTCTTCGTGGTTGAAAGAGACTAATTTGGGGATTTCTGCATAACCGTATTAATATAAAAATGAGGAGAATCGATGCACCAGCAAACAGGTCTAAATGAAATCAACACCAAAATTCAGCTGCTGAAAAAAACAGCCGAGGATCTCATTCGCATCGGTGAAGATTTTCCGGCCATTACCCGCAACACCGTCCGCATACTGGCCAGTGTCAAGATGCTCGAAATTAATGTATCGGATTTAGTTGATTTAAAATGACGGTAATCTTCTCTGGATAAATATGATTATTCTGCTGCCGTGAATGATATCTATTGAGCCTGTGACAAAGTTGTGATACGCAAATAATATCTTGTGAGAAATTGTGGACATTAGAATCGTCCAACAACCATGGGGCAATAAGTAACGAATGCACGTAGTAATGATTCGTCCACCGCAAACTAAAGGGGGTCTTATGATCGGCAAATTCGAGTTGAAAAAAGGCAAAAGCGGTAAGTTCTCGTTTAACCTTAAAGCGGCCAACGGGAAAGTGGTTCTGACAAGCCAAACGTACAAAACCAAAGCGGCCGCAAAAAATGGAATCAAAGCAGTCTGTAACAACTGCCGCAAGGCGACCCGTTTTGAACAGAAGGTGACAAAGAAGGGACAACCTTACTTTGTTCTTCTGGCCGCCAATAAACAGGTTATCGGAAAAAGTGAATCCTATTCGAGCAAAGCGTCTATGCAAAAAGGCATTGCCTCTGTTAAGAAAAATGCGCCCAAAGCCAGAATTAAGGATTTTACGGTGTAGTTTTCGTTAACGGGGAGGTTCTCGATGGGTTAATGATATTTAGGTAAAGGGAAGTAGCCCCTCAGTCGGGCATGGTCTGAAGTTGCAAAGTGGCACTTGCTCGGCTAATGATGGTATTCCGTCCGAAGATGAGTGGCCATGATTACCGTTTTTGCTGGTTTAGTTTTGAAATTAATCCAGAAGGTATCTGACCACTCATTCTGCTCAAATGCACACCCGATGCTCTGGCTGTTGGTGACGGCCTCTGTTAAGCCGGCAGCCTTACCTTTTCGATAATAACACCTAAGTTGACAAATGGCCTCATCTTCGATATTCGGATGACAGTTGAGATGGGTGACAGAATGGTTTCTGCTGGAACCATGCGAGGGACGATCGATGAATGAAAAGCATGATGAAAATGAAAGCAGGCAAGACTTATTTTCAGCATGGATGAAGACGGCCGGCGACGCATGGGCAAATATGTTCCGGGTTTGGTCTGATGCTGCCGCTACAACCCGGTCTTCGACTGCATCTCAAAGCGGCGCATCCGGTCATGCACAGGTGTCGATGGATGCCGCTATGAAAACATGGCAGGTCCTATCGTCGACAATGGCCCGACCTGAGATCATGGATTCCATGCTTAAAGGATCGGGTACAATGCCTGAAATTCTGATGAAGATGGCTCAAACGAGTCTTGCCGGTTTTTTTGAGTTTCAGCATAAGTGGTTTGAAAGGGCGGGACGGATTGGGAAATCTACCGAAGCTTATACGTTTGAGGATCTTGACGAAAATGCTTTTAGAGCCTGGACTGAGATTTACGAGAAAGAATTCAGACAATTCTTCAATATACCCCAACTGGGACTGACGCGCTTTTACCAGGAAAAAGTCAACCAGACTTTAGACAAATTTAATTTGTTTCAGGCAGCCATAGGCGAATTCTTGCGGCTGCTTTATCTGCCGGTAACAAAGTCTTTTAGTGTTATGCAGGAAAAACTCGGTGAGCTCTCTGAAGCAGGCGAGCTCCCGGAAGATTCACAAAAATATTATCAAATGTGGATAAAAATATTGGAAGGGCATTACATGACCCTTTTCCAATCCTCGGAATACGTCCAAACACTGGGTAAAACACTGGATACTATGTCTGAATTTGCTGCTGCAAAAAATGACCTTATGGAGGATATACTGAACACATTGCCCATTTCGACCCAAAAGGATATGGATGATCTCTACAAGGAAATTTACCTGTTGAAAAAGCGGATAAAAGCATTGGAAAAGAATTTGGATCATTAATACGCACGTCTTTTAGACCCTATTCATTATCCAAAAAAAATTGCGGGGTGGTGTCATGGATAAGCCTAAAATTCCAGTAGATCTTATCATGTCAAAGCTCGTCGAAGAGGCCGATAAGGCTCGCGCGCGGGCACATAAGGCTTCAGATGTGCTGCTCGGACCGCTGGACTCGAAAATTGCCCCAACGCCTTACGAAGTGGTGTGTCAAGAAGACCGGGTAAAACTGAAGCACTATATACCGGTAACCGATATTAAATTAAAAACACCACTACTGGTGGTTTATGCCCTCATCAACCGGGAAACCATGCTGGATCTTCAACCGGGAAGAAGTGTTGTTGAAATCCTGCTGGCACACGGTATCGATCTTTACATGATCGATTGGGGCTATCCGACCCGCAAAGACAAATTCCTTACCATTGACGACCATGTAAACGGCTACATGGACACGATGGTGGATTTCATTCGGCAGAAACACAAGCTTGAAAAGATAAACCTCATGGGGATTTGCATGGGCGGTACCTTCTGTGTGATCTATTCGTCTCTGAATCCCGCCAAAATTAAAAACCTAATAACCACGGTAACCCCGACAAATTTCGACACAGACAAAGGGCTTTTGCATTTGTGGATGAAAGCAGTCGACCCGGACCGCCTCACGGATACTTATGGCAATATTTCCGGCGATGCCATGAATTTCGGCTTTCTGCTGCTGAATCCGGCTCGCTTGATGATCGACAAATACGTGGGGTTCTTTAAGAAAATAGACGATAAAAAATTTGTGGAAAATTTCGTTCGCATGGAAAAATGGATCTTTGACAGTCCGGATCTGCCGGGAGAAACATTTCGGCAGTTCATTAAGGATTTCTACCAGAAAAATCTACTGATTCAAAGCAAGCTCGAAGTGGGGGGAAAGCGGGTTGTTCTGAAAAACATCACAATGCCGCTAATCAATTTTTATGGAAAGTATGATCATCTGGTTCCACCGGAGGCCTGCGAGCTTTTGACGGGCCGCGTTGGCAGTAAGGATTCAACCGATGTTTGCCTGGAAACCGGGCATATCGGTATCTATGTGAGTTCAAAGTGCCAGAGAGAATTTGCTCCCCGGATAGCTGCCTGGCTCGCGGAAAGAGATGAACCGGATCGAAAACCGCGCAAGAAAAAGTCAACCACCACAAAGAAGGCAGCCGCCATCGCTGCAGTAAAATCTAAATCATCCCGACGGTCTAAAAAGCATGCCCGACGATCCGGATAGTGAGGAGATATTTTATGACCAAGGAGAAAGATTATTTCAGAACATTTTGCAAGGTGAGTAAAGCCTTTGGAACAACCCTTTCCAGTGAAAAACTTTTGGATCTAATCGTTCAGAGCGCCATCGATACCATGGACGCCAAAGCCGCCTGTTTGTTTCTGGCCGCTGCGGAAAAGGATGTCTTTGTCCCGGTGGCGCAGAAGGGGCTGTCCGATAGATATTTGCACGCGAAACCGTTGAAAGCCCGGCGGATTGTCGCAAAAATCATCGAAGCGGGCCATTTGCATTTTCGTGATGCCACCTCCGACCCGCTACTGGAACATCATGACGCCAAAAAAGCGGAAGGAATTGCCTCAATTCTAAGCGTGCCGGTGATGGTCAAAAACAAGACCAAGGGGATTTTATCGCTGTACACCGCTGAGACAAGGGATTTCAGCAAAGACGAGATCGATTTTCTATCAGCCCTTGCCGAGCAGGGCGGTATTGCCATTGAGCATGCCCGGTTGCTGGGTCGGATACAGAAAAATGCCACGCTATTTCTCGATCTGGCTTCACATATCAATTCCAGTCTCGATATAAAGAAGATTTTAAACAACCTGACGGTCGATATCTGCCAGGCTCTGGGTATGAAAGGGGCGGCCATCCGTCTGCTGGATAACGACAGCGGCGAATTGAAATTGGTGGCCAGCTATGGCCTCAGTGATGAATTTTTGAACAAGGGGCTGATATCTGCAACCAAAAGCGCCGCCCAGGCACTCAAAGGTGAAACCCTGGTAATCAAAGATGCAACAAAAGACAAACGGATTCAGTACAAAAAAGAGATGAAGAAGGAAGGCATCGTCTCTATGATCGTTACACCGATTAAGTCGCGGGATGAGGTTATCGGGGTGTTGCGGCTGTACACCGATATTAAACGGGAGTTTCCGGAGGATTTCGTCACCATGGTTCAAGCCCTGGCCCATCAGGGAGCTCTGGCCATTCAGAATGCTTCCATGTATCTCAAACTTCAAAAAGACAAAGAAGATCTGGAACAGGATATCTGGAGCCACCGCTCCTGGTTTTAGATATCAGTTGAACGCGTGACGCGAATATTGAATTGATGCAAAAGACGTATGCCTGCGTTTTTGAAAGGAAGGGCCATGATTGGAAAAACCATCAACGAACTCAACCTTGGAGACAGAGCCGAATTTACCAAAACTGTTTCAGAAGCGGATGTCTATCTGTATGCCGGCGTGACCGGCGATTTTAATCCTGCCCATATCAATGAGCCCTATGCCGAAAAAACGTTTTTTAAAACCCGTATTGCCCACGGAATGCTTCCGGCTGGATTTATATCCGCCGTCCTGGGTACGCGGCTCCCCGGCCCCGGAACAATTTACATCGGGCAGACGCTCAATTTTACAGCACCGGTGCACATCGGCGATACCATAACCGCTTCCGTAGAGGTGGTGGAAATCATAGCCGACAAAAACAGGATCCGGTTGAAGACTGTCTGTGGAAACCAAAACGGCGTAATTGTTCTGGACGGTGAGGCTGTGGTCAGCCCGCCCAAAAAATCCCGGTCGTAAAAAAAGAGAATTATTCCTTTTTAAAGGCCTTGCCCACACTGTCCATGAGTTCCTGGAATTGATGCCCCTGCTTTTCCATCATTTCGGTAAAGCCTTGAACCGCATCTGCATAGGGCAGGCCTTTTTCACTCAGCAGGTTTCGCAGATGCCGAATGGTTTCGTCCTGCGTAGCAACTTTTTCCTCGAGGGTCGCACATTTTTTTTCCAGGATTTGATACTCGCTTTTGGGAATGACGCTCATGAGATTCAGCCACTCATGATAAGATTGCTTGAAATTTTCCGACGCCTTTTCCCAGGCCTTGGCGTTATCCGGCGAGACCAGCGGCAGCCCGTTCATGCCATAGAATTTGCCAAACATGCGCGTTAACTCATCGGAACCGCTGAATCCGCCGCCTATCCATCGGGTCATATCTTCAAGCTGTTTTTGACCTTTGGCGACATTGAGAAAAAAACTTCCCAGAAATTCAAGAAACTGCCTATCCATGGCTGCTCTTCCCGTCGGTCTTTGCGCGCGCTTTCCGCGATCGGGACCCGGACGATGTGTGATCCAAATCCAGCTGAAAGCGAACCGGCCCGCGCCAGTTCCCGTCTCCGAAACGGGTATGCAGTGCACAGGCCGAATTGGGATCGGACCACGACGTTGCGATGGCCACATGCCCTTTTGGAAAAGGTGTGACTTCTGCCTCGATGTGGTCCAGCGGTGCCAGTGCGGTTGCTTTTTCCACCAAATCGTCGCTTTCGCCGTAGCAAATCAACCAGGGGATTGCCATCTCTTTGAGGCGCTTTAGATTGAGTTTTTTATCGAACAATTTGACCGGAAGCGTCCCATCATCTGCAATCGGAACGTTATAGGAGGCAAAACTCAGCTTTGTGATTTCCAGGGGAAGATCGAAACGTTCATTGTTCAGCCAAAAATTCAGGCCTGCCGCGGTTTTGCTGATTTGAAAGTTTTTCTTACCTTTTCGGGCGAACATCATCAGATCCCGATAAAATGTGGAAATCGGCGATTCCTGTTCGATGCTTTTGAGCTTGTAGACCCAGCCCATCAATTTGCCGTCTGCCACCGTATTACCGTTGGGCAGCGTCTTGGTGCCGTAGGTCAGGTCGTTAAACCGACGGGGCAGAGTTTTCAGAAAGTTTGCCAATCCCTCGCTGCGCGTGCCATCCATGGGAGCAACACACGTAATAAATGCGTCCACCAGCCCATCCAGCTCGCCGGAAAGCAGATTGCACAGAGCGGAAAATCCGCCCTGGCAATAGCCGTTTAAGGTAACCGGTTGGCCGTGGCTCTGCATGACGGTCTCACAGAACAGACGGGTATCGCGGGCATCATCTTCACCGGTCATTACCTGAAGGGCTTCTGAGGTTTCGATATCTTTTAAAATTCGGATATACGTGGGAATCCCCTGGTTGGCAAAACAGTGAGCATAACTTCTGTTTTCGGCAGGTAAAAAGCCCAGGATATTGGCGCCCAGGACATATGGGGGAATGATGACGATCGGTTTCCCGGAACTTTTTATTTTTTTTGTTTTATCCGTGGGAGATATTCGGTAAAGGTAAAAACGGTCCGTCTCCGCCATCAGTTTATGTTCTCCCCGCTCGAAATGAAATCCGTACTCGGGTTCAATGGCCTGGATAGCCTGGGGGTAAACATTTACGACCAGATCCATTAACCGCGCCTGACGCTCGACAAAGGCGTATAGATCTTCACCTTCCATATTTAAAAACGTATTATAGACGGCTGCCATGAAGCTGCCCATTTCAAATTGGGCGTAGCCATTGACGGATTCAAGACCGCCGAAAAAGCCCCGGTTGAAAATATTAAGATTGAAATCCAAAAGCTTTAGGTAGGCAGCAAGACTATCCAACGGGGAAGTTTGCGATAGTTTTTCATTCTCTACTTTTTTGAAATAACTGGTGGAAATTAGATAAGGAATCATGAAATCGCCGGCATATTTGGAAAGCCCGGTGAGGTAGTTCTGGGTGGTGTTGATCAGTTGATAAACGGCAGAAACGTTTTTGTCGAGGGTTTGGGCCAGAAATGATGAATAGTCAGTAGGTTCTTTGCGTTCGTTCATAAGGCGCCACTCCTGTGCAAATTTGCAGCAAGGTTCATGCCAATAAAGCCATGAACCTTGCATGCATCCGTCTTCACATCTAAACGTCTTAGTCTCCGGAGCCGGCGAAGAACTCCTCTACTTTTTGGTAATTTTCGTCCGCCAGTTTTTTGAAATCTTCACAGCCCTTTTTGTAAGACTGCATCCAGTTTTCAATGGCTTTTCTGCCCTCTTCGGGGATCCAGGCAGCCTGCTGCAGGAAACTGCCGACCATTTTCTCGCTCTGCTCGTATACCATGCTCATGGCATTAAAGCTGTTGTCAAAAGCGGTTTTGTTAAACTGCATCATCTGCTGTGCGATTTGTTTTTGATCCATTTTAGTAGCCTCCTTTATATGGGGTGATGGTTATTGTTGAGAGTGGGCTTGCTTTTCGGCTGTAAGCAATTTTTCCATTTTACTGAAGCTATCATCCATTGCGGCTTTAAAGTCATTGCGGCCATTTTTAAAGATCTCGGTCCACTGGTTGACAACCCGGCTGCTTTCCTCCGGAATCCAGGTGGCCTGCTCTAAAAGCGTGTTGGCTAATTTTTCCGTGTTGTCTTGAAGCATAACCATGGAATTGTACATATTGTCAAAGGTTGTTTTTTGAAAATTAATCATTTGTTTTGCAATCTGACTTGAGTCCATGTTACGATTTCCTCCTGTTTAAAAAAGTTTTTTGATCATGTTAGGTCGTATAGTAATGGCGCGAATTTGATTTGTCAATAAAAAATTGTGCAATGCACAAAAATTTTTATTTCTTTTTTTATTTTATAAACCATCCATATATGATATAATATAATGAAATAATTCAGTAAATAAGTTTAATCATATAATTTTTTAAAATACGACCTCTTAAAATAAGAAATATTGTTGCATTATAACAATGAATGGGAAAGAAAAATGGCTGAAAAAATTCTGCTGAAAAAATATGCCAACAGGCGGCTGTACGACACAGAAAAGAGCACGTACGTGACACTTAATGAAGTTGCCGAGCGCATACGCAACGGTCAGCAGGTGGAGGTAATCGACGCGAAAACAAAGGCGGATGTTACCGCCTTTATCCTGACTCAGATCGTATTGGAGGAAGCCAAAAATAAAAACGTATTGTTGCCCGTGCCGTTCCTTTACATCATCATTCAGTACGGTGACAACGTGCTGTTGGATTTTTTTGAAAACTATCTGCAGCAAGCCATAAAGAGTTACCTGGCTTACAAAAGTTCGATGGACGATCAGTTTAAAAAATGGCTGGACATGGGAATGGGTTTCTCCGAGGTGGCTCAAAAAGGCCTGATGCAAGCAAACCCTTTTCAGTCGGTATTCGAAAAACTATCCAAAGAAAAAAAAACTGGAAAAAAGAAACATCAGAAATAACCGATTGCATTGCCGCCCGGCAAATTTTGCCTAATTGATGTCCTGATTGCGAGTCAACCCATTCGCGCTAGGCCGCCACGACCCGATCGCTTCGATCCAATATAAACTTTGCTATTTTGGAATAGTAGGTCTTAAGGATTTTTTCTGATCGAAACAAACCCATATGGCCGCCGCTGCAGGTTAAATTTAGCTTGTCGCCCTCAGAAACAGAGTCGATCAATTTTAGGTGACCGGTAGCCTGGAGGGGTGGCGCGATGTTATCCTGGCTACCTCCGAGTGCCCAAATCGGGACATGGCCAGGGTAATCTTTGATGCCAATGGTCTTGTTACCGACGGAGAGTTTTCCCCGAATCAATTCATTTTTAACGAAAATCTTTTTATAGGTATCTTGTATAAAACCAGCCGGAAAGTGATGTACCGTATGATACCACCGGTAAAATAGCATCTGGCGTCTGGCTGATTCGGTGTTGCCCTGCTTTAAATCCAGCAAAAGGCGCTTGAAGTTTTTCACATGCTGATCCATTCCCAAATAGTAGAACCCTAAGACCTGAAGCGCCCCGTCAAAGCACTGCCTTCCATGGCCCGGGCGAGTGGCGGCTATTGTGTGACCGCAAAAGCGCATCAGCCCTTCTACATAATTTTCTCCCATCAACCGGGCAAAATCGGTTAAAACGCCTTTTTCTCCTTCGGTGTGCATGGGTGATCCTGCCGAACCGAAGGTTTTTCCCAGATGGGGATTCAGGATCAGGGTGCTCATCAGCAAAGGGCCGGGTTGGCAAACGGCAATCAGATGGGGCGGGTATCCGGTAAGGTATTTCAGATGGGCCAATACCTTTTTGTATTGGTCAACCTGGCTATCGAAATTTTCCCTATGCCGCTTTTGGTCAACATAAAGGGGAATATCAGCCGCGCATTTTTGCTCCACTATCGCCATTCGGCTGAGCCCCTGATCTCGCAGATGCAGAGCGACACGTTCGGCAATATTGGAATGATGTCCGGCACGAGGCGCAAATATCACAGCGTAATTATGGAGGGTATGTTTGACTTCGCTGGAAATGTCGAGAACCTTTAAGCTCGGCAGGTCAAGAAGGATGCGGGTGTCTTCAAAGGTCTCCGACCAATCCTGGTCGGGAAGCTGTTCGGTAAACAGCCTGATAAATTCCAGCCCACCCCTTTTTTCCTGGTGCATTTGTTTAAAATGGGTTAGCAAAAGATTTTTAAAAACGGCAGAAAAATTTTTCAGCGCCTGATACTGGAGGGTCGTGAAACGGTTAAAGACTTCCGGCAGGTTGGTGCCCGCCAGGTTGTACCATCGTTGGGCCAGCTGATATCCGAGGTTTTGGAGGTTGTTGTTCAGGTCGAATCCCAAAGAAAGGGATCGAATTCCGTGATCGAGCATTTCTGCACTCGCTCGAAGGGGTATTTTCATTGCTTCAAGGTTGTTCAATGCACAGGGGAATCGGTTCATCAGGTTATCCGGCATTCGCAAGCTCCTTCGGGTTTAAAGTCAAGGTCCCAAAGGCAGCAAGATACATGCCAATTCTGATATTAGTTAAACGCTTTAACCTGATCTATTACTTCCGGCAAATCTGACATGAATCTGAAACCAGGAGGGGGGCAATCATTTGAGGGAAACAGACATTGGTGTTTAATAAAATGGAAATTTTTCCCA
>CAJHYI010000380.1_pt1 | contig 13679 bp, 9 predicted proteins | sample 9198771 | NCBI WGS metagenome assembly CAJHYI01 (sample SAMEA7708367, study PRJEB35096) | sediment metagenome | biome: marine neritic benthic zone biome [ENVO:01000025]; feature: sediment [ENVO:00002007]; material: shallow marine sediment [ENVO:03000034] sea grass bed [ENVO_01000059] ...
CCGCAGATTTTTTCATTGACCCAGACCGAAGCGGAGTGCAGCACAAAGGTATCCAGCGGGCTTCCCGGCGGTGCGCCGGTGTGGGCTTTGGCCGCATCTTTTTCTTCCGCCGGATCGCCGCCATGGCAGACCACACAACCGTTGGGATCCCCCAGTTTGCTCCCCATCTGATAGATCTGTTTGGCCATCTCGGAATTGTGCGCCCGGATCGGCTCGATACCGCTATGGCATTTGCCGACTGCCAGGCAGCCGGTGCTGGGGGCGGGATACCCGGCGGCGTCCATTTCGGGCAGCGGGCCTGCAGCGAGCGCTGACGGGGGTGAATAGAGGAGTAAAAGGAAGGCCAACAAAAATAAAAACCGGACGCATTTAATCCAACCTTGACAGCTCATCTTTCCCTCCTTGACGAATCAGATAATTAAGATGTCTTTAAACAAGCTATATTAAACAGTGCATGCACGGCACTATGAAATGAGCAATTGCTTCTGGATTTGTGTCCGGCAAATTTTTATGTTGTTTTATTTAGATCTTTTTAACCTCATATATACATCCACGTCAAGGCCCTGTCAGACGATTTTAGGGAAAACACGTTATTTTTTTAGCAGGATATCCCTGAGCAGGACAACGTGAAATATCAACTGGCGATGAAGGTCTGCTGCTTATCTGTCAAAAACTTACATTTTTGTAATATTTAGCGCCGGTACTCGACATTTATGTATGATTTTGCGGTATTGACACGCTCGCATTCCGCATGGATACAGGTTTGCCGGGCGGTTACGATTTTTTCGATGTGGCACGATCATTGCGATAACATCAGGGACAGCTTCGGAACGCATTTTTTGGCAACCACAATATATCAATTTTTTGTTTTTCATATTGAATTAATATGATATAAGCGGCAGATTGATGAAGCCCGGCGGTTTTCAGGAAGGAGGGCTTTAAGCGCAATCTAAAAGGAGGGAGACGCCAGATTTAATTATTTCCATTTGGGATTACGTTAAGGTGCTGGCCGGCATTGTAACAAACTAAAAATTTTCTCCCGATTCAAAAATCGGGAATCATTCCAATATGATGCCTCGCATGTGGTATCGCCGGTCCCATTGCTTTCAACGGTTGTTGCGGGACCCGCCGTACGCCTCCGATAAATTCCCATAAAAATTCTAACTATGAAACGATTGAAGACCATAATTTACAGCTTATCCTGCCTGAAGCGGTAACCTGACCGATCTGAACACTTTACCGACAACGCATCGATTCCATCGCCAGGGCGATTTTATCCCTGCTGGATGCACCCTGACAGGATTTTCATCTTTAAAATGACGCCCAAAAAAGGAGATTGATTCCCATGTGTCGCTTATTTGCCATTACCAGCCAAAAGCCGTTATCACCGATGGTTGCCCTCAAGGCGCTTGATGTAATGCGGGAAGGTCATGATTGTTCCGGCGTTGGGATTTTCCTGCGTGACCTTGCCGGCCCCTTTGAGGAGATTAAAGATGCGCCCATATTATCGGGGATTTTCAGCGATAAAGGCTTAAAGCGGCTGGATACCTTCATGATGGATATCGGTTTTATGACCAAATACAAAATTTCGGTTAAACTGCCCAAGGTTCCCCCGCCCGGCGTTCCCAAACGGGATGTCTATCTGATTCGGGCATATGAATATCCGGAAGAGTGGGAAAACCTTAGCCAGTCAGAGCTCTACGAACAGCTGCTTAAAATCCGGCTTCAGCTCAGAGCAATGGGGGAGGAAAAAAAGGATATGATCGTTTTTTCCTTCTGGCCGGATGTGATCATGATTAAAGAAATCGGGGACCCCATGCTGGTTGCCGAGCACCTGAATCTTGACCGCAAAGAGCTTTTTGCCAGGGTGATTATGGCCCAGGGGCGGCAGAACACCAACTATGCCATTACGCTGTATGCCTGTCACCCGTTTTTTATACAGGGCTATGCGACCATGACCAACGGTGAAAATACGGCCTTTGTGCCGATTCGATCATTTTTAGAGTCCAGAGGCTTTGACGGCTATACCGGCTATCAATCAGATTCAGAAGTGTTTACCCATATCCTGCATTACGCGGTTTCAAAACTCGGGCTCGGCCTTGAAACCTATAAGCACATTATTACACCGTTGCAGGATGGAGATCTGCTGGATCATCCCAACAGCCATTTTTTAAAGAATCTGAAGCAAACCTGCCGGCCGTTGATTACCGACGGGCCCAACTGCGTTATTGGCTGTCTGCCGGACCACAGCGTGTTCATGGTGCAGGATCGCAAGAAACTTCGACCGGGCGTTGTGGGCGGCAAACCCGGCGCCTATGCGTTCTCTTCAGAGCTTTGCGGCCTGGACGCCGCCATTCCGAATCGGGATAAGAGCAAAGATTTTCAACCGATGCATCTGGACACGGCTTTTGTCGGTCCGGGTCGTCAGGAGGTTACGTTATGGAACCAGAAAGACCCATTGCCCCTTCCACACTGAGTGTCAAAGACTTACCGTGGCAGATTTCATGGGATTTAGATAAATGTACCCTTTGCGGGAAGTGCACGGCGGTGTGTCCGGTAAATGCCATTGAGCTGGGGGTGTTTCGCAAGCGCATATTGGAGCCCCCGACGGATATTACGCAAGAGACAGTCACCGCTTTTAGAAGCTATTACGGTATCCGGCAAAAAACAGATCCGGCTTACCGATGTGTCGGCTGTGCCATGTGCACCATGGTATGTCCCAATGATGCCATTGTGACCGGTCGAACGGATGAGTCTGATAAACTTAAATTTCACGTTGACCAGGGCGGTCAGCCCCGCAGACGGGGCGGGCGGCGCAATGTGCCCGGTGGTGTGTTAGACCGCGTAAAATTCATCCGGATCTCGATGTTGACCGACCCGGCTCTGGACGCCGGTCGCCATGAATTCGAATTGCGCACCTTGCTGGGACGCGTTTTGCCGCCTGAAGAAAATTTAAAATTTCTAAGCGCCAATGGCTGGATTCCGCCGGTTCGTGAAATCTATCCCCTGATCATCGGTGGCATGTCGTTCGGCGCCCTGTCGCCCAGCATGTGGGAAGGGCTGCAGATGGGGGTGGCCTATCTAAACGAAGAGATGGGGATGCCGGTGCGGATCTGTACCGGTGAGGGGGGCTGTCCACCGCGGCTGCTGCGATCTCGATTTTTAAAATATGTCATTTTGCAGATTGCCAGCGGCTATTTTGGCTGGGACGAAATTATTCACGCCATCCCGGAAATGAAGGAAGACCCCTGTGCAATTGAAATCAAGTATGGGCAGGGGGCTAAACCCGGAGATGGCGGATTGCTGATGTGGCACAAGGTCAATAAACTGATTGCCGCCATTCGGGGTGTGCCCACCGGCGTGAATTTGCCGAGCCCGCCCACCCACCAGACCAAATACTCCATCGAAGAATCGGTGGCCAAGATGATTCAGTCCATGTACATGGCCTGGGGATTCCGGGTGCCGGTCTATCCGAAAATATCCGGCACTTCGACAGCCCTGGCGGTCTTAAACAACCTGACCCGCAATCCCTTTGCGGCGGGGCTGGCCATTGACGGTGAAGACGGGGGCACAGGCGCCGCCTATAATGTGTCCATGAACCACATGGGACACCCCATCGCCAGTAACATTAGAGATTCCTATCTGACGCTGGTGGAAGTGGGTATGCAAAACCAGCTGCCACTGCTGGCCGGCGGGGGTATCGGCAAAAATGGGAACCTGGCGGCCAATGCCGCTGCACTTATTATGCTGGGCGCCAGCGGGGTGCAAATCGGCAAATATGTCATGCAGGCGGCTGCCGGGTGTCTGGGATCCGAATCCGACCGCTGCAACATTTGCAATATCGGCCTCTGTCCCAAGGGAATTACCTCCCAGGATCCGCGGCTGTACCGGCGGCTTGACGCCGAGCAGGTGGCGCAAAGACTGGTAGACCTTTATTTAAGCTTTGACACCGAATTGAAAAAAATCGTGGCGCCGCTGGGGCGATCCACCTCACTGCCCATCGGCATGTCTGATGCGCTGGGCATCGGTGATCCCAATGTGGCGGAGCGGTTGAAGATCAAATATGTTGTTTGATTTGGAGACCTTAAATGGACAACCAACAGGCTGACAAAAATAACCCCCCCCGGGTGATTTCAGGAAATTTCGGCGGCAACCGGGTGGAGTCGAGAGTTCTGGAAGAGCAGATCCAGGAAGCGGTTTCGCAGGGCCAGCGCTCGCTTGAAATTCAGGCCTATGGGCAGCATGGCATCGGCGGCCGGCTCTGGCGCGCGGGTGCTGAAGCGATTCAGATCAAAATATCCGGCCACCCCGGGCAGCGGGTGGGCTCCATGGGCTTTCCCAACACCTTTATCGAAGTCCTGGGGCCGGCTTCAGATGATGTGGGCTGGCTGAATGCCGGTGCCGAGATTATCGTTCATGGAAATGCGGGCAATGGCTGTGCCAATGCCATGGCACAGGGCAAAATTTCTATCGCCGGCAACATCGGTGCCCGCGGCATGACCATGACCAAGCATAATCCGCGTTTTGCGCCGCCCGAGCTGTGGGTGCTGGGTTCGGCCGGCGATTACTTCGGTGAATTTATGGCCGGTGGGATTGCGGTGATTTGCGGGCATGAGGCCCAGAATGCGGACAATGTTCTGGGCTACCGGCCGTTTGTCGGAATGGTCGGCGGCAAGGTGTATTTCCGGGGGCCCCATGCCGGCTACAGCCAGACCGATGCCAAGCTGATGCCGATTGCCGACCCAGATTGGAACTGGTTGACCGAGAATCTGAAAGCTTTTTTACAGCGCATCGATCGAACCGAACTGCTTAAAACATTCTGCGATAAAGCACAGTGGCAGCTTTTAGTGGCCCGCAGCGCGCAGGAAAAAGTGTCCAGCCCGATGCGATCCATGCCCACATTTCGAACGGACGTCTGGGAAAAGGAGCTGGGCCAGGGCGGATTAATCGGCGATTTGACCCACCTGGATCGAACCCCGATTCCCCTGATCACCAACAGTTTCCTGCGGCGATTTGTTCCGGTCTGGGAGGACCGCAAATACGCGGCCCCCTGCGAAGCCACCTGTCCGACCGGCATTCCCGTGCAGGAAAGATGGCGCCTGATTCGAGAAGGCCGCGTGGATGAAGCCGTCGATCTGGCATTGAGTTATACGCCCTTTCCGGCATCGGTTTGCGGCTACCTGTGCCCCAACCTGTGCATGCAATCCTGTACCCGTCAAATTTCGGCCCTGGCACCGGTGGACGTCACCCAGCTGGGCCAGGCGAGCCTGAAGGCCAAATTGCCCGATCTTCCGCCGGAAAGCGATAAGAAGATTGCAGTCATCGGCGGTGGGCCGGCCGGAATTTCGGTCGCCTGGCAGTTGCGCCAGTTCGGGCACCAGGTCACGATTTACGAGGTGGCCAAAGGTTTGGGCGGAAAAATAACACGCCAGATTCCCGCAAGCCGCATCCCCAAAAAAGTGATAACCGAAGAGATGCGGCGGATCGAAAAAGTGATTCCCCGGATAAACCTTCAGCAACCGCTGAGCGCTGACGATATCGCCCAGCTCAAAGAAGATTTTAATTTTGTTGTCATAGCCACCGGCGCTCAAAAACCCAGGCGTCTGCCGATACCCGGCAATGAAAGGTCCGTTACGGCCTCTGATTTTCTGGAAGCCGCTAAGGCCAACAAAACCAGGGTGGGTAAAAATGTCGTCATTATCGGTGCCGGCAATGTGGGCTGCGATGCGGCAGCGGAGGCCCACCGTTTAGGCGCCCGCAAAATTACCCTGCTGGATATTCAGGAACCGGCGTCTTTCGGCAAAGAAAGGCAGGCCGCCGAGGCGGTGGGGGCCGAATTCAGATGGCCGGTATTTACCCAGGAAATCACTGGGACCGGCGTCAAACTCACCACAGGAGAAGAACTGCCGGCCGATACGGTCATAGTTTCCATTGGCGATATGCCGGATCTTGCGTTTATTCCCGAAGCGGTTGTAACCGAAAACGGTTTTGTGAAAGTCAGTGACAACTACCAGACATCAGATGAACAAATTTTTGCCATTGGCGACGTCGTTCGCCCGGGCCTGCTGACCGAAGCCATCGGCGCGGGTCGTATTGTGGCCCGGACGATTTGTGATATTTTAGATGGCAAACGGCCGGCTATCGCAAAGCGCGCCATGATCGATCGTCAGCGGGTGACACTGGAATATTTTGATCCCCGGATTACCGAATTTGCCGATCTGGATCACTGCGGTTCGCAATGTTCATCCTGCGGCGCCTGCCGGGATTGCGGCATCTGTGTTGCGGTTTGCCCTCAGGCGGCCATCAGCAGAAAAGGACTCGAAAATAACAACTATGAATATATCGTGGATGAAAACCTCTGCATCGGCTGTGGATTTTGTGCCGGCGCTTGCCCTTGCGGGGTGTGGGATTTGGTCGAAAATACCCCCATCGACTAGTTTCCAATTCCTAAATGGCTTTTTTTCCGATGAGCTGTGTTCTCCGCAGATTTCAGCCTTCAACGTACTTCAAGTACGCTGAAGGCTAAAATCCTTGTGCGGATTGTTGAACACCTACATTTTCATAAAATTAGATGTAAAATCCCGCAGCTATGCGGGGTTCATCGAAAAAATACCTCATATATGGATTGGAAACAAATCAGAAGTATGCTTTTGGTATAGCTTCTAATTCAATTTATTTTATGGATTGGAAACAAATCCAAGGTATGCTTTAAGTAAAGCTCGATATCTGACTTTAACCAATATGTCTTATGGCTCTCAGACGAAATATTTTAAACAAATAGAAAACCCCAGGTTTTTTCCGAGGGCCCCCGCAGAATGCGGGATTTCACATCTTGTTCTGATAAATCAATGTGTTCAAAAGGCGCGTTGAGACCGAAACGTGAATATGAGACGCGAAATCCTGCCCTAACGGGAGGGAATAGGGTTTGAAAGCGGAGCGTACACTTTAGTACGTGAGCACTTCGAAGCGGATCATACTATAAAATATCAATCACCAATCACCAAACACCAAACACTAAATACTAAACACTAAACACCAAGACTTATGGATGCATTACTAGCTTTGGAGGACGGCCAACTCTATGTTTTGGAAGTTAACCCCCGGGCGTCACGCACCATCCCGTTTATCAGCAAGGCAACCGGCGTGCCCCTGGCCAAACTGGCAACCAAAGTGATGCTCGGGCGCACTCTGACGGAGCTGGGCTTAACCGCTGAGAACGTTCCGGCGCAATGCCCTGCGCTATAAGATCCCTTATGCGACCATCACAGCCGGTGGAGTGGCGATTTTCAAAGCAATTGAAACCTTGCGCGCAAAGAAGATGACCGTAAAAACGCTGCAGGAATATACTAGCGAAACTTAGGAGTACCAAGCTAAATGAACATTAAAGAACCATCTAGTGCCAAATTTCGAATTTCAAGTTTCGACGAAAAGCCCCGTGAAGCCTGCGGGATTTTTGGCATTTACGATCATCCGGAAGCAGCTGCGCTGACCTATTTTGGCCTTTATGCCTTGCAGCACCGGGGCCAGGAAAGTGCCGGCATTGCCGTTGCCAAAGGCATGCAGATTACCGAGCACAAAGGCATGGGACTGGTATCGGATGTTTTCGACATGGACCATCTGTCCCGGCTGGACGGCGGCAGCGCCGTGGGGCACGTGCGGTATTCGACTACGGGCAGTTCCATTTTGACCAATGCCCAGCCGTTTCGGGTCCGCCATCGTAAAAAATCTTATGCGGTGGCCCACAACGGTAATTTTACCAATGCGCATCTGCTGAAAAATGAACTCGAGCAGGCCGGTTCTATTTTTCAGTCCACCATGGACAGTGAGATTTTTTTGCATCTTTTCGTCAAAAACCTGAAGTCCGGCTTTGAACAGGCTCTGGTCGATACGGTCTCCCGGTTGGAGGGGGCCTTTTCCATCATTATGCTGACCAGTAAAGGTGAAGTTGTCGGCATAAAAGATCCGCAGGGTTTTCGCCCCCTGTGTCTGGGAAAACTCAACGGCAATTATGTACTGGCATCGGAGACCTGCGCATTTGATCTGGTTGAAGCTGAATTAATCCGTGAAATCGATCCTGGAGAAATTGTGATTATTGGTGAAGACGGCATTAAAAGTATTCAAATGCCGGCGGCGCCGACCCGGGCGTTTTGTATCTTCGAATTTATCTATTTTGCGCGCCCTGACAGCACCATTTACGGCCAAAATGTCTATTTAACGCGCAAGGCACACGGGCGGTGTCTGGCACGGGAGGCGCCCGTGGACGCTGATCTGGTGATGCCGTTTCCGGATTCCGGGACCTATGCAGCTCTGGGGTATTCGGAAGAATCCGGCATTCCATTTGAGATGGGAATGATTCGAAATCATTATGTCGGACGAACCTTTATTCAACCCACCCAGAGTATGCGGGATTTCGGCGTGCGGATTAAACTGAATCCGGTAAAAGAGCTTCTCAAGGGCAAAGACCTGATTATTATTGAAGATTCCATCATCAGAGGCACAACCATTAAAACACGGGTACAATCCCTGCGCAAACTCGGCGTGCGGCGCGTGCACATGCGGGTTGCCGGCCCGCCCCACCGGTTTCCCTGTCATTACGGTATTGATTTTTCGACCCGGGGGGAATTGATTGCAGCCCGCAAATCGGTTGCCGAGCTCAAAGATTACCTGAGCCTTGATTCGCTGCACTATCTCAGCATTGAAGGCCTGTTGAATTCTACCGGTATTGAGAATCCAAAACAGCATTTTTGCAAAGCCTGCTTTGATGGGTGCTATCCGGTGAGTTTTGATGAGATGGTGTCCAAGGACTGTCTCGAAGAATAGGTTTCAGGTGTCAGTCCCCTGGTTCAAAGGTTCAGATGTTGGATTACAGCAGACAGAAGATAGAGAGAGGTCAGCGAACAGACATAAAACAATGAGCAGGGCAGGCTTTTACTGCTGCCATCCACAGGAGCCTCAAATCTCTAACCCCAGAACCCCTGAATCTGAAACCGAATATTCAAAACTTAGATCACTGGAATACAGATAACCTCCCGAAGAGTAAATATGTAGTAATAACAGGCACTAACAAATTCCTCCTTGCCCTTTTAGAGAGTGGGGTATAGAATGGTAACGTTAAGCCCATTTTAACGTCGCCCGCGCTGCCTGGAGGAATGCATGCTTGAATCACGATACCTGAAGGATAATATTGAAAACATCCAGAAATTATTGGGTATTCCCGCTCTCAAAAATTTTGAAACCAAAAGCCTTGGAAAGCTGCTGCGACTCAGTAAAATCCGCGAATATGAAGATGGCGAGTGCATAATTAAAGAAGGCGATTTTGATCCGTGGCTCTATTTCCTGCTGTCCGGCAAAATAAAAATTACCAAAGAGGGGCTGGAAATCGGCAGCATTGACGAAAAGGGTGAAATTTTTGGTGAAATGCGCATTATCGACAGCATGAGCCGTTCTGCTTCAGTATTCGCCGACGGTAAAACCATCTGTTTGGCCGTCGACACATCCGCCAAAAAAAGATTATCAACAGACAGCAGTTCGGATGAAAAGCTTGATTTTTTGTTGCTATTGTACCGCATATTTGCCGAATTCATGTCCATCCGGTTGCGCGCCACCAATGAAGAGCTGATCATGGCCAAAAAGAAAGTCAAACGATTGCTTGATCAATTATGACCGTCAAAAAAACCGTTGCCTTTTCAAAACATTCCGCCAATCTTTTTTTTCACATTCTTACCCAATGCAACCTCAGCTGCCGGCACTGCTATATCAATCCTGAACAACACGGCAAAACCCGTGTGCCCTTAGAAACCATCAAAGCCTGGCTGGATGTATTTTCCGACGGTAGCGCCGCAACGAACCTTATATTTTTAGGCGGTGAGCCGACCCTGCATCCGGACCTTTCTGAGGCCATTAAATATGCCTGCACCCGGGGTTTCAGTTCCATCACCGTTGATACCAATGGATATCTGTTTCACGATATCCTCGCCAGGGTCAGTCCTGAAGAGGTGGATTTTTTCAGCTTCAGTCTGGATGGCGCCACCCGCAAAACCAACGATGCGATTCGCGGGGAAGGATCCTATGATGCCTGCATCAACGGCATTCAGAAGACCATCTCGGCCGGATTTGCGGCCAGCCTGATTTACACGGTAAGTCGGGCAAACTTAGCTGAATTGGAATTCATGCCGGCGCTTTTGAGCGATCTGGGGGTCGAGCGGTTTTTCATTCAGGTCATTGGTCTGCGCGGAAAAGCGACCCAATCCCATGAGGGGGAGGCTTTGCAGGTATCTCGATCCGAATGGCTGCAGGCGATCCCTCCACTGGCTAAAAAAATTGCCCGTCAGGGAATAACGGTCAGCTATCCCAGGGTGTATCTGGATACTGAAGAAAAATTTGAGTGCGCCGGCCGCGTGGCTCAAAATTATTTCATCTTCCCCAACGGCCGGGTTTATCAGTGCCCGTTGTGTGAAGATTTTCCGATCCACAGCCTGGAACTCAAAGACAATCAGCTGATCCGCACCGCCAAGCTCAACGAGAGTGATTTGTTCGAATTGAATATTCCGGAGGGCTGTGTGATGAACAAATTGATCCAACCCGGCAATTTAAGCTATACGGTCGGCGGCGTACCGGAATACAAGATCGGGTGTTGTCTTTTAAAGGAGGAAATACAACCAAAATAGGCTGTAGAGGCTTGTTAGCTGTATATTGAGTTCTCGGCTTAAAAAATAATTGGTTCAAAGGTTCTGGGTTCTGCGTTCAGGGGTTTAAGGATTTAAGTGACAGGTTGCTGGGTGTTGGGCTAGGTCTTCTTACATCTGGCCTCTTGCTGCTGTTATTTAACCTTTGAACCTTTGAACGTCGAACCTTTGAATCTGACGATTGAAACCCGCCTGCGCGGAAGTTGCCGTTATAACGTGACGAAGGCGCGAAGCCAAAAAAGAAATCCATGCCCACTATACGCCAAAAGATAATTTCTCTTTTAAGAGAAACGGAGATGAGCGCCCGGGAAATTTCCGGCGAAGTTGGGATAGCCGAAAAAGAGGTTTGCCAGCATCTGTCTCATATTGCCCGTTCGGTTGCGGCTCAAAACAAAAAAGTGGAGATTACAGCCGCACACTGTCTGACCTGCGGCTATGCGTTTGAAGATCGTAAGCGTTTTACGCGCCCCGGGCGCTGTCCGCAGTGCAAAAAATCTCACATCCAGAGCCCGCGATTTCGCATATCTTAATGTAACCACCAACGCGGAATTTTTTTTAACGATACTGCAGGACAGTCCCCCAAATGCCAGGGTTGAGGATTTGAAGGGTTAATTTAGCACACCATACACGGTGCCTATGCCGGCAAAGTTCTTAAAATCCACTTTTTGAGCATGACGTTTTGGATGTGGTAAGTCTTGTTTTTGGTGACAATATCCCGTTTGCTTAGAGAGGACAGTGCTCTGGAGAGAATCGATCCGGAACTGAACCCGAAGCGTTGCAGGGATTCAGAATAGAAGATGGCTTCACCTTCTGTTTTTGCTAAAAGGCCCGGTCGGTTGTGTTAAACATTTGTGTTAGGATATGTTTCTGGCTGCCGGAAAAAATGTAGCCAATTTTGGTGTGCAGTTGGATGTGAGATCGGAGCCTTTTTTCAAAACCAGGATCTGTGTATTTGTCGATTTCCTGAAACTCATCAAAAACCACCAACAGTTTTTGCTTTTTAGCATAAGAGGCCAAAATCTCTATGGACGATTTGAGGTATTGAGGCCTTTCGGATCGATTGATGGAAACAGAAACAGCTGGTTGTCCGGTCATGGGATCAACGACGATACTCAGTTTAAGGCCTGCGGCAAGCTTAATAAGCTTCTCAAGTTTGGATTCTATTTGCGACATAGCTCAAAAGATGGCGGCAATAAAGTCGTTTTCATCCAAGGTGCCGTAAAGATCGATGTAGATCGACCTTACCATAGGGCGCAGTTTCCTTAGTTTGTCCATAAGCTCGAAAATCAACGAGGTTTTACCCGTGCGTCGATGAGAATAAAGCAGCACCGTTTGATTGTTTGGACATAATAGGCAAGGTCTCTTAATTCTTGTTGGCGATTGCAGAATGATTCACCTGTGACGACCCTGCTAGGTGTAAAGGGGTTATCCATCATAGCTCTCCAATTTTCACATAATGTTAATTAACGTTATGTGAATTTTATAACTGTATAAATTTAAAACGCGGGGAAAATAGGCAATTTAAAATCTATGGTGCAGGTGATGCGGTTAACCGATCCTCTCTGAAAATTTAGAGACAAGGATTTTTAAGTTGTTCGTTGACGACGGCCAATGATGATATCTATAGTTTTACCAGAGTTGGAATATCATCTACGTATCTGAAATTTTAGCCAATTTGTGATATTGGCAAGAAATCACAAGATCAGTATTTTCCACTTTTCTATAAAAATATTACAATAGATGGAAAATTTTCCATCTAACATAATGTTATGAACAGGGGAATAATAAATTGAAATTAGACAATATTACATCGATTGGCCTGTGGGTTGGTTTGGCTTTGATAGCACTCGGTTGGCTAAAAGTTATACCTTTATTATACGGTTGGATCGGCTTTGCTATTGCAGTTCCTTCCTTTATTGTGGAGGCAATAATCAAAAAAAACATGCCTCCTTCCAAGAGTGATGATAATTCAGGGTAAACTTCTTAACCCCATAAACATAAAAACAAAAGATTCATAACAAATCGCTCAACCCTGACAGCAAGAAATCGGCGGTTCGGGTTCTTTTTAATAGTACGCATTTATCTTTTAGCTTGATCTGCCATTATCTACCGCATCTTGCTGCAGGTTAGCTTAACGTTATGCAGCCTTTATTTGAACAGCAAGCTACAGGACGGAGGGTGTCCATGACTTTCCCCATAATCACACGTGGCCATAGAGCATCACATACATTGCTGCTTGCCTTTACTTCCTTTGTGCTTTTTACTGTTTCTATTGCCGTCACATTGCTAGAGGGGCGGACTTCACAATCCCACGCAGAGCGTCTACTGCAGGAGTTGAACGACAATAACTCCTCGTATGTTTTTGTGGCTGCACATCGAGGAGGGAGGGAACGGGACTGGGAGAATCGGGCTCCCGAGAACTCGTTGGTGAATATCGACAAAGCTGTCCGCATGGGCTTCGATGTATATGAAACAGACCTCAAGCGTTCCAAAGACGGACATTTCGTGATTATGCACGACGCAACTGTTGACCGTACGACGAACGGGACAGGTCGCGTGAAGGACCTGACTCTGTCAGAACTCAAGGAGCTTAAACTAAAGTACAGAAACGGTGAGCTCTCTGATGAGCCGGTGCCCACATTTGGGGAATTCCTCAAGCGAGGCAAAGGGAGGATCTTGTTTAAGATTGATTACCGAGCACCGCTTCAGGCCTTCCCGGATGCTGTCCGTCTGGTGAAGGAGCACCGAATGCTTGGCCACGTCTTCTTCCGGTTCTGGTGGTCAAAAAAGATTGCAGAAGATCTCTCTCGCTTCATCCAGTCGGGTATGCCATTTCATCCGAGGCTCGTGATGTTCAGAACTCGAGCGCCGGAGGAAGTAAGGGCGGCGCTCTCTCAATTCAGTCCAAAAATCATCGAGGTTTATCTGAAACATAAAGAGATCACCCCGCAGGGCTTAGAAGCTCTCCGGATAGCTCGCGAGGCTGGTGTGCTC
>CAJHYI010000041.1_pt1 | contig 13606 bp, 11 predicted proteins | sample 9198771 | NCBI WGS metagenome assembly CAJHYI01 (sample SAMEA7708367, study PRJEB35096) | sediment metagenome | biome: marine neritic benthic zone biome [ENVO:01000025]; feature: sediment [ENVO:00002007]; material: shallow marine sediment [ENVO:03000034] sea grass bed [ENVO_01000059] ...
CCAAGATATACTACGCGGTTGAAACGCATCTGATGAAGCCTGCCCCTGACATAAAAATATATACCCAGAAGATAGAACATGGCCGCCAAGGATGACATCCGTTGCACAATATACGTCACCGCCTGGGTCTGAAGCGGGTTGGCCGCCCAGAGGGCGGCACTGAACAGGGCAATAAAGTACTCACTGTTTTGATGTCTGTTTTTCAGGCAGGGAGATCTAAATAAGTTCAAAATCGTGAGGAAAAGGATAAAGGCCGTCAAAAAATGAATGCCGATGTTGACCAGGTGATACCCGAACAAGTTGTCTTTAGCAACATACCAGTTGAGGGCAAAAGAGAGACAGACAAGCGGACGGTACAATTTCTTTTTTAAAACAAGATCTTCTTCCGAGGTGGTGAAGAAAGTCTGAAAGAGGGTACGAGGCTGTAAATCTTCTATTCTTAATGCGGCGTTCTGAATAATATTGTGGTAGTCATCCAGATGCCAGGATGCCCGGAATGTATTGCTGTAGATAATGAAGATCAACAAAAACAGCAGAGCAAAAGCAATGCAACGCGTTGAATATGACGGGCTATTCTCCTGATTTACCATCTAGCTAAAAATATCGTGTTTGAATCTCGTTTGCAATAAGTTTAGTGCCGGTAATGAGGTGGGCAGGCATCCGTTGACGCCGTATAATAAAATTAAAAAGGGGGCATATACCCCCTTTCTATTGATGACTTTCGCATGGTTTTACCATTGGCCTTCGGCACCCCCCATGGTAGCGGTAAATACAGCCGCTCTGGGGCATCTGCCGGAATCATCGTTTACCGTGACGGTAATCACACCTCCGGCTTCGGCTAAAGCTACACTGGCGGTGGCATTATTGAGTGAAAGCTGCTCCAGGTTTCCCAATTGAGCAAGAGTCGGAAGCGATGTGCGATCCGGCTCTGAATAATAGGCAGAGAGCGAGGCCAGGGTGTTTTGAGCATCGTGTTCGGCCTCTCCGCAAAACGCCTTGTCACGATAAGAAATAAAATTGGGGATGGCGATGGCCGCCAGAATGCCGATAATGGCAATCACAACCATCAGCTCTATTAAGGTAAAACCGCTTGTGTTTGCTCTGATCCTTGATAGCATCTGATCCCCTCCCTTGAATCAAATAAAAAAAGGGGGAATATCCCCCTTTTTCTGGTATCGGTTTTCGTCTGTTTATTACCAGGTGCCTTCAGCACCACCCATGGTGGCGGTAAAGGTAGCTGCTCTGGGGCATCTACCGGAATCGTCGGTTACCGCGACCGTAACCACACCGCCAGCCTCTGTGAGATTTACACTACCGACGGCATTGTTAAGTGAAAGATTCTCCAGCGCTATTAAATTGGCGAGGGTCGGAATCGTTGTGCGCTCCGGCTCTGAAAAATAGGCAGAAAGCGTGGCCAGGGTGTTTTGGGCATCGTGTTCGGCCTCTCCGCAATACGCCTTATTACGATAAGAAATAAAATTGGGGATGGCGATGGCCGCCAGAATGCCGATGATGGCAATAACAATCATCAGCTCGATTAATGTAAAACCTTTTTTGTTCTTTAACATGGTGAATTCTCCTTTTTGAATTAATTAGTTAATGGTTACGTGTTATTGATTAGCAAAATTATTGCTCTTTAAGCCCTTGATTATGATCAGCTCCTCTTTGCTCTACCCCCACCTCCTTATCACGCCGTCTTAATTGTTTAGTGTAATCAAAAGCAAGTACTATGCCATGATAGAATTTTTCCCATAAAAATTTTTATCCTATTGAATTTTATATAAATATTAATCTTCTAAAAATATCTCGCGCGATGCTTTCGTTGTCAATAATTGTTGTTTTACAATTATTGTTATGAACCCTGACAAATTTTGTCAGACCAATAACCGCAGCGTTGCAGAGGTTGCATCATGGATTATCGATCAAAATGGAGAGATACTTAAGCATTTTTTACGAACGATTTCACAAAAGAATCAGGATGGATAATTATATTGCGTGGGGATGCAGCCGGTATCTATCAAGACGTGCCCGTTAAATTCCGGAAAAATGAATTATTTAGGGATGTTAGTGCTTGGGATGAGAGGGGTTATTTTTCAATTCCCAGCTTATCCAGACGATACCGCAACGATCGAAAGCTGATGTCCAAAAGTTCAGCGGCTTTATTTTTATTCCCACCACTACAATCCAGCGCCTTTTTTAAATAGGCCCGTTCGATTTCTTCAAGAATGGCGTCCAAAGCAACACCCCGTGACACCTCATCCAAATCAAAACGCCGATCTTTAAAGCCTTCAATCCATCTGCGCTTATGAAGGGACAACGCCAGACTATCCGGCAAAATGATATTGGTCGTTGAAAGGGCGACACTGCGTTCGAGAAGATTTTCAAGTTCACGGATATTTCCCGGAAAATCATATTTGTTCAGTAAATCAAGCGCATAGGATGAAAATTTCGTTATTTCCTTAGCCATTTCTTTTGAGTATTTTTCGAGAAAATGCTGAGCCAATGCGCGCAGGTCGGCTTTACGCTCTCTGAGCGGTGGCACTTTGATTTCAATCACATTGAGGCGGTAGAAAAGATCTTCTCGAAAATTGCCGGCAATCACCTCTTTTTCCAGGCTTTTGTTTGTCGCTGACATAATTCGGATATCAACTGAAATATCCTCGTTGCCGCCCACCGGCTTAAACACTTTTTCCTGGACGGCCCTGAGCAATTTGACCTGGATGGGTAGACTCAATTCGCCGATTTCATCTAGAAAAACAGTGCCTTTATGCGCGATTTCAAACAACCCCTTTTTATCGTGGGTGGCTCCGGTAAACGCTCCTTTTTTATGCCCGAACAATTCGCTTTCCATGAGTGTTTCCGGGATACCGCCGCAATTAATAACCATAAAGGGATTCTTGCTGCGATCACTTTCCTGGTGAATGGCCTTGGCAATGACCTCTTTACCGGTGCCGCTTTCTCCGGTAATCAGGACATTGGTCTTGGTTTTAGCCACCTGCTCGATTAATTTATAGATATGGTGCATGGCCGGGCTGTTGCCCACGATCATGCCATAGTGCAGATTTTGCTTCAGCTCGTCATCCAGTTGCTTTTTTTCATGCTCGATGGTTCTTAAATCCAGTGCCTTGGCAACCGTGGCCAGCAGCTCATCCTTGTCAAAGGGCTTGGGAACATAATCATAGGCGCCTGCGTTCATGGCTTCCACGGCTGTTTCGGTGGTCGCATAAGCTGATATCATGATAACCACGTTATCCGGATAGGACTTCTTGGCGGCCCGCAGAACATCCAGTCCGGTAATATCCCCCAGCCGGATATCGCACAGCAAAAGATCAAAGTGATTTTGCTCCAGTAAATTGATTGCCTCCCGCCCGGTTTGAGCGCAGGTAACTTTATAATTTTCTCTGATCAGCATGTATTCGAGTAATTCGCGCATGCTGAGTTCATCATCAACAACCAGAATGTGGGGTGTGTTTTCAGCCATAGTTGAATTCCATAGTTTTCGTATTTATAGTTTATTCGGCTATTTGCTGTTGGATCTTAAACCATTTTTTATTTCCATCTTTTCGCCCCCCGGCCGCCAACGGTTCTATTGCAGCAATATGGGCCCCGCAGGCCGGCTCGTTTCGATAATCCGGCTTATCTATTCGAATCTCCTTCCGCATATACAATGCGCCCGTCAACCATCGTCAATACCGGTTTTCCGTGCAGCTGCCTTCCGTCAAAGGGGCTGTTTCTGCTGAGCGATTGAAATTGATTGGCATCGATCACGTGATCTACCTCCGCGTCGATAATGGTAATATCTGCGGGCCGATTTGTGCGTAAGCCGCTTTCAAGCCCAAGTATGCGGGCCGGCGCAATGGACATCTTTTCAATCAATTCAGTCAATGAAAGCACGCCTTCCTGCACCAGCTTTAATCCCAACGAAACGGCGGTTTCCAGCCCGATAATACCATTGGCAGCCTTATTAAATTCAACCGCTTTTTCACGGCTTGAATGGGGGGCATGATCGGTGGCAATCACATCGATGGTGCCATCCGCCAGGCCCTGCCGGATTGCGGCACGGTCCTTTTCCGAGCGCAACGGCGGGTTCATTTTGGCGTCGGTCCCCCACTCTTTTACAGCCGCATCCGTTAGCATAAAATAGTGAGGGGCCGTTTCAGCCGTAACCGGCACACCCCGGAATTTGGCCGCCCGCAGGGACTCAACCGATTCAGCTGTACTGACGTGGGCAATATGGACCGGGGCGCCGGTTGATTCACTCAGGGCAATATCGCGCGCCACCATGACGCTCTCGCTGGCATTGGAAATACCCGCCAGATCCAGCTGGGAAGCTACAGCACCGGCATTCATCACACCCTCGCCGACAAGATTCAAATCCTCGCAATGGGAAATCACCGGCAGATTGCACCTTTGAGCGGTTTCTAATGCCTTCCGCATCAGCTGTTTATTCATAACCGGATTGCCGTCATCCGATACCGCAATCACCCCGCAGGCTTTCAAACGGTTGTAGGCGCAAAGTTGTTTGCCTTTCAACCCAATGCTAATGGCTCCCACCGGATAGACCCGTATTAAATTCGCGACGGCGGCTTTGTTTAAAATAAATGCCGCCACCTCGCAATTATCATTTACCGGTTGCGTGTTCGGCATAGCACAAACGGCTGTGAACCCGCCCCTGGCAGCCGCCCGGGCACCCGTCTCAATGGTCTCTTTGTGTTCATGACCCGGTTCTCTGAGATGGACGTGCATGTCTATAAAGCCCGGACAGACAATTTTCCCGGTAGCATCGATTGTTTTCGTTGCCGGATCTTCGATCTGCGATTCGGGTTCATGAATTGCTGTTTTGCCCCTCTCGCTGATATCAACAATTTTATCATCCCGGATGATGATATCGGCAATCGTATCCAGTTTGCCGGGGTCGATAACTCTGCCGCCCAGAATTTTTATTAGCATCGCGGATATCTCTGTTTGCAAATAGGCTAAGATATGTTGGGTTACATCCGGCTATGATGGGTGTTTAAGCAACGGTGCGGATCGCGCAGCAAGAAAAGCCCTATCGAATACCGATGATTGTACATACCGCCGGTTATTGCCCGATATTTGGACACCGGGCAAACGTTTACTTTAAAATACGGCCTAGTCGACTCCAGCGCACACCAAAATTTTCCTTATCCCAGGACCAGTATATGATAAACGCCTTGCCATTAAGGGCTTTATAATCAACAAAGCCCCAAAAACGGCTGTCAAAGCTTTCATCTCGGTTGTCTCCCATTACAAACAGGGCGCTATCGGGAACCGTAATCGGCCCAAAATTATCGCGCGGCCGAATGTGGGCCGGCAGAACGCGCGGGTCTGTATAGATGCCGTGCTCGTGATTGACCCTCTCGCCGTTCACAGTCAGTTTTTTGTCTCGAATCTCAATCACATCCCCGGGAAGGCCGACAACACGCTTGATGAAATCCTTATTGGGGTCAACGGGATATTTAAAAACGACGATGTCGCCCCGCTGCGGCTTTTTGATCGGCACAATGGTTTTGCGCAAATACGGTATTTTTATGCCATAGACGAACTTGTTGACCAGAATGTGGTCTCCAATCTGAAGGGTTTGCTTCATTGAGCCGGAGGGAATTTTAAATGCCTGAACCACAAACGTGCGGATAAACAACGCGATAACGATGGCGACCAAAATAGCTTCAATATTTTCCCTTAATGCGCCCTTTTTACGATATTCGCCTGCGCTTTCGACAGCGTGATCTGATTTCAATTTATTCAGTGCCTTTCTAAGCTTCGATAATGATTTCAGCGTGATGACAGGGTGCCGATAATGGTAATTCCTAACCTCAAGACCAGGTTGGCATAAATTCCGGCCAACACATCGTCGAGAACAACACCGCTCCCACCGCTGACCTTTCTTTCCAGCAACCGAATGGGAAACGGTTTCAGAATATCAAAGGCTCTAAAAATGATAAACCCGAAGATCGCGGTCCCCGCATTAAAGGGCAATCCCACAAAGGTGACCAATATTCCGGCGATTTCATCGATAACTATTTTAGCCGGATCTTTCTGCTTTAATATCTTCTCAGCCGCCGATGCCACCCCAATGGCAATAATGATAAATAACAGCACACAAACAACCGACAGCCCCAAATGGAAACGGGCGAACAAAAAACATATTGGCAGCCCGATTAACGTCCCAAAGGTGCCGGGCGCAAAGGGAATGGTCCCGCTAAAGAAACCGGTCGCCAGAATTAGAACCGCACGCTCGCCAAATTTCATGGCCTGTGTCTATAACCCGATTAGCCGTTTGTCAACCCGCCACGCCGCAGTCCTTCGAAGATATTGAGACGATCTTTGCAATCCTCAGCGCACAAAACTTGCACCAGCGCCCGGGGTCATGTCGCCGCTAATGCTTGAATAACAATCAAAATAAGCTTGCATCAATCCGGGAATTCCTGTTGTACACCAGACTTAAATATTGACAAAAAAGGCAATGATTATAATATATAACACCTAAAAATGGCCAATGATCAATTCGGAAGTGCGCAGCTGTCTGGTGAAGCTCCCGGACTTCAAATCCGGTGTGGGGCGCTAAAACCGTCCCGGGTGGGTTCGATTCCCATGCACTTCCGCCATTTTTTCCAATCACATACCTGTCCCAAGGGTTGCTCTAAAATGCTTATTTATAGCTAAAACAAATTCCAAAATATCATTTTTTATATTATTGTAAAGCTAATAAAGAATTCTTTATTTATCAAGCAATGAGGGTGTAATTGTTATTCGAAAACAATCGACACATTTTAGGGATTTGTTTTTAGCCTCAACTTTGCCGCTTTGGGTGTTTGTTTTACTTATTATCGCCGGATGGGTCGTTGCCTTCTGGCCCGGTGTTGGCACTTATGAAGTCCTGCAGTTTGCCCAGCAACGCAAGCTGCCGATCATGAACGATTGGAAATCTCCATTTATAGCCGGAATTTATTGGTTATCAGAGGACTTATTTCAGAGCACCGGCCCCGTTCTGCTCGCTCAACAGGCACTCTTCTGGTCAGGGCTGGCCCTGCTGGTGTTAAACACATTAAAGGGGCCATACAGTCGCATCTTCTTCTTTTTATTCGTTGCAATTTTACCCCCGATATGGATCACACAGATTCTCCTCTGGAAAGAAGCGTGGACCCTTTCCTGCCTTTCATTTAGTATCGGTGCAACTTTTGCCTATTTGAGAAACGGCCGCCTCTTTTATGGCATAGCCGCTGTTCTTGCGGCAATCATACTTGCCACCACGCGCCACAACGCCATATTATTGACGATCCCCACTTTCTACGTCGCAGCGCGGAAACTAGCCGATCAGACCACCAAAATAAAGCGCCGTGGAATTATAGCCACCGCATTCATAACCCTGCTGGTTATGGCTCTGGGATTCACCTGGGCCGTAAATAAAGCGGGAAAGCAACGCTGCCATATATGGCATCATGTACTGCTTTGGGATCTCGCCGCCATCTCGGTTTTTGAGGAGCGACTGCTTATTCCCGAGGCTTTCAGAAAAGCCGGTGAATCTGGATCCTTAGATCGAATACGGTCTCATTTTACCCCCTACTATTCGGACCCGCTGTTTTTCTATGAACAGTCACCTCTGAAGCTATACGGTACTGCCTGGTCAGGATGCGACGAACAGCCGCCGTTGGACATACTCGTGGAAAGTTGGTTTAAAACGGTTGTTCGTCATCCAAAAGCCTATATCCGCCATCGGTTCTTTTACATATTGCACCTGCTCAACATTCCGGATATGTCGCGCGACAGGTTCGGGAAGGCTTACTACCGGATCGATTCGGAGTTTTCCCCAATAGCAAACCAATCGAGTCGCTTCGAGAGATTAAGGACAAATCCCATTTACGAGGCAATTGTGCAGGGCATACCGCTTCGCGGCGGAATTTATCCGCTCGTATTTTTTTTGACAGTAATCGGACTTTCCCGAAAACCTCCCATCGAAAAGACCTATTTATGGATGCTCTGGTTCGGGGGTGTTTTTTATTTCGCATCTTTTGTCATCATGGGATCGGGAGCAGTCATGCGGTACCTCGCAGTATATGCGCTACTGGGGCCCGCGGTGTTAGCCGGGAGAAGGATGTGCCGTCATCAGCAACAGACATCCGACTCGGCGGTTACGCAATGATCCGGTGCATTGGCTGCCGATACGGTTTGGTGATTTAACGCTTGGAAATGAATTCGCAAAATACGCGTTTTTGTTTTGAGAAACAGCAAATATACAAAAAAGTTACAACATTAACTGTCACACCGACCACTCATTATTATGAACCGTGACACACAGTTTTGATTCAAGCGTTCTTTTTGACCAGCTTCGCCACTGATTCGATGTGATAAGTGTGCGGAAACAGATCGACCGGCTGGGCTTCCTGGATCTGGTAGGTCTCCTGCAGCAGGTTGAGATCACGCGCCAGGGTGGACGGATTGCAGGACACATATACGATCCGCTCGGGCAAGAGCGCCAGCACCTGTTTGACCACATCTTTATGCATCCCGGCTCTGGGCGGGTCAATCACCAGGACCTCCGGCCGCTGAGTGATCGCCGGCAGCGTTTTGCGGATGTCGCCCGGCACGAAGTGACAATTTTTAACCTGATTGATACGGCAGTTTCTTTCCGCATCCGCAACGGCACTCGGGGCCACCTCAAGTCCGATAACTGCCCGGGCCGCATCGGAGAGCAAAATCGGTATGGTTCCGGTGCCGCTGTAAAGATCCATGACGGTTTCCGAACCCCTCAGTTGCGCATAACGTTTGACGGTATCATACAATTTTGCGGCGCCCGGTGTGTTGGTTTGAAAAAATGAGTTTGCCGATATCTCAAACGCAAACGCGCCGATTTTATCGGTAAGGGTTGACTCACCGGCTAGGGTGCGCTCAAATTCTCCGGTGGTCACTCCGGCTTTGCGAGAAGTAACATTTTGAATAACCGCGCTGACTTCCGGAAACTTTTGCATTAAGGCATTCGCAAGGGGTTGCAAAGCCTGCAGACCATCAGCGGCGGTGACAATGTTTACCATCCAACGGTTGCGCGCAACTGAATGGCGCAGCATTAAAAACCGCCAGAAGCCTTCATGACTGCGAAGGCCGTAGGCCGGCAATCCTGACGATGTGATATAGTGACGCACTTCATCGAGCAGGTGATTACCCAAATCGGGCTGCAACAGACATCTTTTGGTATCAAATACTTTGAAAAAAGTTCCCGGCACATGGAGCCCGATGCCAAATTCTTTTTCAATTTCAAGATGTTGCATCTCAGCAGGCGTCAGCCATCGTCGATCCGTGCAGGTAAACTCCATTTTGTTACGGTAGCCGAAGGTCAAGGGCGATGGAACCGTGGGGTGCACCGTCACGTCTTTGATTTGCCCGATATGCAGGAGGGACTCTCGAACATGTTGCCGTTTGTATTCCAGTTGAACCGCATATTTTAAAAATTGCCACTTGCACCCGCCGCAAAAACCGCTGTATACACAGGGTGGATGGATGCGATGGGGTGAGGCTTTTAGCAATTCCAACACCCGTGCTTCTGCATGGTTTTTTTTCTTGCGCGTGATGCGAATCAATACTTGATCGCCGGGTACAGCCTGGTCCACGAAAACAGCCAGGCCATTTAACCGGACCAGCCCTTTTCCGCCAAAGGCAATGTCGCTGATTTCTACTTCTGCGGACTGTCCTTTTTTGATTTTCATAGGGTGGTGATCCCTTGATGCAGACGAAAATACAGCACCTAAATAATTAAAGTCTTAATTTAGTTTCTTATTATATAAATTTGAATATATAAATAAAAATTAATGTTTTTTATTTAACTTAAACCAAAATTAAATGCGCACCATGGTCAAATCAAAGCCTACTCCCATAGTTGAAGAGATCTTATTTTCATCAGATGAATTTTTGCTGAAAGGCTACCTTCATCGACCGGCGCTGACCCGTCCCCCGTTTGTCATTGGATCCCACGGGTTGTTTAGCGATAAAAATTCACCCAAGCAGATTAAGCTGGCACAGCATTGCAATCAGCGCAATCTGGCTTATTTCCGCTTTGACCACCGCGGTTGCGGTGACAGCAAAGCGCCTTTAGATGTGGTCACATCTCTGGAAACGCGCTGCACCGATCTGAAAGCCGCCGCAAAAATGTTAAAATCGAGGGGCGATCTGGGCGATCATATGGGGCTTTTCGGCAGCAGTATGGGCGGCAGTGTTTGCCTGGCAGTTGCCCATGATCTGGCAGCCCTTGCCATTGCTACCTGGGCCGCACCACTGCGCAGCGCCGATCTGGTTTCGCAACATGCCGAAACGAACGGCGATGCGAATACCCCTTTTAAAAAGCATCCCTTTGATATTTCCAGCCCGCTTGCAGGCCTCCAAAACATCCTCATCTTACACGGCGATGCCGACGAAATCGTTCCTCTTTCCCATGCACAAGAAATGTACGAACGTGTCGGCGAACCCAAAAAGCTGCTCGTTTTTCCCCAAAGTGACCACCGCATGCGTAATCCGGCTGATCAGCAGACTTTTTTTCGTGAGACCACGCTCTGGTTTCAGGCTTTCCTGAAACATGATGCTTGAACCCCTTGACAGGCTTTAACACTTTGTAGTATCAATTTCATACTAAATTAGTCGGATATAGACACTTTTAAATACAGACGAGAATCGATACGCGTCCTATGTTAAAATGAACTCCGCGGTACGGGAGCTGTGAACAAAATAGTCTGGTATCATCGCAGCGATGACGCAAAGCGCTTTCCAAATTATTTGAAACACCCCCATTTAAGCCATTTAACATTTTCCCCCATCGATCTATCCGGCAAGAAATTAAGGTGATTTATGAATTCTAAACCAAATGCCAATCCGGCATCAATTGTAAATTTAAATCAAACTGATTCAGGATTTGTGGCCGAAGTCATCCGCCGTTCGGGCGTGGATATAAACAAGTGCTGGCACTGTCAGACATGTGCCGGGGGATGCCCCTTCGTGCGGGCCATGGATTATCCGCCCAACCGCGTCATTCGTATGGTACAGCTGGGTCTACGAAAAGAAGCCCTTGAGAGCTCCGGCATCTGGATCTGCGTTGGCTGCAATACGTGCTCGATTCAATGCCCCAACTGCATTGATATTCCGGTCGTCAATGATGCCTTGCGACAAATGGCCATGGCAGAAGGTGTGGTGGTCGCGGAACCGAACATCCTTCATTTCCATCAAGCCGTCCTGCAATCCATCCGGCGCCACGGCCGCACCCATAAACTGGAAGTCATGATGCGTTATAAACTGAAAAAACATGATTGGTTCAGCGACATGGCCGTAGGTATGAAGATGTTTACCAAACGGAAACTAGAACTACTGCCTTCCAAAAGCAAAAACATAGCTGAAATCAGAAAACTTTTTGATCAAAAAACAACTGCATAGAGCCAAAACCCTATGGAAAAAAAGAATCTCATCGATCTGTCTTACTATCCTGGCTGTTCTCTGAAAACAACCTCACAGGAAAACAACGCTTCATTGATCTACCTTTTCAAGCACCTTGGGTATAAGTTAATTGAGCTTGAAGATTGGAATTGCTGCGGCAGCTCTTCGGCCCACAGTATCGATACGCAGCTGGCCTTTGACCTTGCCAGCCGTAATTTTTCATTGGCGCCTTCTGACCGACCGCTGCTGGTGGCGTGCCCCAGCTGCCTTTTGCGCCTGCGCGGCGCTTATCTGCATCTTGAAGAAAGAGAGCTCGCTCGCCGGCATTATGAAAAGATGTGGGGCAAACCATTTGATGCCAAACTGCAAATCATGCATTTTTTTGAATTTCTGGACCAGATTAATCTGCTAAAATATTCCAACGACGGTATTCGCAGACTGGAAGGGCTTAAATTTGTCCCCTACTACGGCTGTATGCTGGCCCGACCGCCGATCATGCGACACGAAAAAAACTATTATGGTCTCATGGAAAAAATTTTATCCAACCTGGGCGCCCGCGCTGAAAAATGGTCTTTTTCCTCCCGCTGTTGCGGGACCTTTTTGACAGTTGCCCGCCCGGAAGTTGTTGAACCCATGGTCAATGAAATCATCCAGGCCGCCATCGACACCCAAGCAGATTGTGTTGTTACCGCCTGTGCCATGTGTCATATGAACCTGGAAGTTCGCTGCTCTCTCAAAGAAAAGTTACCTATCCTCCACTTTTCCGAGATCATCTCTTTAGCGCTGGGAATCGGAAAAAGCGAATACAAAGGATGGTTTTCCCGCCACCTGGTGGACCCCAAGCCTTTGCTTAGGGCACTGAATCTATTCTAAGTGGAGCGTTTAAAATCAAAAAAACGGAACCGCGCCCTAAAAACGAGGCGGGCTGATACCCATCAGCTCGCGGCGCAACACCTCCATAGCAACTGACGCAAATATCTGTTTATGCATGGTTCGGCTATCAAACCAAAAATGAAACTGATGACCGGCCGTGCCATGTGGCGTTGCCAACCCGATACACACCGTGCCAACGGGTTTTTCGACTGAACCTCCCGTGGGGCCGGCTATGCCGCTGGTGGACAAACCATAGGTGGCACCGGATATGTCCCGGGCGCCCCGGGCCATTTCGATGGCGGTTTCCACATGCACGGCACCGTGCCGCAGGATAGTTTCTTTTGATACCTTTAAAATATCGATCTTGGCCTGATTTGAATAGGTCACGCCGGAAAAGACAAAATAATCCGAGCTGCCGGACACACGGGTTAGCATGTCGGCAATCAGGCCACCGGTACAACTTTCGGCCAGTGCCAGGGTAGCCTGTTTTTGTCTGAGCAGCTGTCCAACAGCCTCTTCGATGGGGTCTCCATTTTGCGAGAACACTTTATTGCCCATCTTTTCAGTGACCCAGCGAGCAGCCGCTGCCAAACATTCATTCAACTGCTGATCTTTTGTACCGCTGGCGTAGAGCTTCACCTGGATTGCTGGAAATTGAACCTGCAACCCCAGAGTGATTTGCGGAAAGGCTTTTTTTAGCCCGGCAAGTCGCTCAGAGGTCTGGGATTCAGTTAATCCAAAAGTCGATAGGGTTCGGGTATGGTAAAAACGGCGATTATCGCCCATGCGCTCGATTATTTGCGGCAAGACGGAATCTGAAAGCATGCGGTGCATTTCAGCCGGTACGCCCGGAAGGAAAAAAAATTGGCATTTGCCGATTTTCAGACAAAACCCAGGGGCCGTCCCAAGGGGGTTCTGGATGCATTTCGCCCCAGCTGGCAGAAACGCCTGTTTGCGCCCTGCAGTATTCATCGCCCGCTGCCGCGCCTTAAAATAAACTTCAACAGATTGAAGCGCAGATCGGTCCAGATCAAGTATCACCCCTGCTGCTTTAGCAGCGGCCTCGGCGGTAAGATCATCCGCAGTCGGGCCCAGCCCACCGGTAACAACCGCAAGGTCTGCCCGTCCGCCGATTTCTGTTAACGCGGCAATAAGAAAATCAAGATCATCGCCGACGCAGGTATGTCGGGTGACAGCAACACCATTTTCTCCCAGCTTTGTGGCAATATAGGCCGAATTGCTGTCGATGAGTGCGCCGGTGCGAATCTCTTCGCCGGTTGCCACAATTTCAGCAATCATC
>CAJHYI010000318.1_pt1 | contig 13494 bp, 10 predicted proteins | sample 9198771 | NCBI WGS metagenome assembly CAJHYI01 (sample SAMEA7708367, study PRJEB35096) | sediment metagenome | biome: marine neritic benthic zone biome [ENVO:01000025]; feature: sediment [ENVO:00002007]; material: shallow marine sediment [ENVO:03000034] sea grass bed [ENVO_01000059] ...
ATTTAAAATGAAAACAATTGCTCAGGAAATAATCATCAAAGGCATCAGTGCATCTCCGGGGATTTGCATCGGCAAAGCCTATCGCGTTGACAGGGAAGGTGTCGAAATCGTTGAAAAGTATAAGATAGAGGCAAAAGATCTGTCAAATGAGGTCAAACGATTCAAGGCGGCTGTAAAAAAATCCAGGGATGAGCTGCTGGGTATCCTCGAAAAAAGTCCAGAGGAATTGCAGCATGCCCATATCCTTGAAACCCATTTGGCACTGCTCAAGGATAAAATGCTCTATGGCCGCTGCATTGAAACCATCAAACAGGAAAGTATCAATGCCGAGTGGGCGCTTAAAACGGTCATATCGAATCTGAGAGAAGTTTTCCAGACAATGATCGATCCCTATTTAAAAGAACGCTCGGCGGATGTTGTTCAGGTGGCAGACAATATCATGCGCAACCTGATCGGCGCCAAGCAGGTCAATATCGCTGCCATCAAAAAGCGCGTCATCCTTGTAGCACAGGATCTTTCGCCGGCGGAAACCTGTCAGATCAACCTTGAACGGGTTAAGGGGTTTATTACCGATCGGGGCGGTAAAGCATCGCACACGGGGATAATTGCGCGCAGTCTCGAAATTCCAGCCGTTGTCGGGCTTAAAGAAGCAACCTCAACCATTCGAAATGACGATCTTATCATCGTGGATGGCAACAGCGGTATCGTCATTCTGCATCCGACTGAAAACACCCTGGTGCAGTATGAAGAGCGCAAAATCGATTATGAAGAATATAAGGCAGTCATAACGCGGGAGAGTAAAGCGCCGGCAGAATCATTGGACGGCGTCCGGTTGGCCGTTATGGGCAATATCGAGCAGCCCGAGGAAGTATTTGCCTTGCTTAATTATGGTGGTGATGGCATCGGTCTGTACCGCACCGAGTTTCAATATTTCAACCGCGCCGATTTTCCCGGCGAAGATGAGCTATTTGATAAATACAAAGATGTCGTTGAGGTCATGCATCCGAAACCGGTAACCATCCGAACCCTCGACATCAATGGCGACAAAGCTTTAACCAATCAATTCAACTATGAGGAAACCAATCCGGCCCTGGGCCTGCGAGCAATCCGCTATTGTTTGAAAAAACCCCAAGTTTTTAAAGATCAGTTGCGAGCGATTCTCAGAGCGGCTGCTTTTGGCAATGTCCGCATTTTATTTCCGATGATCTCAACTTATTTTGAAATCCGCGAAGCCATCCGGATGTTGGACCAAGCCGCCGAATCGCTGGAAAAAAGCGGCCTGCCGTATAATCGTGATATTGAAATCGGCGCCATGATCGAGGTGCCCTCTGCGGTGATTATGGCGGATGTCCTTGCAGAAAACGTCGATTTTTTCAGTATCGGGACAAATGATCTGATTCAATACTCCCTGGCTATTGATCGCGGCAACGAGCAAGTCGCCCACCTGTTCCAGCCCTTGGACCCGGCCATCATTCGCATGCTCAAGCACGTTGCCGATGTGGCCCGCGAAAAAGAAATTAAAATATTTATGTGCGGTGAAATGGCCGGCACGCCCCATCATGTCCCGCTCTTATTGGGCATTGGAATGGATGAGCTTAGCATGAACCCTCAAGCCATCCCGGATATCAAGCGAGTTATCCGGTCCCTGAATGTCGCGGATACCCGCTCTTTTTTAAAAGAGGTACTCACACAGACCACAGCCAAAAGTACCTTCGAGCTCATAAAAGCGACCTACGGCAGCATTCTTTCAGAACAGATTTATTCCGAGTAAAAGGTTCAGGTTCTGGGTTCAAGGTTCAGAGGTTCCCTCCTTTGTCTTACAGGCTGCGGAAGGCAAGCAAGGAAATAGCCATTGGATAATAAACATATAAAGATCATTGCCCAGAACCGCAAAGCCCGCCGCAATTATTTTATCGTTGATGAATTCGAGGCCGGGCTGGCTCTCAGAGGCACCGAAGTGAAATCTTTGCGACTGGGCCGGGCAAATTTGAAGGATTCCTACGCCCGGATCAAAGATGGTGAAGTGTTTGTGTACCAGTTGCACATTGCACCCTACCCGTTCGCCTATTATGATAACCACGACCCTTTAAGACCGCGAAAACTGCTTTTGCACAAACATGAAATCAAGCGGCTGTATGGTAAAGTCAATGAAAAGGGCCACACTCTGATTCCCCTTCGGCTCTATTTCAAAGGTGGTAAGGTCAAAATTATTCTGGCGCTGGCAAAAGGAAAGCGCAAATATGATAAGCGTGAAGCCATCAAGCGCCGCGATGAGAAACGGGATATGGACAGAGAAAGAAAAAATTACTAAATCAGCCACAGACCCACACAGACGCACACAAACTTTTGTCCGGCCGACATTGGCCGGACAAAAATTGTCAATCGCTTCGCGATTTGAATAATAATTTACTCAATTATCCTTATGAGATGAATTAAATTTAATTGGCTGAAAATACCCAAAAAGATAGTTGGCACTGTTGCCCGCAGGGCATACAGTTTGTCCTCGGGAAAAGCGTGCCGCGCAATAGCATGCGCGGCGGCGGGTCGCCCGAGGAAAAGGTTAGTGTTTGTCTGTGTGTGTCCGTGGCAAATTAAAGAATCTTTAACGTCTGCATGAATCCGAGGTTAATTAGATATCCGCGCTCTTGGCCCGCATGGGTTCAGCTTCTACAAATACGCGCTTGATTTTCGGGTATGTTTGTTTGATGTGTCTATCCAGCCTGGAAATCGTTTCTTCCACATCACCGGCCGAGATGCTATCGGCAAAGTCGACGCTTAAGTTCAGAAGAATAAATTCCGGCCCCATGTGCAGGGTCAACACTTCGTTGACGTGTTTTATCTTCGGGTAGGATTTGGCAATTTCTTTAATCCCCTTGACGATCTCCGGGCGGGCGCTTTCGCCAATCAGCAAGCCTTTGATTTCATAGGCCAGCCAGGCGGCCGTTCCGGCCAGAATAAGCCCGATGATTATCGAAGCGATGCCATCATAATGCGGATTTCCCGTAATTTGTGAGAGCAGGATTCCCAAAAATGCAACGATAATCCCCAGCATTGCCGCGGAATCTTCAAAAAGCACCACAAACATGGAAGGGTCCTTGCCCCGTTGCACGGCCTGGAAATATCCCCATTTTCCCTTGGCCTTGGTAAATTCAGTAAAGGCAAAATACCAGGCCGCACCCTCAAACACCAGAGCAGAGCCCAGCACGATATAATTGATTGTCGGATTTACGATAGGAACGGGATGTAAAATGTGATGAACGCCTTTATAAATTGAAACCCCGGCTCCAACCGTAAAAATCATAATCGCAACGACAAAGCCCCAAAAATATACCTCCTTGCCGTGGCCAAATGGAAACTGCTCATCGGCCGGTCGTTTGGCCCGGTGCAATCCATAAAGCAGCAAAACCTGATTGCCGGTATCAACCACCGAATGGACCCCCTCAGACAGCATGGCCGAGCTTTTGGTCATGAAAAATGCAATAAATTTGGTCAGCGCAATCAGAAAATTACCAATTAACGCCGCCAGGATAACCTTTTTAGAGGATGCGGATGCCATGGATGCAGTGCTCCAGGTAAAAAATGAATCATATGATTTTGATCAGTTGAATTTGGAAATAGATATAAAACAGGATAGCGGCGGTCAACAAAAAACGATAAGGATCATATGTTGGAAAATGAATTTGTGTTGGAATGTCAGCTTTTATGCAGAAAGTTATGCCAGCAACATGATAATTCCCCCTGCCCCAAAAAAGTATCGCTATCGTCCTAGGATTTGAAATCTAGGATCATCCTGTGAAGTCATATTCTTGCTAATCTGATGAAGCCTGCCATCTTTGAAAATATAGGTCGCCTTGTAATCAGCCTTTCCATCATCATCTGTAGTATGCCACATAACAATTGTACCTGCTGCGCCATAAGTTTGAGCAACTATCGGTGGTAAGGTTTTCACAGATTCAACTTCTTTACTGGATACTGCCGTTGCACCAACGATCCAAACCGTTAAACAAACAATTGCGACTATTGCATTTTTCATATAATGCCCCTTCCCAAATAAAGCGATATTGGTGAATTTTTTGTTATCTAAAAATTAGATCGGTAATCGCGATTGAAAGCTTTAGTAAATTATCGATATTATTATAAAAGAAAAGTAAAACGGCTATTATTGGGAAAAAGCCGCTAACATGATCCTCTGGGATCCTGGATCAGCCCCGAAAAAGTCCGACATCGATTCCTGAATTCCGGGCCTCCCGCCCGATGTGTTTTTTCCTTGACAAATTCCAGGGAACCTTTTATAAGCTACTTTATAGCTAAATTGTAGTTAATTTATAGCTGGAGACACGTCGTCTTCGACCGCCGAACCGGCGCGGATTATCAGCAAAACCATAAACAAATTCAAGTGCTTGGCAGATCAACTTTCCTGCCATTTGGAATTCGGGCGGTACCAACCTGGGACATCGGCAGGTGCAAGTCACAAGGAAATCAATGTGTTCTGCCAATCAAAGGAGAATATGGCCACCCTGGAAAGAGAAATGGGCCTGAAAAAGACCAGCGGAAAGCTGGAAAATCCCGGTAAGTCCCTAAAGGCCAAGTTCGGACTCTACGGGGAAGAGATGATCGAAAAGGAAGTCAAACCGGGAGGAAACACCGGACGGATCTACCTGCATCAGGCTTGGGTGGGCAAGCTCGTCAAAATCATTCGCATCGATTGAAGAACAGAGGAATGATTTTGAAATCGATCAAGATACGCCTGGGCATCGAATACCTGGAGCAGGTGTTTCATATCCGAAAAAATCTAGAAGAGGAAAAAAATGAGGTATGCAGAGACAGGGTTTAATTTAGAAATTGATCTATCTCGCGGAAGCATTGAGAGGGTTGAGACTGACCCAGGATTAACCGAACTTCATCTGGGGGGCCAGGGAACTGCCGCGAAGATACTATGGGACAGGGTACCGCCGGAAGTCGAGCCCTTTTCAGCCGACAATCCGCTGATATTCAGCGCGGGTATTTTAATTTCCACACCAGTTCCCGGTGCTAATCGGACGACCGTTGATACCTTCTCTCCTCAGACCAACCTGTATTCACATTCATTATTCGGCGGTTTTTTTGGGCCGGAATTGAAACATGCCGGCTATGACAAAATCATCATTCGCGGCAAGGCCCCCGAACTCGTCTATTTGTGGATCCACAATGACAAAGTCGAAATTCGCGATGCCAGGCATCTGCGGGGCAAAGGCGCTCTGGAAACCGGAGAATGCATAAAGGAGGAACTGAACGAGTCCGATGCCCAGGTGGCCGCAATCGGTCTGGCCGGTGAAAACAGGGTCTATCTGTCTACCATCGAGCACGCCAACTCCAGTGCCTCCAGGGGGGTAGGGGTAATCATGGGAGATAAAAAGTTAAAGGCCATTGCCGTTCGCGGAACCAAGGACATCAATGTGGCCCGGCCGACCGAGCTTTTTGAGCTCTGCAACCCCATGTATCAGGCCATTTATGATAATCCCTATTGCGGGGATGTTTTTTTGCACGAGGATGATGAAGAATGGCACGTCAATAATTTTGCCTGGGGTAATGCGCGTGAGCGCCAAAAAGGGTATTGGAACAAGGAGTTGGAAAAAAAGTGGACGGCCATCAGCGACAGCGTGCGGCAACGATGGACGGCCTGCTATAACTGCTCCAAGGATTGCCATCAGGCGATTTCGTATCCGGGACGGCCAACCTATTTTTTAAAATGCTACAGCAAGCTAACTTATGCGATGGCGGCATATAAAGAGCTGGATTTTAATTATGACATCCTGGGCGTTACCCAGGAATACGGACTGGACGGATTTTCCACGCCCCAGCTTTTAGCCTTTGCCATTGAGCTCTATGAAGCCGGGATTTTAACGGACACGGATCTGCCGGGCTTTCCGTCCGACTCCGGTGAAAGATTTTTTTACCTGGTGGAAAAAATTGTAAGGCGCGAAGGGGTTGGCGATGCGCTGGCCAACGGTGTTTATCATGCCGCCCGTCAAATCGGCAAGGGGGCCGTGGAATATGATCATAACACCATGAAAAAATTTGAGCAGGTGCCCCTCAAGCTCAAAATGATCAATTACCCCTATTTCCTGATGTATGCCACAGGCGAGAAGATGTGCATCACCCAGGTTGAAGGGTCTTATCCCCAGATACCCATTGCCGATAAGAAAGAGCGCGAAGAATTTGTCAAAAACTGGGAAGCCGCGCCTGAAAGGTTTAAAAAATGGTTTTCAGAATGGGAGCCGCGAACCCATCCATCGGTAGAGGCGTCCGTCAATATTGCGGATTGGAATGAGACCATGCATTATATCGATGACGCCATCGGCACCTGCGCCTTTCTTTCTTCGTTCAGGGGCCAGTTTGGTGGCAGGCCGCCCTATCATCTGTATAATTTACCGGACTTTATTTCCCATGCCACCGGATTGGATCTGGATACAGACACGCTATGGGAAATTGGCCAAAGGAACCGCAATCTGGTTAGAGCCCTTAATATCAGACGGGGCTTGAGAAGGGTCGATGAGAAACCACCTGAGGACCACTGGAAGATCAGAGATCCTGAGATGGAGACCCTGCTGCTTGATGAGTATTATAAATTCAAGGGCTGGAACAACGATGGGATTCCCACCAAGGAAACCCTCGACGAACTGGGCCTAGATTATGTGGGCAAAGACTTCATTGAAAGAGGTATCCTGACAAACGGTGAAGTTGTGTCTGCCAAAGAGGCGTCAGCAGACAAAGAAAAGATATAACCTTAATTTTGCACGAGTCGGAGGCTTTCATATGCAAGGCACTTAAGGACGAAGCTATAGTGAACTATGTTTCGGCCTTAATAACGCGGCAGATGGAAGCCTCCGGCTCGCCCGTAGGGTGAAAATTAATGAGATAATATGATTTTCAGCCATTATATTCGGTTGGTGTTTTTTTTAAGTCTATAATGTAGTTAACTGTCTATCATTAAATGTAATCTCAATTTCTCATTAATTATCATGCAAGATTTAGGTATAACCTGAAGGGAGTGGTAGTCGTGAGCGCTGAGTCAAAAAAGAGAATCATCAAAGAAATCAAAGTTGATCTTGATAAATGCATCGGGTGCCGTGCATGCGAGGTCGCCTGCTCCGCATATCATGCCAATCCAAAGTATAGCAGCATCAATCCGGCCCGCTCGCGCATTCGAGTGGTTATCGATGAGCTCAACGATTGCTATGTGCCGATCCGCGCAGGTGATTATACGCCGTCCGAATGCACCGGCAGACATGCCTATACAATCAACGGCAAGCAATACAGGCAGTGCAGCTTTTGCGGCGTCTCCTGCCCGTCCAGGGATCTTTTCAAAGAGCCCGATTCAGGCCTGCCGCTAAAATGCGATATGTGTGAAGACGATCCGCCCATCGATGTACCCATGTGTGTTCAGGTATGCCCGCATGACGCCCTAACATACGAAGAAAAAGAAGAGGAAGGCGAAGAAGAAGAAAAACGTGAGGAGCTGGATATCGGATTGGAAGCGTTGGCCAAAAAACATGGCGTGCAGAAGGTCATGGATGCCATGGCCCGCATGTCAAAGAAAGACTCAAAAGCCTAATTTAGCACTAAACGCTCCATCAGGTGTTAATGGCTACAGGTTATTAGCTTTTAGAAGGTAACTACAGCCGCATTTATTTAAACTGTTTACATAAAGCAATTACCTTCCAATTAGAGGGTCTAGTAAATACAGTGGAGAACCTAGCTGATTATAAAGAGATCGTTGATGTCATCAAAGAGTCCGGTGGTGATGCCTTTAAGCATTGCTATCAATGCGGATTGTGCGACACGGTTTGTCCGTGGAACCGGGTGAGAATCTTTAGTATGCGCAAGATCATCCGTGAAGCCACCTTCGGCATGACGCAAGTAGAAGGCGAAGACATCTGGCGCTGCACATCCTGTGGAAACTGCCCGCGACAGTGCCCCCGCGGCGTTAAAATAATCGAATCCGGCGTGTCGTTGCGTCGGATTGCCACCGAGTACGGGGTCTTTCCCACCTCCGTCAAACCGATCCGCACCATCAGCGCAAGCCTCACCGGGGAAGGCAACCCCTTGAATGAGAAGCGCGAAGACAGGGCAAAATGGGCCGAAGGTCTGGCTGTCAAAGCGTTCAACGAGGAGATGGAAATCTTATATTTCCCCGGCTGCTACCTCAGCTATGACCCGCGATTAAAAAAGGTGGCTGTGGCCACAGCCAGTATTCTCAAAAAGGCCGGGGTCAATTTCGGCATACTGGGCAACAAGGAAAATTGCTGCGGAGAGAGCATCCGCAAGACCGGCGATGAAGAATTATTCAAACGCCTGGCCAAAGAAAACATCAAAACCTTTATTGATAACGGGGTCAAAAAGGTTCTGGTTTCTTCACCCCACTGCTACCACACGTTTAAAAATGAGTACCCTGAATTTATGGTCAACTTTGAGGTGATTCACATTGCCCAGTATCTGGCCGAGTTGATTGATGCAGGACGGCTCGAGCTCAACAATGAATACGCCAAGAAAGTCACCTATCATGATCCCTGTTACCTGGGTCGGCACAATGACATATATGACCAGCCGCGGGCAGTATTAAAGGCGGTACCGGGTTTAGAGCTGGGCGAGATGCCGGAAGCGCGCGAAAACAGCCTGTGTTGCGGTGGCGGCGGCGGCCGCATCTGGATGGAGACGCCCAAGGGTGAAAGATTCTCCGATCTCAGGTTGGAGCAGGCCATCGGGGTCGGGGCCGAGGTGCTGGTGACCTCCTGCCCTTATTGCATCACCCATTTTGAGGAAAGCCGGCTCATGATAGATGAAGGTGAAGGCAACCCGGCTGAAAATGGTAACAAATTAGAAATTAAGGATCTTACGGAAATCATCCAGAAATGTATTTAACCCGCATATCACACGCAGAATATATTTAGATTTTTGATAAAGGCGGATGGAAATGGAAAAAGAACAAATCGAACAGTTATGTAAAAACTTCGCCGAAAGCGATTTTGGAGATGTGATGGTGATCGGCGGGGGCATCAGCGGTATTCAGGCCTCCCTCGATCTGGCCGATTCGGGGTACCGGGTTTATCTGGTTGAGAAGTCACCTGCCATTGGCGGCAAGATGGCCCAGCTGGACAAGACCTACCCCACAAATGACTGTTCCATGTGAATTCTCTCGCCCAAACTGGTCGAGGTCGGCCGGCATCCCAACATAGAGGTCTTGACGTATACTGAAATTGACGGCGTAGAGGGAGAAGCGGGTGATTTCACGGTGAGCCTGAACAAAAAGCCCCGCTACGTCATCGAAGACAATTGCACCGGCTGTGCGGTGTGTGTCGAGTACTGCCCGGTCAAGGTCCCGGATCCATACAACCAGGATCTATCGGCCAATAAAGCCGTTCACATATACTTTTCCCAGGCCGTTCCCCTGGTCACCTATATCCATGAAGACTGCCTCTATCTGAAAGAGAAAAAATGTGCCATTTGCGAAGGAGTCTGTAAAAACGACGCCATTGATCTGCATCAAGAACCCGAGAAGATGGAGATCAAAGTTGGCGCCATCGTACTGTCACCGGGCTATGAGGCATTTGACGCCAGGAAGCGGGGCGACTATGGGTACGGCACGATGGAAAACGTGGTGACCAGCCTTGATTTTGAACGCTTGCTGTGCGCCACCGGGCCGCACGAAGGTGAGGTCCTGCGCCCTTCCGATAAAAAGCACCCCCGTAAAATCGCCTGGATTCAGTGCGTCGGTTCCAGGCAGGTGATCCCGGGCGGCAACACCTATTGCTCGTCCGTATGCTGCACCTATACCCAGAAGCAGGTGATTCTTACCAAGGATCATGACGCCGAGGCCGAGTGCACGATATTTCATAACGATATTCGATCTTTTGGCAAGGATTTCGAAACCTTTTATCAGAGAACCGAGCAACTCCCCGGGGTTCGGATTGTCCGAAGCTACGTCACCATCGGAAAAGAAATCCCGGAAACCAAAAATGTGACCATCAAATACGCCACGCCCGAAGACGGCGTCAGGGAAGAAGAATTTAACATGGTGGTCTTGTCGGTAGGATTGAACCCGCCGGCCGATGCAAGGAATCTGGCGAATCAGTTCGACATCGAACTTGAGCCCCATGGATTCTGCAAATCAGACCCCACCAATCCGATGGCCACCACCCGGCCGGGGGTTTTTGTCAGCGGCGCTTTCCAGGGCCCGATGGATATTCCCGAATCTGTTTTTTCCGCCAGTGGCGCCGGCTCCCAGTGCGGTGAATTCCTGGATTACCGGCGGGGAAAACTGTCCAAGGAAAGGATATATCCCCAGGAAAAAGACGTTTCCGGAGAAGAGCCCAAAGTGGGTGTGTTTGTGTGCCATTGCGGCGCCAACATCGGCAGAGTCGTCGATGTTCCCGCCGTGGTTGAATATGCCAAGACATTGGATAATGTGGTTTATGCCACCGAGCAGCTGTTTTCATGTGCCACGGATTCGGCCGAGTCCATAACGGAAACCGTCAAGGAAAAAGGCCTCAATCGAGTTGTGGTGGCGGCCTGCTCTCCCAGGACACTGGAACCGTTATTCCGCGATACCCTGCGCGAGGCGGGCATCAATCAATATTACTTTGAAATGGCCAATATCCGGGAGCATTGCTCCTGGATCCATTCGAAAGAAAAAGATGATGCAACCCTGAAGGCAAAAGATATCACCCGCATGTCTATCGCGCGTGCCTGCCATTTGCAGCCCCTGCAGGAAATCGACCTGCCGGTCAATCGGACGGCTCTGGTGGTTGGCGGCGGTATCGCCGGCATGACAAGTGCGCTTTCCATTGCCAACCAGGGGCATGAGATTTACCTGCTGGAAAAGGACAACGACCTGGGGGGCACGGCCAGAAAAATTCATTACACGCTGGATGGCATGGATGTTCAGTCCTACTTAAATAACCTGGTGCGAACGGTGTATCAGCATCCCTCGATCTATGTTTATACCAATGCCGTCATCACCGAGGCGACCGGTTATGTCGGTAATTTCATAACAAAGATCAAATCTGACAGAGGTGAATCAGAGATAAAACATGGTGCCGCGATCATTGCGGCCGGTGCGGATGCTTACAAACCCAGTGAATACCTTTACGGGCAGAATGGCAGAGTGCTGACCAACCTCGAGCTGGAGGAGCGGATCTTCAATGAAGACGAAGATCTGAAAAATGCCCGGAGTCTGGTGATGATCCAATGTGTCGGTTGCCGGCAGGAAGATCGCAACTACTGCGCCCGCATCTGCTGTAACCAGTCAATTAAAAACGCCCTGAAACTAAAACAGTTAAATCCTCAGATGGATATCTACATTCTGTTCAGGGATATCAGAACCTACGGGTTTGCTGAGGATTATTATCGCGAAGCGTCAGACAATGATGTACGCTTTATCCGCTGGGAGCCGGCCGACAAGCCCCAGGTGGAATCCGTCGAGACTGAGGGCCGACCGGTCCTGAGGGTAGCCGTGACCGATCCCATATTGGGCCAGAAACTGGCCATCGATGCCGATTATCTCGCCCTGGCGGCCGCCGTCATTCCTCCGGCTGGAGCCCGTGAACTGGCTCAGCAATTCAAGGTCTCTCTGGGGCCGGATGAGTTTTTCAAAGAAGCGCATGTCAAACTCAGACCGGTTGAATTTGGCACAGAAGGCGTTTATCTGTGCGGCATGGCGCATTATCCCAAGCATATACCGGAAGCAATAAACCAGTCTTACGGTGCTGCCAGCCGGGCCCTGACGCTTCTTTCCCATGATACCGTTACCGTCTCCGGCTCTGTTTGCGAGGTCATTGAGAAGACCTGCATGGGGTGTGGGGCATGTATAGCAGCCTGCACGTATGGTGCCATAGAGTTTCGTAAGACAAGTCAGGGTAATAAGGCTGTTGTTAATCCTGTTCTCTGTAAAGGAGACGGCCTCTGCAATGCAAAATGTCCCACAGGGGCGATTTATCTGAAGCATTTTACCGATGAAGACCTCCTGTGCCAGATTGATGCGGCGGCCGGAGATGAGCTGTTCCGGACCGTAGCCATGAATGAAACCGGGACCAAAGATTAAGGAGTGAGAAGAAATGAGCACTGGACCTCGGCATAAACCCAAAATTCTTGGTTTTGTCTGCCATTGGTGAGCTTATGGCGCTGCTGATATGGCTGGAGTTTCCAGGCTACAATATTCGACTGAAATCAGGCTGATTCGCGTCATGTGCTCCGGTAGAGTTGACCTGGAGTTTGTGCTCAGGGCTTTCTCCAACGGAATGAATGGGGTGTTTATTGGCGGTTGCCGGCTGAACGAATGCAACTATATTACCCATGGAAATTATGATGCCCTCAACATGGTGCTGCTGTGCAAAAGAATTTTGGCGTATGTTGGGCTGAATCCGGAAAGACTCAGAATCGAATTCATGTCTTCGGGAGAGGGCAACATTTTTACCGAAGTGGTCGATGACTTTAGCAAGCACATTAGAGAGCTGGGGCCACTTGGCAAAAGCGACGGAGTCGACGAAGATGAATTAAAGACCAAACTTGATGAGGTTCGCAAGCTGGTCCCCTACATCAAGATCGAAAAAAGAAAAAAACTGCAGTCACGCCTTAAAGATGAATCCGAATATGACGCCTTGTTCACCAGCGAGGAGATCGAAAAGCTGTTCAGCGAAGTCGTCTCGTACTATATTAATCCGGATAAATGCCAGGCCTGCATGATCTGCCGCAAGCGCTGTCCGGTAGAAGCGATTTCAGGCGGCAAGAACCTGATCCATGTGATTGACCAGGATCAATGCATAAAATGCGGCACCTGCTTTGATGTTTGCCCCCCTCGCTTTGGTGCGGTGGATCAGATTGCCGGTGCGCCTGTTCCACCTTCTATTCCCGAAGAAGAAAGAACCATCGTCAGAAAGAGTAAGGCAAAATAGAAAAATCCTTTTAGCTAAAAATAGATCATTAACAGAAGGGTAGTTCTATGGTTGAAAGAAAAGAGATCTTTACCGATTGCACGCTCTGTTATCACAGCTGCGGGACCCGGGTGACGGTGGAAGATGGGAAGGCCGTGAAGATCAGGGGGCTGGAATCCCACCCTCTGAACAAGGGCCGGTTGTGCCCCAAAGGGGCCAATGCCCTTGATGTCATTTACAGCCCCAGACGGCTGAAACAGCCGCTGAAGCGCAGCAATGGCGGATTCGAGGAAATTACCTGGGACCAGGCCCTGGACGAGATTGCCGAGAAACTGCTCCGACTTAAAATCGAATACGGCCCTCAGGTCTTCGGCCTCTTCTGCGGCTCAATCGGCGTGGAAAACTTGGAGCTGTCGACCCTGGTTCACCTTATCCGCTCCGGATTCGGATCCCCGAACTTTTTCTCGGTGGAAAGCATCTGCTACCGCATGCGCATTCGCACACGGCAATTGACCTTCGGGCGCTATCCCACCGAAGAACCGGAGACCAACCTCTATATCCTCTGGGGGCACAACCCCGACCAGTC
>CAJHYI010000071.1_pt1 | contig 13356 bp, 15 predicted proteins | sample 9198771 | NCBI WGS metagenome assembly CAJHYI01 (sample SAMEA7708367, study PRJEB35096) | sediment metagenome | biome: marine neritic benthic zone biome [ENVO:01000025]; feature: sediment [ENVO:00002007]; material: shallow marine sediment [ENVO:03000034] sea grass bed [ENVO_01000059] ...
ATTACCTTTTTCAGGAAAGAGACGCTTTCCGGGAAAAGGTTTATTTTCATTACGAAGATACGGCTCTGTTTGCGGTAGATTTAATCAACGATCCGGAAACGACCTTAATCCTCAATACGCGTAAACAGTTAAAATTAAAACCAAAAAATCTTTTCATCCAAAATGACAGCCTGTATATGAAACTGGGAGCGGAAACCATCAAGTTTACCGAAAGGGGGCTGCTGAAAATCTCAGACCTGCTGGAGTTTGAAGATAAAAAATACTTTATACAGGTAAAAAATAGAAGATACAAGATACCTCAAAAATAGCAAGACATTCTTTATCAACAACGGAATCATCTACACGATTTTAGATAAAACCAGGCGCCGGTCCAATTCTTGACAGACAAAAATAGCATCCCTATCCTAATCCAGAAAAAAGACTTGATTTTTTTCATTCTTTTCAAAAAGGAGACTTCAGTGATGGAGCGGATAATAAATTGTTCAAACCACAGGTATGGGTTTTACTGGTTTTCGGTCGTCCTGGTGGCTTTTTGCTGGAGCATCATTTTGGCACAACCATCATACGGTGAAGAAAAAACAAAAGCAGAAAAAATCGATGCCCGCGTCAACGAGACGCTGGAGCGTTTTTACAAACAGGTAAAAGACGGCAGAACGGTCGCCAGAGATGCCAAGGGGTTGCTGGTTCTGCCCAACGTCGGCAAAGGCGCATTTATTATCGGGGCTGAATATGGTCGGGGCGCGCTGAGAGTCGGTGGCAAAACGGTGGATTATTATAGTATGGCTGCGGGGTCAATCGGCTTTCAAATCGGCGGGCAAGCAAAAGACATCATTATATCTTTTAATTCCGATGAGGCACTGAAGCGTTTTCGTGCCGCCAAAGGATGGGAAGCCGGTGTTGATGGTAATGTAGCGCTGTTCACCATCGGCGGCGGTGAGAATACGCTTTCAGCCATGAATGAAAATCCGGTTCTGGCTTTCATCTTCGATGTCAAGGGGCTGATGGCCGACATGTCCATCAAAGGCGCAAAATTTAACAAACTGGACCTGTCAAAATAAAAAGATTAATGCCTTGGCCCAATGGCATTTCGGCATACTTTCCTCAAATTTTAGAAGCTATCTCAAAAATAGTTGGATGCATTTTTGAGATAGCTTACAGATGGGTTCTAATTGCAGGGCGGGGCTGAAACCAGCAGTTTGAAAATCCCGGTATACTGTTTTTCCACGGCCCACTTCGAAGCTGTTTTACCCTGGTTATCCACTGCGTGAGCATCAGCACAATTGGCCAGAAGCGTTCGCACCACTTTTTCATGCCCCCGCTGGGCGGCCAGAATCAGGGCTGTGTTTTCGGCCGCATCTTTTACGTTGACGTCGGCGCCAGATGCGATCAACTGCTCAACGACTTCCGGATATCCGCCGGCAGCTGCAAAAATTAAGGCGGTTTTACCGCTATAGTCTTTTAGGTTGACATCGGCAGGCGTGGTCTGCAGGTCCTGAAGCAACCCTTGATGACCGTTTAAGGCCGCAAACATGATGGCGGTAGCGCCGGCGTTGTTTTGAATCTCAATTCTTGCACCGCTTTGCAGCAATATTTTGGCGATTTCACGATGGCCGAACTGGGCTGCCATCATCAACGGCGTCCAGCCGGCATTTTCTTGGGCGTTCACGATAGCCCCCCTGTCGATTAACTCCCGGACAATTTCTTCGTGGCCCTCATAGGTTGCTTTCATTAATGCCGTCCAGCCGTCCGGGTCCTTTGCCTCCACCGGCACGCCCTGATCCAAAAGTTTTTTAAGGTTATCGATTTCACCCAGTTCAGCAGCGCTAATGAGTTGATCAGCAAGCTTTCCGGCAAAAGCCCGATCATTTGATAACATAATAAAACCGCATATAGAGATCAGGATCGAAAGCATGGCGCTAAGGCGTGACATATCCATATCTCCCCGGAGCTGGCTAAAATTTCAAAGTAATCGCTCGGATTATTCGGCGAACTCAAGTTTTGCGAGATTCTTCCGGACAGCACTCTTGGATTTCTTGCTCCAATTTCTGTGAGTAGTCCTCGAGTTTGGCTTTAGCTGCTTCAAGTTCTTCAATTATATGAACCCGTTCAAATTCCCGCGCTTCAACTTTAACCAGCATCATACCAAAAGATTCGGCTAATTCTGCCAGGATGCTCGGATATCTGCCCTTCTTTGACAGTTCAAACAACCGTTCCGAATCTGCTTTGTCATATTTACCGGATGCAATTTTTTTACAGCAGGCATTCAGCATGTCAAACAAATCAAGGTAATAACGTTCAAAATCCATTTTGATTTTCCTTTCATCATATACTTAAGGCCTCCTGCCGAACGGGCGTTATTCATTTCTGGAGTTTAAAAATAAAATAGATGCGGTACTGCTATTAAATATAGCGTCTTTTAGGACGACACGCAATAATGAACACCCGAAATATCTCCCGCTGAAATTCCCTCGTTTTTATAATCCATTGTTTGCAAAATCATTCGATGGGATTATATTGGATATTAGTCAACCACATTGCGATAGGGGTTGAATTCCATTCTAACCCTTATGAGGCTCGATCGCAAAAAAACACGGCCCTTAATGAACACCGGTATGGCCTCAAAAGGAAGCCATATCTAAAAGGGCACCTGCCGGCTGTCGTCAGTCGCCGGTGCAGTAACGGAGTGGGGCCATGCAAAAGAATCGTTTGTGTCATCTCCTGTTCTTTGGCTTTATTTTAATTTTGAGTGGGCCTGTTAACGCTGTGCAGACACCGGCCAACATCCTCAAAGCGATTGTCAAGATCAAAGCCGCCATACCTCATGATGCTTCCACGGCTCAAATCCTGGGAACCGAGCGCGAAGGCAACGGTGTGGTCATCGATGAAAGGGGACACATCCTCACCATTGGCTATCTAATTCTGGAGGCTGCAACCATTGAAGTTACCGAAGCCAATGGTAATCGGGTCAAAGCCGATTTTGTGGCTTATGACTATCAAACCGGTTTCGGTATATTGCGGGCGGCGCAGCCGTTGTCCATCGCCCCTCTTCAGATGGGCCAGTCCTCCCGGTTGAAAGCCGGCGATCCGATATTGATTGCCGGTTTCGGAGGCTCTGAAGCGGTTCTGGGCTCACGGGTGGTCTCGCGCAAAGAATTTGCAGGCTATTGGGAATATTTGCTCGAAGATGCCATCTACACCAGCCCGCCTTATCCCAATTACGGCGGGGCGGCCCTGATTGACCGTGACGGGCAACTGTTGGGAATCGGATCCATTTTCACCCGACTCAATATTGAGGGGCTGGGAGTCATTCCCTGCAACATGTCGGTTCCCATTGATCTTCTCAAACCTATTCTGGTGGACCTGATTAACACCGGACATTCTTCGGCACCCCCACAGCCCTGGCTGGGCGTCCATGCCGATGAGTCGCACGGGCGCGTTTTCATCATTCGCGTGACACCCGGGGGCCCCGCTGCAAAAGCCGGCCTCAAAGCCGGGGACATTGTCCTGGCGGTCAACCAAAAGCCGGTTAAGGGGCTGGCCCAGTTTTTCCGACAGATCTGGGCGGCGGGACCCGCCGGTGTGCAGGTAACACTGAGTATCCTGCAGGAAACGCGGGTGCGCGATATCAGGGTGCCGTCTGCCGACCGCTACCAGTTTTTAAAAGTGTCCCGGCAGCGTTAACCGGATGGGTCGGGCATAATCGGATCATAACATTCAAAGGGCGCAACCACATGGAGAAAGAAACCGGAGAACTTTTCAAAGGTATTTTACTGGCGCATCTTATTTTGTTTTTGCATCTGCTGTTCATCGTTGGCCTTGGGGTTGTGATTATTTTTTTCCGCGGGGTTTCCCAGTATATGCTCTGGATTTTTCTGGGCATAACAGCGGCTTTGCTCGCCTCCGGATTTTTCTGCTACCGGTTCATTAAAACCAGAGGAAAACAGACGCTTAAGGATATTGAAGAATCCGCTGTATTTAAAAACAGAAGTTTTGAAGTTCGTTTTTTAGGCGGGGTGGCATCATTGAAGATCGGTCAGCCCGCAAGATCGATGGCTATTGAAAATGCAGCCGCTGAATCTCACGATCCACGCCATCAGCTGGAAGACCCGGATACCATCCAAATCCGGGAACTGGACAGACTGGCCAAGATGCTTGAGAAAGATATCATTACCCGCGACGAGTTTGTCATCGCCAAGAAAAAACTGCTTAGGTCATAAATTATACCCCCATCGCTTTAGTCTTTCTGAAGTAGCGCAAGACTCAAATCCGGCCAGTAGGTGATGCACATCACCGCCGCCAACAAAACGATCATAAAGGGTATGGTGGCTTTATAGATATCAGCCACCGGCTTTTCAAATCGGTAACTGGCAATGAAAAGATTCATGCCCACCGGCGGTGTAAAATATCCAATTTGCATGTTGGCTAAAAATATGATGCCGAGGTGAATGGGGCTGATACCATAGCTTAACGCCACCGGAAGGATCAGCGGCACCATGATCACCAGAGCGGAAAAAATATCTAAAATGGCGCCCAGCAGCAAGAGCAGGACATTGAGCAAAATTAAAAACGCGATTTTATTCCCGATGTGGGTTTGGATCAGATCAAACAGCTTCATCGGAATTTGAGCGTCGATTAAAAAGTTGGTAAATGCCAGCGACACGGCCAGAATCAACAAAATCCCTCCGACCATCACCATCGAATCCCGCATATAAGCCGGCAATTGTGAAATTTTAACTTCTTTGTAAACAAAGACCTCAACCACCAGCACATACAGGGCGGTGACCGCCGCTGCCTCCGATATCGCCAGAAACCCGCCGTAAATCCCGGCCAGCAAAAAAAGCGGCAGCGGGATCTCCCAGGCCGCTTCCCGCAAAGCGGCCAGGGCTTCTTTTGCCGAAAAACGTGCAGCCGGCACCGCGAGCGCCCGGTGGGTCCACAGGCTCCAAAGTGACAGCAAGACCACCATCAAGAGGCCGGGCAAAAGCCCGGCTAAAAAAAGATCGTCGATGGAAAACGATTCACCGACACTCATCTGCTGAACAATCACGCCATAGAGAATCAGAGGCAGCGAGGGCGGAAACAGCAACCCCAGGCTGCCGGAAGTGGTGACCAGACCCAGGCTGAATTTTTCCCGATACCCGTCCTGAATGAGGGCCGGATAGAGCAGTGCGCCCAGGGCAACGATGGTGATGCCGGAAGCGCCGGTAAAGGCCGTAAAAAGTGCGCAGGCAACCAGGGCAACAATAGCCAGCCCACCGGGCATCCAGCCGATAAAAACCCGCGTCAATCTGACCAGACGCCGTGATGTCTGGCTTTGCCCCATGAGGTAACCGGCAAAGGTGAACAACGGAAGCGCCATCAAAAGCGGCGTGTCGGCAAGGCGATATATTTCAATCGCAATGACCGAAAGATCCACACCGGACACATAGAAACCCAGCATGGCCACTGCCAGAATGACGGTAAATAACGGAGCGCCCAGTATGGCCAGCAACGCCAGTAAAATTGTCAAAATGGTTATCATCGCTTTGGGTGGTTATTCCGTGTGCTGGATACACCGCTGCCGTTCGTCGCGAAAATCGTCTTGAATCGAATCAGAGACATCATTAAATAACGCAGCGCCATAACCGCAAACGCCAGCGGCATGATCGCCTCGCAGATCCAGACCGGCACCGACCCGAATGCCAGGCCGCCGTCAGCATGTTCTACAAGCACGAAAACAAAGCTATAAAAGGCTGCCAATGCGCAAACCACGGCTGCAAATAGGTGAACAATACCTTTTAGCGGCAATGCCAACCGTTTCGGCAAATAGCGCATCACCAGATCAATGTTGATATGTTTATTTTGCCGGGCGGCAACCATGGCGCCGACCAGGCCGATCCAGAGCACCAGAACACGAACCAACACATCGCCCCAAATAATCCCGGCGCCCGAAAAATTGCGCAGCAAAATCTGGGCGACGGCAACACCCATCATCAGCGTCAAAAGCGCAACTAAAATGCCGTCTTCCAGCCGGTAAAGGGCCGTTACGATCAGATTCGGATAGGCGGTTTTGCCTTTTCTAAGTTCATTTTTACTCATTTTTTTCTGATCTCTGGGAGCGATAGGCCTTCAGATGGTTGTCCAGCATATCGACGATGCCCCGGGACACAATTCCCGCATCAACGAGTTGCCGCGTGACGCCGTTGGCCACCGCAAACCAGTCCTTTTCATCCGCTTCATCCGGTTTGACAAACTCGATGCCCATTTTCTTCAACACGGCGAGTGCCTCAACATTCTCGGAGCGATTCTGCCGGTTGATTTCCTGCCAGGTAAGCTCCATGGTCTGACGCACAATTTTTTGATCTTCGGCAGAAATCTTTGCGAAAGCCTTTTTGTCCAGCGCCAGGAGGCCAGAAATATATACCAACGGCATCTCGGTCAGGTATTTGATCTGGGTGTGCCATTGCAAAATGATGGCGCCGATAGGCGACACCGCCACCGTATCGATCAAGCCGGTTTGCAGGCCGGCCCGCACATCGGCGATGGATAAAGGAATGGGTTTTATACCAAAGGCATGCATGGCCTCTGAAATGGTCAAATCATGATCCGGTATCCATACTTTTTGATTGCGCAACTCATCGATGCTGCGGACGGGTGAATTGGACATCACATAAGCAAAGCCGCCTTCAGCCAGACCAAACGTGACAAATCCACCGTTGTCATAACCTTCTATCAGGATCGAATCCATCCGGGCACGCACATAGTCGATTTCAGCGAGCGAACGGAATTTCAGCGGCAGAGAATAGGTCTGGGCGTCACTGTAGATTTTTGACAAGCTTCCGCTGGTCAGCACCCCGCCATGCAGTTGTCCAAAACGAATCTTGCGCAAGACCGTTTTATCATTGCCCATAATACCGCCCGGATAGAATTTAAACTGAACGCGATCGGCGGTTTTAGTGGCGATTTCTCTGGCGCTTTTTCGCATCTTCTGCATCCACGGGGTGCCCTCCGGTGAAAGAGTTGCAATTTTTAATTCCACGGCGGCCGCCGGACCGACAATTGCCATCAGAAAAATAAAGAAACATAACAGAAGACTCGTTCGGTAAAAGCGATATTCAAACATCCACTCCTCCTTTCCGGATCAAATCGGAAAAACGGCCGCTGGTTCATTATTGTCGCCTCTATGAATTCGGCGGACGGGACGGTTTTGGTTCTGGAACCGGTCTTTCCCGCAAAGCTTAAAGTTGCGTGGGCGGAAAGCCGCAATTCGAAAATGATGAAACGGTTTCTTGTTCAAATAGAGTAAGCACTGATTTCGTCATATCCATCCTTTGTCGATTTGACACTTAATTCCTTGCAGACGAATGGGCGCCGTTTTTGGCCGGCGCTTTGCAGTATCGCAGGGAACCGGCCCCGGATCGACTGTGTGTCCCACGCCGGGGCTGCCACCGGATCGAACATAAAAATGGATCGAATGGCACCGGTTATGTTGACTAATGGCCTGAAAAGGAATAAATTTAATACATCCGAAATCTATTTCGGCAACATTTACGAGGGCAAGTCAATGCGCAGGGCAATTTATCTGATTTTTCTGGTGGCCATATTTCTGCTGAACAGCAGTAGTGTGTTTGCCGCCGATCTGAAAGATGGTTTTTTTGGGATCCAGTGGAGAGCCGACCTGTCACAGCAAACCGGATTTAAAAAGGTCGGCGAAAATTTAAATGTCAGCTATTTTGCCAATCCAGAGCGCGTTTACGCAATTGATGATGTCAAAATACCGGATGTGGTTTACGGTGCCTATGCCAATCAATTTTTTGCCGTTTATATCAACATTGAAACCATCGAGGTGTTCAGCCAGCTCAGAAGACGCTTCGACAGCAAGTTTGGCGTGCCCAAAATCTCAATGGGGGCACCCCAACAACAGACCACTTATCAATGGAAGTCCAAGAAGACGAAAATCAAGCTGAAGACCTACGAAAATAGAAATAACATGAAAATGGCATTATACTATAGGCCATTATCCGCTCAGGTGAATGAAGCGCAGCAAGAAACCTTTCACGAAAACTTCCGAAATCCTATGTTTCCCCTGGATGAACGCAGAATGCAACAAGCGATCGATTTCATGAACGAAAAGCGTTCGTTTATCGGTCCGCGCTGAGATCATTCGATTTAAGGCCCTTTTCCCTCCTGTGACGCCAATTGAATTCTTTCTGCAATTTCATTTAAAATCAACTCGGTTCGCGCGCGCCGGATTTCCATAAATTCTTGCGGCAACCATTCCGAAGGTACCGGCAGCAATGCCTGGTAAATAATGGGCATCATGAACCCCAGCACCACCCCCATCAAAATGGCTGTGGCGATGATGCCGGTGGTGTATCTCAAATAGTTGCTCTTTTCGAAAAAAAGTGTGGGTCGCAGGACCATCAACAGGTAAGTAACGCCGGTGGCCAACAGAAAGAGAAAGAGGACTTTCCGGGCAGACCGCTTCTCCATGCGTTTGTTATGTTTATATTTGAGTTCTTCGAGGTTGTTTTTAAATTTCACACAATCCAGCGCACGGTGCCATCGGAATGCTCTTTCGCTCCATTCTTCACAAAATCCTTCCGGCTGTTCGATTTTTGGAACAAAGATGGTATCAATGGTTATGCCCATCAAGTAAAAGAAAAAGCCGCCGATCAGCATATAAAAAAGTAGAAAAAGCTGGCGATGTTTTTCAAGTAAATTCATTGTATCCGCATTTGAAGGCATCCGGGAGCGTGTGTGATCGATTAGCGATATCCCGAAAAAAACATTTCATTTAAGCGCTTTTCAAGCGCCAACACTCGGCGTGTCAGTTTTTTGTCCGGGCCGGTTTTTTGTAACCGCTCAATATGGTTAATTAAATCGACAATTAAAATGCCCTGCTGCGCCTGGGCCTCAAGCGCCAGATTGGCGGTATCCCGCCAGGAATGAACCCTGTAGAAAGTGACGCCATCGATTAATTTGCTGGGGTATTTAGCCGCCAGCCGTCGGCTGATGCCGGCGGCGGTCTCTGCCGGCAGAGCCCAGGTGTGTTTGCGACCGTCCGGATCCATAATACCAAACAGATCAATATCCGATTTCCCGTCGTTCAGAGATTTAGCCGGACTTGTTGCCGGCAAGGGCAAGCTGGTCATAAAAACGCCGATCACCAATACTAAAACCCCGATCGAAAACATGCTGAAAATCGATTTTTTTTTCATAATCCGATTCCCCCTTGTAAAGCATTCAAACTTACAGAAACTGTCTCCTGTAAAATTCTGAGACGGACCACCGATCAGATGAGATAAATATAAACGTCTTTTGGCCATTCGTCACCTATAAAACTTAATGCCTGAACTTTGCACGAGTCCTCCCGAGGCGGACAAGTCGGAGGCTTTCATATTCTCATTAATTTTCAGGCAATATTTTTCAAGCATTGACAAAGATGACGCGCCCACCCTGATACCCCCCTGCCGGTCTGAGTTGACACAGCGGCCCCATTTTCATATGGTTAAAAAATTCCAGTCAGCAGGAGATTCGGCCATTCATGGAAAAACACAGTGATGTTCTGATCATCGGCGGCGGGGTCATTGGTCTGGCCTGTGCCTATTATCTGGCAAAAGCCGGCCAAAACGTCCGCCTGCTGGAACAGGATACCATCGGTGCCGGTGCCTCCTACGGCAATTGCGGTTTGATTGTTACCAGCCACCTGGTCCCCCTGTGCGCCCCGGGTACAATTGGGCAGGAAACGAAACGCTGGCTGCAGGGACGCTCCCCTCTCTATATTAAGCTCTCACCGGATATGAAGCGGTTTAGATGGCTTCTAAACTTTGCCAGAAAATGCAACCCCACCCACCTGACCCACGCCATCAAGGCCAGGGAGAAAATATTAACCCATTCCAGAACGCTGTATGCGAAACTGTTCAAAGAGGAGCTGATTGAATGTGATTGGGAAGAAAAAGGTGTTCTGATGATATTCAACTCCCGATCCGCAATGCAAAAATATGGCCGAACCAACAAGCTATTGAAGCCGTACGGTCAGGATGCGATTTCCCTGTTCGGCGACGAGCTCATTAGCCTGGAACCGGCCCTGCGCAAAGGCCTGTATGGCGGCTGGTTGCATAAAACTGACGGTCATCTGCGACCGGACAAGCTGATGCCGGCCTGGCAGCGCGTCCTGCAGGCGCGGGGTGTTGCCCTTGAAGAGAACTGCCGGCTGGAAGCCCTGGTTGCCGGTGACCGACAAATCCGAAACGCTCAGACGGCCGACGGTTCCTATTCGGCCGATGCGTACGTGCTGGCTACCGGCGCCTGGACGCCGCAGCTGACGCGGCAATTGCAACTGGACCTGCCGGTTCAACCCGGTAAAGGCTACAGCCTCACCATGCCCCGGCCGGCTGTCTGCCCACAAATTCCCTGCTATTTTTATGAAAAAAGCGTTGTGGCAACACCATGGAAAAGCGGTTTTCGCCTGGGCGGCACCATGGAATTTTCGGGCTTTAATTCCGATATTCTTGCCCGGCGGATTAAAAGTCTGACTTCCGCCGCCGCAGAATACTTGAGCGAGCCCCCTGGTGATCAGGTGATGGAAGAGTGGGTCGGCATGCGCCCCATGGTTTACGACGACCTGCCGATCATCGATCGTGCCCCGAATCACTCCAACCTGGTGGTCGCCACCGGACACGGGATGTCGGGTATTTCCATGGCGACCAGCACCGGAAAACTGGTCGCTGAAATCATTGCCGGACGTAAGCCGCATATCGATCCGACCGCCTTCGGTATCCGGCGATTTGGCTGAATTTTGCGGGCGCCCCCCGGTAGAAATAAACAGTTTAAAGATAGGGACCAATGCAATACGGTGCAATGAATTTTCCGATCAAGCCGGTCACCGATGAGCTGGCCAAAATTGCCGCCCTGGGATTTGATTATCTGGAGCTGACGATGGACCCGCCCCAGGCGCACCATACGACTTTACGGCAACAGATGCACGCAATTGTCAGTGCCCTGAATTCCCGGTGCATGTCCGTCATCTGCCACCTGCCGACCTTTGTATCCACGGCCGACCTCACCGACAGCATCCGGCAAGCATCCGTGCAGGAAATGCTTCACTCGCTGGAGGTCGCCGCCCAGCTCGGGGCCCGAAAGGTTGTTGTGCACCCCGGCCACATCGGGGGGCTGGGGAGCTATGTGATAGATACCGCGCTGGCCCATGCAAATGACAGCCTGGCGGCGATCATCGACCGCGCACAAACGCTGGGGCTTTGCGTGTGTCTTGAGAACATGTTTCCCAGGTGCCGGGCCTTTGTTGAGCCGGATGATTTTGTTGAAATCATGCAGCGCTTTCCGGATCTTAAGCTAACGCTGGACACCGGACATGCCAACATCGGAACTAAAAACGGCCGACGCATTCTGGAATTTATCAAAAAATTCGGCCACCGCATTGGTCATCTGCACGTCAGTGATAATTTTGGGAAACGGGACGATCATATCCCGCTGGGCAGCGGCGCCATCAATTTTGTAAAAATCGTGCGCGCCATAAAAGACTGCGGATACGACGACACGGCCACGCTGGAAATATTTTCGGAAGACCGCCGGGCGTTAAAGCAAAGCCGGGAGCGATTAGCCCAGATGCTTGCCGCAGCTTGAAGACCTTATATTTACCCAAATGGGTTTGGGGCATTGCACTTCAAAGCATAAAACCTTGCGGGTTTCGCCCGTTGGCCGGTTTTGCCCGTTAGAAAAGGAACTCTTCCTTTTTAATTCAGGTAATGCGACAAAGCGCAAACGGGCTTAACGGGCACAGCAGGCTGACCGGCAAACCGAATGAAAAGGACCGCCGTAGATGGCATTCTTGATTATCGCACCGGACATCAAAGTTACCTCCTGGGTCAAACATCTCAGCCTGCTGGACCCGGGTATCGATATTCGAATCTGGCCCGATACCGGCGATCCGGATGAGATTGAATTTGCACTCAGCTGGCATCATCCGCCCGGTGAATTTAATAAATATAAAAATCTAAAGTGCATCGCTTCTTTAGGGGCCGGGGTGGACCACATCCTGGCAGATCCGGATCTGCCGGCAGGGGTGCCGATCACCCGCGTGGTGGAACATTCAATGGCGCAGTCGATGAGCGAATACGTGGTTTTAGGTGTCCTCAACCACTGTCGCCAGTTTGATGCCTACCGGACCGATCAGTCTAATAAAAAATGGAAGCCCCGGATACCGCTGCTGGCTGCCGATATGCGGATCGGCATCATGGGCCTGGGCCAGCTTGGCACAGATGTGGCTAATAAGCTAAGATCCCTGGGTTTTCCGGTTAGCGGCTGGAGTCAAACATCCAAAAACATCGAAGGGGTTGACTGTTTGGCCGGAGCGGATGCGCTGGATGATTTTTTATCTCAGGCCCGCATCCTGATCTGCATGCTGCCCTTGACGCCCGAAACGCGGGGCATTTTAAACCATAGCACATTTGATAAGCTGCCCGTCGGCGCCTATGTGATCAACGTGGCCCGGGGACAGCATCTGATTGAAAAAGATCTGCTTGCGGCGCTGGATTCCGGCCGGCTGTCCGGTGCCTGTCTGGATGTATTCGCGGTCGAGCCCCTGCCGCAAACCCACCCGTTCTGGCGCCACCCCAAAATTATCGTGACGCCCCACATCTCCAGCATCACCTTTGCCAAAGCCGTGGCGCCGCAAATCATTGAAAATTATAAGTGGGCCCAGGCCGGCAAGCCCCTGCTGAATGTCGTTGATCCGAAAAAGGGCTATTAGACGCCTCTCCATAAAGCGGTATGCACGTTTACACTAGATATCGATCCTATCGATTCGTGACATCAGCTTTGCAAAATCAGCAGGGGGTATTGGTTCCCAGGGCTCTGAGGGCCTGAATTGAATCGATGATTTGGCGTCTGGGGCAAAAAACTTGCCGGACTGAAGCTCGGGCTTTTTGAGCCGGTATTGAAACGCATCTCCCAGATCCAGAATGATATCCAGATCGTCGGTGTCTTCCAGCAATTCCACCAGCAGAAGATTTTGAATACGACCGCTGCCTTTCAGATGGCGCCGCCCCCCGGCCGTGGCAAAGATTTCAATAACCGCATTTTCAATGGCAACCGCACGCTCATCGGGCGCAATGACAAACACCTGTTCGACGTCATATTCGCCTTCGTCAAATGGAATCCAGTTTTCCATATTGCTTTTCTTTCTATGCCCATTGGCATCATGTTCGCGCCGTTTAGATTGCACAATCACTCTTTATATAAGAATGGATCGATCCGGTTTCAAGCACAGAGCTCTTTTACAGTGCTCTTACAATCACTAATGCCGCACATCCGTATTGGGGTGTTTTTATACCGCTTTTCATAATGATGTTCCGA
>CAJHYI010000302.1_pt1 | contig 13293 bp, 11 predicted proteins | sample 9198771 | NCBI WGS metagenome assembly CAJHYI01 (sample SAMEA7708367, study PRJEB35096) | sediment metagenome | biome: marine neritic benthic zone biome [ENVO:01000025]; feature: sediment [ENVO:00002007]; material: shallow marine sediment [ENVO:03000034] sea grass bed [ENVO_01000059] ...
CCCAGCAAGACGGCACCGAGCCGCCCTTTAACAACGAGTATAATGACAATAAAAAAGAGGGCATCTATGTGGACGTTGTTTCCGGAGAACCCCTATTTGCCTCGGTGGACAAATTTGATTCCGGAACCGGTTGGCCCAGTTTCACGCGGCCACTGGTGCCTGAAAATATCGTCGAACATAAAGACCGCAAGTTTTTCATGGTGCGAACCGAAGTGCGCAGCAAGCACGCTGACTCGCATCTGGGGCATGTGTTTCCGGATGGCCCGGCACCCACCGGCTTGCGGTACTGCATCAATTCGGCCGCTCTGAAGTTTATTGCCAGAGAAGATCTGCAAAAAGAAGGGTATGGCGAATATACAAAACTGTTTGAGTCAAAATCCGCTCAAACGGCCAATTAATCGTCACATAAATGCAAAAAGGGAATCCTTTGGAACGGGTTCCCTTTTCTTATGAAAACTGCGGTGGCTTCTCTATCTGCCATTCAGGGCTGACGGCCACCTTCTTTAAAGACGTCATCTAATTCCACTTGAAAACCGTTGACCAGCGCGTTGGTCTGGTTGGCCATCCCCACCACCGCCATCAGCTCGGCCAGCATTTCGTCGCTCATGCCTTTTTTGCGGGCGGCCGCTGTATGGCTGTTAATGCAATAAGCGCAGCCGTTGGTCACACTGACCGCCACATAAAGCATCTCTTTGACCAGCGGATCGAGGGCACCGGGCGCCATAACCGCCTTAACTCCTTCCCAGGTGCGCCGCAGAAGTTCAGGCTGCAGCGCCAGCGCTTTCCAGAAATTGTTGACCCAGTCGATTTGGCGTGTGGCCATGATATCATCGTAAACCGCGCGCACCTCGGGGCCGGCCGCTTCGTATTCGATTAGTTTTACTGTCGCCATTGTTTTACTCCCCTCTTTTTCAAAATTTCGAAACCTTCTTGAAAAGTATCAGCGATATTAGTCCATGTGCAATACTACAGCTCACGCAAAGTCGCTAAGCTGCAAAGCCCAAAAATTTATAAAAAAAAGCCTTTGGCGTCATTGCGCCTTTGCGAGAGGCCTATTGCTGAGGTTTAACAGGTTCTATTTTCAGTAACCAGCTCTCTAATTTTTTGAATCAGCTGTTTGATATCGTCCAGACGGGTGTCGGGGTGGTTAAACACCATGCGCAAATATCGGCGGCCGCCAAATGCGGTGGTGGACAGATAAAAATCGCCCTGCGCAACCAATTTGTTTCTGACTTCCAGCTGGAGCTCATCACTGCCATTGACGCGAAAACAGAGAATGTTGCTTTGCGGGGCCGCAGCGCACCCAAACTCCGGCAGCGATTCGATATAGTCAAACGCCTGCTGTGCGCGTTCATATTGATCATCAACATGCTTTTCCAGACCCTGCTCGCCAAGGGCTGCCAGCACGAAAAACCATTTTAATCCCAGACCCGCCTTGGTGCACTCAACCGTGCGGTGGATGAAATCAAAACCCGGCTGCTCTTTATCATGAAAGATATAGCTGGCCTCTTGTTGGAAGGCCTGATCGATGGTGCGGAAATCTTTGACCAGAACGGCCGTGCATAAGGCCGGTGTGCGCATTAATTTGTGGGCATCCCAGATCAGTGAATCCGCCAATTCAACACCGTCGAGCCGTTTTTTATGCTTTTTTGAGAGCAGCGCACTGGCCCCGTGGGCCCCGTCGATGTGAAACCACACATGCTGTGCGTTGCAAAATTCACCAATTTCACGGATGGGATCATAGAGCCCGGCGGCAGTGCTGCACCCGTTGGCAACCACAGCCAAAACGCTTTTGCCCTCATTGGTTAATCCCTGGTACAGGTCGGGCAATTTGTCGGGGATCACAATGCCTTTTTCATCCACCGCCATGGGATAAACCGCGTTGCGACCCAGGCCCATGATACCGGCTGCCCGGGCAATTGAGTAATGGCTTTCAGCGGGCACCATTAAAACCATATCGCCGAAGTTGCCCTCCTGCCAGGCGTCCGGGGCTAATTTGCCGCGGGCGGCAAGCAAAGCGGTCAAATTGGCCAGTGAGCCGCCGTGGGTTAATACCCCACCGCCGAAAATCTGATCCGTATTATTCGTTACCCTGAGTGGTTGTGGGTGCCAGCCTACTTTTTCCAGCAACCAGTTGATGATGGTCCACTCGATGCTGGCGGCTCCCGGGCCCATTTCATAAATGGCCATGGGATTGTTGGTAAAGCCGTCGATCAGTGAAGCAAGGGCGCCGGCATAATGAGACGTTCCCACCTGGTGAGCCAGATAGGCCGGATGCAGCAGGCGCGTGGTGGATTCCAGATATTTGACTAAAAATTGCGACAGGCGTTCACCGCTTAAGCGACCGTTAGTAATATGAGTGCTTAAATCCAGATCAGAAATCAATGTTTCCAGCGGGACCTGATGGATGACCGGCTTTTGCCTTGAAATGGACTCCTGGTGATATTTTTCCAGAGCGGTGATAACGATTTCAGCATCCGATATAAAAGACATTCAGACAGATTCTCCTTTTTGGTTATATGGACAGCGTTTTCACCACAAAGGCACAAAGTTTTTTAAAATTGATTTCTTTGTGTTCTTCGTGTCTTCGTGGTTAACATGCAGCCTTTTATTTGATGTTCTATGAACTGATAATTTGCGTGAGCCCAAACATTTCATTTCCGTTTGGCCACTTTTTTCTTGTAAAACCGACTCGCTTTGGCGCGGTTACCGCAATCGCGCATGTCGCACCAGCGTCGGCTGCGATTGCGGCTGGTATCTAGAAAAAGCCAGCCGCAGGTCGAGTCCGCACATTTTTTTACCCGGTTTAATTCTTCTGAGACCAGCAGATCGGCAGCAGATCGGATAACCGGGTTCAGTATCCAGTCCAATTTTGCTTTATTGCCTGTCATATCCCAATAATAACCGTCTGCTGTTCTGACAATTTGGGATTGCGTCAGGGCTCCGGCAAGGTAACCATTAAAAGCCGCTAAATCTTCCCGGGCCTGTGACTGGCCTTCTATGCTTATCGTAAAGACGCTATAGATGATTTCCCGAAGTTCTAATGCGCGTCCATGTGTACTCTTCGCTTCAGCCAGATGGCGGGCAGCTCTCCGGGATAATGTTTTGGCCTCATCAGCGCTAATCGTACCCACGTGCCGGCTCCATGCCACCAGATCTTGATAGGTATTCAAATATTCACCCAGGTCTGCGCAGCCATAACAATGTACCGTATTCACAAAATCAAGACACAAAGGCCCCCCTAATAATTTAATACTGCCCGCGTTCCTTTTCTTGCTCACTTGATTCCTCCGGAAAAATTTTATAACCATCATAAATTGCTTGACAGGTTATAATATATTTTTTATAAATCTAACTGTCTAAAAAATAATAGACGGTTAGATACTTGTCAAGCCTTTTAATCGAGAACGATTTGCAGATAGTCACAATGCACCAAATAATTTTAGCTTAGGAGGCGTAATCTAGTAATAAATCATAATGTTCGCGAAAAAACAAAAGGTGGATGCTTGTGTGGCAAAAATTTGATGAGCGATGGCTTACCTAAAATAGATAAGGTATTTCATCTAATTAAAAAGGAGGCCGAAGATGTCCGGTCCGCAGTCAAGCAGTGTATTTTATGAACGTATAGAGAAACATGGCTTTCGAGGCAAAATCATTTCCATTGAGCATGTTAGGGAGCTTGAAACAGAAATTATGAACCGATACCAAAAAGGGCTGCTGGACCCGGATCTATATGACGCCTATCTGGCGTCTTTTGATTTTGCCTGCCAGCACAAACTGGCAGATGCCAGATCACTGATCATTGTCTGCGTGCCGCAACCCCAGGTGCGGGTTGTTTTTAAGTGGGGGAACCATTCGTTTCCGGCGATTATCCCTCCCACCTATTCATTATCGACGGATCAACAGGTGGCCGATCTGCTGGATTCATTTTTTTCATCCACAAAATACCATTTCAAAAAAGTCAGGCTGCCCGATAAGCTTTTGGCCGTGCGCAGCGGATTGGCGCAGTATGGGAAAAATAACATTACGTATGTAAAGGGGATGGGAAGCTTTCACCGGCCGGTGGCGTTTATTTCTGATTATCCCTGCGTGGAAGACTGCTGGCGAAATGCAACCGTCCTGGAGCACTGTGAAAAGTGCAGTGCCTGTCGGAAAGCCTGTCCCACCAATGCCATCGAATCGGATCGTTTCCAGTTGTATGCTGAGCGCTGCCTGACTTTTTTCAATGAAAGCACCCGGGATTTTCCGGACTGGCTGTCACCTGCCTGGCACAACAGCCTGGTGGGCTGCATGATCTGTCAGAAAGTGTGCCCGGCCAATAAAGATGTTGTGCGCTGGACAGAGACGGCAGCGACTTTTGATAGTGAAGAAACAGACCTTATTTTAAACGGTGTTTCCGAGGAGCGGCTGACGCGCAAAACCCTGGAAAAACTAAACAAGCTGGGTATGATGGAATATTATAATGTGCTGGGCAGAAATCTGCGGTTTTTAATCGAGCAGCAGGCACCGTAGTTATGACCAAAAGCGGCTTTTTTCAGCCGGTCTTCACTTATTCAAATTTGACAGCCCCGATGGTGTTTGATAATTAAGCAGGCAACGCGATAAAAATATCATTCTGAAACTCGCAGGAGGCGATATGCTCACAAGACGATTACAACTGGTTGCATTGTTGTGCTGTTTTTTAATCGGCCTGAGCGCCTGCTCGCGCAAGTGGGCTGTTATTGGCGCAGCAGCTGCAGCAACGGGTGCCGGCGCGTATTATTACGTCAAAGGGGATCTGAAAAGAAACTATGACGCCCCGATGGACCAGACCTGGGCTGCAACGGTTGCAGCCTTGGAAGAGCTTCAAATGAGCGTTGAATCCAAGCAAAATGATGCCTTAACCGGCGTTATAAAGGGCAAATTGGCCGATGGTAAGGGTTTTACCGTGAACCTCAAACGGCTGGGTGAAAATTTGACCGAAGTCGGGATTCGCATCGGCACGTTCGGTGACCGGACGAAATCAGAGGCCATCCACGACAAAATTCTTTCACTTCTGTAGGTACTCTCTAATTACTTCTGATAATGGTAAAACAGCCGCTAACTACTAAGACATTTGAAATAGTATGAGTTCCTTGTAAAGTGCCGAATTTTGTTCCAGTTCAAGGAAGGCGAAGATTTTAACCGGAGGCATACATTTAAGTATTTCGAGGATTAAAATCTTCGCCTGACACAGAAATTGGGCAAAAGGGGGTGCTTTACAAGGGACTCACTAATAGCCGAACTTTCTGAGTGCCCTGGTATCCTTGCGCCAGTTCTTTTGGACCCGCACAAAAAGCTTTAAAAAGACTTTGGTTTCCAGCATCTGCTCTATTTTTTTACGCGATTCGATGCCGATGCGTTTGAGCTTGCTGCCCTCTTTGCCAATGATGATGCCTTTCTGGGAGCCGCGCTCCAGGTGGATGGTGGCTTCAATTTTGACCAGCTTGCCCCCTTTTTCTACCTTAAATGTATCCACCGTTACGGCCGTGGCATAGGGGATCTCTTCACCGGTCAGGCGGAAGATGGTTTCGCGAATCATTTCCGCTGCGATAAAGCGTTCCGACAAGTCCGTCAGTGCATCTTCCGGAAAATACGGCGGGCCGCTGGGCAGCATATTTTCCATGACGGTGATCAGCTGTTTTATCTGGGTGCCTTCGGTGGCGGAGATGGGTATGATGACCTCAAAGTAATGTTCGGTCGACCATTTTTGAATAACTGCCAGCAGGTCTGTTTTATTAACCTGATCGATTTTGTTGAGCGCCACAATAACCGGTTGTTGCTGCTTTTGAAGCCGTTTGGCCAGGAAATACTCAGAGGTTGGATCCGGATGGGCCGCGTCCACAACGAAAAGCATGACATCAGCTTCATCTATGGTCGACAGAGCCGTATCAACAATGCGCAGATTCAGCGTATCTTTGGCCTTAAATATTCCCGGTGTGTCGATAAAAACCATCTGTGCGCCGGGCCGGTGCATAACGCCCAGGATTCGATTGCGCGTGGTCTGGGGCTTTTTGGAGGTAATCGAGATCTTTTCGCCCAGCAACCGATTGAGCAGAGTGGATTTGCCGGCATTTGGCGCCCCCACGATGGCAACGTAGCCGGACTTAAAATTGTCATATGTCTCGCTGCTACTGGACATTTTTAATTCACCGCCTGCTGCGCTCGAGGCGCGGAGGTCGCTGAGACGCCGACAAATGAAAATCCTCAGCCGCTTCGCGGCAGCATTATCATTCAATAGTTCCCAACAAAGGTAATATACCCACTATATTAATGCCGGAAGACAAAAATGTTGAACCGGCCCGCAGGGCTTGGGTTTATTTCTTTTCGTCCTCTCAACGAAAAGAAATAAGAAAGATAGCCTTTGCGAGCTTTGCGTCTTTGCGGTGAAAAATAAGACGCCAACGTGACTTTGCGGTGGAAAACACAGCTCATATCCTTATCAGAGAAAATAAGGTTTAAACAACCGATTGCAAACGGTCGAGCAGGATTAATGCTGCCTGAGTAGCCCGATGCGCCAACTTCCTAATCAACTAATGATAAAATCGCATTCCAGAGGATGTCTCGGCCGCGGCGGGATTTGGCGGAAAAAAGAATCAGATCGTTTTGGTCCATTCCAAGGGCCCGGGCAATGTGGTTGTGCTGTTGGGTCGCTTTGTTTTTGGATAGTTTATCTGCTTTTGTCAAAACCACAATTGCGGTGATGGCATAATGGCTGAGCCAGCCGAGCAGGTCTAATTCCTCTTGCCGCGGTATGCGCCGGATATCGATGATGACCACCACCCCCCTCAAGGTCGCGCGCCCGGAAAGGTAGCTTTCAATCATCGGGCCCCATTTCTTGCGGACGGATACGGGAACTTTGGCATACCCGTAGCCCGGCAGATCAACGAAAATTATCTTCCGGTTGATATCAAAAAAATTAATCAGCCGGGTGCGGCCGGGCGTTGAGCTAGTTTTGACCAGGCGCTTGCGGTTGACCAGCGTGTTGATAAGGCTGGATTTGCCCACATTCGAACGGCCGGCAAAGGCAATCTCCGGCAACAGTGGTGGCGGGTATTCGGAGGGCTTGGTGGCGCTTTTGATAAATTCGGCAGATTTAATCTGCATGATTCAGCATTCGGGTCGTAAGAAAGTTCTGGGTCGTTTGTAACCGCTTGCCTTTAAATTGTCGGCACAAGGCATACGGTTCAAGGCGCAAGGTTTCTGAAACTAGCCGCGGTCAGAATTCTTACCGTGGGCCGTTTGCCGTGCACCCTGTGCCGACCGGTTTTTTCGATTAGATGCGGTTTCCCGGTTGATAAATTATGCCCGGTCTTCCAAGTATCGTTCCAGGCGATCCATGCCTTCTTCAATATTTTCCAGTGAATTGGCATAGGAAAACCGCAAATAGCCTTCGCCGTTCTGGCCAAAGTCAATTCCCGGGCTGACACCGACATGCGCTTTTTCAAGAATGTCGAAGGCCAGTTTATAAGAGTCAGTCGAGATGTGTTTGGCATTGGCAAAAACATAAAAAGCGCCGGTGGGCTCAACGGTAATTCCAAACCCCAGCTCCTTTAAGCGGCGGATCATATATTTGCGGCGCGTGTTATAGGTTTTTTGCATGCGGGCCACGTCATCGCCAGCATGTTTAAGGGCCGCAATACCAGCCTGCTGAACCATGGCGTTGGCCGAAATAAAAAAGTTTTGCTGCAGCTTTTGCATGGGGCGGATAAACGCCTTGGGTGCGATCACGTAGCCCAGACGCAGCCCGGTCATGGCAAATTGCTTTGAAAATCCATTGAGCACAAAAGCATGATGGGAAAATTCCAGAATCGAATGCGCCTGACCCTCATAAACCAGTCCATGATAGATTTCATCGGATACGATATAAGGGCATTGTTCACATGTTGTCAGCTCGGCAATTTGCTGCATACGGTCGGTGGACAGCAGGTTGCCGGTGGGATTGGAGGGTGAGTTGATAAAGACCGCTTTGGTTTGCGGCGTGATTTTTTCCCTGATGACCTCAGGCCGGTATTGAAAACCGTCTTCTTCATAAACCGGGATGGTTATCAGTTTGCCATCCACAAATTTGATAAAATTTGGATAGCAGGCGTAGTGTGGGTCTGAAATAATGACTTCATCTGATTTTTCAAGCAGCGCCGAAAAAACCAGAAATATAGCCGGCGATGAACCGGAGGTCACAATCACCTGGTCCGGGTCGACCGTCACCTGATAGTGCTTTTGGTAATATTCACAAATGGCTTCCCGCAGTTCATACAAACCCAGGCTATGGGTGTAATGGGTAAATCCGTCATCGAGGGCTTTGCAGGCTGCTTCTTTGACGCAGGCCGGCGTATCAAAATCAGGCTCACCGACTTCCAGATGGATAATGCGGGCGCCTTTGCGTTCCAGCTCCTGGGCCCTTTCCAGCACATCCATCACAATAAAGGAGGTTATTTCTTCAGTGCGCTTTGAAATCACTAGTTATCCTCCTGCATCCGTATTGAACCTCAAAACGCCCAATGGAATAGTGCAAAGCGCATAGCGTTAAAAATTATAATTTCATGCTTTTTTTTATTCAAGCGCACTACCCTATGCGCCATGCCCCATGCGCTATGCCATGTAAAGTATGCAGAATGCAACCTCTTGTAAAAAGTAATATTTCTGAACTAAAGACTAAATTACCTTATTCAGGGGGTATTCAATAATCCCTTCCGCACCATGCTTCATAAGCTCGGGAATCAGATCGCGCACCACGTCTGAACTGACCACAATTTCCACCGAGAACCAGCGGGTGTGATAAAGCGGTGCCACTGTGGGTGCATTTAGACTCGGAAGCATGCCGATCACTTCATCCATCTTTTCCTCGGGGACATTCATTTTGATGCCCACCATTTTCTCACCGTGCAGGGCCGCTTTGAGCAAAAGTGCAATCTGCTCTATTTTAGCGCGTTTGGCAGCATCCTTCCAGGCATCATGGTTGGCAATCAGCTGGGTATTGGTCTGCATAAGCTCATGAATCACCCGCAGGCCATGGGCCTTGATCGTGGCCTCGGTCTCCGTAACTTCCACTACTGCATCGGCCAGACCGGATACTGCCTTGGCTTCCGTCGCACCCCATGAAAATTCAACGCTGACATCAATGTTTCGTTCTTTGAAATAGCGCCGGGTAAAATTGGTCATCTCGGTGGCAATTTTTTTGCCTTTGCAATCTTCAATTTTTTGAATGGGGGAATCATAGGGCACAGCCAGCACCCAGCGCGCCGGCCGGGAACTGACTTTAGAATACACCAGATCGCAGACCACATGGATATCTGATTCATTTTCGGCGATCCAGTCCTTACCGGTCAGACCGACATCCAACGTGCCGCTTTCGACATAATTCGACATCTCCTGGGCGCGGCAGATGGCGCACGCGATGGTTTCGTCATTGATTTCGGGAAAATAACTTCTGCCATTAACATTTATATCCCACCCTGAACGCCGAAATAACGCAATCGTGGCATTTTGCAAACTACCTTTGGGAATGCCCAGTTTGAGTGGATGTTTCACTTACTGTATACCTCCTTAGGGTCGAATACAGGCTCGCCGACTATCTGAACGGACCCGTTTTCAATCTTTTTATGAAAACAACTGCGGTGCCCGGTGTGACAGGCCGCACCGCCCAGCTGTTTTATTTTTAACAGCACTGTGTCCGCATCACAGTCGACGCGAATTTCTTTGACAATTTGCTGATGGCCGGAAGTCTGGCCTTTGATCCACAGTTCCTGTCGCGTTCGGCTCCAATAGGTTGCTTTGCCCGTTTTCAGGGTTGCCTCCCAGGCCTGTTGGTTCATAAACGCCAGCATCAGCACCTCTCCGGTCTCATCATCCTGGACGATCGCTGGAATCAGACCGCCTAATTTATCGAAGTCGGGTGTCATCATTTTTATGAAATCATATGTTGAAATTGTACTATAAAGACGTTAAACTAAAAGTTTATAAAGCAATATAAGTCAGCGTTTAAAAGTTTAAACTTTTTTAACTAACGATAACACAACTGAATGTCAATTAAATTATTTTATACCGATACCTTACAAAGCCTTTTGGCTTCGTGAGCTTCGTGTCCTTGGTGGTGGAAAAAACTGTGCATATATAACCACGAAGAGCACCAAGAGGCACAAAGAAAACCATCGTAATACAGGTTTAACTCTTCTTGAGCTGAGTGCCCTTCATAATACAAAAAGCTTAATATAGAGCACCCAATTCACATTTTGGGGAACTATAGTTCGATCGACCTGGATGCGCCGGTGATATGCATGCGGAGATAGCAGCATAATGGCAAAGCGAAAATCCAAATCTGACGTCTTAAAGCCCAAGAAACGACATCTTTTCAGGAAATTTTTACTGTGGTCGTTTTTACTGGGATTTATTGTTGCCATCATGGGCGCGATGGCCAGTGTTGGTGTCTATCTTTACCTGAGCAATAACCTGCCCCAGATCATCAGTTTGACACAATATCATCCGCCCATCATCACCACGGTTTATTCGGATGACGACCGCACAATTGCCGAATTCTTTGAAGAGCGCCGCATCATTAAACCCCTCGAGGAAATGCCCCTGGAACTGATTAATGCATTTATTGCCGCCGAGGATTCCCGATTCTACAAACATAAGGGCATCGATTTTTACAGCATCCTGCGGGCGTTTTTTAAAAACCTGGAGGCCGGGACCATTGTCCAGGGCGGCAGCACCATCACCCAGCAGGTGACCAAATCCTTTTTGCTGACGCCCCAAAAAACCTACACGCGCAAAATAAAAGAGGCCATCCTGGCTTATCGGATCGACAAGGCCTTTAACAAGAAAGAAATTCTTTACCTGTATTTGAACCAGATCTACCTGGGCCACGGTGCTTACGGGGTTGAGGCGGCGGCCGAAAATTATTTCGGCAAATCCATTACGGATCTCAATCTGGCGGAAAGTGCCATCCTGGCAGGCCTGCCCCAGGCGCCCAGTAAATACTCTCCGTTCCGGCATCCGGAACGGGCCAAACAGCGACAAATATATGTGCTCAACCGTATGGTTGCCGAAGGATATATCACCCAGACACAGGCCGCTGAGGCCATTAATACTGAGGTGGAGATCAAGCCGCGTCGCAATCTGTACATCGAAGAAGTCCCCTATTATACCGAACAGGTTCGCCGCTACGTCGAAGAAAAATACGGTCGTGAGGTTTTATACACCCAGGGACTCAAAATTTATACCGCTGCCAATATCGAGCTGCAAAAAATTGCCCAGGAAGAAATTGAGAAAGGCCTGTTTGAACTTGATAAACGCCAGGGATTCCGCGGACCGCTAAAAAAACTGGTCCCTGAAGAAATTGAGACGTTTTCTATCACGGTTCAGTCCGAGCTGGATGAAAATCCCCTTGAAGTCGGCCAGATCATCAAAGGTGTGGTCATCAAGGTGGACGATAAAAACAAAGCCGTCACGGTTCGAATCGGAAATTCTTTAGGACAAATAGCGCTGGCCGATATGGATTGGGCCCGCCAGCCGGATATAGAGGTGGCCTATTATGAAGTCAAGCTTAAACGCCCCGGCGATGCCCTGCAAGCTGGAGACGTCATATGGGTTAAAGCCAAAGAAAAAATAGAAGATTCGGACCTGTGGCAACTGGCATTGGAACAGGAGCCTGTCGCCCAGGCAGCCCTGCTGTGCCTCGAGGCGGAAACCGGCTTTGTCAAAGCCATCGTCGGCGGCCGCGATTTTCGCGACAGCCAGTTTAATCGTGCAATCCAATCCAGGCGGCAGCCGGGCTCGGCCTTTAAACCGCTGATCTACGCCGCGGCTTTAGACAAACATTATGAGGAAGAACCGGAGCGGTTTTATACCGCCGCTTCGGTGATTATTGATTCACCCATTGTGTTTGAAGACGAAGAACGTGATTTTACCTGGAAACCAAAGAACTACAAAGAGCGATTTTTTGGTCCCACGCTGATGCGCGATGCCCTCTCGAAATCGCGTAATGTCGTAACCATTAAGATCTTACAGGATATCGGCATTGATTATGCCATTGAATATGCCAATAAACTGGGAATAAACTCTGATTTGAGCAAAGATCTTTCTATTGCCCTGGGGTCTTCAGGGGTATCGTTGCTCGAGCTGACCAAGGCCTATTCTGTGTTTGCCAATCGGGGGTATTTGATTGAACCGGTATTTATCACCAAAATTGAAGACCGTGACGGCAACGTGCTGGAAGAGATGGCATCCGAGCGCATTAAAGTCATCGAAGAAACCACCGCCTACCTCATGACGAACCTGCTGGAAGGTGTGGTCAAACACGGGACCGGCTGGCGCGTTAAGGCGCTGAATCGACCCGTGGCGGGCAAGACGGGTACGACCAACAATTTGTTTGATGCCTGGTTTATGGGCTATACCCCGCAGTACATCACCGGTACTTGGGTGGGATTTGATGACGAAGCTCCGCTGGGAAAATCCGAAACCGGTTCCCGCGCCGCCAGCCCGATCTGGTTGGGTTTTATGCAACGCATCCTGGCGGGTAAGCCGCCCAAAATATTTGAGGTGCCCGAAGGCGTTGTCTTTACTCAGATTGACGCTGAAACCGGGCTTTTGCCGATTCCCGAATCCAAAGAAACGGTGTTTGTCTGCTTTAAAGAAGGCACCGAACCCACCGAATACAGCAAAAAACCGGGGGAGATAGCAGATACCGGAGAGTTTTTTAAGAAGGATCTGTAATGAACGGCGCACGGCTCAAGGTGCAAGGCCCGCGGTAGATACCCGATAAAACCTCACGCAAAGACGCCAAGGCGCAAAGATTTTTAGGTTTAAAGCGTTATTCTTTGTGCTCTTCGTGGTTATATGGGCAGGTTTTTTCACCACGAAGACCACGAAGGGTATTATTTGATTCAAAAATTATTAATCTTTGTGACTTGGCGTCTTTGCGTGCGAATAATTTCAGGATCACTGGCCGTCGACGTGCGTAGGGGCCGGGTAGACCGCTTTTTTAGTGGCCATTCGATGCGGCCAAATGATTTCCAGCTTTCCGTTTATCCACTGCACCAGAAAAGTCGGCAGCTTGTTCTGCCGGCTTTTTTTGCCGTAGCTGACGAACTTAACCGGTCCGAATACCGTCATTAAGTCGGTTACCGCCAGGGCATCGCGAACTCCGTCGGGGCGCAGCGCAGATGCGTGTTTGAGCGCCTCGGCGATCACAGATATCCCGGCATAGACCTCAGCCCCGTAATGCCCGGGCGGGGTATTATACCGGGAGATAAATTTTTCATTGAAAGCGCCGGC
>CAJHYI010000220.1_pt1 | contig 12994 bp, 17 predicted proteins | sample 9198771 | NCBI WGS metagenome assembly CAJHYI01 (sample SAMEA7708367, study PRJEB35096) | sediment metagenome | biome: marine neritic benthic zone biome [ENVO:01000025]; feature: sediment [ENVO:00002007]; material: shallow marine sediment [ENVO:03000034] sea grass bed [ENVO_01000059] ...
GGAGGAATCGAGCATTGATAAGGACATCGTGGTCACCCAAAAAGATGTTCGCCAGATTCAGCTGGCCAAAGGCGCATTATATGCCGGCTGTAAGCTCATGATGCGGCGCATGGGAATGGAGAAAGTAGATACGATCAAAATTGCCGGTGCCTTTGGCACCCACGTTGATCGGGCAAAGGCCTTGATTATGGGGCTGTTTCCAGACTGCGAGATCGAAATGATCGAAAGTGTCGGTAATGCTGCCGGTGATGGTTGCCGCGCGGCGTTGTTAAATAAAGACAAGCGGGACGAAGCCAACTGGGTATCGCGCAATGTGGAATATATTGAGCTGACCGTAGAAGGAGACTTCCAGAACGAATTCATGGAGGCCATGCAGATACCGCACATGACGGACGAATTTCCGCATCTGGCCGGTGTTGTTCCCGAGGAAATTCTAAAACAATAGATTGCGGTGGATCTTGGCTTCTCAAAAACCAAAATGGGTCTGTGTGACGGTTGATCCGGGAATCTGCGGTTTCCCGTGTGTTATAAAGGCCTGTAAAACAGGCGCCCGTAAGGTTTCGCTGGAAATTTCCGGTTCGGATTGTGAGCAGATACAAAGACTGGCCGAACGCCTTAAGACCTTATCGATAAATGAGCTATTTACACCGCTGAGCCGCAATCCGGTTTATGTCTCAACTGAAAAATCGGGTTGCCACCTCTCCTGTGCGATTCCAGTGGCGGTCATCAAGGCTGCTGAAGTGGCACTGGAGCTGGCGCTTCCACAGGAAGTCCATATCAAATTCGAAGCGTGCTAGGAGCGCAACCTAAATGCAAAAATTAAAGGTGATTCCGTTTAAAGCCGGTGAAGGTATATCGCATACCCTGACGCAACGTCTGCTGGAAAAAGGCCAGTCGTATGGCCTCAATGCGCTTTTTCCGTTTAACATTGATAAGATTGCTGTGGCCGAATGGGTCCATCTTAAATGCCGATATGGCTGTAACCAGTATAATACGAACTGGTGTTGCCCGCCGGCCACACCGTCTCCGGATAAAGTTCGGGCCATTCTGTCGGAGTATACCACCGCACTGCTTCTGGTGGGAACCACCAATTGCTCGGACTTTTATCTGAACAACGAAAGAAAGCGAATTTCTCAAGTTCGCTGCTGGAAAGGTACCATCAGCCTGGAACGCATGCTGTTTCTCGAGGGGTATTACAAAGCGTTCAGTCTTGTGGGAGAGTGTTGCGCCCTTTGCAAGGAATGCGCATACCCGGATGATTGCCGGTTTCCGCAAGAAAAAAGACCATCGGTGGAATCATTTTCCATCGATGTCATTGGAACCTTAAAAAATCTGGGTACCACTTCAACGGTTGCCGCGAAAACCTGTGAAACCTACAGCTACTATGGCATTATTCTTTTAGAATAAACCGCTGTGGGTTCCCAATCGGAAATGATTCTTGACAATTTTAATATACTTTGATGTTAAGGATAAGTTGTTAATATTTAAAATTACTGAGGTGACTTCGCAACTAAGGACGTCTGGTATTTTCACCAGACAGCGGTAATCAGACTATGGAAGGAGGTGATGAAAGAAACGTTTATGCAATTTTATGTAGAAACGTGACCCCTAATCAAAAAAGAAAGGAGATTCTCAATGGCCAAACAAATGTTGATCGATGCCTATCGGGGGAAGAGAACCGAAAAACCCCCCTGGGTGCCATACGCAGGGGTTCACTGCGCCTTTTTGATCAATGAGCCTGCTGACAAAATGCTCCAGGATCCCGAACTCCTGGCAAAAGGAGTCGTTTATGCCGCCAAGAGATATAAAGCAGACGGAATTCCTCTCGTATTCGATCTTTCGGTCGAAGCCAATTCCATCGGTTGTGACCTGAAATGGTGGCCCGACAATGTGCCTTCCGTAACGAATCACCCCTGTTCCGATAAGACTCCCGCTGATGCCGGGCTCCAAATACCCACCAAAGACTCGGGTCGCTGGCCGGTACTTTATGAGGCCGCAAGAATTGCCAAACCCCAACTGGATGAACTCGATTGTGTCTTGATGGGTCTTTTTTGCGGTCCTTTGACCCTGGCTTCCCATCTGGCCGGTGTGCGTATCTTTACCGATGTTTACAAAAATCCGGATTTTGCTGCCGATGTTATCAAGTTTGCCGGTGAAGTTGGCGCCGCAGCAGCTAAATTCTATGCCGAGATGGGCGCTGAGATTATCGCCATCGTCGATCCGGTGGCCTCTCAGATTAAATCCGAGACCTTCCAGCAATTTGTCACGCCCAATTCGCAACCGGCCATTAAAGCGATTCATGATGCCGGAGCGACCTCATCATTTTTCATATGTGGCGACTGCACCAAAGTCATGGAAGATGTCTGTAAAATCGGCACCCACGGCTTTGCGATTGATGAACAGCTCAATATGCTTTTTGTGCGGGATTTGGCGCGCAAACACGGAGTGGGCTTTGGCGGCAATTTAAAGTTGACGCTGGCCCTGAGCCTCGGCTTGTTGTCCCCCAGAGAGGATGCGATTGTGAGCTTGGCAGCAGGTGGGCAAGAAGGTTATACCTTCGCCCCTGGCTGAGATATGCCTTACGATGTTCCGGTGGAACATATGGATCAGGCCATCGAGGTCAGAGACTGGTTTGAACAGTATTATGCCAAGTATCCGGAATCTTGGTAAACAATTATAGAAAGGAGGATTCGGATCATGGCAGACAAAATCACTATTGATGTTCTGACACTGGACAGTGTGCAGTGCGCCGCTTGCGGCTACATGATGGAGTCCATCGCCGCCCTGCCATCTGATGTTCAGGAGATGATCGAATACAAGGAATGGTCGATCAAAAACAAAGATGGCATTGGCAAGTTTCTGGAGCTTCAGGGTAAGGTGTTACCGACCATCTGTATCGAGCGGGATCTGGTTTTTGAGAGCATCATTCCGCAATATGAGGAATTGATCGACGAGATGGCCAAACGGGCGCCGAATGACGAGATGCGCGAACGCATCGTGTCCCTGCGCGAGCATGGTTTTGAATTTGATAAAATTCAAGAGAACCTGGCGAAAGCAGGAGCCGGTAAGTCGACACGTACGGATTCCAAAGTCGAATGATAATTGCATAAACATTCACACGAGCCGGGCCCTGCAAAAGGCCCGGCTTGTTTAATTTTACACCGCTTTTCATAATTTTATTCCGAATTAAGGAAACGCGGCATAAGTGGTTGTAAAAAAAAACGTTCGAATACCGGACCGTTTTTTTAACAACCACTATACAGGCCAGGAGAAGGGTTCATATTGGAAACCAATGAAGCGGCTGAACAATTGAAAACGTTTGTCTTAACGCACGGCCTGCCCAAAACAGACATGGCATTGTTTGGCATCAAATGCCCCTATTGCGGAAAATCCGATCGCATCCGTGAGCTGGAAGAACCGGATGCATTGAGCGAGAAGATGGATTCAAAAAATATGGCAATCTATTTTAGTCTTTGGCATCAACTTGCCAGCTTAAACGGATCGCCGGGTGTCTGCAAATTTTGCCAGAATCTTCTATTGCTCAATGAAACGGCCGGTGCGGTACCCCTGTATGAATGATTCATAAATGACGGTGTTTTTTTGTCTAGGGTAGCGTCTCGCAAGTAATTTACAAAACACGGTGAAACAATAATCATTACGACTTTTACAACATATTTGTGGGACATGACACTGGCAACGGGAGGCATAACATGAAAGTTGAAGTTTTAGGACCCGGATGCAAACGCTGTGATCAACTGTATGAAAACGCCCAAAATGCGGTGGCCGAGTTGGATTCACCCGGACATGTTGAAGTCGTAAAAATTGGAGATATCAATTATTTTGCCAAAATGGGAGTGTTCATGACACCGGGGCTTATCATTGACGGGGAGGTGATTTCAACCGGCAAAGTGCTGAGTCCCAATCAAATCAAGCAAAAGATTGCAGAGAAGATGTAAAGCATGTCTGACGTCACCCACGTATATTTGATTACCGGTTTTTTAGGCAGCGGCAAGACCACTCTGCTGAATCGCATTATTCAGCGTTTCCCCAAAGATAAAAAACTGACACTGCTGGTTAACGAATTCGGTGAAGTCGGTGTCGATGGTACTTTGGTCGAAGGTGATGACATCGATATGATGGAAATCAGCAAAGGTTCCATTTTTTGCGTTTGCGTCAAAACCGATTTTATAAAAGGCCTATACGAGCTCAACAGCAAAGTCCGTCCCGATGTGATGCTGATTGAATCAACGGGTGTGGCTAACCCCTCTGATCTCAAAAAGGATTTGAAATTGCCCATCTTCAATGACCGGTTTCATTTCATGGAGCAATTTTGTGTGATCGACGCGGCGCACTTTCTGGATGCATATGACGTCTATGCCTCTCTGGAAAAACAGATCGCCTCTTCCACCGTATTTATCATTAATAAGATTGATAACGCCTCGCCCGAAACCATCGAAGATACTAAAAATGTTATCCGGCAGTTTCATCCCGACCCCCATTTCTATGACACCACGTATGCCGACATCCCGCTGGCGGATTTTTTTGATTTAACAGAACAAGATTTGCCCGATTCTACAGCATCAGAACTTGAAAAGCCAAAAGTGTCTGTTCTTTCGGAGGAAGCGCTGGACCAATTTATTGATGAGCTCCTGGATAGCCCGGATCTTGAAATTACACCACCGGATACGCTCATGTCCGTCACCTATAGCTGGAACGGAGACGATCTGGGGCAGGTGAGAGCCATTGCCGAGGCCCTACCCCCTGCAGTAGTCAGGGCTAAGGGATTTGTAGAAGAAAAAGGCCAGATGTATTTGTTCAGTTATGTTATGGGCGATTGGACCATTGAAAAAACCGATGTGCCGCAGGAGCGCATCAAAAACAAAAATATCGTTGTTTTTATCGGACCGCCTGAATCGATGGAAGGAATCGAGGGGGCATCCAAAACAGGTGATTGGACCGGCAGGGGCGTGTTTCAACCCTTCTCGCCGTCCTAAAAGATAGCAACATAAATTTATCAGAGCCCGGGATTCACCGGTTGTTGGGTTCCATGATGATAAAGGTCTAAAAATGCCTGAAAACGGAAACCACTATGATCTAATGATTTTGGGTGCGGGGCCCGCTGGCATCACTGCCGCTTTATACGCGCAACGGCTGGGATTGAAAACGGTTGTATTTGGCGACATACCGGGTGGCAGCTCTTATATGATCGAACATCTGGCTAATTTCCCGGGACTCATGGAAGGGACTTCCGGCACCCAGTTCGGCGCGCTGGCCTTCCAGCAGGCCCAGAAAGAAGGGGCTAACTTTACGTTGACGCGTTTGGAAAGCCTCAGCCATAATGACAATGTATTTGTCGGTGTCGATCTCGATGGCAAAAAATATACGGCGCTTAGCGCCATTGTTGCCACCGGAAGGGTACCCAAAAGATTAGCGACTTCCAATCCCAATATGCGAGGTATTCATTTTTGCTCGATTTGTGATGGGCCCTTATACAGAGGGAAAAATGCCACACTGGCGGTTGTCGGCAGCGACAATACGGCTGCCCAGCATGCGCTCACCCTGGCAAGAACTGCTGATAAAGTATTGCTCATCTGTCGCAGCAATGCCTTTAAAATGGATGCCGTTCATAAAGACCAGATCGCAAAGCAAAACAATATTACGTTGATGGCGAACACCGAAGTCTCCGGGTACAGCGGTCAGGAGTTCGTTGAAACGATTGCGATTGCAGAAAAGGAAGCGGGCCAACAGGATTTGGCGGTTGATGGGATTTTCCTGGCCATCGGATGGCGACCCAACATTTCCGCACTGAAACTAGAGGTTCAAAAAACTGCTGAGGGTTATTTGGAAACCAATGAAAGGCTCATGACATCGGTTCCCGGACTTTTCGCAGCGGGTGACATACGTGATACGGATATGTGGCAAGTGCTTACCGCCTGTGCCGATGGGGCAAGGGCTGCCAAATATGCAGCCGAATATTTGGAAAAATTAACGCAAGCCTAGAATTTTTGTTCGCTAATTCCCGAATAAACCGCTTTACAAATACCCGAAACACCGCCTTTTAATCCTTCCGGATTCTTAAATCCTTCTGAGCCCTTTAAACTCTCGATATAATCTTGCATATCAGCGAATGTCTGCCAGGCCTTCTCCTGGTTGACCTCCGGCTTTATTCGGAACAACCACCCTTTTTCATATGGATCTTCTGAAGCAAGTGAAGGCCTTTGTTTTACTTCTGGATTAAAAAAGACAATCCCTGCAACCGGGGTAAAGATGTATAAAATTTTGCCGGTGATCACGAATACCACATCCTGACCAGCGGTGACGGAAACCTGATTTTCGACGAGCCAGTCCAGATCATTGACCCCGCCGGCTAAAATCAGTGCGGGTTGTGTCAGGCCGAAAACAAGATTCTGATCCTGTGCTTTGGCCCATAAACCCTGTTTAGAATGATATCTTCGGTCCTCGGGGATCTCGACACGTTGACCCAAAAACTTTTCAATGACCGCCATTTATGCCTCCATTCTACGATCTCACCAATTCTGTACCATCGAATCCTACCTTCAGCTGAATTAAAGAAAATGTCAAGAAGCGGGGGATTACAATTTGATGCAAATTCTTTTTTTGCATGAAATCCGCTTTCAGTCTATTGACCTCATCCCCAATTTTATTATATTCAAATTAAGACCCACGGGGCAAGGGCACGGCCCGGCCCTGGTATTATATGACCGAATTCGCAAGATACGACCGGAATCCCAATCGAAAACCTGAATGTTGTCTGTAAACGCTTCCCGAAACAGGAGGTGAAAGGATGAGCTCCAGCAAAACACTTTCCGTCAAAAAGCCCGTAAAGCTCATCTTTGCGGGCGGTTTTTTAGGCTCTGGCAAAACAACGGCGCTGGCATCTCTGGCAAAGCGCTTGATCCAGCGCGACATGCGTGTCGGTTTCATCACCAACGATCAGAGTGAAAATCTGGTCGATACGGTTATCGTCCGGCAGATGCTCACCGAACTGGGTGTGCCGGTAGAAGAAGTGGTCAAAGGCTGCTTTTGCTGCAAATTCGATGAATTGATCGAGCACGTTGAAAAAATTCTCGCCCATGATCCCGATATTCTCATGGGAGAACCGGTGGGCAGCTGTACCGATTTCGTGGCCGCGGTGGCCAATCCGATCAAAATTCAATACAAGGATGCCTTCCGTTTTGCGCCATTTTCAATAATGGTGGATCCTGACCGGGTGCGGGAACTTATGCTGGAGGAAAGAGAAACCGAATTCCCCGAGGACGTTGCCTATCTTTTTCGAAAGCAAATTGAAGAGGCTGACAATATTGTGCTCAACAAAATCGATCTTATTTCGCCGGATGAATCTGACCGTCTGCTTTCTGCGATCGGGGAAGCATTTGAAGATAAAAAATTGTTGGCCGTCTCAGCAAAAGCGGGTACCGGGATGGAGGAGTGGCTTGACGACCTTCTTTCCGGAAGGCCGGGAGCAAATACGGTGTTGCGGCAGATTGATTATGACCGTTATGCCCATGCGGAAGCTGTATTGGGTTGGTTGAATGCCGCCGTATTAATTTCTGCGCCAGAACAGTTTGACGCCTCTAATTTTGCGCGAAAATTGCTGATGGAATTGCGCGAGGCGTTTAAGCAAAGAAATGGTGAAATTGGGCACCTGAAGATTGTGATTACCAGTGCCGGAAAATCCCTTTGGGCCAATCTGACCCATCTGGCAGCAGAACCCAGTATCAGCGGCGAGACACTATATGCGTTATCAAAGGCTGCGCTCATTATCAATGCGCGGGTGAGGCTTGAACCTGAAGATTTGGAAACGACGGTGCGCGACGTTCTTAACTCGGTTTCCGGGGGCATGGCAATAGAAACTGAAATCGACGACCTTCAATGTTTTAGCCCGGCCTATCCTGAACCGCCGCATGTGATACGCGAATCTCTTGAGTAACGAATGTGAATCATTTGAATAGAGGTGGATCATGGTGCGCATAGAAGTTGTAGGGCTTGAACCTCCCTGCCAGAAATGCAATGAGCTTCTCGAAAATGCCAGAAAAGCGGCAAAGCATGCCGGTGTGGAAGCAGAGGTGGTAAAGCTATGGATCCTTTCAGAGGATGTTCGCCAAAAATATGGATTGCTGCTCAGCCCGGCGCTAGTCATTGAGGGCGTTGTCGTCGCCCAGGGAAAGGTATATAAACAGGAACGGATCGCCGGGCTATTGCAAGGAGCCTAGTGAGTTTGCGCACGAAGATACATATTATGGCAGTGACCGAAAAAGACTGGTACCGGAAGGGTTTGCAGCTGAAGAAAAAAGGCCATTACCAAAAAGCCATTCAAGCATTTAATCAGGCCATTGATCAAAAAATCAAATATGCCGAATCCTATTTTGAGAGGGGTGTCTGTTTTTATAAGCTGGGTATTAACCAACAGGCCACAAACGATCTGGCGGCGGCTGCCATGCTGGGTTGTGAGGCCGCCGAATTTTGGAGCAAGTACGATAGAAAAAAAAATCAACAATCAGATGAAGATAACCAATCCTAACTTTAGGACTTGAGTTTTTTTGCGGTTTCATCAAGCAGATCGAGCATCCGACCAATCAGCCTGATATTCGATTTATCAAAATCAACCAAGTCCACACCAGCATGAGATAATTCCCCATGATTAGGCTGTAAGCCGGCACCTCCGGCGACCAGTCGAATATCTGCACCCGCCTCGGCCTGAAGGGCCTCGGCCAGCTGAACGACCAACGGTTGATTGGTGATGTCGACTATTGAGACACACACGATATGGACATCATTGTCCATTGCCAGTCGGGCGGTTTGCAAGGGTGCCTGGTTTGCAGGGCCGATATCAACGTCAAATCCGAATTCGGCCAGGGAAGCGGCTAACGGTTTTGTCCAGCGGTCGGGCTGATCGCTTTCCACGTGAGACAGAAGGATGCGCGGTCTTCTGCCCTCCTGCTGAACTATCCTACTTATTCTTTTCTCTATTTGCGTGGTGTTCATTTTTTCACCTTAATTTTCATGCAAGATTCAGGTGTAACATTAATTTTGCACGGGTCGGAGGCTTTCATATGCAAGGCATTTAAGGGCGAGGCAATAGTGAACTATGCCTCGTCCTTAATAACGCAGCAGATGGAAGTCTGCGGCTCGCCCGCAGGGTGAAAAGTAATGAGATTAAATGATTTTCATCCATTTTACCTGATCTGTATTCTGTTTTACAACTATAACTTGGTTAACCTGATGACACTTAAAGTAATCCCGACATCTCATTACTTTTCATGCACGATTCAGGTTTGAATCTATTTAAAAGGCTTTCAGATGTCAAACGAATGTGGGCATCAATCGATCCGGCACGCAACCCATTCGATAAGCCCGCATTGAAAATCCATGACTCCTATGATATCTTTTTAGAAATTACGAGACGTTTTATTATGCCACCGAAACGCAAAGCAAAAATTATCTTAGAGGTGATGTATAAAGCAGATTATTGTCTACCCTGTTTTTATATGGAAGAAATGGTTCGACTCGTATTGCCAAAGTATGCCGATCGGGTGGAATACCGTCGGGTTGACTTTTTAAAAGGGGAGGGTAAAGAGCGATTTTTGGAGCTCTCCCAGCTTCTTTTTGGTGAAGAAGGCGTTTACAAGCATTGCCGGCTGGCGCCTGTGCCGTCACTGTGGATTAATGGAGAATTGTTCTTTGACGCAATTCCGCCCCAATTTGAACTGGAAGAGGCCCTTGATGAGGTACTCGCTGAACACGGGGATAATGCGAAAAAGGAAGAAGAATGAAAATGGAAACATCAAAAATTCATTTGGAGGTGTTTCACGAAGGTGAACACTGAATCCCTTGCGTTTACATGACCCGTGTGGTCGAAGCGGTTGCGCCGGAATATGGCGACAGATTGAACTGGCAAAAAATTGTCACCAAGGATTTAACGGGTGCCAAGAGATACCAAAGTTTTTCAAAGTCCCTCGGCAGACCGGCGCCCGTCCCATGCATTGTCATAGAGGGAAAACTGGTGTTTGAAACCACACCCAGCACAGAGGCGCTAAAAGCCTGTATCGATCACCTTTTAGAAAATCAATAATCAGGTTTTGAGGAATTCATTTCTTATTGGTGTCTGCCGCGTATTCCGCTAAAATTTCGAATACGGCCTTATTCACTTTTTGATGATCTTCGGAACCCAATGGAAAGGACGGGCCGCGATCAACTGCTTTTCCATTATAAACCATTTGAATCTTTACCACCGGAATAAAGCCGGAATCCCATTGTTCCAATCCGATTGATATTTGGTAGTCCGTTCCCTCTGGATGCGGCCGACTGGCCGGCACAATTTTTGATACCTGCGGAAAAAATGTTTCTACCGGCTCGGGTGCAGCCGGAACACAGGAGGCGCCCTTGCCCTGCTTGATTTGTTCAAAACAGTTATTGCATGAAATGCATTCCGCTTCCAGCAGATCACCGGCTTTCCAGCGATTTATCAGTTCGGGATCCCTGATAAACGGGCGTGACATGGAAATATAATCTGTAACCCTTTCATCGATAAGCCTTTGGGCGACGCCATAGGACCGGATCCCGCCCACCAGAATCAAGGGCACTTCGACTTTTTCTTTAAAGACCCGGGCCTCATTTTGGAAATAGGCTTCGGTCTCCTCCGCGTCAATCTTGCTCTGCATGATATTCGGGTTGTTCAAGAGCCCGCCGCTTAATTCAATGGCATCAATTCCGCCCTCTGCAAGCATCATCCCTACCTTAAGCGAATCTTCCAGGGTAAGGCCGTTATCGACGAAATCCTGGCAATTGAGTTTCACTAAAACCGGGTAGTCATCACCGGTATGATTGCGGACCGACGCAAGCACTTCCATAAGTGCTCTGGCACGATTTTCAATAGCGCCGCCATATGCATCTGTGCGATTGTTATAGCGGGGACAAAGGAGCTGGCTGAGAAAAAATCCGTGGGCTGCAAAAATTTGTACGCCGTCAAATCCTGCTTTTTTTGCCCTGTGTGCGGCTGCGCCATAGGCTTTAACCAGCTGCTGAATATCCTGAACGGTCATTTTTCCGACCCGCGATTTTGACAGATAGGCTCCGCCGTGCCCCAGTTGCACAACGATCCTGCCACCCTTGTCGTGAACCGCGCGGGCCATGGCCTGTAGCCCGGGGATCAGCTCATCTTTGTAGATGCCAAGCTGCCAGGGTGAGTGCTGCCCATCCTGGCGAACAAAAGTATGACCGGTGATGATCAGTCCCACGCCGCCGGTCGCCAGCCGTGCCATTAAATCAACTAATTTGGATGTGCTGGCACCGTCATCTGTTGCCAGCCCCTCCCAGGTTGCCGAGCGCACAAAGCGGTTGGATAGCACCATGCCATTAATTTCGCTTTGTTCAAATAATCGCGTCATTACTTTTCTATCCCAACTCTGGCCGGGACGCCTTTTTCAAAATAGTGCTTTACGGGCACCATCTCGGTAACCAGGTCGGCGTTTTCAATTACACGCGAAGAAGCGTGCCGTCCGGTGATCACCAACTCTGTATCGTAAGGTTTATTGATAATAAGGCCGAGAAGGTCCTGTTCCCGGATGAGTCCGAACTTGGCTGCCACATTGGCTTCTTCCAAAATAATCACCTTGTATGCTTCTGATGCCATAATGGATTTAACGCGCTTAAGCCCTTTTTGAGCCGCAGCGATATCCTCAGGCAAGGGCTTTCCATCCGTAAAACGTCCGAGTCCGAATTGTTCGACGCTGATCAAATCGGAAAACCGTCTAAGTGCTTTGATTTCGCTGTAATCACCCATTTTGATAAACTGCGCGATATAAACCTTAAGCCCCGCACCTGCAGCCCGAATGGCCAGGCCGATGGCGGCCGTCGTTTTGCCTTTGCCATTTCCGGTGTAAACCTGAATATATCCTCTCGTTTCGCCTTTATCCATTTGGGTTTCCTATGTTCCAAGGATTAAAGAACCATATCCATTTCATCAGAAACTTGCAACCGATTTGCCCCACTGCGTCGAAGCGACCGTTTTTTTCTACAACCACTGGTAGCGCAATTCCGTAATTCGGAACATGATTATGGAAAGCAGCATAAATTGTTGCTCAACTATCCATTTGTGGATGATTCCAGCATTTTTCCATAAATTTTAATGATGCATTTAAGTCCGCATAAGAAAAAACTTCCATTGAAACAATTCCATTAAATTTGGCCAATAATCTCATTATGGGAGCCATTAAGTTTTCGGGGAGCTGGTCCAGCGCGCCATGAAAGTGATTTTTTGCAACACCGTAAAGATGGATGATAGCGGTTTTTACCGAATGGGTGTTGAAAAATTTTTCGATATCATCTCCGTGAAGGATAAGATGACCGCAATCAAAGCAGATCGTAAGATCCAGCTCTGAGATAATCGGAACCAGAAACTCGAACGGATAATCCAGGTTTTCAATGGAAATAAGGTGGCTGGGTGTCCCATTGGCCAGTATTTTGGACAGATTTTTTACCACCCTTTCTTGCCAGCTTTTTACGTCATCTTCCTCAAGTGAAATTCCATTATATGGCACATGCAGCGTTAGCGTCGTGGGACTCAGGGGAGCAACCCGTTCCGCCACCCTGTTAATCGTTTCGACGGCAATGTGTTGTTGCTGTGGATTCCGGCTGCTGATGGAAATGTCGGTGGGGAGATGAACATTGTAGGTTAGGTTGAACTCCTTTGCCAGGCCGGCAAGCTCCCTGATGGCGTGCTTTGAAGGAAGTGCTCCGGTATAATTGCTTTCAAACAACAACAGCTCAATGTTTTCCAGATAGGGCCCCAGCATTTTTACATTGGGCACATAATCATCCGGGTAGATAAACGAGGTCGTTCCGATATTAAACGGAAATACCCCTTTGTAAGATTTGCTTAATGAAGGATACATCTGGAGTTAATCTATTCGTCAAGTAAAATAAAAAATTTACACCCTTATAAAGGAAGCTCAATTGATGCATATATAACCAC
>CAJHYI010000239.1_pt1 | contig 12886 bp, 13 predicted proteins | sample 9198771 | NCBI WGS metagenome assembly CAJHYI01 (sample SAMEA7708367, study PRJEB35096) | sediment metagenome | biome: marine neritic benthic zone biome [ENVO:01000025]; feature: sediment [ENVO:00002007]; material: shallow marine sediment [ENVO:03000034] sea grass bed [ENVO_01000059] ...
CTGGTACACAAGCCCGACCGGGCAAACATCAAGCGCACCAATGGACCGTCCCGCCCGGTGGCATTGTATTGGAGGATGTGGAACGGCAGCTGATATTCTCGGCTTTAGAGCAATCCGGCCACAATAAAAGCAAGGCCGCCCGACTGCTGGGCTTGACCCGCGACACATTGCGATACCGTCTGGATAAATACCAGCTCTCATAATTCTTCTGCGCCATATACCCCATCACCTTCGGCAATATCCCCCGGTTCGTTTTTTTTCTGGCGCCATCCCATCTGATCCAGATAAAATAACATAATAACACCAGATACTTATAGAATATCCCAAATTCGGATCAGTATGGCATGATACTTGTTTGTGGATACCATCACGTGGAGCTACTATGAAACTGATTTGCCCAAAATGTTTGAAAGTGCAGGACGTGAACAAAGATGAGATGATGGGCCGCTACATTGTCTGCAGGCATTGCCGCTATGCGTTTAAGTGGGAAAAAAACTTAAGGCGCCAGGATGCTGATAAACCGCATCCGATTTAGTCTTCAATGAATGCCTTAAATTTCGCGAGCCCTTCTTCAATTTCGGATTTATCGATTCCCGAATACGCCAAACGGATATAGGCGTTCTTCTCACCCTCTAAAGGACGGCCAAAATGCAAGCGCGAGCAAAATGATACGCCGGTTGCGGTCAAAACACTTCTTCTGAATTCCTCGTAGTCGTTCAGGCCTTTTTGCTGCATGGCGGCGGTCACATTTGGGAAAAGGTAAAAAGTGGCATTGGGCCGGAAGCAGTGAATGCCTTCAATTGAATTTAAGATGTCCACTGCGGCATCCCGTCTTTCTTTTAGCGTGTCAAGGATTTGTCGGGCTTCGGTCTGATCACCGGTGAGCCCTGCAATGGCGCCGTATTGAATAAAATGATTCGGGCAGGATTCATCGTTGACGTTTAATTTGGCAATCACATCGATAACCTCTTTGGGGCCGATGGCGGCGCCCAGACGCCAGCCGGTCATGGCGAATTTTTTAGAGAAGGTGTACAGAATGATGCTACGCTCAGCCATACCCGGCAGTGCTGCGAAGGAGGTGCTTTGGCCTGCATAGCGGATGTCAAAATAGGCTTCGTCGCACAAAACAAAAAGGTTGTGTTTGCGCACCAGGTCGGCCAGTTTCTGCAGTTCCACCATCGCACATTCGGCCCCGGTGGGGTTTTGCAAATCGTTGAGGATCAGCAGTTTGGTTTTCGGTGTAATTTTTCTGGCAAGCTTTTCAATATCGATGTCAAAGTTATCTTCACCTTCAATATAACTATAGGGAACAGCAATACCGCCGTTGAACTCGATCTGCGATTCATAAATTGGATATCCGGGATTGGGGTAGAGCACTTCATCACCCGGATTCATCAGCGCCAGGATAAATTTGCCGATCGTAGGCTTACCGCCGGGCTGAATGGCTACATTTTCCATTGAATACGGTATCCCGCGCGAAGCGCTCACATCAGCCGCCAGAATTTCACGCAATTGCGGTATGCCGGCATTGGGGCAATAGCCGGTCTTGCCGTCTTGCATGGCTTTGATGGCGCCCTCCATGACATTGGCCGGTGTCAAAATATTCATATCACCCAGGTGGAATGGATACACCTTGTTGCCCTTGGCTGCAAAGGCAGCCGCTTCGGCCGATACTGCAAATGCGGTTTCGGTACCTAACTTCTGAATTCGTTTTGCTATTTCCATATGATTTTCCTGTATGAGGATTGACGCGCATCCCATCTTGTTGAATTAATAAGGGTAACCATAGACCAAAAAGACAAATTCTTCAACCCGCTAAATCCAATCAACGGTGTCAGTTGCCATTCCAACAAATAATGTCGCTTTAATAGATTCGGAGTGTTTAAAATCCCGAATTTTTATTTTGCAGGTCGCTTCCATCAGGTACCGATTCAGCTGCTTTTTGATTTCAATTTAAGTTCCGGATGTAATCAGCCGATATTGCCTATAAGCTGTCGGAATTACATTATGATATAAAAAATATATAAGGAACGCGCTATGCTGGACACCCATATTTCCCACCAACCGATTGCTGTTATGACCGCGGTCAACTTTGGCGAGCTAAAGATTAGCCGAAACCCGGCCGAAACATTGGTGGCCTTTTCTATCGGTGCAGGAATCGGGGTAACCATGTATGATCCGGTTTTAAAGGTCGGTGGATTGTTGAATTTTGTCCTGCCCGATTCCGCAACGATGTCATCCTCGAAAGCGCAATTCCAACCGTTTATGTTTGCCGACACCGGCCTGGCCGCTTTTTTAGATGCGTTGCACGATATCGGAGCGAATACTGAAAATCTAAAAGTGGTGATTGCCGGTGGGGCACAGATAATGGATCAAACCGGCGCATTTAATATCGGCCACAAAAACCACCAGGCCGTTACTTCTTATTTGGGTGAAAAAAAAATGGCCATTCATTATGCGGATATCGGCGGTATTTTTATGAGAACACTGCGTCTGGATATTGGCAATGGCGATAATTTAATACAGACTCTGGGTCAGACAGAGGTAAATGTATGACCAATGTCGATGATATCATTAACGGAATTGATACGCTCAGGCCGATACCGCCGGTGGCGTCCCAGATCATGGCGCTGGCCGGAGATGAGAACAGTTCCTTGTCAGAGATTGCCGATCTGATCGTTCATGATCCTTCTCTCACCGCCAGCATTTTGAAAATTTGCAATGCAGCTTACTTCGGATTGTCACAGAGGGTTGATTCGGTGCGGGATGCCATCGTTTTGCTGGGGCTGGATGAGATTATCGAGCTTGTTTTGCTCAACGCAACTGCCGAAAACTTCAGAGATGAACCCGATGGTTATGGCCTCGGCGAGGGAGAACTCTGGCAGCATGCGGTCCTATCAGCTTATGCGGCCAAAATGCTGGCAGAAAGCCATGGGTTTGCATCCCACAAGCATCTTGTTTTTACAGCAGCGCTACTCAAAGATATCGGAAAAATAATCATGGGCCGGTTCGTGGCATTTTCCTATGAAAAAATTAATATCCTGGTCCATTCAAGAGGATATAGCTTTAGTGAAGCTGAAAAAGAAGTCATCGGCATCAATCATGAAGAACTGGGTGCCCGCATCGGACAGAAGTGGCGATTTGGTGATCGACTCATTTACATGATTCGACACCATCACATGACTGATGAAACCGCCAGAGACGACCCGGAAACTGCTTTGGTGTATCTGGCAGATATTATCTGCATGATGATTGGATTCGGAACCGGCGTGGATGGGCTTGCATATCGTTTCTACAGTGAGGTCCTGGATCGCATGAATCTGACCGAGAAAGATTTGCAAAACGTGGTTTTTGATACCGGCCAGCGCCGGCAGAAACTTGATAAGTTATTGTACCTGGTATGAGCTCACTTCTTAGAAGCCATTGCAAGACCCCGTTTCAGCCGATTTGCGGTTTTTGTCCCTGCTGGGCGGGATAACGCTGTCAAAAGCGTCTAAGCTTGTTGCGCTAATCCCTTCGGATCAGGCGCCTCCTGATGAAAAAAACTCCTCTAAATTTAGCCTGTTGACCGCATCCGAAATCAGTTCTCCAATGACCTTTTCCGCATCTTTGTTTCCGAAAACGCGCAATCGCTCAGCATTGCCGGTGATCGTCTGGCCGGTCACGAATCGATTCTGTTTAAGCAGGTTGGCCTGGTAGGTCATGTGAACAACCCACTTGCGCTCCACCAGATCGAGTTTAAACTCTTTTAAAATAATTTCTATGGCGGTTGCCTGGCTCTGATCCTCTGGCGCAACCCGGATGCCAGCATTTTCAAATCTCTGTTTGAAAATCCGCTTAATCATTGAGCACAGACTAAAAGCACCGACAAGTCGTTTTTTTTTGTCATCTCTCGCTTTGTCATCGCTCACAACAATCAGCGTAAAGTTTCCGGAGAAATCTTTAAGGGCCATTTTGGCACTTTTGGTGACAAGGGCCGGCTCTGCTCTTTGATCTTCAAAGATCAAAGAAATATCAGATTCGTTGGCGGTCACCGTTTCTGAGGGTAGTTGATAATTGACCACCAAATAATTTTTCGAAGCGCAATAACTGGTTGCCATGGCAACGAATAGTATGATCGCTAGAGTTTTTATGCGGCAGCTAACCAGCATCATAGATAGGTTCTCCTTTCTTTATATATTGGGTTAGCATAAATTGACCACATCGATAACGCCGTCATCCAGATCCGCCACCAGCAGTTTGTTACGCAGCAACCCGGGTTTGTTTTGGATTATTTTTACCACCTCTGCACATTCGAGTGCTGCGAGAAAGGTTACTGAATACGGCACCGTGCCGAGTGCCGCCTCAGCCCCTTTGGACGGTACCTTTTCTTCTTCCCCGTAAATTAACGTCAAGCCCTGGTCAGCGGGAAAAACGGTTGTCACATGTCCGGATGCGCCTGCAACCGCAGCGGAGACCAGCGGAGATCCGAGTTGCTTGCTTAGTCGCTCCAAAACAAAGCGTGTTTTCAAATTATCCAGACAATCAACATTGACGTCGCAATGCCGTAAAAGCGCCAGGCCGTTTTTAGCATCTAAAAACAGGGAATGTGCATTCACTTCAAGCGCTGAATTAATTGTTTTGATCCGTTGGGCGGCTGCTTCGGCTTTAGATTTGGACATTCGACCGGGCGAACTTAAAAATTGACGGTTCAAATTGCTTTCTTCAAAGGTATCCCCGTCAATTACCTCCAGCATGCCGATGCCGATGCGCGCCAGGATTTCCACCACTGCCCCACCAAGACCGCCGAGCCCGACCACACTGACGCATGCTTTTAAAAGGGCAGCCTGGTCCTGTGGGCTGAATGTTTTCATATTGCGCGCATATCGTTCGGGGACGACGCCGTGTTCGAGTGCCATGATTTCTATTTCACGACCGCTGATATTCATGGCTTTTGATAATTGGGCTATTTGTCTGATGGAGATACTGTTATAGGAGGTGTGATCCGGGAATTCTTTGGGCTGTGCGTGCTTTAAAATCCTCTCAATTGCATCCGCGTTCAACGCTTATCCTCCTCCAACCGGCGGGAAAATGCCGACCCTTTCACCGCCGTCCAAAATGCTCGTCAGCTCAGCTCTGACACCATCGACGAAAACGAGTTTTATCTGATCTTCGGGTATGTCCAGTTGGGCTAGCAAGGCACCTACAGTGAGGCCAGCTTCGATGGCATAGTTGTCGGCGGTGGGCGGCATAAAATTTTGCAGGTTGGCGAATAATTTGAGCTGTATATAAGATTCTCTAGCCATTTTATTCAATTGTATTAAAGCAGTTGCTGTATTAAGTAATTTGATTTACGCCGCCAGTTTGAATAACGTGCCAGCGTTAAAATAAATTTCAATTGTGCATTTATTTTCATGCCAGATTCGGACAAAAAGATTTACCGGATAACTGAATCCTAGAACCAATCCATTAGAAAGTCAAGTGTACAGTGGTTTTGTTGGTGCCGCGATGATTAATACGATTACCGCGATTATTCCCATATTTATCTGTTGTCAGAAATTCATTTTCCGGTGTAGAATAAATATACAATTTAAAATTAGAAACGCTCAATTTATGTGCAAACAACTTTGGACTGGGATTACGGACGCCGATTATGAAACTACCCTTTAAAAAAGCCCTGGTGACAGGCGGTGCCGGGTTTATCGGCTCTCATCTGGTAGAGGCGCTGGTATCGGCTGGGTGCCAGGTGACAGTATTGGATAATCTATCATCCGGCAACTCTGCCAATTTAAAACATCTGGAAGGAAAGTTTTCCTTCTATCAGGAAGATATTCGGGAATCGAAAGCATTGCATGCGGCCGCAGAAAATTGTGATGTTGTCTTCCATCTGGCCGCTGTCGTTTCCGTTCCTCTGACAATTGAAAAACCGGTTGACGCTGCCGCTGTGAATGAAATGGGCTCCCTGCTGGTCCTTGATGTCGCGCGCAAACAACAGGTCAAGCGGGTCGTTTTCTCCAGTTCTTGCGCTATCTATGGTGACGATCCACGCTTGCCGAAGCATGAAGATATGCATCCGAAACCGATGAGTCCTTATGCTGTTCAAAAGCTGGCGGCTGAATATTATGCCAACGTATTTTATGATCTGTATGGCATTGAAACTGTCGTGTTGCGTTATTTCAATGTTTACGGTCCCCGACAGGACCCGTTCTCACCGTATTCTGGCGTGATCTCCATTTTTATGACAAGAGCGTTGCTTAACGAGGCAGCTGTAATTTACGGTGATGGCAACCAGAGCAGGGATTTTATTTATGTTGCGGATGTTGTCAAAGCCAATTTACTGGCCGCAACGGCCAAAAACGCCGGTGGTCAGGTAATGAATATCGGTTCGGGTCGGGGGGTTCATATCAACAAACTCTGGCAGACGATTTGTGCTCTGTCCGGCCGGAGCCTTGATCCAAGGTATGCGCATAAAAGGCCGGGAGATATCGTTGAATCCTTAGCCGGCATTGAGAGAGCAAAGAAACTTCTGGATTTTGAGTGTGAGATTTCCTTTGAGAAGGGAATTGAATTGACTTTTGAATGGTACCGCAAGAATCAGAGGTCAGTAGACAGATGACAGAGGGCAGAAAACAGCCTGTGATGAGCTCAGCCGGGTCGAAGTCAGATAAGCTGCTTCATCATTCAGGTATTATCATCTGTCTTCTGTCGTCTGACATCTGCCCTCTGATCTGAACATTGAAACCTGATTAAAGGAGTTGTCAATGAAACTAAAGTACCAGAAAGTACTTGTCACCGGTGCGGCCGGTTTCATCGGATTTCATCTGGCCAAACGCTTGTTGGACGACAGTTGCCAGGTTGTGGGCGTTGACAATGTAAACCCGTATTATGATGTTACGCTTAAGGAGGCCCGGCTGCGGGAACTGAAAAAAGAAAGGAATTTTACATTTATAAAATTGGATCTGGCCGAGCGCAAACAGCTGCAAGACCTTTTTACCCAGACGGGGTTCGATGTGGTCGTCAATCTGGCTGCCCAGGCCGGGGTCCGATATTCACTTGAAAACCCGCATGCATACGTGAATTCTAACCTGGTCGGGTTTGTCAATCTTCTCGAATGCTGCCGGCACCATGCTGTGCGGCATCTTGTTTTCGCATCTTCGAGCTCGGTTTACGGCGCCAACACCGCAATGCCCTTTTCCGTGCATCACAATGTCGATCATCCGGTCTCATTGTATGCGGCCACGAAAAAAGCCAATGAACTCATGGCCCACACTTACAGCCATCTGTATCGGCTACCTTGCACCGGCTTGCGGTTTTTTACAGTTTACGGACCCTGGGGGCGACCGGATATGGCTCTTTTTCTCTTCACCCGGGCCATCCTGCAAAATAAACCGATTCAGGTTTTTAATCATGGAAAGATGCAACGTGATTTTACCTATATCGACGATATTATTGAAGGGGTGGTTCGGGTCATGAGCCGGCTTCCGGAGGCCAATCCGGATTGGAGCGGAGACGCGCCTGACCCGGGCACATCATCTGCGCCCTATAAGATATATAATATCGGCAACAATAATCCGGTGGAGCTTATTAAATTTATCGAAGTCATTGAAGCCGCTTTGGGCAAGCAGGCCACCAAACAGTTTATGGACCTGCAACCGGGAGACGTTGTGGCGACGTATGCGAATGTGGATGATCTAATGCAGGATGTCGGATTTAAGCCAGCGACACCCATCGAAGACGGCGTCGCGCGTTTTGTTGAATGGTATAAGCAATTTTACGGCGATTTATAATATTTAAATAATAATATAAAAATTTAATTAAAGAATTAAATAAATATATTTAAATATAATAATTAATATATTTTATTATTTAATTAAAGTTATATTTAATTTAATATTTATTATTTTACAGAATGTTGACTCCAAAGCCCTTTCATTAAAGGGCTTTTTTGCTTTTTACTCCGCGGCCCATAACAAAAGGGCTATCCTCTGTGCGATAGCCCCGGTAATATCTGGTACGCCCGGCTGGATTCGAACCAGCGGCTTTCAGCTCCGGAGGCTGACGCTCTATCCTCTGAGCTACGGGCGCATGTTGATTCCTGAATCTTGCGTATGAAAGCCTCCGACTTGTCTGCTCCTGGAGGGCGCCTGCAAAATTCAGGTGATTACGGTAAAGATTAAATGATCCATTCGCAGGAGTCAAGATCAATCAGGTTACCAGCGAGTATGCTTTTTTGACAGATTTAAGAAGGCCTTTCTCAATGGCCTCTTTGGCTTCACCGATCACATACAGTGAGCCGGCAATGCAGATAACCTCATCCGGACCTGCAGTCGCTACTGCATATTGGACCGCCGCGGCAACCTCGGGTATAATCGTTGCTTCTGAAATGGTCTTTTGAGCGATTGCATAAAGTTTTTGCGGTGCGAGGGCCCGCTCCGTTTTTGCCCGGGTAATGATGGCCCGGGAACATCGGGGCAGCAAACATTTAAGCATAGACCGAAACGGTTTATCGTCCAATATCCCGATGACGAGCGTTATGCGCCGTTTGGGCAGGTCTTCGGCCAGGAAATTTGCCAGGTTGCGTGCGGCAACTAAATTGTGAGCGCCGTCCAGGATGACCAACGGCTTGTCGGAGACAATTTCCAGTCTGCCGGGCCACCGCGTGTTTGCCAGGCCCTTTTTAATACTTTCCGGGGTGATTGTGGCTTTGTCTTTTATTAACAGCTCGCAGGCAGCCAGGGCGAGAGCCGCATTTTGAACCTGATAGCGTCCCAGCAGGGATGTCTGTAAGTGGTGCCAATTATTTTCGATACCGGTATAGGAAAATTGTCCGGATTGATTTTGTCTGACCTTAAAATCTTTCCCCAGCATGAATAGCGGAGCGGATTTTTTTCGGGCAATCTTATGAACAACAGATCGGGCTTGTTTTTGTTTTACTGCTGTGACCACCGGTGTCGCCTGCTTGATGATGCCGGCTTTTTCGCGGGCAATCTCTGCCAGGGTGTTGCCCAGATAATCGCGATGTTCCAGGGACACGTTCGTAATGATGGAGATCGCCGGCTGAATGATATTGGTGGCATCATAGCGTCCGCCCATTCCGGTTTCGATTACGCCCCAATCTACCTGGCGTCGGCTGAATGCATACAGGGCCATAGCGGTGGAGAATTCAAAAAAAGTCGGGCTGCGGTCTCCGTGGTGGACGCGCTTAACTGCCTGGTAGGATTCGACGACCTCCTTGTTTGATATCTGATGGTTGTTGATGCAAATCCTTTCATTAAAGCGTACCAGGTGCGGTGAGGTATACAGGCCGACGTTGTAGCCGGATTCGTAAAGAATAAAGGAGAGCGCCGCGGCAACCGAGCCTTTGCCGTTGGTTCCTGCAACATGAATACAGGCATATTTCTTGTGGGGTTTTCCGAGGCCATCAAGTATGTTTCGGATCGTTTCAAGACCGAGTATGATCCCGAATCTTTTCAGACCATACATCGTATTTAAGCATTTTTGGTAAGGATCTTTTGATGCCATTGCGATAAAAAAACCCGGCAGAAAGTGTTTCTGCCGGGTTTCCGGTTTATTTGAGTTGGGCCCTATCTTCTACGGTATTTGGCGGCACGAACAACGGCCAGTCTTTCCCTTCTCAATGCTTCGCGCATCTTGCGACGTCTGTATTCACTCGGCTTTTCATAGTTCTTCTTGAGCTTGAGCCGTTTGAACAGACCGTCATTTTGGATCTTCTTTTTCAAGATTCGCATGGCTTTTTCAACATCGTTGTCGATGACCCTGACTTCAATATCCTTCAAATTCCTCGCCCCCTTTTATGGTTCAATTTTATGAGTAAGCTCTTGAAATTGTCTATTTCCCCAAAATTTAGTTTAACCAGTTACTTATATATTGTTCGTTTTTGTTTGGCAAGAGAAAATCCCCGATTTTTTCCAAAATTTTAAACCGCAGGCCTTTGAATTTAGCCTATTCGCTCAAAGGCACACCAATATAATCTTGACACGAGCCGCGCCTTCCGCCATACTCTGCCGGCAAAAAACAGTGAAATTAGAAAGTGCTCCCCATATTTTTTATTTGAAACACTCATTTTAGGATTAATTTATTCAGCGAAAGGAAGGAGGACAGCACATGCGACTGATATTATTGGGTGGACCCGGCGCGGGGAAGGGCACCCAGGCTAACTTTGTTAAAAACCACTACCAGATTCCTCAAATTTCAACCGGTGATATGTTGCGTGCCGCTTTAAAGGAAGGCAGCGAGTTGGGCTTAAAGGCCAAAGAATACATGGATGCTGGCAAGCTTGTTCCGGATGATGTGATCATCGGTTTGGTCAAAGAACGAATTACACAATCGGATTGTGAAAACGGTTTTTTATTTGATGGGTTTCCGCGAACTATCCCTCAGGCAGATGCCATGAAATACGCTGGAGTGCCGATTGAGGCGGTGGTAGACATTAACGTTCCGGATGCAGAAATCATCAAACGCATGAGCGGTCGACGGGTTCACCTGGCCAGCGGGCGGACGTATCATGTGGTGTTCAATCCACCGCGGGAAGCGGACAAGGACGATGAAACCGGGGAGCCGTTGATTCAGCGTGACGACGACCAGGAAGAAACCGTGCGAAAACGACTGGATGTCTATCACGCCCAAACAGAGCCTCTAATTGACTATTATAAAGATTGGGAAAAATCCGGTGAAGCTGCCGCACCAAAATATTTCCGTATTGAGGGCGTCGGCAAGGTTGAAGAAATAAGGGATCAGATTTTCGCAGCCCTGGATAATTTTAAGTAATAGTACTCCATAGGTTTCCGGGTGTCAGTGTTCAGGTGTCAGAATGGATTGAGCTGAAACCCATAAAATTCAGATACTCAACACAGACACCTGACACCCGATACCCAAAAAACAACAGATGACCAGAGTCATCCATCATCAGTTAACCCCTGATTCTGAATAAGTTCTCTGACCAGTTTTATGGCTTCCTGCCGGGTCATCTCAGGTTTGGACAGGCGTTCTTCCTCCACGCGAGCTAAAATTTTTTTAAAAATTGGAGAAGGTTTAAGTCCGAAGTCTGTAATTAGGTCATGGCCGGTTATCAGCTGCGCTCCGGAAGCCCTGGGCTTGAAATCGTTTTCAAAATCAAGCATCAATTGGACTAAAAAAGTCATGAAAGCGGCGCTCTGCCGGCTGGGTTTTTTCGCCTTGCCCAGCGTATCGGCAGCGACCATCAGGAGGAGCGCAGGGATATACGCGCCGCATTCAATAAAAAATCGAGTCTTCGCCCGGGGGGTGGCATTTTGTTTTTGGCCTGCCGTATAGAGCTGTCGAGGGCGTGTGTGATGTCGCACCAGAAAGTGAATGGCGTCGGTAAAGCGATTTGAGCATTTTAGCCGCCGGCAGATGCTTTCAGCCAACTCTGCACCTCGGTGCTCATGGCCGTAAAAATGATGGATACCGTCACCATCAACGGTTTGCGTCGGTGGTTTTCCAATATCATGCACCAGAAGAGAAAACTTGAGCAGCGCAATTTGCGCTTTAGCGATGCGGCGGGCCAGTTGCGCGCCATCGACTGTCGCTGATTTTGGATTGGGCTTCAGTAACCTTTCCAGATGGTAATATGCATACAGCGTATGCTCAAAAGCGTTGAACTGATGATGTCGATTTTGACAGCAGTTTCTTAAATCCGCAAGCTCGGGTAGAACTGCAAACAGCAGACCACTGTCCGCCATCTGGCAGAGGTAAGGGTGGGACCCGGGACATTCTATCATTTTAAAAAACTCATCGCTAACCCGTTCGCCGGCTGATTGCCGGATGAGGTCTGCGTTTTCTTCGATTGCGCCTCTCGTCATTGATTCAATCTCAAACTCAAATTGAGCCGCGATTCGATAAGCTCTGAGCAATCGAACAGGATCCCGTCTGAAAATATCCGCTGAAACCATACGAATGGCCCGGTGATTCAAGTCGCGCTGTGCCCCCATCGGATCGATTAATTGCTGGGATGACAGATCGTAAGCCATGGCGTTGATCGTGAAGTCCCTTGCCATCAGATCTTTTTCAATGGATGCTTCTTTTGCTCCGGCAATATCTATAGTGGCCTTGTCGCTAATCACCCGAATGATATTCTGGTCGGATTTGCCGATTTCAACCAAACGACCATTAGTATTGGTTTCGATCTGGCGCGCGAATCTAAATGGATCTCCAAGCACGGCAACATCATAGTCCACCGGATGACGGCCGCAAAGCATATCTCGGATCGAGCCGCCGACAAGGAATGCGCCCTCAGTTTTCGGAAAAATTTTAGGATCAATTTGAATCATTGTCGCTGTCCGATGTGAAAGGAAAAGTGGGGGTTGCGCTCGGATTATATATCACAGTCTGAACGGAATTTAAAAACGATCTATGGACGCCGGTGTTAAAGCGTCCAAAAATCGGACAAACTGCTTGACATGATTGCCGTTATGATATAATTTTTAAAGTAGCTAATTTCAGGCATAACCCGCCAGATAGTGAGGATGTCTAATTAGAATCTTCTAGTTAAAAGTCACTGTACATTCATAATCCTTCTTAAAAACCGACATGGATCCAGTCCATTAGCCTGCTGTTTAAGGACGCCTATTTTTAATCAAATACGCAAAGTGTTAAGTTTCATCGCCGCTTATATGCTTTCTATCAAGGATAACCCGCCTTGTGCTTAATGATGATGCTAAATCGTTGGAAAACGTTTGTTGATAAAGCATTGAATATCTCTCCATTGCGGCGATTGTCAACTGCAAAGGGATAAATGCGGTCTAGATCATTTTCGGCCAGCGGCAGAAAAGCCTGCCTGAATAATAACATAAAGGGGAAAAAGCTAGATGAATATCGTAGAACTGAAAGAGAAGAATATTAGCGAACTCACTCAAATGGCAAAACA
>CAJHYI010000281.1_pt1 | contig 12472 bp, 9 predicted proteins | sample 9198771 | NCBI WGS metagenome assembly CAJHYI01 (sample SAMEA7708367, study PRJEB35096) | sediment metagenome | biome: marine neritic benthic zone biome [ENVO:01000025]; feature: sediment [ENVO:00002007]; material: shallow marine sediment [ENVO:03000034] sea grass bed [ENVO_01000059] ...
GAAGATTGAAGATCGAATATTGAAGATTTAAGGAATTCTATCGATTATATAAATGACGGAGCAAAGCGACATCCAAAAATATTCAATATTCAATATTAAATTTTCCGCCGCAGGCGGACTCGGGTTAGGATAACGAACATGAATATTGAGAGAGTTGATCAGATCATTGACAAGCATCAGGGCGAGGCCAGTGCGCTGATTCAGGTATTGCTGGATATTCAGGCCGAAAATCACTGGCTCCCGCAAGAAGCATTAGAGCACGTCAGCGACAAATTGAAGGTTTCGCTGGCGCGCATACAGCACATTGCGACCTTTTATAAGGCTTTTAGTTTAGTACCCAAAGGGCGCCATGAAATTCACATCTGTATGGGGACCGCCTGTCATGTTCGCGGGGCGCCCCGTGTTCTCGACACAGTGCAGGACCTGACCGGAATTAGGCCCGGTGAAACGGACCTGGATCTGAAATTCAGCCTGGAAACGGTGAACTGCCTCGGCTGTTGTGCATTGGGACCGGTTGTGGAAATCGATGGCAAAACCCACGGGAAGGTCGCACCGGGCGAGACAGTCGAGGTGTTAAAAAACTACGAGTAAGGAAGAATTATGGCGCGGATCATATCACCATCCGAATTAAAAGAATTAAGGAAAAGTATCCTGTCCAGCAGGAATCCTAAAAAACCGTGTATTACGCTGTGTTCCGGATCTGCCTGCCAGGCCACCGGCAGCGGAGAGGTCGCGGCCAGCATTGAAGCCGAAATTGAAAAACAGGGTCTGGGCGACAGGGTGACCATCCGCAAAACCGGCTGTCATGGGTTTTGTGAGCGGGGTCCCATCATCGTTAATCACCCCGAAAAAAGCGCTTATTTCCAGATAACGCCGGAAGATGCACCAGACATTGTTTCTCATGCGGCAAATGGTGATGGGGTCGTAGAGCGCTTGCTCTATACCGACCCCGATACCAAGGAAAAGATAACACACGAATCCGACATTCCATTCTACAAGCATCAGGAGCGGCTTGTTTTCGGCTCCAACGGCAGTATCGATCCCAAAAGCATTGAAGACTATCTGGCCATCGGCGGCTATACCGGTCTGGAAAAAGCGCTTTTCCAGATGAGCCCCGAACAGGTATTGGAGGAAGTCACAAAATCCAATCTGAGAGGAAGGGGCGGTGGCGGTTTTCCCGCCGGTCGCAAGTGGGCCGAATCGCGCAACGCCCCCGGCGATGTCAAATATGTGATCGTCAATGCAGATGAGGGCGACCCCGGCGCATATATGGACCGCAGCCTGCTGGAGGGCAACCCCCACTCGGTCCTCGAGGGATTGATGATCGGCGCTTATGCCATCGGCTGCCGCGAGGGCTATGTTTACGTTCGACAGGAATACCCGCTGGCCGTGGAGAATCTGGCCATTGCCATCCAGCAGGCCGAGAAATATGGTTTTCTGGGTAAAAACATCCTGGGCTCGGGCTTTGATTTTAATGTGATCGTGCACAGAGGTGCCGGCGCTTTTGTCTGTGGTGAATCGAGTGCTTTGATGACCGCACTGGAAGGCCGGGCCGGAGAGCCCCGACCCAAATACATTCATACGGCCGTCAAAGGCGTTTGGGACAACCCCAGCGTTTTAAATAATGTTGAGACCTGGGCGAATGTGCCCCTGATAATCAACAAAGGTGCGGACTGGTTTACTAAAATCGGGACCGAGCGGAGCAAGGGCACCAAAATTTTTTCCCTGGTCGGCAAGATAACCAATACAGGCCTGGTTGAAGTACCCATGGGCATGACTCTCAAAGATATTATCTTTGAAATCGGCGGTGGCATCCCCTACGGTAAAAAATTTAAAGCTGTGCAGACCGGCGGGCCGTCCGGCGGATGTATTCCGGAGAATCTGCTGGACCTGGAAGTCGGTTTTGATGAACTCACCAAAGCCGGCTCGATGATGGGTTCCGGCGGGATGATCGTCATGGATGAAGATACCTGCATGGTGGATGTTGCCCGATACTTCATTGACTTTCTTACGGATGAATCCTGCGGTAAATGTGTCCCCTGCCGCGAAGGTTTGCGGCAGATGCTGAAAGTGCTGACGAATATCACCGAAGGCAGGGGACAAGAGGGTGATATTGAGCTTTTAGAGGAGCTTTCCGAGACCGCCAGAGAGGCTTCCCTGTGTGCCCTGGGCACAAGTGCTTCCAACCCGTTTATGAGCACGGTGCGCTATTTCAGAGACGAGTACGAGGCCCACATCAAGGAGAAGCGGTGCCCGTCGTTATCCTGCAAGGAGCTAATCACCTATCATATTGATCCTAAAGAGTGTCAGGCCTGTATGATCTGCTTTCGTAAGTGCCCGGTAGACGCGATTGACGGCGCCAAGAAAACGATCCATATCATTGACCAGGAGAAATGCACCAAGTGCGGAACCTGCTTTGAAGTTTGCCCCTCGCGCTTCAGCGCTGTGGAAAAGATTTCAGGCGCCCCGGTTCCACCGCCGATCCCTGTAGAAGAAAGAACGATAACCCGAAAGAGAAAAGCAAAATGAGCGATATCCTTGTAAAGATCGATGGAAAAGACGTCAAAACCAGCGAAGGAATGACCGTCCTTGAGGCAGCCGAGAGTGCCGGCATATCCATACCCACGCTATGCCATCACGAAAAATTGGAGCCCTTTGGGGCCTGCCGCCTTTGCATTGTAAAGGTCCAGGTAGGCGACTGGTCAAAACATGTGGTTTCCTGTGTTTACACAGTGGAAGAAAATCTGGTCGTCACCACCCGATCGGATAAAATCGATAAAATTCGCAAAATGATCCTGGAGCTGCAGCTGGCACATGCCCCGGATTCACCGGAATTGATAGCGTATGGCGAGGAGTACGGCGCCGACCGAGACCGTTTCGAGAAAGAGTCCTCATTTTGCATTCATTGCGGGCTATGCGTGCGGTACTGCAATGAAGTCAGGAAAATGAACGCAGTCGGTTTTATTGACCGGGGCGTACGGAAAGAGATCAGTTTCATTCCGGAAATTGCCTTGAAAGTATGCTGGGACTGCAAAGAGTGTTTCCCGCTATGCCCGACAGAGGCACTGCAAGCGGCTTACCTGTTAACCAAATCGCTGAGTTCTCATCCACCTTCTCTCGAACCCACATCAGACGAATAGTCAACGATTCATGCAGACGAATCATATAACGGTTTTTGTGCGACATGACGAGACCTCTTTCTATAGTTTTCAATAACTTTTACATGAGTACAGTATCATTAGCAGTGGTGATCACATCAACCAAATCTTTTACCAGATAAAATGGCCTTTTAGCCGGCTGTTCTCGGCTAAAAGGCCAAATGGTTTGCTGATAATCGATTTATTTGTTTCTTTGCCGGGCCTGCTCAATCAGTTCAACCAGACTGGTAATCCTTGGTTTCGGGGGCTTGGCCTCCAGCAATTGATTGAACTGGTCCCCGGACAATTGATCCTTCATATACTGCACGACGTCGAAGTATTCCCACCAGCAGTCCAGGATCTTAAAGCAGGGCTGTTGGTCGTCACCGCAGACCTTGCAGTAATTAAAGGGCACCGGGTTGCCCAGTCGCGGGCATCTCCGGATCAGCTGTTTACGCGATGCTTCCATACGATTTTAACGCGACGACTGCAACTCTTAGCGGCTTTTGAGTATTTCCGGTTTGGGATATTGCTCAAGAATTTTTTCCGCTTCTTCAATTTCTTTGGCCGGATAATCATAATCCGTCAATGTCCCGGACAGAAACTTTTCATAGGCCCCCAGGTCGATCAGGCCATGGCCGCTAAAGTTAAACAGGATCACCTTTTCTTTGCCTTCTTCTTTGCATTTTCTGGCCACATCCACCACGCATGCCAGGGCATGGTTGGTTTCCGGAGCTGAAATGAAGCCTTCAGACTTGGCAACCAGCATGCCGGCTTCATAAGTGTCGATCTGGCCGTAAGCCTTGGGGTCCAGGACGCCTTCAACCACCAGCTGGCTGACTGTCGGCGCCATGCCGTGATAGCGCAGTCCGCCGGCGTGCATCGGCGGCGGCACAAAGGTGTGGCCGAGGCTGTGCATGGCCAGCAGCGGTGTCATGCCGATGGTATCCCCATGGTCATAGGCAAACGGCGCCTTAGTCAAGGTGGGGCATGCGGTCGGTTCAACCGGATGGATGTCGATTTGCTTGCCGTTAAATTTATCAAGGACATACGGGAAGGCCAATCCGGCAAAGTTGCTGCCGCCACCGGCACATCCAATAACGACATCCGGATATTCGCCGATTTTTTCCATCTGTTTTTTGGCCTCGAGGCCAATGACCGTCTGATGCATCATTACATGATTAAGAACGCTACCCAGGGAATAGCGGGTCTCGCCGGATGGATCGGTCACGGCCGCTTCAACCGCTTCACTGATGGCAATGCCCAGACTGCCGGGTGTGTCCGGATCCTGTTCGAGGATTTGCTGCCCGGCCTTGGTCTCAGTGCTGGGGCTGGCCACACATTTTGCCCCCCAGGTGGCCATCATGGTTTTGCGATAGGGCTTTTGATCGAAACTGATGCGAACCATGAAGACCTTGCATTCGAGACCAAATTGGGAGCAGGCAAAAGCCAGGGCGCTGCCCCACTGACCGGCGCCGGTCTCAGTGGTCAGGCGTTTGATGCCGAATTCCTTGTTATAATAGGCCTGGGCCACAGCCGTATTGGGTTTATGACTTCCGGGAGGGCTGACGCCCTCGTATTTATAATAAATCCTGGCTGGCGTATCCAATGCTTTTTCAAGGGCATAGGCTCTCACCAGAGGGCTGGGACGCCAGATATTGTATACGCGCAGAACTTCTTCGGGAATGTCGATCCATCTTTCCGGGCTGACTTCTTGCTCGATTAGATTCATTGGGAAAACCGGTTCCAGCATATCAGGTGTTACCGGGCCGTCCGGTCCCATTGGTGGATTCATTTTTATGTCCGCCAGAATATTGTACCATTGCCGTGGTATTTCATCTTCAGTCAAAAAAACCTTTTTCGTCTCCATGGCACCCTCCTTGATAGTCGGTTGACGGTCAGGGTTGACACAACTTAAGAACGTGCGGGATCTTAAATTGCAGAGAAAATATCCGATTAAGTCTTCTGAAATGCGTTCATTAGCTGGCTTGACTTCATCCTGTATACGGTATACAAAATTGTGTCAAGCAAATAATTTCTTGTAAAAATTCAAGAATTACACGCAATCATAAGTTTTGCCAGGAATCCGAAATGTCGTTTCGTCGGCAAATTAATCGCACCTTGGAGCAACCGGAAATATCTCAAAAATCATTTAAACGCTCTAAAACGATGGTCGCTTAAACAGAGGAGAGACGGAATATGCCCAAGCGAATTTTTAATTTTTCGGCCGGCCCCTGCACCCTGCCGCTTCCGGCGCTGGAAAAGGCTCAGGCCGATTTCGTTGATTACCAGGGTGCAGGTATGTCCCTGATCGAAATGAGTCACCGGGGCAAACATTACGATAGCGTGCATTATGAAGCCATTGCCGGTATTCGCAAAATACTGGCTGTCCCGGACAGCCACGACATTTTGTTCATTCAGGGGGGTGCCACCCTGCAATTTGGAATGGTGCCATTGAATCTGATAACCGACGGCAAAACTGCAGAATTTCTCAATACCGGAACCTGGGTCAAAAAAGCAATTGCCGACGCTGAAAAATTGGGTCCGATCCGTATTGTATGGACCGGTGAGGCTGAAAATTTTACGCGTATGCCCGCCAATGACGAATATCGGGTAGGCGATAATGCGGCCTACGTTCACATTTGCGGCAACGAGACCATCGGCGGGATTGAGTATCATGAGTATCCGGATACCGGTGCGGTGCCGCTGGTGGCGGACATGTCGTCACACATCATGTCGCGTCCGATCGAATGGAGCAAGCTCGACCTGGCGTTTGCCGGTGCCCAGAAAAATCTCGGTCCTGCGGGTCTGGCGCTGGTCATCATCCATAAGACACTTTTAGAAAAGTGTAGAGACGACCTGCCGGCCTATCTGTCTTACAAGACCCACGCCGCCAAAGATTCGCTTTACAATACACCACCGGTATTTGCCATTTACATGCTGAAACTCACCGTCGACTGGGTCCAATTTCAGGGCGGTGTGGCCGAAATGGAAAAACGAGCCCTGGTCCGCTCCGGTGCGCTATACGACACCATCGACCGCTCTGACGGCTGGTACCGCTGCCCGGTGGACAAAACCTCCCGCTCCCGCATGAATGTTTGTTTTCGTTTGCCGACCGAAGAGCTGGAGGCGAAGTTCATTGCCGAAGCCCTCGACGCGGATTTCTCGGGGCTTAAAGGCCACCGCTCGGTGGGCGGCTGCCGGGCATCGATGTACAATGCCATGCCGGTCGAAGGCGCTGAAAAGTTGGCTGAATTTATGTTGGATTTCAAAAAGAAGAACACCTGAAACCCATGGGTTTGGGTCCTGGCTAATTAATATCGGGCACGCTATCGGAAGGCAGGCCCAGTCCGTCGACCATAATGGATCGGTAGATCACAAAAACCTTTTCTTTGATTTCTTCTTTTGTGTCGGGCGGGGTCTGGGCAATCATAATACCGCTTTTGAGGATACAGGCCTGAATGTCTTTGGATGGATTAAAAGTGGTGCCGAGCTTTCCGGCTGATTGAATCGGAAATTGTTTTTCCATTAAAAGATTGCGTAGTTTACCCGAGTCAATATTGAGTCTGCAATTAGGAGACAGGACAAAATTGCGGCGCCCGTCCCTGGCGCAGGTTTCTTCAAACAGACGATCGGCTATTTCTTCCGGCAGGCCGTCAGGATTTACCCCGCACACCCTGCAGCTGTCCACGGATTGCATTTCCAGGATGTTGAATTCAAATTCTCTGAGATCGATGTAGAGTAATTTGTTGAATAATTTGGGTTTCTGTCCGATTAAAAGCCTTACCGCTTCTGAAACCTGCACCGATGAAATCATGCCGATGACCGACGGATGCACGCCGACCACCCCGCAGACCGGCAGATCCTCATCCTTGAGTCCGGGCATAAAGCATTCCAGGCAAAACGTCTGTCCGGGTAATAAAGTTGAGGCATTGCCAAAAGCCTCTATGGCCGCGCCAAAAACATAGGGAATTTTGAGTTGGTTGCAGATGCGGTTCAGCAGATATCGAGGCTCCGGCCGATCCAGCCCGTCAATCACCACGTCCATCCCACCAATGATTTCAGCGGCGTTAATTGAATTCAGGGACTCGGGAATGGCTTCTATGTTCACATTGGGATTGAGTCGGCTTAATTTTTGTTGGGCAATTTCAACCTTCGGCAAACCGACGCAATCGGCATCGTAAAGATGCTGCCGGTGAAGGTCGGAGCGGGAAACAATATCCCGGTCCACAATGTGCAAATGCCCGATGCCCATGCCAACAAGCTGTGTGGCAATCGGCGAACCCAGACCGCCCACACCGATCAGGCATGCTCTGCCATTGCGCAGTTTGAGCTGTCCGTCATAGCCGATGTCTGCCAGCACAATCTGGCGTGAATAGATTTCCAGTTCCTTATCAGTGAGATCGTGTCGCATTTTCTCATTAATTTCCATGCAAGATTCAGGTTTACATATTTAATACTAATACATTGTATTTTCAAGGCAATTCAATTTGCTGCCAATTTACAAGTTGACATGCAGTTGGGTTTCTGCCATTTTTTTAGAATTCGGCAGATTCTTGATCTTTATCCTCCATTTAATTTGATGGAGTTTTGCCATGGGAAATTCCCAGCATTCCATAGCCGTGCTCCCGTTTGAAGATCTGAGTCCTCAAAAAGATCAGGAATATTTCTGTGATGGTATTGCCGAGGAGATCATCAACAATCTGGCCCAGATGGAAGGTATCCGGGTCGCCGCCCGTACGTCCTCTTTTGCTTACAAAAACCAACCAGAAGATATCCGAAACATCGGCAAACATCTGGATGTTAAAACCATTCTCGAGGGCAGTGTCCGAAAGGCAGAAGGTCTGCTGCGCATTACAACCCAGCTGATCGATGTTACCGACGGCTGCCACCTGTGGTCAGAACAATTCGACCGCGAGATGGCCGATATTTTTGACATTCAGGTTAAGATTGCCCGTCATATTTCTCAAACGCTTAAAATAAAGCTGAGTGATAAAGAAAAGCATGCCATTAAAAAGGTGCCGACAGAAGACATAGCTGCCTATGATTTTTATCTTCGTGGCCGACAGTTTTTTTATCGACATAAGCGCCAATACATGCAGCACGCGATCGAAATGTTTTCCCGCGCCATTGAGCAAGACGCCGACTATGCCCATGCCTATGCTGGAAAAGCAGACTGCCACTCCTATTCATACTATTTTTTTGGGGGTTCTTGGGCAGATCTGGAGCAGGCCGCCAAAGACAGCGAAACCGCACTCAAACTTGATCCCATGCTGGCTGAGGCTCATGCCGCCCGCGGCCTGGCGGTTTCATTAATCAAAGAATATGAGGAGGCGGAACAGGCCTTTGATGCCTCAATCGAGTTAAATCCCAACCTTTTTGAGGCCTACTATTTTTATGCCAGCACCTGTTTTTTGCAGGGTAAGTTGGACAAGGCGATCGCGCTTTTCAAAGAGGCTGGCAGGGTCAACCCGGCAGACTACCAGGCACCGGCTTATCTGGCGTTTCTATACCAAATGACCGGACAGCTTGACAAAATGGCACCGGTGCTGCAGGAGGTGCTACACAAGATTGAGCAACGACTGGCCCTAAATCCGGACGATTCGCGGGCCCTCTATTTAGGTGCCGGTGCATGGGTTCGATTGGGCGATCAACCCAGGGCCATGGAATGGATCAAACGTTTGGCAGCCACCGAGCGTAACGAGCCTCACCTGCTTTATGGTATTGCCTGTTTATATTCAATGACCGGCAAAATTGAAGAGTCGATCTATTACCTTAACAAAGCGGTGGAAGCTGGTTTTGCCTACAGACTATATCTGGAAAGGGACGGCGATTTTGACCCGATTCGATCTCATCCCGGATACAAAACGCTAATCGAAACGCTTAAAATGCGAGAACAAGATGCCCCTGTTTAGTTGTCGGAAATGATAAACTTGCCATATAAGGTTCCTGTTGGATCATATAGTCCCAGCGTATCTCCTTCTTGAAAAATAGATAAATACGCCTTCAAGCCAAGAATGTTAAAATAAAATCTGTCTCTGGAAATCCACCATCTTCCTTGAAACTTTAGGTTTTCGTTGGCTGAAAGTGTCAGCTGGCCGTCTTTAGAACAGTGCAAGACCAATGACTCTTCCCCGGGGAATAGTCCATTGTTAGATCCAACCCATCTACTGCCTCCTGCCAAGAGTTGTTTGAGATCGGCCGTGGAGAGCCTCACTCCTTTTGCCGCTTCAATCGATGGATCATCTCCAATTTGCGTTTCACCTGCTGCCGAAAGGATAAGCCATAACAGCCGACCGATATGGTGATCCATCGGCTTTTCTCCCGGCACATCCGTGTTGACCCGGTGAACCACAACCAGTTTCCTGTAAGGCAGCACAAAAACCCGATGCCCTCCCCAACCAGCGGCATAATAGCTGTGCTTTTTAACGTTTACATTCGCCATAAGACCGCGCTTAATACCGGTCCACCACATATAACCGTAACCACCGTCATTGCCTCTTTTGGAGTAACTGGCCGTGCTTTCCTTAACCCATTCGGCCGAGACGATTCGTTGATTCTGCCACTGACCTTCACGTAAAAATAGAAGCCCAAAGCGAGCCATGTCACGGGCGCTTACCCGGAATAAATAATAACGGTGTGGAGAATAAGGCGCATTTTGATAATCTGCGCTGTTCAAATAACGACAATAGCTGACATCAAAATCCTCCATTTGAAGCGGTTCGGCAATACGCCTTTCAAATTCCTTAAATATGCGGACTCCGGTTTCCTGCTCAAAGATGGTGCCGAGCGCATTAAAATCCCAGTTGTTGTAATACCAGAAACTACCGGGTGCATGACTGTGGCGCTCAGGTCGCATGGCTCGCATCCTCTCGCTTTCTCCTAATGCCGGGATATAAATGCCGGAACGCGCTTTAATAAGATCACCAACAGTGGCCTGCTTTTCTTCAGCAGTCAGCGAAGGCTCGACGCGGTCGATACCCAAAGCCCCCATCGTTTTTGATAGATCGATATTGCCTTTGTCAACGTGGACACCGATAAGCGCACTCATCAGGCTCTTGCGCATGGAGTGACACTGAAACCGCCTGGTTATGTCGCCCCACGCATCGACAACAACGCCATCATCGACGATCATGACAGCAGACGAACCGATTTTCTTTGAATAGGCGCGTGCTTCAGAAAGTCTTTCGGAGGACCATCCCAATTGTTCGGGTGTTTTTACCCTGTGCCAGTATTGACCTGGATACAATTCAGCTGGTTTGCCTTCATAAGGTGTCCATTTTGGAGGTGCCTGGCATGCAGTCAGCAATATAACTACCAGGCCCGCAAAGAGAATTTGCCGAAGCCCAATCGTTTTGCCGGCAGGGTCTATTTTATTAATCATACTATCCTATATGCATGAGTTTGCACGATGCAGTCGCTGATGATTCATGTAGCGACCGATTTAAAAAAACTCCCCGACCCCTCATCTAATTAATTTCGACTTTCCAGACTGCCCGATCCGCTGATTTTGCTGATGATGCGGGGATGCCCGTCATAGACAACATCTCCGCTGCCGGAAATTCTGGCATGCAAAGTTTCGGTTGCATTCACTTTGCAATCTCCGGATCCGCTGACTTTCAGTGAAACATTCTGGGTGCGCATATCAAATGCATTGATTTTGCCCGATCCGCTTATCTTTGCATCATGATGGTCTGCCTTGCCGGATAGATTCATTGAACCCGAACCGGAGATGTCTGTTGTCAGATCGGCCACTTCCAGTTCTAAGGCCATATCGCCCGCCCCGCTTATTTTCGCGGAAAAATTATCAGAGACGAAGCGGCTTTTTCCAATAACATCACCTGCACCCGAAACGGCAATGCCTTTCAGATGTGCCACCGAAATATTAAACTCCATTTTTGTAGGCCTGAGGTTATAGTTTCCCTGTGAAATGACCAGTTGGCCACCCTGTACCTCCGTTTCTATCAGGGGCATGATATTGTCATCAGTTTGAATGGTAACAGAATGGGTCTGGCCCTGCGTTAATACGGCCCGACCGATGCCTTTTAGCTTAATGGTTTTGAATTCAGCAACCCTTCGCTCCTCGGAAACCAATTCCCCCGAACCTTTCACCGTTTCTTTGCCACATCCGTTAAGATCAACAACAATACAACCGGATACGATGGCCGTGAATAAAAGCAAGATGCATAATAATGATATCATTCTGATTTTCATTCTGTCCTCCTAAATTAGAACACCATTTCTGGCAACTATTTAAATTATGCAGACCGCAGTACTCATGAGAATTGATGAGCCTCAGCCATTGAAAAAATTTACCCTTTATGTAGCAAAGGATATGCCAGATGACCGATGCGGCAGACGGATTTATGAGCTTTGTTGCTTTGCCTATATACGGCTTGGGTAAAAGATGTGCAAACGTTTGGAACCTACATAAATGCACGCCATTTAACAAACGGGGGGAGTGATAAGATTATATCATGCAGAGGGCCTGATAAGGGTGATCCTATTGATCTGACTTTCAAAAGGCCTGGTTTTTTGATGCGTCACAGACGGTGTGCGCCTGCGATACAGTGGCTGTACGCCAGCGGACATTATTAAAATGTGAGAATAGCAATTAGGGTAAAACTTCTATCTGTTTATGATATCTTCGATTACAGGCACCAGATCCATAAAGTTTACCTGCATTTCCTTGTGTGGATCTCTGGCCTCACCATCAACATAAGAGGGTCCGAATTGAGCATTGATTTGAATTTTTTGCTGCTCACAATATCTTTTAAGGGCTGGTTTGGTCATATTTGCAATCAAAAATGCATTGATGCCGGCGCCCCATTCAAAATGCGGTCCGTCGCCACCGCTGTCGCCCATGATGATGATCTTGTCGGGAGGGACTTTAAAAGAACGCATGGCCGATTCGGTGTTTTTGCCTTTATCCGTTGTTTCAAAAAGATCGTAGATGCGGGGCGGGGCAGTGTCATTCTCAGAGTAGCGAACCATCGGGTGGGCCGATAGTACCGGTACCTGCGGGAGCAGGTTTTTTGCAAAAATCCGTTGAAAATAACCGATCATCCCGGTGGTGTTGATCATGAACAGGATGTTTTGACTTTTGCTCCATTCGATGAGTTCCGGGACACCGTTATAGGTAGCAAACGACGCATCCAAGTAAAGATCCATCTGGTTTATGATGACGGGAGCTGGCAACAATTGTTGAATTTTATCGGTGGCTTCACCTAAAGAAATGATGTTGCCCGTATACTGCTTAAAAATGGATTCCAATTCCGTGGCAAGTTGAGGGTGGTTAAAAGAAATAAAATCAAACGGGCCGCAGGGCGCAAGAC
>CAJHYI010000292.1_pt1 | contig 12346 bp, 10 predicted proteins | sample 9198771 | NCBI WGS metagenome assembly CAJHYI01 (sample SAMEA7708367, study PRJEB35096) | sediment metagenome | biome: marine neritic benthic zone biome [ENVO:01000025]; feature: sediment [ENVO:00002007]; material: shallow marine sediment [ENVO:03000034] sea grass bed [ENVO_01000059] ...
CCGGTGGGGTCATCGTCTAAAACCACTACCTTGCGGCCATCGGCTTTGATTTGTTTTTCAATGGCCGGTCTCAGATCCTGGGGCCATTCCGGCTGCAGGCTGTTGAGCAGCTGATCTTTTGGCAGTCGTTGATTGTCCAAATTGGGTAGCTAAATTCGTATCGTATATTGGAGTGGGCTTACCTGGATAAAGGTCTGTGTCTCAAACTGTTTTCCGTGCATCGCTTGAAAGGGCATGTTTTTTTCTGAAAGGCACTATGCTGTACTATTGCCGTTGCGGTAAGTTGTGGCCAGATATTTGAGATGAGCGGTATCAACGTCTTTAACTTTGCCATAAAGTGGAATTCATCTCAAATATCAGGCCACCAGCAACTTATGAATCATAGCGCCTGATGAGCACCTTAATGTCACGTATCAGATGCGAAATCCCGCTTTGCGGGAGAAGAAAATGACATGACCGGCTCAAACCTAAAATATGACGCCTAAGACGTTGCATCATCTTCGAATATCGGAATATTCAATGCATCGGCGTTGATAATACTGGGCGCCGCCTGCGGCGCTTCGCCCTCCAGAAAAACGGAAATGTCCGGTCTCTGCCAGGCCGGATAACCCTGCAATATGGCGGCCACGTTACTGGCGGCCAGGGTGGCCATACCCTGGCGGGTCCAGCTGGTGGCAGAGGCAATGTGCGGCACGATCACGACATTATCAAGGTCCACCAGACCCGGTTTCATGTCAGGCTCATCTTCAAAAACATCCAGACCGGCTTTAAAGTCCGGGTGTTTTTGGCAATGCGCCACCAGCGCGGCCTCATCGATGACCGGTCCGCGGCTGGTATTAATGATGATGGCATCTGCTTTCATCAGTGCCAGGCGCTCCGCATTGATCAGGTGGTGGGTGCTGTCATCCAGGATCGTATGGATACTGACACAGTCGGCCTCCTGCAACAATTCTTCAATGGTGTCTGCACGTTTGCAGGATACCGGTGCGCGGCCCTGGGATTCTAAAAATTTGCTGTAATTTACCACATGATTTTCGAGGTCTTCATTTTGATGCGGGTCATAATAGACCAGGTTCATCTTGTGGCCTTCGACCATCATGTGCGCATAGGCGGCTCCGATGCGGCCGGCGCCGAGAACCCCCACTGTTTTGCGCCACAGCAGATTGCCCATAAACAACGAAGGCAGCCAGCCTTTGTATTGGCCCTTTCTTAAGAACTGCTCGGCCTCACCGACACGGCGGGCGGCTGCAAAGGTCAACGCAACCGCCATCTGGGCCGTGGTTTCGGTCAACACTCCCGGGGTGTTACCCACCGGGATACCGTGCCGGGTGGCGGCATCCACGTCCACATTGTTAAAGCCAACGGCATAGTTGCTGTAAGCCGTGCCGCCGGCGGCTTTAAGGGCGGCATACAGATCATCACCCCAGGGCTCGGTCAACTGACCGATGGCCCCATCACAGCTATCGCCCATGGCCGCGATAATTTCTTCGCTGCTGAGCACATCGGGTGAGGTGCAGATTTCGATTTTACAATCGGCAGCCGTCAGAATGTTGAGCCAGCGCTCACCGGGCAGCTCTTTGGTGACAATCACACGTTTGCTTCCTGAAGGGTTGTGGGTCCGCCATTCTTTTGAGCCCATGATGACAACCTCCTTGAATATTCAAATTGTCAACGCTTAAACACCCCTTATTGAGCGATTGTCGAGGTTGCTGCAGCTACACGGCAGATGTCGTTTCGCTATAGTTGACTATGCGGAACGGCATCTAACACAGTAGATGCAGTAAGATCGGCAAGCCCCTTTGGGGTTTCAAATTTTAAAATTAAGAACGATAGAATTCCTTAAGATGTAGTTTATATTCAGTTTTTAAAATTTGAAACACTCGATAAGGGTTTTTACCACAGAGAACTTAGCAATCAAAGTTTTTTAATGCAACTGCCACTTTTTTTAATTTTCCATTTAGGAAATCCTTTGTAATAAATCTATTTCCAGTATTTTGCACGGGTCGGAGGCTTTCATATGCAAGGCACTTAAGGGCGAGGCTATAGTGAACTATGCCTCGCCCATAATAACGCAGCAGATGGATGCCTCCGGCTCGCCCGAAGGGTGAAAATTAATGCGATAAAATGAGTTCAATCCTTTTTCCATGAAAAGAATTTTGGTCTACATCACTGATCTGCTAGACTCGCTGCTATTAAAATTGAATAACACTTCGCATTAATTTTCATGCAAATTTTTGCGGCTGATGACTTCCTCGACAGCGGCTTCTATGTGATTGGCGGAAAGCCCGTATTTTTCGAGCAAGTCCAGATAGGGGCCGGACTCGGCAAAGGTATCGCGCACCCCGATGCGTTTCATCGGGATGGGATTGTTTTCCACCAGAACCTCGGCCACCGCACTGCCCAGTCCCCCGTAAAAGACGTTGTTTTCAGCGGTCACAATGGCGCCGGTTTCGCTGGCAGCCGCGAGCACCGCATCAACATCCAGAGGCTTTAGCGTGTGGCAATCGATCACACGGACATCCAGCCCCTTTCGGGACAAATGCTCGGCGGCAATCAGCGCCTGCACCACCAGGTCGCGATTGGCAATAATGGTCGCATCGCTGCCATCGCGCACCGTGACGGCTTTACCGATTTCAAAGGGATAGTTGAGATCAAAAATGGCCGGAACCGGATCACGTGTAAAACTCAGATAAACCGGGCCTTGATAATCAGCGGCCGCCCATACAGCCAGCTTGGTGGTTGCCGGATCGGCCGGTGCTATGATGGTGGAATTGGCAATCGTTCGAATGATGGACAGGTCTTCCTGCCCCTGGTGGGTGACGCCGTCGGGCCCTGGTGTGATGCCGCCGTGGCTGGCTGCGATTTTAACATTCAGCCTGGGGTAGTGAATGCTGTTGCGCACCATATCGAGCGCCCGCATGCTGGCAAATACCGCATAGGTCGTGGCATAGGGGATCAGACCAGTAGTCGCCATACCGGCCGCCGCCGCCATCATGTTCTGCTCGGCAATGCCGAAGTTAAATGAGCGGTCCGGAAATTTGTCGGCAAACTCGTTGGTTTTAATCGATTTGGACACATCCGCATCGAGCACCACGACTTTGGGGTTTTTTTCACCCAGCTCCAGCATGGCCTCGGCATAGGAATAACGTGTCGGCTGCTGGTCGGTTTGGGAAAATATGTCATCGGATTCCAGTCGTTCTACGGTTTCTGGGCTAAGATAATGATATTGATTGATTGTCACGTTTGTTACCTCCTGAGCTCTTCAAATGCCTGATCGGCTTCTTCCTGGCAGGGAGCCTTGCCGTGCCATTCACATACATTTTCCATATAGGAAACCCCTTTGCCTTTGACCGTATTGGCCACGATAATGGTGGGCGTCCTCTGGTGAGATTTGGCTTCCTCCAGCGCCTGCACCACCTGCGCCATATCATGGCCATCGATGTCGATCACGTTCCAGCCAAAGGCCTGCCATTTGTCCACCACCGGATCAATGGGCATGATATCATCTACGCTGTAATCATTTTGCAGGTGGTTGTAGTCCAAAATGGCGGTCAGATTATCCAGCTTGAATCGCGGCGCCGCCATGGCGGCCTCCCAGATAGATCCTTCCTGGGATTCGCCGTCGCCGATGACCACAAAAACGTTATAATCTTTTTGCTGCAGCTTGGCGCTCAGCGCCATACCCAGCCCGGCTGACAGCCCGTGACCTAAAGAGCCGGCGGTCATATCGATACCGGGGGTTTTGCGCATGTCCGGATGCCCCTGAAGAATGCTGCCCATCTGGCGCAGGGTTTTTAGATGCGATTTGTCAAAATAGCCGCGCTCTGCCAGGGCGGCATACCAGACCGGACAGGCATGGCCTTTGGAGAGTATAAAGCGGTCGCGGTCCGGCCAGTCCGGATTTTCGGGATCGATGCGCATCACTCGAAAGTAAAGTGCTGTGACCACATCTGTTGCCGAAAGCGACCCGCCCGGATGGCCGGCAGCTGCAGTGCAAATCATATCGATGATGTCACAGCGGATGATCACCGCCATTTTCTCGAGTTCATTTACGCTCATGGGTGTTGACGACATTTTGATCTAAACTCCTTTACTTTTATTTTAAAGAAAAGATGTTGGCCTCAATAAATTTCCATGTTTGCAAATAATCGTCCCCGGCAATCAACCCTTCAAATTCGTCCAGGTCGATCCGTCCCAGCAGATCCCAGATTTTATTGGACATGCGGCTGTTGGCTTCGAAGGTGCCTTTGATATCCCAGCGGGTGGGTGATGTATCCGAGGTCAGGTAATCGGTGTAACCATATTTTTTTAAGTAATAAAGAAACTCGACATACTCTAAATAATGCTTGGTCCCGCAAAAATAGTCCCAATCCCAGCGACCGTCATTGTCATTGATGTGAATGTAGTATCGGTAAGGGCTTTGCGCCAGAAGTGATACCGCTTCGGCCGGGTTTTCGTTACCGTACATGGAATGTCCGAAATCCAGCGTGACCCCCATGTCTTTACACTGAATATCATTGAGCAGACACAGCGTTTTGGCAGCATTGTCAACAAAACAGCGACCGCGGGTTTCACTGGGTTTATATTCGATGCAAAGCGGGATTTCCGTTCTGTAATTGCCGGCTTCGCCAAAGGTTTCGATTAAATATTTCCACGTGGTGGCATAATCATACTGGAACGAAAATTCATACCCATCTCCTAAAGGGCAGCAGGTCACCTTGTCAGCGCCGACCGCAGCGGCAAAATCCTTGGCTTCTTTGATAAAGCGCACGGCTTTGTCCCGCACGCGTTTGTCATGGGAGGTCAAACCACCGCTGCGAAACTCGGGCTCGGCCTTGACATTCACATTTACGGCGGCGACATTGAGGCGGTGTTTGTTTAAAATTTCTTTGGTTGTCTTCGGGTCGCTGGCCTCGTAGGGATAAACGATCTCCACGCCGTCATAGCCCTCGATCTGGGTCATCAGCTTAAACTTTTGATCCAGATCCAGCGGTTTGTTATATTCATGAAAGCGGTCTTTGGTCTGCGACAAAAACCCGGTGATAATACCCATCTTTAACATCAGATCCTCCTTAGCAGGACACCTGTCCGGCATTCAAAAATTGTAAAATATGATACTGGGGTGCCACAACGATCATCGAATCATCTCTTTTCGGGAACATCGATATCAAAATCGGCCTCGCAAGATTTGCGGCGAAATACTTTATCCATAAGTTTATTTTTAAAATTACGGTAAGCCGGAAACTGGCTGACCACGGTCCAGACAATGACCAGAAAAAGTATCAACGATACCGGTCGGGTGAAAATCGGCAAAAAACTGCCCTGTGAGACCATCAGTGCCCGTCTGAGGTTTTCGTCGGCCATGGGCCCCAGGATCACACCGATGACCAGCGGTGCGATGGGATAGCCCATTTCGATTAGAAAATAGCTGATAATTCCCACCGGCAGCATCAAATACAGATTCCAGATATTGATTCCCAGCGAGTAGGAACCGATGATGCACAGAATTCCGATTATAGGCATAAAAAGCTGGACCGGTATCCTCAGTACCTTAACAACCTGTTTGGCCAACAGCATACCCACCACCCACATGCTTAACGAAGCCAGCAGCAGGATGGCCGCCACCTCCATAATAAAAGTGGGGTGCTCGAAGGTAATCATGGGCCCGGGTGTAACCCCATGCAGCATTAATGCTCCCAACAGCATGGCTGCCGGAGGGCTTCCCGGAATGCCCAGATTGAGCAGTGGAATCATGGCACCGCCCACGCAGGCATTGTTGGCCACTTCGGTGGACAATACAGCCGTAATTTCCCCTTTGCCGAAGCGCTCGGGGTGCTTGGATGTGTTTTTGGCCGTGCCGTAGGATACCCAGGCAGCAATGTCTTCACCAATGCCGGGGACCGATCCAATCCCCACGCCGATGAGGGCGGATCGGATAATTCTGGGTATATTTCTGAAAATAGTCCCGAATTCGGGCAGGATACGCTGAAATTTCTGGGTCTCGCCGATCTGGAAGCGGTCTTTGAGGACCTGAATAATCTGAGGGATACCGAAGGCCCCGATCAACACGGGTACGACCTCAACGCCACTGTCCAGTTCGGGGATGCCGAAGGTATAACGAGGGAAAAACTGCAGTTGATCCCGGCCCACACAGGCCAAAAAAAGCCCCAAAAAACCCGCTATCCAGCCCTTGATGACCAGATCCGGGCTGGTCAGGGTGCCGCTGATTAAGATACCGAAAAATGCCAGCAAGAAAAATTCAAAGGACGTAAACTGGAGCGCAAAAAAAGAAATTAACGGCGAAATGCTGACCAGAAACAGCATGCTGATGATCGTACCGATGGCAGATGCGGTAGTGGTCAGGCCGATGGCGCGACCGCCCTCGCCCTTGCATGCCAGCGGGTAGCCGTCCAGGGCGGTGGCGGCGGAAGCGGCCGTGCCGGGGATGTTGATCAAAATCGATGCATACGAGCCGCCGTAGGTCCCACCGACATAAATGGAGAGAAGGCAGAGCATGGCGGTGGGCGTATCCATACCGTAGGTCAGGGCCGTTAAAAGCGCCACCCCCAGGGTGGACGTCAGCCCCGGCATGGCGCCGAAAATGATTCCCATCAGAACAGAGCTAAGCAGAATCAATATATTCAACGGGTCCGCCGCCAGATGAAGCACCATCTGAAAATAGGTCCCGATTCTGTCAAAAATCATCATGGAAAAACGCTTCCCTTAATAGCCGAAAATTAAAATTCAAAGTACCAGATCGCATCCAGCAGAGCGACCACCATACCCTCGGCTGGCATGGGGACCAGCAGAAAGTATTTAAAAATTGAACCGATGAGGAATGGCGCCACAACGGCGACGATCAAGCCGGTTCGAAATTTTTTGCGCAATTCGGGGTTGTCGCGGATCAGTTTCCAGGCATACAGACAGTACGCGAGGATAAAACCCAATGCCAAAATGTCTTTTATAAACGGCAGGACCGGGCCGAGCAACCCGTCTAACCCGCCTGCAAAGTAAATGATAAAAAAAACGGTTCCGGTCAGATAGAAAAAAAATAGCTTTTTTAAAAGCTCGGCTACATCAAAGTAGAACATCGTAATAAACACGCTTAAAAACAGGACGGCGCTGAGGAAAAAATCGATTCGCGGGATATACAGGTAAACCAGTGACAAAAATAGGACAGCAATCGCATAAAACCGCAAAACGGACATGGAGTTTAAAAATTGAAGCAGATTTTTACTCAACAACCATTGCAGGGTGTTGCCGAATGCCTTCAGACCGATGTTTTTCAGAGCGGTTCTTGAGAGTAATAAACCCAGCAGCATGATCATTGCGCCAACAAATAACGGGAAGAGGGCCGGGGAAACGAACCAGACATTTTGCACCCCACCCCAGCTGTCTTTCATGGGCATTTTAGACGCCTGCCAGACAACCCAGGCGCCAAACAAAAAAATGATGATGCCCGAATAGACATCCGCCTTTCTAAGTTTTTCTTTTTCCAGCATGATGGACGACCTTTTAGGTTAAAAATATTATGCGCGCTTCTGCCCCCCCCCTGAATTTTGCATGTTCTCATTGAATTTCATGCAATATTAAGGTCTTACGTAAAATTTGTGAGAGACAGGCATCTGTCGATACCTGTCCCTCATATCGTCAATGTTTATGGTTTGGGAATACCCAGTTTTTCCGGGTTGACTTTGGCCGCTTTCAGCTCCCACAGCGTCCAGGCAAAATTGGATTGCAGCGCGTCAAAAACCTTTTTTGACTCCGCGCCGGTTTTGCCCGACAGCAGGTAGTAGTTGTCTTTGGCCCAGCTTTTGACCTTATCAGTGGCCATTGCTTTCTTAAACGCATCCACCAGAACGGCTTTACGCTCTTTCGGGACGTCGGCCGGAACCGCAAATCCGATGGCCTGGGAAATCGGCAGATATTTGGACAATCCAGGATAGGAATCAAAAGACGAGGGGATCGTTCCCAATCCTTCGACCTCGAATGGTTGTGGAATCAACATGGCCAGGGCTCGTAATTTGCCGCCGCGCAGCAGTTGCTGTTGCTCGGCCAAAGAAGTGACCACCACCGACACTTCACCGGCCATGGCCGCGTTCTGGCTGGGCGCGGAGCCCTTGTAGGGAATGAAGTTAAAATCAGCGCCGGATCCGTTTTCCACCGCCAGCAGATTCAGATGATGGATGGAGCCGGCACCACTGGCCGCTGCTTTAATGCTGCCGGGACTCTTTTTGGCAGCTTCGATCAGGTCTTTAAGCGTTTTGTAAGGCGTGTCCGGGGTGACCGAAATGATATCCGGTGAGCCGCCAACGATGAAAACATCCCAGACATTAAAATTTTTATCCCAGCCGCCCTGCACACCGGCGGTGACATTGGATTCGGACAGACCGGTTAAGGTGTATCCGTCATGGGGTCTTGAAAACCCGTACATCATGCCGACTGAACCGGCGACACCCCCGGTTTTATTGATCACATTGATATTGACTCCTAAAAATTGCTGCATTTCAGCGGCGATAATCCGGTTGCAGGTATCAGTTCCGCCACCTGCACCCCAGACGACGACCGAGGTGATATTGCGCTTGGGAAAATCAGCGGCATAGACTCCGGTTGCCATTGCCAGGAGTAACACCAGACCAATAAACAGTATCTTTCTCATTGTCTAACCCTCCTTTTATAAGATGTTATGGTGTTCTTTCATGGACTGTTAAGGTCCATCTCTTGTTTGGCAGCCTGCTGCACAATATGGGGTCATCGATACGCTCTGCTGCCGATTTGACGAGAAATTAAGTTTCAGGCTTCACCAAACGCCTATGAGTTACGCTTTTTTATCCCTCCTTTCTTCGTGATGCCGGTGGGCATGACCCATCGAAACCGACTGTGGTTGATTTTTTCCTCCAATACTTTTGTTGCCATTCCTTTTCGCTTCTTTCCTGAAACGTTACGGGTTCAGCTGTGCCAACCCGCTGTATTAAAATGATCCGAAACAAATGTGCCGGGCTTTACCAGCTGATCGCAAAATACCAGATCGGCGTCATTCAGATTGAGGTCAGCTGCTGGAAGCAAATTCTCTAAATGCTCAAGAGTGCGTGGGCCAATGATCGAGGCCGTTATTCCCGGCTGATGAAGCACCCAGGACACCGCCAGCTGGGGCAGGCTGCAGCCTTTGTCAGTTGCCCGTTGGGCCAGTTGTTGCGCGACTTCAATGCCCGGCTGGGTGATCCGTTCGGCATAGATCGCTTTAAAAGCACCCCGGCTGCCTGCTGGCATATCGGCGGCATTCTGATATCGGCCTGCCAAAACTCCCTGGGCCAGCGGCGACCAGGAGATGATGCCCATATCATAGGCCTTGCACATGGGTACGATTTCATGCTCAACGCGGCGATCTAGCAGGTTATAGGGCGGCTGTTCGCAAATAAATTTGGGGTAATGGTGCTTATCGGCGATCCACCAGGCTTCGACCACCCGCCAGGGCGGATGGGTCGAGCACCCGATGTAGCGAACCTTGCCCTGCTGCACCAGCAGATCAAGGGCTGCCAGCGATTCTTCCTGGGGCACGCCAAAATCGGTGCGGTGCAAAAAATAGATGTCAATCCAGTCGGTTTTCAGGCTTTTCAGGCTTTTTTCACAGGCGGCTAAGATATGATGTTTTGAATTTCCGGCATCATTGGGCCCTGTACCGGTCGGCAAAAATACTTTCGAAGTGACAAACACATCATTTCTTTTGCCATTTTCAGCCAGGGCTTCGCCGATGATGCGCTCACTTTCGCCGTCTGCATAAACATCGGCACAGTCCAGGATATTGATACCGGCACCCAGAGCCCTGTCGATGATTTTAAAAGACTCGGTCTTATCGGTTGGATTACCGAAATTCATGGTGCCCAGGGCCAGTTTGGAAATTTTTAGGCCGGATCTTCCCAGTCGGCGATATTCCATATCTATGTCCTCCGAGAGCAGGGCTTCAGGCTAAAATGACGGCCGGATAATTTTACTGCTCTCATTTCCATGTTCTTCCTTTTCAATATCCTGTCTGAGATGTGCAATGGTCTTCCTTAAATGTTGGCGCATCAGCGCCTCAGCTGCATCAGGGTTTTTCTCGCCGATGGCTTTTATGACGGCTAGATGCTCCTTGATGGTTTCATTGGGCGGTCTGACCAAGCCTTCAGTAGACAGGTATTGATAACTGGCGGTTATAAAGTTGTAGGTTTGCAGGATGCTCTTTAAAAATTCCTGAGCACCGATTTCGGTAATAAAATTGTGAAATCGGCGGTCTTCTTTTGCATAGGCTCTAAGATCTGTAATGTTTATAGACTCTGCAAAGGATCTGAAAAAACCCTTCAGGATGTCGATTTCTTTCTCGGTGATGTTAGTCGCCGCTCTTTTGGCAGCCAGACCCTCCAGCACTTCGCGCAATTCAAATATGCTGACCATCTCCTGTTTGGAAAATAAACGCACGAAATAGCCGCGGCGGGGTTTGGACTCAACCAATTTTTCATGTTCTAAAAATTTAAGGGCACTGATCAGGGGGGTGCGGCTGATGCCGAGCTCCTGGGCGAGTTTTTCCTGGGGGATTTTTTCGCCGGGTAGAATCTGGCGCTCGGTGATCATGTTTTTGAGGATTTCATAGGCCTTTTGATCTAAATTTTCGTGCTCTGCACCCAGATTTTTCATTGGCCAATCCTTTCACGGGTCTGGGAAAATTCAAGCTTATAGACCGAAAAGGTTGAAGATGGATAATCGGTCAAGGGGTTGTTGCATGCCTCGTAAACTCGCGTTTTGAATTTTGCATTTTGTATTCAAAATTCAATACAAGCACTGGACTTCATTGTCAAGAAATATATTTTTTAAAATATCATAAATAATTTTAAATATATAAAAGATGATAGCACTGAAATCGGATTTTTATTAATTGCAAATATTATCAAATGCTTTGTTCGATATGAAAATTCGGTTCTGCAGACTATGATGGTTTTTTTTATTGGTAAGATAGAATGCTTCTGAATATGTATTGACAGGCAGTCGATTTCCAATCTACAAAATTTTAAAATTTTTAAACAACACCACATCTGACCAGGAAATGATTCGATGAACGCTCACAAACCCCGAAAAATTATCGTTGCCGTTGCTCCGACCGGCAAGAAGATTAAACCGCCGTCGGTCAATCCCCTGACCCCGGAAGATGTCGCCCACCAGGTGATCGCCAGTGAAAAGGCCGGCGCCGGCATGGTCCATTTGCATGTGCGCGACAAGCAAGGAGAACAAACCGAAGATTTATCGGATTTCTCAACAACCCTCGATCTTATCAGGCAAACTTCGGGCATTATCATTCAGGGCTCCACCGGTGGTCTTACAGATTTGACCCTGGAGCAGCGGTGTGTGGCTTTAGATGATCCCCGTGTTGAGGTGGCATCCTTGAACATGGGCTCCATCAATTTCGGTGAAGATGTTTATATCAACCGGTTGCCGGATATTCGTTACTGGGCGCGCCGGATGCAAGAAGCTCGCGTGGTCCCTGAGCTGGAGATTTTTGCCGCCGGCATGCTGCCCGCCTATATGAAACTTGCGGAAGAAGGGGTGCTGAAACCGCCCTATTCGATTGGCTTTTGCCTGGGGGTGCGCTGGGCATTGCCGGCGAATCCCGAAACACTGTTCTTTATGAAAACGCTGCTGCCCGAAAAAAACGTGCCCTGGGGGGTGATTCATGCCGGTATGCATGATTTTTCCCTGCTGGCAACCGCCGTCGGCATGGGGGCGTCCGTTGTGCGCGTGGGTTTTGAAGACAGCACCTTTTTTGCACCCGGCAAAGCCGCTCAAGCAAACGCCGAGCTGGTAGAAAGAATTGTTTCGCTGATTCATCAGATGGGATACGAAGTGGCGACCTGTGATGAAGCCAGAGAAATACTGGGGATAAATTAAAGAAGGATTGCCGATTGTATAGTATATAAAGGTCAAAGCACTTAAAATGAACCAAAGCAATATAAAGAAGGGCTTGAAGATCGCGCTGATTCCGGGAGACGGCATCGGCCGGGAAGTGGTTCCCGAAGGTGTGCGGGTGCTAAAGGCCCTGGCGGTGCGGTATGGTTTTGAAGTCAAATTCGATACCTTTTCTTTCGGCTGCGGATACTATCTGAAACACGGTGCCATGATGCCAGAGGACGGTCTGGAGCACCTAAGCGCTTTTGACGCCATTTTGCTGGGGGCGGTGGGTGACCCCGGCGTGCCGGATCACGTATCCCTGTGGGGGTTGTTGATACCCATTCGCCGTTATTTTAAGCAATATGTCAATTTGCGCCCGGTGCGCTTGTTACCCGGCATCCGTTCTCCGCTGGCCGACCGCAAATCGCAG
>CAJHYI010000304.1_pt1 | contig 12308 bp, 10 predicted proteins | sample 9198771 | NCBI WGS metagenome assembly CAJHYI01 (sample SAMEA7708367, study PRJEB35096) | sediment metagenome | biome: marine neritic benthic zone biome [ENVO:01000025]; feature: sediment [ENVO:00002007]; material: shallow marine sediment [ENVO:03000034] sea grass bed [ENVO_01000059] ...
AGCCTGTCGCATGCGGCCGGTGCTGACGTTGCTCGTTGCCTGATAGTCAACTGCTCCAGTATAGCAAAAGCGCACGCATTGCGGGTTGCCATCACACAGATTGCATTTGAAAACGCGGCCCCGCCCGGTATTCCATCGCATAGCACCAAAGGGACAGGCCGCAACACACATTTTGCAGCCGATGCAGAGGTCATGGTTGATGGTGACGCTTTCAAGCACTTCATCGCGGCAGATGGCATCTTTGGGACAAACTTCCAGACAGGGAGCATCTTCACACTGCTGACAGCTCATGGGTATATAAACGCCGATATGTTCCCATTTAACCACCTGAATCCGGGCCAAAGAGGGGTTGCTCACCCCGTAATGCCTGACCGAACAAACGAGCTCGCAATTCCGGCAACCGGTACACTTTTCCGGATCGATTGTTAGTACTTTTTTGTCCATCACCCGCCCCTCGTGTCGACCAGGATGGTCACTGTTCAATAAGGCTCAATTATCATAATGTTTGTTCACTTCAATGAACGATTGAGTAATTTATACTATCAGATAAAAATGTTTGTCAAGGTATATATGAGAAAAGATCATATTATAGCGCAAAAGCATGGATTTTTTATATATCAACTGGCAGCAATAAGTTCATCATAGTGAACACTATTATCTAAATCATTTCCCTGACCGAAATAAATGATCCACAACTTCAATCAGTATGTCTAAAAATAACTCATCAAAGACCATTTACCAGCTTTCAGGAGAATTCATTTTGAATTCAAGCCTCAAAAGCCCTTGAAGCGGCGGGTCATGGCATAACAATTTGCTTGACAACCCGCCACGGTTCATATAGCTACCACAGAGTAGCTACTTCATAGCTATATTACATTCATCCAGATGGCCCATAAAAATTGTTGCCATGCTGAATTCAATCGCTTATTCAATGACATTAACAAAAAGCGATTCTCATCAATAGGCCGCTCGGGTCCACTTGCCACTGCTATCCCCCGGCGGCATAATCCGCAGTATCGTTTCCAAATTAAATGCTTTAACCTGTTTTCTCCCGTATGCCGGGGGGAAGCCCACAAAAAGGAGGCGTCTAATGAAACGTAACGTATTCTTATTCTGTCTTGCGATAGTCGCTGTGTTTGTCTGGATGATACCCGGGGCGACTATTTATGCTGCCGAGCCGATCATTATCGGCGTCCCCACTTCCATGGGTTTTCTGGAAGGCAAAGAATCTCATAAGGCGGTTCAAATTGCGGTCAGCGAGATTAACGCCCAGGGCGGTGTAAATGTCGGCGGCACCAAAAGGCTTTTAAAGGTCGCCGCAACTGACCTTCGTGATGCCGCTCCCGGCGTCCCCGTACCGGAAGCATTGCTGGGTCTGGAGAAAATCATCCTGGAAAAGAAACCGACTGCCATTGTCGTGGGGCCATTTCGTTCGGAAGCTTTGATCGCGGGTATGGATATCATTGCCAAATACAAGGTGCCGATGCTGGGCACCATTGCGATGAGCCCTGGTTCTGAGAAAAAAATCAAAGGGGATCCAGAAAAATATAAATATATTTTTAGAACCTGCCTCAATGCGGTGCATCTGGTAAAATATTTGGCCGGCAACATGGCACTGATCAACAAGGATTTCGGGTTCAACAAAGTTTTCGTTATGCATCAAGATGTTGCCTGGGCCAGGGCGACAGCAGGATTTGTCAAAAAAGTGTATTTCGACAAGGCCGGCTGGGAAGTCTTAGGTATGGAGGCGTATCCGACAGGCACCTCTGATTTTTCATCCGCCCTGATGAAAGCGCGCGCCAAGGGTGCTCAGGTAATCATGCCGATATTTGATATGCCCCAGAGCGGCATTCTGGTGAAACAATGGAAATCAATGAAAGTGCCTGCTTTGATGGCCGGCTTTATCTCACCCCTGGCCGGATCGGAAGCCTGGAAGACTTTTGATGGTAAAATTGGCGGCGCCATGAACAGCATCTTTGAGCTGGGCAGTGCCATTTATTCCCCGAAAGTACCCAAGTCAAAGGTATTTTTTAATAAATATAAAAACACGTTTGGCAAACCCATTCAGGGCGGCCACGGCATTGCGCCCTCCTACGAATCGGTTTACATCCTGGCTGAAGCGATTGAGCGAGCCGGCAGCCTTGACCCGGACGCTATTGTGGCGGAACTGAAGAAAACAGACCGCAACGGTGTCATGGGACGTGTTCGATATGACGAGGGCAATCAGGCCGTCTATGGTACTGACCCCGGTGAGACAGCCATCGGCCTGGTTTTTCAGTGGACAGATGACGGGCAGCGCAAGATCGTATTCCCGGCGTCTGTTGCCGAGGCCAAAATCCAGCTGCCGCCCGGATTAAAATCTCTGAAATAGGCGTTTGGGGTTCGCAAAGATGACTTGCACATGTTCGATACGCTAAAGCGAACGATTGATATATTTATACCAATTTGCATGGTAATGTTCCGGGTCGCCAAGCCACCCGCAGTGCGGGTGGCTTGGATTTTTCCGCCATCGGCAAAAGACACGGCAGTAGTTTAATCGGTGCGGGTGTAACCGGGTGCAAAGCACCCGGTTTAAAATTACATCTTCTCATTAATTATCATGCAAGATTCAGGTAGAAAAATCATTTGATTACCCGAACGTTCCTTAACCACCATTAAAAGGTCCGTTGCACCAAATTTGTTCCAGCCAGCAATTGGCCTGTAGCAAACCGCAGCAGAGATAGAGTTTTAAACAGGTTAAATAATAAAACTGGAGAAAATGATTTAATGTTCATTGGCACCGTGCTTTACGCTGTGGTGAACAGTGTTATTTTAGCGTTGTTGGCGATCGGTTTCAATTTAACTTTCGGCATCAGCGGCGTGGCGAATTTTGCCTACGGGGCCCTGTATATCATGTCCGCCTACCTGAGCTGGATGCTCTTAAATCTTTTGGAACTCCCGTTTCTACTCGCAGCTGCCATATCCATCCTCATTACCACCCTGTGCGGGGCACTTATGTACCGTTTCGTACTGCTGCGTGTGCGGGGTCAGGCGCTTTCCGAGGTGATCGCAACCTTTGGCATCGGTCTGGCCATACTGGAGTTGTTCCGATACCTGGGCTTTGTGGGATTTGAGTACACCCTGCCCGTGTTCATCGACCATAGCTTTGTTATTTTCGGCGCCTATATTGATATGCAACGCATTTTAATCGTTATTATCGGTGTGGCGCTGATCATTTCCCTATGGCTTTTTACACACCATACGTCTCTGGGACTCGCTTTCAGAGGGATTGCCCAGGATGAACGCACGGCCCTGAGCCTGGGCATCAATTCAGATCGAATCGCAACTTTAAGCGTCTCGTTTGGTGCCGGTCTGGCCGCCATCGCAGCCACCATTATCATTCCGTTGGGAAGCATTGCGCCCAGCGAAGGTTATGAGGTATTGATCAAAGCTTTAGCAGTATGCATTATCGGCGGCCTGGGCAGCACAGGCGGTGTTATTGTTGCCAGTTTTGTCATCGGTTTTGCCGAACGCTTTACAGACAGTTATATCAGCTCCCACTGGACAATGATTGTCAGTCTGGCGGCGATACTGATCGTGCTGACCATTAAACCTTCCGGCCTCTTCGGCAAACAAAAAGAGCTGGAAGAGCGAATTTGAAAAAGTGTAATCGGATTTCGGAATGGGGAATGCGCAACTAAACTCAACCGATTCTAAACACCGGCGCAAGGAACGCATCGATCGCGGCATCAAAGCCCGCTCCAGCGATATCTTTGCCCTGTCGTCCTGGCGTGAGATGCTCTATCTGGCGGCACCCAGATGCATACCCATCGTCGGGTGCCTGGTGCTGCCGCTGGTGCTCGGAACCTACTGGCAACGGGTGTTGCTCAGTGTGGCGGTTTTTGCGCTGTTGGCCATCAGCTGGGATATTTTAGAGCAAAGCGGCATGATATCCCTGGGGCAGGCACTTTTTTTCGGAATGGGAGCTTATGCGGCCGGCGTTTTGAATCACTATTTCGGCTGGTCGCCATATTTAACCATCCCTGTTGCTGCCTTACTGGGCGGATTGATCTGTACGCTTTTTTTGCTTCCGGTACTGCGGCTGAGAGGCATTTACTTTTCCATGGTGACCCTCATCATCCCGTTGATGCTGGTACGGATTGTCGAAGCCACCAAAATCTTCGGGGGCACCGAGGGATTAAGCGGTATAACCCCCCTGGCCTCAAAGTGGATAGAGCTCTATTTGATTGTCGGCGCCCTGCTGGGGGCCCTGTTTGGCTTTCGCCGGATGATGGGATCCGACTACGGTCTGGTTTTAAAGGGCATCAGCGATAACGATCGTTCGGTCATGAACGCGGGTATCAATATATACTGGTTTAAGGCGCAGGCCCTGTTTATCGCCAGCGCAATAGGGGCTTTTACCGGCGCTTTTATGACCCATGTCTATATGTTTGTCGGCATGCCGGTCTTTGCGCTGGATTATTCCATCCTGCCCATTGCCGCTGCGGTGGTGGGCGGACCCGGTACCCTGGCGGGTGCAACCCTGGGCGCTTTTATTCTGGTGCCGCTTTCGGAAGTCTTGCGTGGCATCGGCGGGCTGCGTATCGTGATCTACGGGCTGTTTCTGGTAGTATTCATCGTTGCCCTGCCGGAAGGCATCTTCCACTATATTCAGCGCAAATATCACCAGTTTGAACGCTGGGTGGAGGTGTAGGCATGAACCCCTCCCTGATGCTCAAGGTCGCCGGTCTTTATAAAAACTTCGGAGGGGTCCAGGCCATCCATGATTTGAGCTTTGAACTGGCCCGGGGAGAGCTTTTGGGCCTGATCGGTCCCAACGGCTCGGGAAAAACGACGGCTGTAAATCTGATCACCGGTTTTGTCAAACCCACCGAAGGCGATATTATATACAACGGGAAGAATGTCAGTGGGTTGCCGCCCTACAAAATTATCCGACTGGGGATCGCGCGCACCTTTCAGATGGTCAAGCCTTTCTACCAGTTGCCGGCTTATAAAAACATGATTATTCCGTTGTATTCACCGCGGGTCAAAAAAAGGGTCGGCGGGAAATATGGCGACCGCGACGCAGTGGCACTGGATCTTCTGGAAGAAGTCGGCTTTGAACGCGATGCCTTCGTAGCCTACAAAAGCGCCAGTGTGTTGCCCCAGGGCTATCTCAAACGCCTGGAACTGGCCAAAGCCATCGCCCTGCAGCCGGATTTAATTATTCTGGATGAACTGTTTTCAGGCTTGAGCCTGGCTGAAGTGGCCGGTATCGTGCCGATCATTGAAAAATTGCGCCAGGAAGGCAAAACTATTATCATGATCGAGCATCGCTTAAAGGAGCTTTTTAGAATTGCTGACCGCATCATCGTTTTAAATTATGGTGAAAAAATCGCGGAGGGGCATTCAAACGAAGTGATGGAGAGCGATGCCGTCAAGAAAGCATACCTGGGTGCAGAAGCTTAATTATTTGATCTGTAGCTGATTTCGAATTTTTAGTTTAATGGATCGCATTTTTTAACTCAAATCTATCTTGCCACCGGATTAAGGATTTGAAAATGTTGGAAGTTAAGAATTTGATGGTTTTTTTTGAGAACGCCCTGGCCATCAATGACTTAAACATAGAAGTCGATGAAGGTGAAATAGTGGGTGTCATCGGCTCAAACAGTGCCGGAAAAACCACCCTGATGAATTCACTCTCCGGCCTGATCATCGATATGCGTATCAAGGAGAAGCGCAGAGGCGGCGAACGTATCACCGTTTACGGAAATATCCTCTTTAACGGCCAAAACATCACTGAAACACGCCCCGATGACCGGGTCAAAATGGGTATTGTGCTTTGCCGCGAACGACACCCCATTTTCCCTGAAAGCAGCGTGCTGGAAAATTTAAAGATCGCCGGATACTTGAAAAAGCGGCCAGAGGTACTTGAATCCATTAAATATGTCTTTGACCTTTTCCCGGCTCTGACCAAATTAAAAACCCGCAAAGCCGGATTTTTAAGCGGCGGGGAGCAGCAAATGCTGGCTATCGGCATGGCGTTGATCGTGCGTCCGAAGCTTTTGTTGCTGGATGAGCCGCTCCTCGGGTTGAGCCCCATGATGCAACAGGTGGTCGTGGACGCGGTTGCTCATCTCAAAAAAAGTACCGGGATCACGGTGGTCATCAGTGAACAGTTTGCCCGGCCGGTTTTGCCGATGATTGACAAAGGCTATATCGTCGAAAACGGGATGCTGACCTTATCGGGCACCGGCCAGGAATTAATGGACAACCCTGAAATCAAATCCGCATATTTTGGAATCTGACCCTTGCCAATGGACCTCAAAACAACCCGCAATATTTATGCAACTTTTGCCGAAACCGCCGATCAAAGAAAAGGCCGTACGGCCGTCGTGTACCTGGGCACACGGTTTTCATACCAACAGTTAAAAGAGATGGCGGAGCGGTTCGCCGCCGCCCTCAGCCATGCCGGTCTGAGAGCCGGGCAGAAAACCATCATTTACGTTCCCAACAGTATCCAGTGGGTGGTGGCCTGGCTGGGCATTCAAAAAATCGGGGGCGTCTGCGTGCCCATCACGCCGATTTATACCCCCCATGACCTCAAATACATCGCCAACGATAGCGAGGCCGAGGCCATTGTCTGCGCAGACACCAATTTTGGCTACGTCACCAGCGTGCTGTCGGAAACGCTGCTAGAAAAAGTAATCGTCACCAAAATGGCCGATCTGCTGCCCTGGTGGAAACGGGGATTCGGCTGGCTGTTTGATATCGTCCCCCGGGGAAAAATTGCGCTGGACCAAAACACCTATTCCTTTCGCAAGTTACTGACCCAACACCGCCAATCAGCACCCGGGCAGCCGGCTGATGGACCGGGCGGCAATGACATTGCAGAAATTCTGTACACGGGGGGCACTACCAAATTCCCCAAAGGGGTCCCCTTCACCCACAACCTGTTCCTGGTTTCAGCCCGTGAACAAATCACCATCAGCCAATCCCTGTTTCCGCCTGAAAAAAATGTGATCCTGGGAAATGCACCCCTGTTTCACATTTTGGGACAGACCTGCGGCCTGGCAACCCTTTTAGTGGGCGGAACTTTAATCTTGCAGCCCAAAATCAACCTGGATGCGGCCCTGGATGCTATACAGCGGTTTAAGGCCAGAACCATGATCGGGGTGCCCACTCTGTACCGCATGATTTTAGAGCACGTTCGCCTCGAGCAATATGACCTGAGCTCGGTCGAATATTGGTTTAGCGCCGGCGATCTACTGCCGATTGAAATCGGCAAGCGCTGGGAGAAAAAATTCGGCCGCAAAATTCTTCAGGGGTACGGGGCGACTGAAACCTGCGGCGGGGTTTCCATGTGCCCGGTGGATATCGACACCCCGCCCAAAAGCGTCGGCCGCATCATGGCAACCAAAAAAATAAAAATCGTGGACCCGGCAACACTCGAGCCGGTCAAGGTCGGTGATCCGGGGGAGTTGCTGGTTTCCTCTGATCATATGGTAACCCATTACTTGAATAAACCTGAAGAAACTATTGAATCATTTATCGAAATAGACAATATAAAATGGTACCGCACTGCTGATGTCATGTCCATGGATGCAGACGGAAACCTGTATTTTGTGGACCGTACGGTCGACACCATCAAACACAAAGGCTATCGGGTATCAGCCTCTGAAATCGAGTCTACTCTGCAGGAACACCCGGCTGTTATCGGTGCCTGCGTGGTCGGCGTGCCGGATGAAAAAGTGGGCGAGCGGATTAAAGCCTATGTAGTACTCAAAGAAGATATAAAAGGTATCACCGGCTATGAGTTGATCAAATGGTGCCGCGAAAGCCTGGTCGCGTACAAAGTGCCCCAGTACATTGAGTTCCGCGACATGCTTCCCAAGTCCAAGGTCGGCAAACTGCTCAGGCGTGAAATTCGCGATGAGGAACAGCGCCGCAAAGAAACGCGCTAAGGTCGGCCAAATCGAAAGGTGCCCTAATCGTTTAAAATTGGGTACCGAATCAGCATCCTATCAATAAACATCCACCTGTAATTAAATTATCACGCCGCTTTTCGTTGCTTTTCCGTATAACAAAGTCCCAGAAAGATATTATTGTTGACAACCTCAGCAGCAGCAGGATATTCTTTTTCTGGAATATGGAGGTCCATATGAACACCTTTATCAAAGTAATGAAAGCGCTGTCTGACCCGAGCCGGGTTAAAATCATAAAACTGCTTCAGCAAAAAACCATGTGCGTTTGTGAACTACAGGGTGCTTTAAAAATCTCTCAGCCAAGCGTTTCTAAACATCTTAAGCTATTGGAAGAAGCTGGTCTTGTAAACAACGAAAAAGAGGGGTTATGGGCGAATTATTTTCTGGCTGACGGTGTGGCAAGTCCTTATGCCGCCTGTCTTTTGGGCAATCTCAAGCACTGGTTGGAGGATGAACCGGAAATAGAAGACCTTGTCAAACAGGTCCCTTTTCTAAACCGCGAAGAGCTGTGTAAGGCGTAAATGTTTTGATCATCATATAGCTGAACAGGAATATAATGAGTTACCGTTAATCTGAAAAAGTTGATTGTGGAGAAATTCTCATGGCTAATTCAACTGAAAAAAAACTCTCCTTTCTGGATCGCTTTTTGACCCTCTGGATATTTGTGGCCATGTTTATCGGCGTTGGCATCGGCTATCTTTATGCCGAGATCCGCCAGATCATCAACACCTTTCAAGTGGGCACAACCAATATCCCGATTGCAATCGGTTTAATTCTAATGATGTATCCGCCCCTGGCAAAAGTTAAATACGAGCAGCTCGGCCAGGTTTTTCGTAACGTAAAAGTGTTGTTGCTGTCTTTGGTTCAAAACTGGGTGATCGGTCCAATTTTAATGTTTTTGCTGGCCGTCACCTTTTTATCCGGCCAGCACGAATATATGGTGGGGTTAATCCTGATCGGTCTGGCACGCTGTATTGCCATGGTGATTGTCTGGAATGATCTAGCGTCCGGAGACCGGGAATACTGCGCCGGGCTGGTGGCCTTTAATTCGATTTTCCAGGTCCTGTTTTTCTCGGTTTACGCTTATATCTTCATCACTGTAGTGCCGCAATGGCTCGGGCTTAAAGGCGCTGTGGTCGATATTTCCATCGGCCAGATTGCCGAAAGTGTTTTCATTTATCTGGGGATCCCATTTATTGGCGGGATCATCACCCGTGTTATTGGATTGAAAACAAAAGGCCTTGAATGGTATGAGCAAAAATTTATTCCAAAAATCAGCCCGGTTACCCTTTGCGCCCTGTTGTTTACCATCCTGGTGATGTTCTCTTTGAAAGGTGAGTTTATTGTCCAGCTGCCATTAGATGTCGTTCGCATTGCCATTCCGCTGTGCATCTACTTTGTGTTGATGTTTTTTGTCTCATTCCTTTTATCCATGAAAGTCGGCGCCACCTACGAGCAGTCCACCACCTTGAGTTTCACGGCGGCTTCCAATAATTTCGAGCTGGCAATTGCAGTAGCGGTGGCGGTCTTCGGAATCGATTCCGGGCAGGCATTTGCCGCAGTTATTGGTCCGCTTGTGGAAGTACCGGTACTCATCAGCCTGGTAAACGTGGCCCTGTGGTTCAAACGAAAATACTTTCCATACGCCGTGGAAACACCAACCGGTGCTTGCCACCTTACCTGCGAACCATAAAGCCTGAATTTTGCATGAAAACTAATGAGAAGTTGTTAATAAGCTTAATAACAACAGGTAATGCAATTCAGCAAGTTACATCAAAATACCGATCAAGTATAATATCGGAAGGGGCAAGAACAACCTGATGATTAGTGAATCTCTAATAGTTAAAAATGCGGCTGAATCCAAAGCGCTGATGAAGGTGGCGCTGGGACAGAAAAAGGCTGATTTAGCCGTGATCAATGCCCGGCTGGTAAATGTCTATACCGGAGAAATATTGGATGATTGCGCCATCAGCACCAAAGGACGCTGGATCGCATATGTCGGCCAAAATCCAGACGACACCATCGGGCCCCAAACCGAGGTCATCGACGCCGGCGGCCAAACGGTTATTCCCGGCCTGATCGACGGTCACACGCACCTGGCCTGGCTGTGTAAGATCGATGAATTTTTAAAATATGCTGCCAAGGGCGGCACCACCACAATCGTTAGCGAAACCCTGGAGGTGTTTCCGGTCGGCGGATATGCGGCCCTGATCGATTATCTGGAATCGCTTAAGAATCAGCCCATCAAAATATGGGCAACTGCCCCGGTCATGATTTCCATTAGCAAAGCGGCTCAGGGCATTTCGCAAGAAAACCTTCAAAAGCTGCTTGAACGCGACGATATCCTTGGTCTGGGCGAATCCTACTGGCAGGCAGTTCTTCAGAATCCCGACTGGCTTCTGGCATTATACGAGCAAACCCTGAGAGCCGGCAAGACCCTTGAGGGACATACTGCCGGCGCCAGTGAAAAAAAACTGGCGGCCTATATTGCCAATGGCATAACATCCTGTCACGAGCCGATCAATGCCGAACAGGTCATCGAGCGATTGCGGATGGGACTGCATATCATGATTCGTGAAGGCGCTGTGCGCAAGGACCTTGAGGAAATTGTCAAAATCAAAAACCGGGGCATCGATTTGCGCCGCCTGATTCTGGTGAGCGACGGTATGTCGCCGGCAGACCTGATGGCAAACGGCTATATGGAAGCCATCGTTCAAAAGGCAATCGATTGTGGATTTGAACCCATCAGCGCTATTCAGATGGCCACATTAAATGTTGCCGAACATTTTTCGTTAGACCACCTGGTCGGCGGCATTGCGCCGGGAAGATTTGCTGATTTTGCGATTATTCCCGACATCGCCACAATCGCTGCACAGGTGGTTGTCAGCAATGGACGGGTTATCGCCCGCAACGGAAATTTGTTGACCGCTCCGCGAGCGCATTCCTATTCATCCGGCAGTCGAAACACCGTAAAACTGCCACGCGACCTGAAACCTTCAGATTTTGTGATCCGCGCACCTGAAAATGCTGATCATACAAAAGTTCGCGTGATGAACATGGTTACGGATCTAGTGACCGCCGAAATCGAGGAGCGACTTGCGGTCAGCGATGGGCAAATTTCCGCTGATCTAAATAATGACATTGCTAAGATAGCCGCTATTGATCGCACCCATAACCCCGGACGGTTGTTTGTGGGGCTGATCAAGGGGTTCGGAATCAAATCCGGCGCCATCGCCTGCAGCGCTGCCTGGGACACCACCGATATCATCGTAGTCGGCAGCGACGACGGCGACATGGCGACAGCGGTCAACCGCATCCGCAGTCTGCAGGGCGGCGCTGTCGTCTGTCAGGATGGAAAAATACTGGCGGAACTCCCGTTGCCGCTTTATGGCGTCGTCGCGGACTTGGAAATTGAAGATCTCGTACAACGATTAGAAAATTTAACCCGGGCAGCTCAAAATCAAGGTATCCCCTTCCCTGAACCGGTCCTGTCCCTGGTCACGTTAACCGGCGCGGCGATCCCCTATTTGCGAATCTGTGAAGAGGGGTTGGTGAATTTAAAAGACGGCAAAGCCGTTCCGCTTTTTATGGACCAGGGACGTTAAAAAATAAATTTTCTTGATCTGATATTAAACGACCTTAATATTATTAATTAAGCTTTGCATTGCATCTGGAAACCTCCGACTCGCGCAAAATTTAATTAAATTAATGAACGGAGAACCCGTATTATGGCTGATAAAGAAATGTTGGAAGGCAAACGAATTCTTTTGGTGGATGATGAACCGGATGTACTGGATACCCTGGTAGATCTGCTGCCCATGTGTGAGACCGTTAAAGCGTCCAATTTTAAAGCTGCCAAAGATTATTTGGAATCCGAGTATTTCGATCTGGCAATCCTGGATATCATGGGGGTTGACGGTTATCAACTGCTGGAAATTGCCAATCAAAGACAAGTGACGGCTGTCATGTTGACTGCCCATGCGTTAAGCCCGGAGAACGTTGTCAAATCCTACAAGGAAGGCGCCGCCTCCTATCTGCCCAAAGAAGAAATGGTCAACATCGCCTCCTTTTTAAACGACGTTCTCGAGGCCAAAGAACAGGGTAAGAACCCGTGGGACCGCTGGTATGACCGCATGGGTGCTTTTTTCGAAAAGAAGTTCGGTACCAAATGGCAGGACGACGAAAAAGACTTCTGGGAAAAATTTCCATTTTATTAAACACCAATGTCTGTTTCCCTCAAATGATTGCCCCCCTCCTGGTTTCAGATTCATGTCAGATTTGCCGGAAGTAATAGATCAGGTTAAAGCGTTTAACTAATATCAGAATTGGCATGTATCTTGCTGC
>CAJHYI010000426.1_pt1 | contig 12232 bp, 11 predicted proteins | sample 9198771 | NCBI WGS metagenome assembly CAJHYI01 (sample SAMEA7708367, study PRJEB35096) | sediment metagenome | biome: marine neritic benthic zone biome [ENVO:01000025]; feature: sediment [ENVO:00002007]; material: shallow marine sediment [ENVO:03000034] sea grass bed [ENVO_01000059] ...
GGTCGCAATTCAAAGATATGGCAGACGCTGAAAGGGGGTGTGTCCATTTGGCGCAACGGCCTCGACCGCCACATCTTTTTTATTGCCAAACCCAACTTCTTTCTGTTATAGCCATCGTAATTAATTTCAATTGTTTAATTGATGAGGGGGATTCATTTTTCTGATTGAGAATCCTTGTTTGTAAAAGGCGTTTTCGATGACCCGGCAATTCTCGCACGGTGTGCTAGCGGCGGTCTGGTTGATTCGGGGAATTCCGCCGGGGAAACCTTTAATCAAAAGAAAAGGAGGTATCATGATGAAGCGTTTCAAACTACTTGTAGCTGTTTTTTTGGCAGTGGTTCTGACGGCAGGCATTGCGCTGGCCGGGACGCTTGAGGAAGTTCGCGGCCGGGGCCATATTATAGCCGGTGTGAACGGGGGAGTATTCGGTTTCAGTATGCCGGATGACAAAGGCGTCTGGAAAGGGCTGGATGTTGACACTGCAAGGGCGATCGCCGCAGCTGTATTCGGTGATCCCAACAAAGTTAAATTTAGTGCGCTTACGGCCGTTCAGCGTTTGCCGGCGCTTCAGGCCAAGGAAATCGATGTGCTGTGCCGCAATACGACCCAGACATTAACCCGCGAAACCATCAATGGTTTGAATTTCGCCCATGTGAACTATTACGATGGTCAGGGTTTTCTGATATCCAAAAAATTAGGGGTTAAGAGTGCCAAGGAGCTGGAGGGTGCAACGGTCTGTGTGTTACCGGGCACAACCACCGAAATGAATGCGGCTGACTTTTTCCGTGCCAACAACCTGAAATGGAAACCGGTGGTCATCGAGCAAACAGCCGAATTGAACAAGGCCTTTTTTGCCGGGCGCTGCGACGTCCTGACTTCGGATATGTCTCAATTGGCCGCGCAGCGATCGGTTTCACCAAATCCGGCCGAATATGTATTGCTGCCTGAGATTATTTCCAAAGAACCCCTTGCTCCGGTCGTGCGTCATGGGGATGACCAGTGGTTTGACATCGTTAACTTTACGGTCATGGCCATGATCAACGCCGAAGAACTGGGGATTACCTCGAAAAACGTAGATGATATGCTCAAAAGTAAAAATCCGGAAATTCAGCGTTTTCTGGGGGTATCTCCGGGTATGGGTAAAGCTCTGGGACTGGATGATAAATGGGCCTATAATATCATCAAAATGGTCGGGAACTATGGCGAAATCTATGAACGCAATGTCGGGCCGAATACACAGTTAGGCTTAGATCGGGGACTGAATGCATTATGGACCGAAGGTGGTATCATGTATGCCGCTCCGTTCAGATAATCGGTCAGAAAGGTGCCCCGTTTTTCAAATGGGGCACCTTTACCGTCAGAATGCATTCAGAATAACCTCCTCAATTTAGCAGAAATCCGTTTCGATTTACGCGTAATAAAAAGACAGCCATGGTAACTGACGAAAACGCGATCCAGGCGGATGCCAGTTTGCCTGAAAAAGTTCCATTCTGGCTTGATCCCCAAAAGCGTGCCATTGTTTATCAGATTGGCGTGCTGTGTATGTTCGGACTGCTGGCCTACTATCTTGTCTCTAACACTCTGATTAATCTTGAAAAGCAAGCGATTGCCACCGGATTTAGTTTCCTGAACAAGGAATCATCCTTTGAGATCGGTGAGACCCTGATTCCTTATTCGGCCGCCAGCACCTATGGGCGCGCCCTGGTGGTCGGTGCCCTCAATACGCTGAAAGTCTCTTTTATCGGCATCGTGATCACCTTGATTTTAGGGACCATCCTCGGGATTGCCCGTCTGTCAAGCAACTGGCTGGTTTCAAAAATAGCCGCTATCTACATTGAGGTGATGCAGGATATTCCGGTGTTATTGCAGCTGTTTTTCTGGTATGCGATTTTTTACGAATCTCTGCCATCGCCGCGACAGGCGCTCAATCCCTTTCATGGACTCTTTCTCTGTAACCGTGGCGTTATCTTTGCCGTTCCGGAGTCCCATCCCGCCCATAAATATATGTTTCTGGCGTTATTAGTTGCCTGTATCGGGATTTACCTTTTCCGGCGCTGGGCTAAAAAACGGCAGGATGCAACCGGACAGGCGCTCCCGGTTTTCCGTATTTCGATCGGCACCATCATCGGCCTGCCGTTGATTACCTGGCTGGTCTTTGGTGCACCGGTGAAAATGGATGTACCTGTATTGACGGGTTTTAACTTTAAGGGCGGAACAACGCTTAGCCCCGAATTCATTGCCCTGCTTTTGGGTCTGGTGCTGTATACGGCCGCATTCGTGGCTGAAGTGGTGCGGGCCGGTATTCAATCGGTGAGCAAAGGTCAGCGTGAGGCTGCCATGTCCATCGCCTTGAAACCGTCGCAGGTATTAAATCTGGTCATTTTACCTCAGGCGTTGCGCGTGATTATACCGCCTTTGACCAGCCAGATGCTGAATCTGACCAAAAACAGCTCGCTGGCGGTGGCCATTGGATTTCCGGATTTTGTTTCGGTGGCCAACACGACGATTAATCAAACCGGCCAATCCATCGAAGGCGTGGCCTTGATCATGGCGGTCTATCTCATTTTCAGTTTGTCCACATCGGCTTTTATGAACTGGTATAACAAAAAGGTCAAACTGGTTGAAAGATAAAGAGCGTATGGAAGCGTATATTCAAAAGATACCGGCAGAAGAGTTAAAACCGCCGGCCACCAGTGTGGGAGCCGTTGGGTGGGTGAAAGCCAACCTCTTCGATGGCTGGTTTAATTCTTTGCTGACGCTCGTAACGCTGTATTTTCTATGGGAGATTGTGCCGCCCCTTGTTCGATGGGCATTTATCGACAGTGTCTGGAATACAACCGGAGCGGTGTGTCGGGATGCAGAAGGGGCCTGCTGGTCGATTATCACAACCAACCTGCGTTTTATCCTTTTCGGCTTCTATCCGTATGATCAGCAATGGCGGCCGCTGGTTGCCATCCTGATCTTATTCGGTTTGCTATTTTACAGTCGCGACCGGAATCATTGGCATAAGTATTTTGGTTATGGCTGGATCATCGGTCTGGTGGTGATGGGATTCCTGATGAGGGGGGGGCTCTTTGGGTTACCTGGAGTAGAGACCACCCAGTGGGGCGGATTACCGTTGACGCTGCTGCTATCGATTTTTGGACTCACGGCCGCCTATCCCCTTGGTGTGATATTGGCGTTAGGTCGTCAGTCAAGAATGCGGGTGATCAAGGTTTTGTGCGTCGTTTACATTGAATTAATCCGCGGCGTCCCGCTGATCAGTCTCTTGTTTATGGGTTCGATTATCTTTCCGCTGTTTCTGCCGGAAGGCATTACCATCAATCAAATTCTAAGGGCTCAGGTGGCCATAATTCTTTTTACGGCCGCCTACATCGCCGAAGTGGTGCGCGGTGGTTTGCAGGCGATGGCGCGGGGGCAATATGAAGCCGCCGAGGCCATTGGTTTAAACTATTTTCTGACCATGCGCCTGATTATCTTACCCCAGGCCTTAAAAATTGTGATACCGCCTACGGTGAGTATACTCATTTCCGCATTTAAAGATACGTCGCTGGTGGTGATCATTGCGCTGTGGGATCTGCTAAAAACCACGCAGTCCACGCTTTCAAATCCCGAATGGATGGGGTTTAGCCGCGAGGCCTATATTTTTGTCGCCATTCTCTATTTTTTAGGCTGTTTTTCGATGGCGAATTACAGCCGCAAGCTGGAAAAGGAATTGTCAACTGAAGAGCACTAAAGTTTTCGGAATTTTTCCAATATTCCAACATTCCAATTGGGGCGAAGTTCCTAATATTAAAGAGGCTAAGAGATGAACGAGGAAGCAGCGAAAGGCACCGACATGCAGGCAGTGGCCGAGCCCATTATCGAAATCATCGATATGCATAAGTGGTTTGGAGAATTCCACGTGCTGCGAGGCATCGATCTGACCATTCAACAAAAAGAGCGGATTGTCATATGTGGGCCGTCAGGTTCCGGAAAATCAACCCTGATCCGTTGCATTAATCGATTAGAAGAACACCAGCGCGGTCAAATTATTGTCGACGGTATCGAACTGACAAATAACCTCAAGAATATCGAAAAAATCAGAACCGAAGTGGGCATGGTCTTCCAGCATTTTAATCTCTTTCCGCACCTGACCATCCTTGATAATCTGGCCCTGGGACCGATATGGGTCAGGAAGGTCCCAAGGAAAGAAGCCGAAGAAGCAGCCATGCATTATCTGGAAAAAGTCCATATTGCAGAGCAGGCCCAAAAATTTCCTGGACAGCTATCGGGGGGGCAGCAGCAACGGGTCGCGATTGCGCGCAGTTTGTGTATGTCGCCGAAAATCATGTTATTTGATGAGCCCACCTCGGCATTGGACCCGGAGATGATCAAAGAAGTTCTGGATGTCATGATTGACCTTGCCAAGGAAGGCATGACCATGATTGTGGTAACCCATGAGATGGGTTTTGCCAAAAGCGTGGCCCACCGGGTATTATTTATGGATTTCGGGCAAATTGTGGAAGGAAACACTCCGGAGGAGTTTTTCGAGAACCCCCAGCACGATCGCACCAAACTGTTTCTCAGCCAAATCCTACACTGAAACAACATGGTTTCTTGACCCGAATCGAGTCACGCAAACCCAAGAAATGGAAGGATGGAATAATGGTTAAAAAAGCACCATTGCCATTATTATATCAATTTTTTAGGATGAGCTTTCACCCACCGGCCATCATATTTTGCTAGATTCCAGCAAAAGTCCTTCTCTGAATTACTTAGATCATAAAACATTTTCCCACTGTTTATCCTGTTGTTTTTTTGAAGAGATCCAAATCCGTTTAGGAGCCAAATTTTAGTATTGATCCTGCTATCAGGACAAAAATAAAGCCGAATCATCGGATTTATGCTAAAATATGACCCATTGGTTGAAACCTATTGGTTATGAGTTAATCATATAAAAAGAATATAATCTGTCGTAATCTTCCATTCAAAATAATGAATAGATAATATTAACAAATGATTGTGGAAAAAATCTCAACCAAAACATTATGGCTTAAGTTCCAGGCGTATCTGGCCGATATAACAATAGATTAGCGTTAAATTAAATCGCTGCAAACCGACTGGAGTTAAGCATGAATTTGTATTACGCCGACGGCAGCCGGCAGCTTGGTCCAATTGACAAGACTGAGCTGCAGACCCTGATAAAAACCAAAAAAATCGATTCCAATACGCTTGTCTGGCAACCCGGCATGACGGAGTGGCAGGCGCTGGGTCGTTTTGTGCGCCGCAAAAACCAGGGCGCTGACCAATCGATCCAGCCGGCACCGCCGGTTCGGCAATCGCGGTGCTCTGAATGCGGGCATGCGTTTGCCGAGGATGACATGATCCGCTTTTCCGACGTCTGGGTGTGCGCCGGCTGCAAGCCCATTATTGTTCAAAAAATCAAAGAAGGTGTCACGGTTTCCGGTGTCATGACATATGCCGGTTTTTGGCTCCGTCTGGGCGCCTGGTTTATTGATTATATCATTTTAGGAATTGCCAGCGCGATTATCTATCTTCCCATGACCTTTATGGGCGTTTTTTCCTTTGACCGACCGGCTGTATTCGTGACTTTTCAACTCATCACAACGATTCTCAATTTTATCATACCGGCTGCTTACGAAAGCTGGTTTGTGGGTAAATATGCAGCCACACCGGGTAAAATGGCCTGTAAAATAAAAGTGGTCATGGCCGACGGTGGACAGGTGAGCTTTGCCCGGGCAATCGGTCGTCATTTTGCAAAATACATCAGCGGGCTGATTCTCTGTATCGGCTATATTATGGCGGGGTTTGATGATCAAAAACGCGCACTCCACGATCGCATTTGCGACACCCGAGTGATTAAGTCAGGGGAGCTTTAATCGGTTAACCCGGCAATTTTTGGCGGTTATACTGTTGGCCGTGAATATAAATCCCAGAGGTGTGATACGTGATATCCTGTACCCGGTGCAAATCAACGCTCAGTGCTCAGGTACTCAATACCTTTGCGCCGACGCCGTGTCCTGCATGTGAAGAACCCATTCGCGCGGATGTTTATCCGGCTCTTTTTCGCAAATTGCCTTCCGGCCACAGGGGCGCACCGTTGCAGGGTGAAGAAGAAGCCAGTTGTTATTATCATCCCGTAAAAAAAGCGGTGGTGGCCTGTTCGGCCTGTGGTCGGTTTCTGTGCGCGTTGTGCGATGTTGAACTCAACGATCGGCATCTTTGCCCGGCCTGCCTGGAGAAAGGCAAAGCCAAACGCAAGATTAAAAATCTGGAGAATCGTCGGGTATGTTATGACACAGTCGCATTATCGATTGCGCTTATTTCCATGCTTTTTGTCTGGCCGACAATTCTTTCAGCACCGATTGTTCTTTTTATGGTTATCCACTACTGGGGTGCCCCCAGCAGTATCATACCGCGAAGTAAAATTCGCTTTGTCCTGGCATTCGGGATTGCCAGTTTGCAAATTGTTGGATGGATTCTGTTTTTAGGAAGCCTGATATCCGCTTAAGCAAATGACTTTTTTAAAAAGCCTGATTTATAGCCTCTCGCAAAGTCGCAAAGACAGGAACGCTTCCTTTCCTTTGCGGACTTAGCGGTTTTGCGTGAATATTGTGCTTATAATTCGCAATAAGCCAAACTCTAAATCAGGTATGCTTGATTAAGAGATAAGTAATAAACCTAAGATAATGACAACAGAAAAATCAACATACCGACGACTGTCCGGCAAAAAAAGGGGGTTTATCATCGGGCAGCACACCCTCTGGCAGGGTAGAGACCATTTGCTTCAGATTTATGCCCGCTGGGGTGCTGAAGATTATAAGCGCTATTACTTCAACGACATTCAAGCCATTATCACCCGCAAAACCGGAGTTGGTAGAATTCAAAACATCGTTATCGGTGCTCTGGCGGGCCTTTTCGGTATTTTTGCGGCGACTTCAACGAGCGGCTGGGTCATCTTTAACACCATCATAGCGGCCATACTGCTATTAATTTTAATGATCAATCTTTTCAAAGGCCCCACATGTGAAACGCATCTGCTGACTGCCGTTCAGACTGAAAAATTGCACTCACTGCATCGCTTAAACACAGCGCAAGCGGTCATGAATCAGCTCAAACCGATCATTGAACGGCATCAGGGACGCATCCAGCGAGAGACCCTTGCGCAACAGAGCGCTCCGTCTTTCGATCCTAAAAAAAAAAGACCACCAACACGCCTGGTCCAGCGGGATCTGAAAGCCCGCAAGCATGAAAGCGGGCGGGTGCATCTGTTGCTATTTGCATTGTTGATTTTCAATGGCCTGATTGTGGCTGCCGGTTTTGTGCTGACCCATGTGGGTTTGACTTTTCTGGGTACTGCCGTAATGCTGATGATGGGAATCTGCGTGGTGGTGGCATTGGTGAAGCAGCATGAGAGCAATTTGAAGCACCCCCTTCGCGCCATGACCTGGGCGGCTCTGGGATATATCTGTTTTTCATTTATAAGCGCTTATATCATCAGTGTGGGACTGGCATTCAAGCATCCCGAAATTTTCCAGAATCAGTGGGAAATGATCAAGCTTTTTTCCAACACCACGCCCTGGGACAGCACCTTGATGATGACAATTAACATTATAACGCTGAGCGGTGCGGTCGCGATCGGTATACCGGGGCTCTGCCTGTTACGAAATTCTCGGCAAGCCAACCACCAAGCTTCGGGTCAGTCGACCGCGCCGGTTTCTGCCACCGCGATCAAAAGGATTTCCTGATGGACGATCTGCTGCATCAACGCTGCTTCAATCATCTATTGCGGGAGGCGGTTGCGCGCTGTCCGCAGTGCCAGCGCTATTTTTGCCGCGAATGCGTGACCGAACACGAAGATAAGGTGCTGTGTGCCACGTGTTTAAGTGCAGATACCGATCCGATCGGTTCCGGTCTGAGCCGGTTTGGCGGACTGACCCGCATGGTACATTTGCTGTTGGGCGCAACGCTGCTGTGGGTGTTTTTTTATTACCTGGGACAGCTTTTACTGTCGCTTCCTTCGGCTTTTCATGAAGGCACATTATGGGAAAAGGGGTGGTGGAACTCGCCATGAATCCCAAGGCCAGAGAACACCGCCGAAGCGCAATTCTCCTTTTGGAAGAGGCCGTGCATGTATTGCGAAAGGCGCCTCTGTTTTTACTTTCCGCTTACGCCATCGGAACGTTACCCTTTGTTTTGGCATTGTTTTATTTTTGGGCTGATATGAGCCGCAGCGCCGATGCCCAGCGCTATCATGCGGTAGCCTCTCTGGGTCTGGCATTACTTTATATATGGATGAAATGCTGGCATGTTGTCTTTGCTGCACGGGTAAAAATGAAAATAAGCGGCGCACCGGCACCGCGATGGTCCTATCAAAGAGTCCTTTCACTGACTGCAACTCAGGCGCTTATTCATGCGACTGCTTTTTTTGTTCTGCCGCTGGCGGCTGCGGCCGCTCTGCCGTTTGGCTGGTGCTATGCATTTTATCAAAATGTTACCGTCGAAGCGGCGAACGCGGTGTGTGACCCGAAAATGTTGTTTAAAAAGGCCTGGTCTCAAGCTAGATTGTGGCCGCGGCAGAATCATATCTTGCTGTCGATATTCTTTATTTTCGGAATCGTGGTTTTTTTAAATGTTGCCAGCGCAATTTATATTTTACCGCACCTAATCAAAAAATATCTCGGGTTTGAATCCCTGTTTACGCTCAGCGGAAGTCACGTGATTAACACCACCTTCTGGGTGGTAACGATAGGCATTTCCTATTTGTGTATAAATCCGCTGGTCAAGACGGTTTACGCCCTGCGATGTTTTTATGGGGCGGCCATAAACTCCGGTGATGATATAAAACTGGAGTTAAAGGGCCTGGTGGCGGGGCGCCCGACTGTGGTTATTGGCTTAGCCATGTTGATTGTGTTGGCCGGCAGCACCTTATACGCTGTGGCAGCTGAGACACATATCATCGCACCTGAAGCACTGGATCGTTCGATAGATGAAGTGATGCAACAACGAGAATTTTCCTGGCGGATGCCCAGAGAAGCGCTTGCTGAAGATCAAGCAGAGCCCGAAGGGCCAATTGCTTCGGTGGTGACCTGGATTGTCGACCAGCTCGGGAAAGGACTCAATGCTGTCGTCAAATGGATTGATCAACTGATTGATTGGTTGCTTGCCCTGCTGCCAACCGGTGAACACCAGAGAGTGTCATCGGATACAGACTGGATATCTTCCGTGCGGGTTGCCGTTATCGCCCTGCTGCTTGGCCTTTTAGGAGTGCTGGCTTATATTCTGTGGCGCTCCTGGAGGCGCCGACAGACCGTCAAGGACAAGATTGTGGCGGCGCCGGTTGAACCCACACTGGATCTTGAAGACGAAGACACCACTGCCGCTGACCTGCCGGTAAACCGCTGGCTGGGTCTGGCAAGTGAATTAGCCCGGAAGGGATCATTGCGTCTGGCCATGCGGGCCTTCTATCTGGCGACCCTGGCCGGTTTGGCCGAGCATGGGTTAATTACCATCGATAAGTTTAAGTCCAATTGTGAATACGAAATGGAGCTCCGCCGAAGGGCCCACCAGAAAGAAAATCTGTTAACGGATTTTACGCGAAGCAGGGAAGTTTTTGAACGTGTCTGGTACGGGTTGCATAGCATTACCCAGCCCGATTTGGATAATTTCGCCGCTCTTCAAAAAAGGATGATAGCCCTTGCCCAAAGGTAACGCCATACGCGTCATTATTTTTATGATCATTGTGTCGGGCTTTATGCTCGGGGTCATTCAGTTGTTTCTGCTGCGTTTCGAGGCCGGAGATGTATATCCGGCTTATTCTACTTTGCGCAGCGATCCGGTGGGAAGTCGGGCGTTTTTTCGGGGCCTGGGAAATCTGCGGAATACTTCGGTTCAGCGCAATTATCAACACCTGCCGAACCTGGTGTTTGAAAAACCCGGTACCTTTTTTAATATCGGGACACCTGTCTTTGATTCTGAATCCGTGCCGCTGGAGTGGTTCGAGCCGTTTGAGCGCTTAACCGCAAGTGGCGGACGGCTGGTTTTATCTTTTTTGCCGGTTGAAAAAAAACCGGCAGACTGGCGCATGTCAAGATGCGCGGCAACTCCCGCAGACGAATCAGATAATAACAATACCCGGTCCCGGGATGGGTCAAACGACTCTGAAGATACCGCCGACAGCAAGCCATCCGAGGGTGCTTCCCGGCCCGCCATTTCGGGAAATGACCGCCAATGTGTTGCGTTGAAAGAACAATGGGGACTTACGTTTGCCTTTGCTGAAACGCCGGCGGTTAAAGCCTTTAAAATAGACCATGACCCATCTCCGGCCGATCTTAAAAGCCTGCCCCAGACCATTTCCTGGCACACGGCCACTTATTTTGATGAATTGGATGACAACTGGCGCATCATTTATACCGCAGAGGGCCGGCCGGTCATCGTTGAAAGACCTCATGGCAAGGGCAGCCTGGTGCTTGCGGCAGATTCCTTTTTCATGAGTAACGAAGCACTGCGATCCGAACGGTACCCGGAGCTATTGGCCTGGACGGTTGGGCAAAATGCCAGCATTATCTTTGATGAAACCCATTTAGGTGTTCACATAAAACCCGGGGTGTTGAGCCTGATTAAAAAATATCGCTTCCACTGGTTTATTTTTGCAGTTGCTGTTTTGGCGATTTTGTTCGTCTGGAAAAATTCAGTTTATTTTGTGCCGCCGCTCAAAAACAGCCGCTACCGGTCGGGCCAAGATGTTTACTCCAACCGGGATTCGACGCAGGGGTTAATCAGCTTGCTACGTCGCAATATTCCAACACGGCAGCTATTGCATATTTGTGCCCGGGAATGGCGGCGTACCTTTCAGCGCGATCAGCGGTTTGCAAGTGACAAAAGCGAGGCGGCCCAATCAGTGATTGCGATGATAAAAGCCTACGCAGCACCATCCAATGATCCGGTTGCCGGTTATCGGCGGATCAGCAAAATAATTTCAAGAGGAAGACACAATGAATGAGAATACCGAAATTTTGAAAAAAGCTCTGTTGCGAACTAAACAGGAAGTGGCCAAGGTAATCATCGGTTATGACCATGTGGTCGATCTGACATTGATTGCCATTTTCACCGGCACCCATGCGCTGATTGAAGGCGTGCCCGGCATTGCGAAAACCTTGCTGGTTAGAACTCTTGCTCACGTGATGCGCTGCGATTTTGCGCGTATTCAATTCACACCGGACCTGATGCCGACCGATATCACCGGCACGCACGTATTTAATCTGCAGACCAATGAATTTTCACTGGTAAAAGGGCCGGTCTTTTGCACCTTTCTGCTGGCCGATGAAATCAACCGGGCGCCGGCCAAAACCCAATCCGCCTTGCTCCAGGCGATGCAAGAGCGCACCGTAACCATCGACCGCGAAACGCACCAGTTGTCCCCGAATTTCACGGTATTTGCCACCCAGAACCCGATCGAATATGAGGGCACCTATCCGTTGCCCGAAGCACAGAAAGATCGGTTTATGCTTAAAATCAACATGGACCCACCGGGCAAAGCGGAAGAACTCATTCTGGGCCAGCGGATGTTGGGAAAAGATTCACCCGAGAATACCCTGGCCAGTGGAGTGGTGCAGCAGATCATAACCGAGGAAGTCATTACCAAACTGCGGGCGGCTTTGGCTGGAATTCTGGTAAAGGAAGACCTGGTTGCTTATGTCGTCGACATCGTTCGCAAATCCCGCTCGCATCAAAGTATTCTGGTCGGCGCCGGGCCGCGGGCCACCCAGGCGCTTTTACTCTCCAGTCGTGCGTTTGCGGCCATTAGCGGTCGAGATTTTGTCACCCCAGATGATATCAAACTGATGGCCTATCCGGTTCTGGAACATCGTCTGATTTTGCGCCCCGAGTATGAAATAGAAGGGCTTACGGTCAGAGAGGTTATCGAGAATATTTTAAAAGAAATTGCGGTACCGCGTTAGCGAGAGCCCCGCTGCACGTTGCTGGCTGCTTGCTGCTGACCTCCGGCACGGCTTGACAGTACTCGTTACAGGGCTATTAACTGACACCTGAAACCTGAAACCCGGACAACGACAAATAAATGACTTCGTTGTTTGCGGATAAAGAAGAGAATGCAATTTCGAACTTGAATTGATGAAGATCGTACCCACATACCGGCTTCTGATTTTGGTAGGGCTTGTTTTATTGCCCTGCACACTGCTGATCGCAGCCGTAGCGTCGATGATCGTAC
>CAJHYI010000051.1_pt1 | contig 12190 bp, 7 predicted proteins | sample 9198771 | NCBI WGS metagenome assembly CAJHYI01 (sample SAMEA7708367, study PRJEB35096) | sediment metagenome | biome: marine neritic benthic zone biome [ENVO:01000025]; feature: sediment [ENVO:00002007]; material: shallow marine sediment [ENVO:03000034] sea grass bed [ENVO_01000059] ...
ACTCATGCCCCAGCTCCTGATCATCTGCTGGGCAAGATCTGTGGCTTGCTTGATATCATTGGCAGCACCGGTACTGATGCGGTTGAAAACAATTTCTTCCGCCACCCGGCCGCCGAATGCAACCGCCAGCTCGCTTTGGAGTTGATCCTTGAATTTAAAGTCCCGCTCTTCAGGTAGAAACCAGGTAACACCGGCTGCACGCCCACGGGGTACAATGGTAATCTTATTGACGGTATCGGTCTCGGGCAAGAAACGCGCCACCAGGGCGTGTCCACCCTCGTGGTAGGCGGTAATCCTGCGATCTTCTTCCTTGATGACTTTTGATTTTCGCTCAAGGCCCATGTAGACTTTGTCTTTGGCATCCTCAAAATCGACCATCCCAATTTTTTCTTTATTTCGTTTGGCTGCCAGTAAAGCCGCTTCATTGACCAGGTTTTCAAGATCCGCGCCGGAGAAACCGGGGGTTCCTTTGGCCAGGATAAGCGAATTTACATCCTTGTCAATGGGCGTTTTTTGCATGTGGACACGCAATATTTTTTCGCGGCCCCGGATATCCGGCATTGACACAACGACCTGCCGGTCGAAACGACCGGGCCGCAGCAACGCCGGGTCCAGAACATCGGGCCGGTTGGTGGCCGAGATCAAAATCACGCCTTCATTGGATTCGAATCCGTCCATTTCAACCAGCAGCTGATTCAGGGTCTGCTCTCTTTCGTCGTGGCCACCGCCGAGTCCGGCGCCGCGGTGACGGCCAACGGCATCGATTTCGTCTATAAAAATGATACAGGGCGCATTCTTTTTACCCTGAACGAACAGATCCCTGACCCGGGATGCACCCACCCCGACAAACATCTCGACAAAATCAGAACCGCTGATGCTGAAAAAGGGCACCCCGGCTTCTCCCGCAATAGCCCGTGCCAGAAGGGTCTTGCCGCAGCCCGGGGGGCCAACCAGCAGGACGCCTTTGGGGATGCGCCCACCCAATCGCGTGAACTTTTTCGGGTCTCTAAGAAACTCAACGATTTCAATCAGTTCCTCTTTGGCTTCGTCGATCCCGGCTACATCCTCGAAGGTGACTCTTTCAGACTGATCAGACATCAAACGGGCACGGCTTTTACCAAACGAAAGCGCTTTGCCGCCGCCGGCCTGCATCTGGCGCATGAAAAAAATCCAGACGCCGATCAAAACAATCATCGGAAACCAGGAAACCAGAACGGACATGTACCAGGGATTTTCAGATGGCGGCTTGGCGCTGATGACAACACCTTTATTACGCAGGATCTTGATCAGATCGCTGTCCTCGGGCGCAAACACTTTGAGTCGATTGCCGTCGACGTCGGACACAAAAAGCTCCTGGCCCTGGATAAGCACTTGCTTTACCCGCTCATCATCCACCATGGCCAGGAAATCGGTATAGCTGATACTGGTCTCAGCTAAATTCTGTTTGCTGAAAAGGTTGTATAACATGACCATCATCAATGTGATGACAAGCCACAAGGCCAGATTTTTGTAAAATGGATTCAAAGACAATTACCTCCAAGTCGTATTGAAGATTGAATATTGTATATTGAGAATTGTCGGTATGCTATCATTTTATTTTCCGGATTTTATTTAAATATTCATTCTGCAATATTCAATATCTCTCTACAGTATCCTTTACCTGAAATTAAATTTCAAGTGCCAAATGTCGACCGGCATTGAAGACGCATAAAGGCGCTCAAGCTACAGTGAACTTAATCATCATCGCGCCTTAGGCAAGCAAAAGTTCGGCTTTAAGCACGCGGCGGGTTTGCGGGTCGATCTTAACTGCGTTGTCCAGCCGGTATCCCGCTACCCAGATGATTTTATCGCTGCTGAGCACAATCGGGCATTTCGCACGCTGGACTGTGGGTACTTTATGATCGCAAAAAAACTTCTTTAACTTCTGGTGGCCGTTCATACCCAACGGTGAAAACCGATCTCCGGGGCGAAAATTCCGGATGACCAGCGGGAAGTTTAGTTTATCCAGGTCCAAAAAGGCGACCTGCTTTCCGGTTGGGTGCCAATCTGAGACCTGTTTAATGGGAATTTCAGTGAACCGAATCTGCAGCCCTGCTTCTTTAATCAAAATTTCACCGGCCATCGAGAGCTGATACGCGTAATCGGATACTGAGTTGACAGGGTGCCCGCCGGCAGGGCGGCGGGGCTTTTGCTGCGCCTGCGATACCAACAGAATGTCTTGATCCCGCCAGACGCGGATGCCGTCCGGAAGGTCCAGCATGCCACAAAGCGGCCCCTGCTGGGCTAATCTCAATACAGCTTCGATATGGGCAAAGGCAATTCGCCGCAGGTTACCCTTCACCTGTAAAATGGCTTTGCGGATTAAGCGTCTTTGAGCCGCGATCGGCTTTTGGTTCAATTTTGTCAGGTTCAGCCCGATTCTGTCCTGTTGTTCAAATACAAGCGCATCTCTAAAGAGCGGCAGGATATGGTTTGCGATCCACTCCTCTTCAGCGGCTAAAATTGAGGCCATCCGGTTGAGCGAATCGACTATTTTGGGATTGTAATCAGCCTGCAGCTTGGGGATCAAGCATTTTCGAATCTTATTGCGCAGGAATTGCGAATCCCGGTTTGAGGAATCCACCACATAGTCCAAATCCCGGACAGCAAGGTAATCCAGAATTTCAGATTGCCGCACGTTGATCAGGGGCCTGACTACGTTATCAGGGCGTATCGGCGGCATCCCCGCTAAACCCAGTGGACCGCTGCCGCGTAGCATCGCCATTATTACCTGCTCGGCGTTATCATCAGCATGATGCCCGAGCGCAATTTTATCATAACCGTATTGATCGGCGGTGCGATGAAAAAACCGGTAACGCACCTGACGCGCCGCTTCCTCAACGGACAGATGGTGATTTTCTTGATAGCGGCGCACGTCTTGCTTTTCAACATAAAAGGGCATTTCAAATTGTTTGGCCAGAGCGGCCACAAACGCTTGATCGCGATCGGCCTCGTTGCTCCGGAGGCCATGGTTCAGGTGAGCAATCGCCATTCGCAGTCCATATTTCGATGCCAAGGCGCGCAGGATATGGAGCAGGGCCACCGAATCCGGGCCACCGGACACGCCCACCAGAACAGCATCTCCGATTTGAATCATGGAATGGGCACGCAGGGTTTTGTCAACCTTCCGAAGTATTTGTTTTTCAACGCTGGAATTCGACAAGACGGGGTCTTTTCTTGACATAAAATTAATACCTGAGTTTTGAACGATCCCTGCTGAATCGCCTGCGGGGGCCTCGAAGCGGCCCCGCTGAAATAGGCTTTGCATTCCATTGGGCAGGCATTCAACCGGGCGAGTCTGAGGCTTGCATAGGTAAAAAGACGCACCTTAACTTTAAAAAATCAGATGCGTCATCCCGTGCAAAGGGGCACTTGAGGGCGAAGCCATTCACCTGAGGCGGACCTATGTGAGCCGCATGCTACCTGTTAATGGTCTATGGCACAGACTTCGAGAAGTCAATATAAAACGCGGCAAGCCGCGATGAGGATCCAGGGTTGCGGGTTACTGGAGTTTGGTGGTTTGAGTTTTCGAGGACGAGCACGAGGACGAAAAGTTTAGGCTCCCTATCGTACTCGTCCTCTTACTCGTCTGCATACTCGGTATTTTTCCTATTGCGCCGCATTACACAAATGGCGAGCATCTGCGCCGCTGTAAAAATCAGTGTCCAGCGGCTAGCAGCAACTGATCGTCAGCCACGCAGGACATACTGAATTAGATTTGAAACGCTCAAATTTTTTGTTGAAAAATACTGTTTATAAAGTATGCTGGAGTCGGTTGTGCTAGGCGGGGAGCTAGCGGTGCCCTATTCCCGAAATCCGCTTAAGCGGGGCTGAATTCCCTCTATAGGGTCTTACACATGGAAAGCCGTGAAGCATTTTGATCGGGCGCCACGCAACAAACGGTCACGAACTTCGTCAGGTCCGGAAGGAAGCAGCGATAAGTGACGCAGTTTGTGTCGTGGGCCGAATCCGGTCATGTCGATGCCTTACAATTTCCATAAAAGATTCGACAGCGGGTGCACAACCATTTTCCCAGCCTTCAAAATGAGCAGTGTCCGATTCCAGCGCGAATTTAGCATGTCTGATTCAAGCCACTTTCGGTCTGTTATCCGGCCGTAACGAACGCAGAATTTGATTTGAATGAAAACAGCGTGAAAAATTGCGCTAAACCCCTTGCATTTTTTCGCATAAAACCCTGCCGAATCTTTCTTGACATCGTTTTAAAGTGTCTTATTTTCCACTCGACATATTTCAATTTCCTATAAATTCGGGAGAAAACGTCGGCTTATGTCAGATAAAAAGAAAATTAAGATCCATGTTGAAACAGACGAAACTGCAGAAGGTAAAGACACGAAAAAACTTGATTCTGTTAAAGGGGACCCGGATAAGCGCACGGATGAGAAAGCGGTAGGCGACGGCGCCGAGCCGACCGATCCCCTGAAGGAGTTGGAGGACAAACTGGCCGCCAAAGAGCAAGAAATGGCAGAAGCCCACGACCGGCTGCTGAGAGTTTCTGCCGATTATGAGAATTACAAGAAACGATCCGCCCGCGAGATGGAGGATTTTCGGAAATATGCCAATCAATCTTTGCTCAAAGAAATGCTCACAGTGGTCGATAATTTAGAGCTGGCCATCAATTCCGCAAAAGAAGAGAAAAATACGGACAAAAAATTGATAGAGGGTTTGAACCTCACCCGCAATGAAATGTTGCGGGTGTTTGAGAAATTCAATGTTAAACCCATAACGGCGCGAGGCGAAATATTTGATCCCGCGTTTCATGAAGCGGTTATGCGGGAAGAAACCGATGATTATCCTGAAAACACCGTGCTGAGTGAGTTTCAAAAAGGATACCTGATTCACGACAGGCTTCTAAGACCGGCGATGGTGGTGGTTGCTGTACCGAAAAACAACGTTGAATAAAATAATGTTAATTCGCTGTACCAGACGCCTACATTATATAGGTAAAAAAGATTTTGAATGGTAAGGAGGTAATTGAAAATGTCTAAGGTAATTGGAATCGATCTCGGCACCACAAACTCATGTGTTGCGGTCATGGAAGGCAGTGATGCCCAAGTCATCACAAATCCGGAAGGCGGAAGAACGACACCTTCGATTGTCGCTATTTCAGAAAGCAACGAGCGCCTGGTGGGCCAGATCGCAAAGCGGCAGGCAATCACCAATCCGGAAAATACGGTTTTCGGGGTCAAACGTCTGATCGGTCGCAAGTTTGCGTCTCCGGAAGTACAAAGCGATGTCAAGATCCTGCCCTTTAAGATTGAACAAGCTTCCAACGGCGATATACGCATCAACATCAAGGGCAAACAATACAGTCCGGCAGAGATCTCCTCTTTTGTATTGGCCGATATCAAACATTCCGCCGAAGAATACCTGGGGGAAAAAGTGACCGATGCCGTCATTACGGTACCGGCTTATTTTGATGACAGCCAGCGCCAGGCGACCAAAGATGCGGGCAAAATTGCGGGCCTGAATGTTTTGAGAATCATCAACGAGCCCACAGCTGCATCGCTGGCCTACGGGCTCGACAAGAAGGGCGAGGAAAAAATCGCTGTATTCGACCTGGGAGGCGGAACATTTGATATTTCAATCCTTGAAATCGGTGAAGGGGTTTTTGAGGTTAAAGCCACCAATGGTGATACCCATTTGGGTGGCGAAGATTTCGATTTGCGGTTGATTGACTACCTGGCGGATGAATTTAAAAAGGACCAGGGAATCGATCTGCGCGGTGACAAAATGGCCCTGCAGCGATTGAAAGAAGCCGCCGAAAAGGCAAAAATGGAACTGTCGACCTCAATGGAAACCGATGTGAATCTGCCCTTTATCACCGCCGATGCCAGCGGACCCAAGCATCTAAACATCAAACTCACCCGTGCCAAACTGGAAGCGTTGGTCAGCGATCTGCTGGATAAACTGGAACAGCCCTGCCGCACGGCTCTGAAAGATTCCGGCCTGGCCGCCAAAGAGATCCATGAGGTGATCCTGGTTGGTGGCATGACCCGCATGCCTGCCGTTCAGGACCGCGTGAAGAAAATTTTTGAAAAAGACCCGCACAAAGGTGTTAATCCCGATGAAGTCGTTGCACTCGGTGCTGCCATCCAGGGCGGTGTGCTGAAAGGCGACGTCAAAGATGTCCTGCTACTCGATGTGACACCGCTTTCGCTGGGAATAGAAACCCTTGGCGGCGTGATGACCCGCCTGATCGAAAAGAATACCACCATCCCGACCAAAAAAAGCCAGATATTTTCGACAGCAGCAGACAATCAGCCGGCGGTTTCGATTCACGTCCTGCAGGGTGAACGTGAAATGGCCGCCAACAATAAAACACTGGGCCGCTTCGAGCTGGTCGGCATTCCACCAGCTCCCAGGGGCATCCCCCAAATCGAAGTTACCTTTGACATTGATGCCAACGGTATCGTTAATGTCTCTGCAAAGGACCAGGCCACCGGGAAGGAGCAATCCATCCAGATAACGGCATCCTCCGGTCTGTCGCAGGAAGAGATTGACAAACTTGTTAAAGATGCCGAGATGCATGCTGAGGAAGACAAGAGTAAAAGAGAATTGGTTGATGCCCGTAACTCGGCCGATGCGTTGATTTATTCAACCGAAAAGTCGATCAAGGAACTGGGTGATAAGGTTGACAGCGAAACCAAAAGCAACGTTGAAGCATCTGTCACGGCGCTGCGAAAGGCGATGGAGGGTGAAGATGCCGCTGAAATAAAACGGGTCAGCGACGAGCTCACCAAAGCTTCCCACAAACTGGCAGAAGCCATGTACCAGCAGGCTTCGCAAAACGAACAGCAAGCCGGCGCTGCATCCGACGAGCAGGCTGCCGGTGACGCCGGCGCTGCGGACGAAGATGTGGTTGATGCCGATTTTGAAGAGGTCAAAGACGAAGATAAAAAGTAAGATGTTTTCATTTGGTTTTTAAAAACCCGCGGAAGGCAGCCCCCGCGGGTTTTTTTTGTAAAACAGTCCTATTTTCGATCAGCACTGCTGAACCCTTCCGGAAGGACGAATTTGAGATATTATGGCACAGACGCTTTTGCGGGAATGACGCTCATGGAATGAGAAACCTCTCCGACTGATAAAATAGCTGTTAATATACAATAGCGCTTTTTCAAATCCGGCAAACTTGACAGGTGTTCGATTTCAATGTTTACAAGCCGTATAAAATTCGTATTATAGAATAGTCATTTTGATTTCTTAACTGTCCGGACCGCAATTGAAAAAGGAGGAATGCGCATGGAAGTGACCAAAGTTCTCTGGCCGACTGATTTTTCGAGCAGCTCGGAAAAGGCATTGCCGTATGTGACGTCATTGACTCAAAAATTTCAGGCCGAAATCCACGTTCTGTATGTAATTGAGGATATTGCCCACCATGAATCCTGGTATGGTGATTTTGATCGCACGCATGTGGACAAATTGATGGAATTTGCGGAGAAATCAGGTACCAAAAGACTGGAACAGGTATGTGAAAAGTATCTGGATGGCTGCCCGCTCTACATCAAGCATATCGCCGTGGGCGACCCGGCCCAGGAAATCTTAAGGCTGATTGACAAAGAAAAAGTCGATATGGTGGTTATGGCCAGCCATGGGGAAAAGGGCAATTACCGCTTCGGCAGTGTGACTGAAAAAGTCGTCAAAAACTCTCCGGTCCCGGTTACCACTATTCCGGTTGATGCCTAATCTGGGTTCAAAGGTGCAGAGGATATCCAGCAACAGAAAAAAATATATTTAAAAACCAATTATCTGCAGTCGACCGCCAAGAAGCGACAGCCCTGAACCTTAATCCTCTGAACCCAGAATCGATTGAATTTACCCGCCCGAGGTCTGGGGAAAGGCCGTATTGGAATACAGATATTCCATCTTCTCCTTGTGCTTCAACTCTTCGTTGGCCATTTTAAGCAGCATTTCGCGCGGCTCGCCCGCCGCATGCAAGTTGGCCATTTCGGTATAGAAGTGATGGGATCTGAATTCCCGGTGGGAAGCCGCCAGATACACCTCTTCAGGCCTGGAATTTTCATTAAGCTCCGGTTCTTCAAGATATTCGGCAATTTTATAATCAACGACATCACTCATCCGCAGGCCTTTATCGCCAAAATGACCATCGCGATAATCCACCAGAAAGGCCTTATGCTTTATTTCTTCGCTGGCAATAAACGCCAAGGTGCTTTTGACACTCGCATCGGTTATCTTTGAATGGATGTCCATATAAAATTGGTGCGCCTCCTCCTCACGCTTTATAGCGATCTCAAGAATATCGGCAACCCTTTTTTCCATAACCATACCTCCTCATTTCATCATTACAAATTAGCGGACATGCATTTTACTGGCATTACTTTGTCCTGGAAAAGGTCTATAAATCCATCAGCTTCTGGTTGCTTGCCGCTGGCAACTGGCTAAATGCATCATATTATAAAATAGCTACAAATCCAATGGCGTCAACCAAACTAACTATCAAAAACCCGACTGTTTTAAAGTAGACAGCATGCCACGTCCGGTTCACTTTCATCTCGACAAGCCGGATTTGAACGTTTATGGTAAATTAAAAAACATTAATTTAGCATGAGGTTGGACACATGGATAAAAGCATTAAACTCTCGACGGCGATCTTGGAAGCATTTGAAGACGGCATATACGTGATGAACAAGGATCTGGTTGTCGAATATATGAACAGTGCCATGATTGCGCAATTTGGCGACGGTATCGGTCTCAAATGCCACCATGTAATCAACCGGACCGATGAAAAATGTCCGTGGTGCCGTTCAGATGATATCTTTAAAGGCCAAACAATTAGCCGCGAAGTGTATGTCCCTCTGGTTAACAAAACCTATTTTATGACCGAAATCCCCTTTGAAAATGACGACGGCACCGTTTTTAAACTCAGTATTTACCGGGACATTTCCGAAAGAAAAAAGCGCGAAGAAAAGCTGCGGGCCTCTGAAGCCGATTTTACCAATTTATTTGAACATGTGGCCTGCGGTGTGTTCATCAGCAGCAAGGAAGGCAAATTTTTAAATGCCAACCACGCGCTTTTAGACATGCTCGGTTATGATAATAAAGATGAATTTTTAAATATCGATATCGCCAACGACCTCTACGTAAAGCCGGAAGAGCGCCAAAAATTCAAAAAAATGATCGAGCGAAACGGCCGCGTAATTGACTGGGAGGTCGAATTTAGGCGCAAAGACGGCAGTAAGGTGCCGGTTTTGCTCACCGGCCACGTTCGCTATGACCAGCAGGGAAATATTATCGGTTACGAAGGGCTCAATATCGATATGACCCAGAGAAAGCTGATGGAGCGCCAACTCAAAGAGGCCCATGATTTTATCAATAAAATCATTCAAAGCTCACCCAATGCCATCACCGCAACCGACATGAAAGGCAATATTCTGATCTGGAACCGCGCGGCCGAGGAAACCATCGGATACAAGGCGTCCGACGTCATCGGTAAAATGAATATCCAGAAGATTTATCCCGACGAGATGGCCCGCAAGGTCATGCAGATGCTCAGGAGCCCGGAACACGGCGGTGTCGGGCGGTTGAACGTCTACCCCATGGTGTATATGCGCCAGGATGGAGCGGTCATTGAAGGCAATCTTTCAGCCGCCATTATATACGACAGCAGCGGCAAGGAAATCGCAACGGTGGGCTCATTCGTCGATTTGAAAGAACGCCTCGAAATGGAACGTGCGCTGCGTCAAATCCAGGAGCAACTCCTGCAGTCCGAAAAACTGGCGGCCATGGGGCGCCTGACTTCCCAGATTGCGCATGAGTTAAATAACCCGCTGTATGGCATCATGAACACCCTTGAGCTGCTGAAAACCGAGATTTCCCCCCAGAGCAAACGTCGCAAAGTTCTGGAAATGGCCTTGTCTGAAACCGTTCGGCTAAGCGATCTGTTGCGCAATATGCTATCATTTTCCAAACCGGACCAGGAGGAAAAACAACCTGTCGACGTCAACACCGTGCTTGATGAAATCCTGCTCCTGCACGAAAAACAATTGCAGGAAAATGACATCAAAATCAAAACCGAATTTGCACGGGCGCTTCCTGAAATCAGGGCTTCAAAAAATCAGCTGCGGCAGGTTTTTTTGAATTTAGTGGCCAACGCCCGGGACGCCATGCCCAATGGCGGCACCCTGAGGGTGACGACCACGGCAAACCATGAAAAAATTGAAATTAAAATAGCCGATACCGGTATGGGTATCAAAGAAGAACACATCAAAAAGATCTTTGACAGCTTTTTTACCACCAAAGACAGCGTTAAAGGCGTCGGTCTCGGATTATCGGTTTGCTATGGCTTTATAAAAGATCATAGCGGCGATATTCAGGTCCAGAGCCAGGTGGGCGCAGGAACCACCTTTGCGATCACCTTTCCAATCCTGCAGGAACCCGCTTGAAAACAGGAAATCCATTCCTCATAAATTCCCCAGCTTATTCGGATCAAAGTTGCCATTATCGTCTTATAATTCTATAAATTCTGTAATAATTAAAATTCCAATAGAACTGAATTAAATTTATTATACCAATTTTTTCGATTATTTATAAAAAAATAATGATAAATTAAAAAAATGCTTGACAAAGCGTAAAAACTTTATTTATAGAAAAAACTATAATAACTGAAATTAATGAAAGGAGCGTTCCGATGGAAGACGTATTGACCGTTTTCAAAGCCAGTCAATTGTGCAATGTGTCGGCCAAGACGATTATCAACTGGATCGAGTCCGGTCATATCAAAGCATATAAAACCGTGGGCGGACACCGCCGCATCAACCGCTCGGATCTGGAATTTTTCATGAAAAAGCAGGGCATTCCGATTCCGGCACAAGAAATGGACGGCCTCAAAAGAAAAATTCTGGTGGTCGACGATGATCCCATTATCGTTGAAACCATCGTACAGGCACTGGAAGAGGACGAATTTGATTATGAGGTCATTTCGGCTTCAGACGGATTTGAAGCCGGGCTGCAAATCAATCATTTTGCCCCCAATCTTCTGATTCTGGACATCATGATGCCGGATATCAAAGGCTATGAAGTCTGCAAAAAAATCAAGGAAAATCCGGATACGGCCAACACCAAGATAATTGTACTGTCCGCTTATCTGGACGAAGACAAGTTTAAAAAAATGAAACAGTACGGTGCGGATGCCTGTTTTTCCAAACCGTTTCCGCTGCCCCAGCTAAAAGAAGAAGTGGCCCGTTTGTTAGAGCTGCGTTAACCAAACAAACGTATCGGCGACGATTCGCTCAGTCCGCCAAGGAGGCACCATGAAACTAAAGGAAGCCTTGAAAAAAAAGCAGTTTGTTGTGACCTCGGAAATCCAGGCGCCCATCGATCAGGAACCGGAAGATCTTGTCCGCAGCCTTTCCAAAGTGCGCGGGCGGGTTGATGGCGTTTCATTGTCCGAAGTCGAATTCGAAGGCGTCGTCGGAGACACCATCAATACCTGCCAGCTTTTAGATCAGAATCAATTCGAACCGATTTATCAAACCACCACCAGGGATAAAAATCGAATCCAGCTGCAAAAGGATTTGGTTGAGGCCCATGAGGCCGGGATTGACAACCTGCTGGTGTTTACCGAAGATTACCGCATTACCGGCGACAGTTTGCAGGAAATGATGTTTTTTCATGTTGATGCCGGCAAACTGCAATCGGTGCTGCAGCATATTAAAGAGGGGCAAACCGTCGAAGGCGATACCCTCAAATCCAAAGCTGATTTTCTGGTGGGCTCGGGCGTGGAGTCGGCCTGGGGTAAAAATGTGCCCGATCTGGAAATGAAGGAAATGGAGGAAATGACCAAACTCGGCACCGGATATTTTCTGACAACACCGATTTTTGATGTTGATCAATTCGCCAAATTTTTGCATCGGGTAAATACATTTAACATACCTGTCATCGCCGAGGTCATGATCCTGCGAACAGCCGGCATGGGCCGCTTTCTCAACCGGCATTTAAAATCCGGCCTGGTGCCGGAATGGATCATCCAAAAATTGGCCCGGGCACCGGATAAACTAAAAGCCAGCACTGAAATATTCGCTGATATTGTCACCGGCCTGAAAGATCTCTGTCAGGGAGTCCACATTATTACAATCGGCGGTGAAGAAAAGCTAAAAAATTATCTGGATGCCGC
>CAJHYI010000142.1_pt1 | contig 12172 bp, 10 predicted proteins | sample 9198771 | NCBI WGS metagenome assembly CAJHYI01 (sample SAMEA7708367, study PRJEB35096) | sediment metagenome | biome: marine neritic benthic zone biome [ENVO:01000025]; feature: sediment [ENVO:00002007]; material: shallow marine sediment [ENVO:03000034] sea grass bed [ENVO_01000059] ...
GTCCCATAAACAGGTGCGTCATGGTGGTATTGCCCGCCACTGCCAGGGCATAAATGTGCCTGGGCTTTAAGTGTTGAGCGTCACATAATTGGGCAATGGCACTGTTCAGGCCGGCGACAATCAGCGCGTTCAGTTGCTTCAGTCCATCTTCTTTTTCAGTAAAATGAATCCGGGCCAGGATGTCCGGCCCGATTGTTTCCTGGGGATTATCAAAAGCAGATTCAGCTAGCGGCCGGCCGGTTGCCAGATCTAACAAGCGCAACACCACCCGGGTGGTTCCCAGATCAACAGCCAGGCCGGCAATTGGGGCATCCTCCTTTGCATCGGCAATTCCTGCCAGCACCCATTGTTGTTTTTCTTTAAAAAGGACACAGCGAATGTTGAATTGAGCGTCCCGCAGGATTTCCGGCAAAATTTTTAAAAGACTCAGATCGATATCTATGCCTGATTTCAGGTGGGATTTTAAAGCCTGCGAGAGTCGCTCGGCATCGGCTGTGTTATCCTTTAAAGTCGGTGCTTCTAGTGAAACGGTTTGAATCCAGGGAGTGGCATTTTTACGCATATTTGCTTTGATTACCCATCAGGCAGGGTTGCCAAAGCGTCAGAGGTCAGATTTTAGAAGACAGGCTTCAGAAGACAGATGGCAGACAAAAAAATGGAAGCTAAAGCGGTGCATCTGTCCTCTGTTTTCTGTCTGTAATCGGATACCTGAACACTGACACCTGATACAGAATCCCTAATTAGAGCAGTGCATTCAAGTTCGCCATTATGCGGTTCATTGTGTCTCCGGCAGGCCCTTTGATCAGATAATCACTGATGTCGTTGGTTAACAGGGTACTTTCCGGATTGATTTCGATTACGGTCGCACCGGATTCTTTGGCCATCACCGGCATCAGGGCAGCCGGATGAACCATGGCCGAGGTGCCGATGACCAGCATGACATCGCTATCTGTTGCCACCTGCCGGGAGCGCCAGAGCGCCTCCTGCGGTATCATTTCGCCGAAAAAAACCGCATTGGGACGCAGAATACCACCGCATTGGCAATGGGGCGGAATTTCACTGATATCCACGTGACGGGTTTCAATATGCGTGTTGCACTCCATACACCGTTGCCAGGCAAAAGTTCCATGAAATTCGATCACATCTGTATTGCCGGCCATTTGATGCAGCCCGTCTATATTCTGGGTGATAATGGTTTGTAGTTTTCCCAGTTCTTCCAGCCTGGCCAGCCCTTTGTGACAGTCATTGGGCTGCGCCTGATCGACGATGTCTTTCATATCTTTGATTAACAAATTCCAGACTTTTACCGGATCCTGTATGAATGAATCAATGTGGGCCACTTCCATGGGATCATATTTTTCCCACAGCCCGCCCTTTCCTCTAAAAGGCGGAATCCCGCTTTCAATCGAGGCGCCCGCACCGGTCAAAGCGCTGACCATTTTTGCCTGAGCTAGATGTGCCGCCGCCTTTTGAATCAAATCAACCACAGCGCAAGCCTTGTTTTATTTGTTTTTTTAGTCGAATGGGTTTAAGTGGCTGGGAAAGATCAGCATTGTGCCAAACCAATGCAGCCACTAGAACCAATTAAACGTTTGCTTACAATTCGAATGTCATGTCGGTGGCCACACCGACACACTCGATTTGAAGGTCATTGTCATCGAAGTATTGCTGGCAGGTGCCGACCATATCATCCATCTGATCGTCGGTGCGTTCCTGGTTTATGTGGAAAAGCCCCAATTTTTTTACCTTTGCTTGTTCGGCCAATTTAAGCACATCGGTATAAACAGAATGGCCCCATTCGATGAAGGTCTGATACTCTTCAGGCGTGTATTCGCTGTCATGAATTAACAGATCAGCGCCGGCTGCAAATTCTGCATAATCATTAAACCGCCGTCCACCGGCATGACGATACCCCAGTTCATTGTCTGTCAGAAAAACAAAGGTCTTGCCGTCTTCGATAAATTTATAGCCGCTGCCGCCGTTCGGATGACTGATCGGTATAGGGATGACGGATACCGAGCCGATCTTAAATTCCTGGGGGCAGGCTTTTTCGTAGGTCATCTGTGCCTTGACATCGGCGTATTTTACAGGAAAATTGGGGGGCGCCATTACCGTTGATAAAATGGACTCCACAAACAGGCTGTGAAACGGACAGCCGTGTATCAGAAGCCTGGCATCTTTAAAATAAAGTGGCTTGAAGAAAGGAAATCCCATCAAATGATCCCAATGGGCATGGGTGAAAAGAAAATTGATACCGAGCGCGTTTTCTTCAACAAGTCTTTTTCCGAATCTGCGAATTCCGGTACCGGCGTCAACTGCAATGATATCACCGCTTTTGGTGCGGATCTCTAAACTGGTGGTATCGCCGCCGTATTTTAGATACGCTTTGCCCGAAACCGGTATGGAGCCTCTCGATCCCCAGCATGTGATTTGCATTATAAACCTTTCAACGAGAATTTCTTTTTAAAATGAAAAATTCAGTTTCCATTTAAAAAGCAACCACGAAAACACGAAATCTGGAAAGCACGAAATTTTTATATTTCTTCTTTTTCGTGTTTTAATCTTTTCGTGCTTTCGTGGTGAGCAAAATTTTCAATCTCTTAATTTACAATTTGTCCGTAAAATGTATGCCAGATTCCTTCATGAGTCCAGCTTTTTAATATTTTAGCCGGCAAGCGTTCCAATTCAATTTTTACCTGTTTGGCTTCACTGCGCATAAGGCCCGAAAGGATAAAGCACTTTTTGGTTCTGAAGCCCTTCGACCGAATCAGCTTTTGCATGACCTCATAATGGACATTGGCCATCAGCAGATCAGCCGGGCAATCAATAAAATCCTCGGCATATCCCTGCACGACCGCGACCTGTTGTTCATGGCAATTTAAGCGGACGTTTCTTTTAGCTGTTGCGGCGGCCAGCAAATTCAGGTCAACTGCGAGATTTAATCGGCAGCCCAGACGCGCTGTGGCCAAAGCCAATATGCCGGTACCGGTGCCTAAATCCAGAGCGCTATTGGGTGAGTGGCTCCGGCACGCCAGCTGGACCGCATCCAGGCAATCCCGGGTGGTGGGATGGGTGCCGGTGCCAAAGACTAGACCCGGGTCCAGGATTATTGCCAGCTTATCCGGCCGGGTTCGCGTATTGTTTTCCCACGGCGCAATGATCTGAAAAGGACCGTGGTCAAAAGAACTAAATGCCGTCCCCTGCCACTGTTCATAGGGCATGTGATAACTGTCGATATAGGAAAGCTGGGGCTGGGTGCGCAAAAGATTCTGGATGTCCTCAAAAGCGGGCTGAGAAAAGAAAAGAAACGAGAAACCATCTTCTTCCCAGTTGCCGATAAAACAGTTCTTTGGGATTTTATTCTGAGATGTTAATCGGCCGTTGAGGTGATAGATATATAGATCATCGTACGGGCACGTGCCGGATTTTTTGCGGGCAGAGCGCAGGCTTTGAGCGTCATTCATTTTTAGGCAACTGGTCTAAATACCACTCCATGGGGTCCAGCAAAGTAAAACCGAGGCTTTTTAATTTTTCTTTTATATGGGCAACATTTAGGGTCAACAGATAAGGGAAAACAGCGCGTTTATCTTTTTGCCAGTACCGTGCCACCAGAACGCTGCCGAAAGAGATGTTCTCCTCGGTGATGGCATCGACAATTTTTTTCAACTGGCCAACTTTTTCTTCCACCAGGATACACAGTAATGTGCCCGGTTCGCCAATTCCTAAAACATTGATAAATGCACGCAGTAAATCCCTGACTGAGATAATCCCGGTTAAGACGCCGTCTTCTTTCACAACCGGCAAAGCGCCCACCCGGGCATCCTGTATGACCAGCAGGGCATCCTGAATGGTATAGGTCGGTGATATGGTGATCGGGTCGCGGGTCATGATGTCTTTGATTTTCAATTTGGAAAAACTGTCTTCTTCCGCCACAACGGAGGGCTGTTTGAAAAACTTATAGGGCAGCGCACTTCTGATATCGCGATCCGTTACAATGCCGATGAGCCGGCCATTAGGTTCCGTGACCGGAAGGTGACGAATTTTGTGGTCTGCCATCAATTCCTGTGCCGTAAAAATATCGGCCTCAGGCTCAACAGTGAGCACTTTACGGGTCATGGAGTTGCTGACGAACATAATCATATCTCCTTTAAGTCCTGATGATTCGGAAAAACAAAAAAATAAATTTACAACGAAAACACTAAAAAAATGATACACAAAACTTTAAAAAAAATTTCGCGCTTTCGTTATTAAAAGGATTTCCCCTGGAAGACAACATCGCATTTAATCTCTAACCGTTTAACAAAACCTCAACATGATTGCGGGCCAGTTCCGGTAGTCGTTTAATTGAATATCCGCCTTCAAGAACCGATATCAGCCTTCCCTGGGCATACTCGGCGGCCATTTCAACGATTTTTTTAATGATCCAGGTAAAACCCTCTGTTGTCAGTTTTATGTCCGACATATTATCTTCAATATGGGCATCGAAGCCGGATGAAACTAGAATAACCTGCGGTTTAAAATCTGCAAAGACTGGCATTAAATCCCTTTGCAGTATTTGCTTGTATTCGCTATCTCCCTGACCGGGAAGCATCGGTGAGTTTTTAGTGTAGCCATATCCGGCATCTTTACCCATTTCGAATTCACGACCGGTTCCGGGATACGCAAAGGTTGGATGCTGATGAATTGAATAGTAAAATACAGTGGGGTCGCGCTCGAAGATGTGCTGAGTTCCGTTTCCATGATGAACATCAAAGTCGATAATACCGACTCGCTGTATCCCCCATTGTTTCTGAATATAGCGGGCCGCAACAGCCACGTTGTTAAAGTAGCAAAATCCCATGGCTTTGTCGACTTCAGCATGGTGACCGGGCGGCCGGACGGCGCAAAACGCATTGTCCAGTTCGCCCTCAAGGACCAAACGGGTGGCCTCTAAAATTCCTCCCACCGCCAGCAATGCGATTTCATAAGTTACCGAGCACATCTGGTTGTCGGGACTGTCAAAGATATTATTGCCGCTGCTGCATGCTTTCTGCAACCGTTTGATGTAATGGGGGTCGTGCACGGTTTCCACCCATTTCAAATCCGCAGGCACGGCTTTAATCAATGTGAGTTGCTCAAGCAGACCTGCATCCTGGATTCCTTTGTATACCGCTGGAAGCCGATCCGGCACTTCCGGGTGATAGTTTCCGGTCAGATGCTGCTGGTATCTGTCATCGTACAAAAAGCCGGTTCTCTTGCTCATAGATTGTCTACTCTGTGTCACTAATTTTAGCCAACGCTAAAGTAAGGAGAGAAGCGTAAATTGTATATCGCGTAAGGCTTTCAGTTCGAATATCAACCTGTTTCCTAAATTATATACACGCTGTTTTGCGTGCGCTCTCCCCTATGCTATATTCTAGGCAACAATTTTGTCAAATATTTCAAATGCGGCTTTGACCGATTTACTATTTTCGGGCATTTCTATGGTCGGGCGGCCGTTGAAATCAAAATCATAAATCAGATCATCTGCCGGCACGGTTCCGATCAGCTCAAGGTTGGCTTTTTTAAGCTTGTCCATGACCGGCTCAGGCGGTGCTTCACGCGCCTGGTTGATCACCACGTAGCTTTTTCCAATACCGATATTCAGACAGCGGGCCAGCTCATCGATGCGCACCGCTGCCTGGAGCCCTCGTCTGGAAGAATCCGATACAATCAGCAGGAGGTCGACATTTTTGGTTGTCAGCCGGCTGATATGTTCCATGCCGGCCTCATTGTCCATCACAATATAGGGATAATTTTCGGACAGGCGTTCAAGGTAATTGGTCAGCAAGGTGTTTGCCGCGCAATAGCAGCCGGCACCTTCAGGCTGGCCCATCACAACAAGATCATAGCCGTCAGCCTCAACCACTGATTCCTCCAGCTTCATTTCTATGAATATATCTTTGGTCATACCGCTGGGAACATCGCCTTTTTTCATTTCTTCCCGGGCGTTGCCCAGGGTATTGCCTAGTTTGAGACCTAAAACTTCATTTAGATTGGCATTACAATCGGCATCCACCGCCAGAATCGGCGTTTTATTTTTTTTTAATAAAAATTTTATGAGCATACCGGCCATGGTGGTTTTACCGGTTCCACCCTTGCCGGCAAGTGCGACGGAATAGGCCATCTTTGTCAGCTTCCTTTCATTCAATTCCGATCTTCTGTGTTCATCCAAAATAACGAACCTAAATTGTGCGTTTCAAATTATAAAAAATTAAAATCGATATATTCAGTCTAAATATATTGCACATTTTTAGGATTTGAAATGCACAAGTTAGGTTAAGGTAGATTATGCCTTCAGTCAAGAGCCTTTTAAACTCCTTGAAAAGCTGCCGGCCATATGTTAATTGGGTTTTCCTAACCGGGTAGTTGTATGTGTATGGAACGGGTGCTGCGCACCCGATCACAAACGCCATAATTGCGAACTGACGTTCGCTTGTCTTTCCGTCCAACAGCCGGAAATCCAAGCCATCCCGCTCATAGAGTGGAATGTCATTGACGCGCACCCGGTTTAGCCCGCAACGATTGGGGCAATTCGTGCCCCTGTCTTATACCGCCCTTGGCGGTAAAACCCAAGCCACCTGCTGTGCGGGTGGCCGCTGACTCCAACACACATTATTCAAATGTGAACCAATCGTAGCAATCTGTATTTGGGGAGGATAAACATGGACTTTGAACTGACGAAATCGCAAAAAGAGATACAGAAAGCAGCACGGGAATTCGCCAGAGGGGAATTTGATAAAGAGCTGGCTCTGGAGCTGGACCGCAAGCACGAATTCCCCACCAAAATCTGGAAAAAGGCCTGCGACCTGGGTTTCGTGGGGGTGCACTTTCCGGAAGCCTATTCCGGCCAGGACCTGGGCGTTCTGGAAAATATCATTATTGCCGACGAGTTTTGTGCCCGTGATTCGACCATCGGTGCTGCAATCATCTTATCCGGCTTTGCATCCGAGTGCATCCTGCGTTTCGGCAGCGAAGAATTGAAACAAAAATTTTTACCGCCGGTTGCCGAAGGGCAGATGCTTTCCGCTGGCGCCTTCACCGAGCCGGGACATGGTTCAGATATTACCTCCTTGGATACGATTGCACTGCGCGACGGGGACGAATGGGTGATCAACGGAACCAAAACCTTTATTACCAACGGCGGGATGGCCGGGTTTTATTCTGTGATGTGCCAGACAGATTCGGAATGTCAGCCGTCCTACAGAGGCATCAGCCTGATTTTGGTGGAAGCTGAGCGTCAGGGAATAACCGCCACCGATGTGGGTGATAAGATGGGCATCCACATGATGGCGACAGCCGAGGTCCATTTTAAGGATGTGCGGGTACCGGTTTCTAATCTCATCGGTGAAGAGGGTAAAGGGTTTTACCAGGTGCTTGAGTTTTTTGATGAGAGTCGCATTCTGGTGGCGGCCCAGGCACTGGGCACCGCCCAGGGCGCTTATGACCGCGCGCTTGCCTACGTGAAGGAGCGCGAGCAGTTCGGTCGTAAAATTGCTCAATTTCAGGTGACCCAGCACAAACTGGCCGACATGGCTACCAAAATCGATCTTGCCCGGCTGATCACTTACAAAGCCGCCTGGAATTTTGATCAGGGCCGCATTGATCCCAAACTGACATCAATGGCCAAGATGTACGCCGCCCGAACAGCGGTTGAGGTCGCGGACGAAGCCATCCAATTGTTGGGCGGTTACGGCTATATGACCGAGTATGAAGTGGAGCGCTTTTACCGCGATGCCAAAATTTGTGAAATTTACGAAGGCACCAAGGAGATTCAGAAGAATACTATTGCCAGTGCTATCCTCGGCAAAATCAAGTAAAACCTATCTTAAAAATGCATCTAACGCCCAAGGGCTTTGTTAAAAACCGATTCAAAATACTCGAATACTAACGTGTATACTCCGTTTTTGAATCGGTTTTTGCCGCGCCCTTGGGCGTGATCTACTATTTTTAAGATAGGTTTTTTCTTCAAATATTAAATACCTCAAATTTCAATCGGCCTGTTGAACGCCTTAATATTCATGAAAATAGATGTGAAATCCCGCCATTTGGCGGGGGCTTATCAAAAAAATCTCTCATTTATGAGTCGGAAACTCCTGTTTTATTCTATAATTATAAGTCTGGAAATAAGCTTTTGTTTAACCCCTCTTTGACTCCAGCTTACCGGTCTAACTTTTTTAAGATTGGGACTTTTTTGAAATCACCATGATCTACTATTTTCGAGATGGCTGCTAGTTGTATTTTAAAGATCCTGTTTTATTATTGATATTATCTGTCAAAGATCTTTTCAGTTACGGAAAACATATTTCCTTAAATCAATTTTATTACAGAAGAAGAAGGGAGTTCAGAATGTTTGAAATGTTTAAGAAGACGTTTCTGGTGGGAGCCGATCTGGCCCATAAAACCTGGGATGAAGTAGAAGCGCTTTCTAAGGAACTTGTCAAAAAGGCCAAGATGTCTGAAAAAGAAGGGTCTAAATTTTTAAAGGACATGAAAAAACGTTATGATGATACGCAGAAAAAGACGGGTAGTTACGTAGAAAAGACCGTCAAGGATATCTTGAAAAAAATGGATATCGCCACGGCCGCGGATATTAAGGCCCTGAAAAAAGATATCCGGCAGCTCAAGAAAGCAACTGGCACGATGGGGACTAAAAAACGTGCACGCAGTACAGCCCCCAAGAAGCGTAAGACGACCACTACTAAAAAACGAACCGCTGCTGCTGCCAAAAAACGGACCACGACGGCTGCCAAAAAACGGACCACGACGGCTGCCAAAAAATCCACCGGTCGTGCAAAACCGAAAACACGCGCGCGCGCTACAAGAGCCACAAAGTAAGCTGCCGGCAGCAACCCTGGCCAGCGAGAACCAACAGGGCGCGGCGACAAGACGCTCCTCCTAAAGTATTCAGATGTTGAGTATCAGAAAAATAGGCGTCATCGGGCGGACTTACCGACATTTGAATCGATATCGGCAGATCCTGACAATATTATTTAAGTACGGATTTGGGGATCTGCTGGATAGTCTGAGGATTGATCAATACATCGAAGCCGGGCTGCAGGCTATTTCAAAAAAGCGCGTCGATCGGGTTGAAAAACTGACGCGGCCCCAAAGGCTGAGAATGTCATTTGAAGAACTGGGGCCGACCTACATCAAACTCGGACAGATCCTTTCCACGCGGCCGGATCTTGTGCCGGCAGATTTCGTCGATGAACTTGCCAAGCTTCAGGATGAAGTGCCGCCTTTCCCATTTGAAAATGTTAAAGCGGTTGTTGAATCCGAATTTGGCCTACCCGCTGATGAAGTGTTCGACCAGCTGGAAGATCAGCCCCTCGCATCCGCCTCCATCGGTCAGGTGCACAAAGCCCGCCTAAAAGATGGAGAACCCGTTGCCGTTAAATTCCAGCGACCCGGCATACAGAAAGTCATTGAGGTCGACCTTGAAATCATGCTTCACCTGGCCACGCTTGCCGAGCGCCACATCAAGGAGTTCGAAATCCATCGGCCGGTCAAAATTGTCGAAGAATTTGCCCGCACCCTCGAAAAGGAAATCGACTATCGCATCGAAGCCACGAATATGGAGCGAATCGCCCGCCAATTCTTAGATCTTCCCCATGCTTACATCCCGGCGGTATTCAGGGAATTCACAACACCACGAGTCCTGACGACCGAATTGATTGAAGGCATTAAAATTTCCAAAATAGAAAAAATTGCAGAAGTCGGACTTGATAAAAAAGTAATTGCAGACCGGATAGTCGGACTGGTGCTCAAACAAGCCTTCAGTCATGGGTTTTTTCATGCAGACCCCCATCCCGGAAATATTTTTGTTTTAGCGGACAATGTCATCTGTCTGGTGGACTATGGTATGATGGGCCTCGTGGATCGCGCCACGCGCGAAGCGTTTGTCGATTTGCTGGACAGTGTTGTTCATCAGCAGGAGGTCAGGACAACCCAGGTGCTGCTGAATCTAACCGATTGGGATGAACAGCCGGATATCCGCGCTCTTGAAAGAGAGGTAGCTGATTTTATGGGGCGTCATTTCTACAAGCCATTAAAAGATATGGAAATTGGAAAACTCTTGCAGGATTTGCTCCAATTAACCATGCGGTTTCGGCTCCGGCTTCCGCCCGATATATTCTTGATGATTAAAGCTCTGAGCTCCGTCGAAGGTGTCGGCCGGATGCTGGATCCGAATTTTGATCTGATTGCGCACGCAAGCCCCTTTATTAAGCAGGTTAAGTTAGAACGCTTTGCTCCCCAGCGGATTTCCACTGATGTATTTGATATGATGTCGCGGTTACTTCAATTTTTACAACAATTTCCAAAGGATCTGATGGATCTGACCGGCATGCTCCGGCAGCAAAGATTAAGTCTTCAACTAGAACACAAAGGGCTTGAAAACATGCTGGCCACCCAGGATCAGACCAGCAACCGCATGTCTTTTGCCATCATCATTGCAGCCCTGATCATCGGATCAGCGCTGATTGTTATTTCCGAAATTCCACCCCTTTTTTTCGGCATTTCCTTAATCGGCATCATTGGATATCTGGTCGCCGCTATCATGGGGATCTGGCTGCTGGTGGCGATCATTAAAAAAGGAAGGCTTTAACGCTCTCTGGTCTGGCAGAATTTGGCACCCACGCCAAATGAAGGGTTCAAATGATGTTGGCCCAATGGTTTGCGCCAGATAGCTTCAGCGAGCTGTCCGCTGTTATTGCTGCTAAATGGAAAGTCGGCCTCGTTTTAAATTTGAATGCTCAATTTGGGTATCACATAAACAGCAATAGACTTAAGGCCATGACGGCCATTCCCAGGATAAGACCGTAAATGGAGAGGTGATGTTCGCCGTATTTTTGGGCGGATGGCAGGAGTTCGTCCAGGGAGATAAATACCATGATGCCGGCGACCCCGGCAAACAGGATGCCGAAAATAAAATCGCTGAAAAAATTAAGCAGAATGAAATATCCGATCAGGGCGCCGATGGGCTCGGCAACCCCGGAAAGAAATGAGTAGTAAAAGGCCTTCTTTTTGCTTCCGGTAGCGTAATAAATCGGAACCGAGACCGAAATACCTTCCGGGATATTGTGGATGGCAATGGCCACCGCGATAGAAATACCCAGGGCCGGGTCAGACAGGGCGGCCGCAAAAGTGGCCAGACCTTCGGGAAAATTATGAATGGCAATGGCCAGGGCGGTGAACATCCCCATGCGTAAAAGCTTTTGGTTTTTGTCACTGACTTTTTCCTGGCCCATTTCCTCTACCCCCCGGATCTCGTGGGGGTTCTCAAAAGACGGTACCAGCTTGTCAATGATGCCAATTAACAGAATCCCGCCAAAAAAAGCAGCCACCGTCAGCCAGGTGCCTTTGGTAAGCCCGTAAGCTTCAGCCAGTGAATCCCGTGCTTTGAAGAAAATTTCGACAAAGGAAACATAAATCATCACGCCTGCTGAAAACCCCAATGCCAGTGAAAGAAACTTCGTGTTGGTGCGTTTGGCAAAAAACGCTAAAGCGCTGCCGATGCCGGTGGCCAGCCCGGCAAACAGGGTGAGGCCAAAAGCAACCATTACATTCCCTTCAAACATACAGATTCCCCTGAGTTCCCCAGGTGTAACCGAAATATAACGACGGGTATCTCTTTGATTTGTTAAGGTGTTTGGAATTATTCAGTATATCAAAAATTAACGTGTAGGCAAGAACACTTTTGATAGTCCATCAAGATGCACATATTTAGTATGAGGTGAAGTTTAGAAGCGAATCGCCTTAATGACAAATATGCAACCGACCAAAATCATCAAAACGGCACCAACCTTATAGACCATAGCTCTTGATTTGAGCCAGCCCAAGTCGGCCAGCTTGGCCACCAGAAACAGCGCCGGAACAGTACCTATGCCGAAGACCGCCATGAGTCCCATGCCGGTCAAGATACCCTGATGGGGTAAACCGGCATCCATGCCGGCACGGGCGGCGCCCAGCAGCGCCGTGTACACCGGGCCGCAGGGCAGCAATCCGAGCAACAATCCCAACGGCAGATAAACCAGGCTGGATTTTTTGTTCAGTAATTTGCTGAATCCTTTTGAAATGAAGCCTGCCGGGCTGGAATGATCTCCGAAGACCTTGCCCAGGGGAATCCAGCCGGCCATGGCCAGCCCCATGA
>CAJHYI010000179.1_pt1 | contig 12038 bp, 8 predicted proteins | sample 9198771 | NCBI WGS metagenome assembly CAJHYI01 (sample SAMEA7708367, study PRJEB35096) | sediment metagenome | biome: marine neritic benthic zone biome [ENVO:01000025]; feature: sediment [ENVO:00002007]; material: shallow marine sediment [ENVO:03000034] sea grass bed [ENVO_01000059] ...
ATTGACCTGCAGCGCATCAGACGCTGCTGGTTTGATGTGGCGGTGTTTATCAACCTGAGCCAGGATCATCTCGATTTTCATGGCGACATGCAATCTTACTGGCTCAGCAAGCAGCGGCTTTTCACCGAATATCTGGTTGCGGGTCCGAAGAGCGCGCAGGCAGTTGCTGTAATTAATTGTAACAACGCCAGCGGCCAAGAGCTGGCTCAAAAGGTGAACGTTCCGGTCATTACAACCGGCTTCGAGCCAGACGATATAGTTCGTGCCCAGAATGCACATTGTGGACATAGCAGCATTGAGGGCGAACTGGAGACGCCGGGCGGTAAATTTAATTTTAAATCCCGGTTGGTCGGCAGGCACAACCTTGAAAATATACTGTGCGCAGCTGGTGTGGGTGCGGCGCTGGATCTTTCAAACGCGGATTTGAGGTCCGGAATCGAGGCTGTTTCAACCATTCCGGGACGCCTGGAATCCATTGAAAACAATGCCGGGCGGTATGTGTACGTGGATTATGCCCATACACCTGATGCGCTGGAAAATGTCATCATCGCCCTCAAAGCGGTCATGAAAGACAGGATCATCTGTGTGTTTGGCTGCGGCGGTGACAGAGATAAAGAAAAACGACCGCTGATGGGTGAAATCGCTGCGCGCCTCTGCGACCTGGCGGTCATCACATCAGACAACCCGCGCACAGAAGATCCGAACGTGATCATCAATCATATCCTTGAAGGTGCTCAAAAAGCCGGGAGCCGGAAATACCGACCGGCTGATTTGAGCAACGGGTTCAAACATAAAGGCCATGTGGTCAAGGCAGATCGCAAACAGGCCATCCAGCTGGGAATACAGGTTTCCAATCCCGGCGATACAGTGCTGATTGCCGGAAAGGGTCATGAAACCTATCAAATCCTGGGATCAACAACCATTGCCTTTGATGACAGACACGAGGCCAGAAACGCGTTATCTGCTGTCAGTGGTCAGTCGTCAATGGTCAGCAGTCAATAGTCGTAATACATCGATACTCAAAAATTGCGAATACGGCCCCTATATATTTAGGTGATCGCAAATTGAAATCTTGATGAAGCGATTTCAATAGTCAGATAGCAAGACACCAGCAACGGACAACGGACAATGGTCGACGGACAAACTTTACCATGGATATTATCTGAAATCCTGCAAGCCACCGGCGGTGAATTGGTGTGTGGAGACCAAACGCAAGGGTTTGAAAACATCGGCATTGATTCGCGCGGGATTTCACCTCGCGATATGTTTGTGGCTATTGTCGGAGATGTTCATGACGGGCATACGTTTGTAAATGATGTGGTTAAACAGGGTGTCGGTGGCCTGATTGTCAACCGCGAGAAAATAGCGGACTTGCCGATCGTCGAATGGCAGGCCCAACATATCGCCTGTGTGGGGGTAGCCGATACCACCCGGGCTCTGGGCGACCTGGCGGCCTTTCACCGTTTACGAACCGATGTGCCCATAGCTGCGATTACCGGCTCAAACGGCAAGACCACTACCCGCCAGATGACCGCTCAAGTGGTTGCGCAAAAATACAACACCCTGGCGACCATCGGCAATTATAACAATCAGATCGGGGTACCCCTTACCCTGCTCAGGCTCACACGCGAATATGAGCAGGCGGTGGTCGAGCTGGGCACCAACAGCCCCGGCGAAATTGCACGATTGGCCCAAATCTGCGCTCCGGATATCGGGGTGATCACCAATATCGGTCCGGCACACCTTGAAGGCCTGGGTTCATTGGATGGCGTCATGCGCGAAAAGGAACAGCTGATCAAACATCTTAAAGCCGGAGGCAAAGTTGTTCTGAACGCCGATGACCGTAGAGTATATCAGATGGCAAGCCGCACCGACAGGGACGTGCTTTTATTTGGACTGTCCAAGAACGCAGGAGTCCGGGCCAGTGCGGTAAATGAAAAGACCAGCGGCATTTCCTTTAGCCTGCATTTGCCGAACGGGCGCCTAACAGTGGACCTGAGCGTACCGGGGCATTTTATGGTTCTCAATGCACTGGCCGCGGCAGCCGTGGGCAACTTACTGGAAGTGCCGGCCCAAGAAATAAAAGCAGGCCTGGAGGCCTTTCAACCGGTCTGGGGCCGTATGGATATATTCCAAACTGAAAGCGGCATCCATATCATCGATGACACCTATAACGCCAATCCGGAATCGATGAAAGCCGCCATTACGACCTTAAGGACCTTACGGCGTAATAGCCGCAGCCTGTTTGTCGCCGGCGACATGCTGGAACTCGGCGCCCAGGCTGAAGCGTTGCACAAACAGGTTGGCGCATGGGCAGCGGCAGCCAACGTCGACAAACTATTGATAAGCGGAGAATTTGCAAACGCCGTGGTGGCCGGAGCCATAAACGCCAAAATGAACCACGCTGATATATTTACCGGAACCCGGGATGAGCTCCTCGATATACTCAAGCAGGCGCTGAAACCCGGCGATTGGGTTCTTATCAAAGGATCCCGGGGAGCCCGGATGGACACAGTTGTCAAAGGTCTCAAAAGCTGGGCCGGCGTTAATCCTAAGGATTAACGTTATTAGTTATAGGTTATTGGTTCTTTGTGATGGGAAGAATTTTCGCGACTGGAAGCCGCTCCCACGAATAACGAATAACTAACACAGGTAGGCTGCTGCTGCCTGCCCGCCATCGCTGTTGACTGTCCCGCTCTCAAGCATATGCAGATTGCGGCGGACGGGCGAGGCGGGCGGGTAGCACTCTAAAAAATATTGAAGATTGAGAATATTCAATCATTTGGAAAGCCCAGGCGACCATCAATTAGGGTATTTTGGCACAAAAAGCAAACAGGTAATTTTTAAGACGAAAACAGATGCTCTATCACCTTCTATATCCACTACACACGACGCTGTCGGTTTTTAACGTATTTCGCTACATTACGTTTCGGACCATTTATGCCAGTCTGACGGCGTTTTTTATCTGTTTTCTGCTCGGGCCGTGGATCATTCGTAAACTCAGCGGCCTGCAGGTGCAGCAATATATCCGTGACGACGGCCCTGAAAGCCATCTGTCAAAGGCCGGCACGCCCACCATGGGTGGCCTGTTGATTGTATTTTCAAGCGTGGTGTCAACACTTTTGTGGAGTGATCTGACCAATTACTTCGTGTGGATTATGCTGTTTGTCATTACCGGCTATGGTCTGGTGGGCTTTGTGGATGACTATCTGATGCAGGTTAAAAAACGCAGCAAGGGCCTGTCGGTTCGCAATAAACTCGGACTGCAATTTGCTCTGGCGCTCATCGTCGGTTTGCTGGTTTACGCCAGCCCGGATTTTTCCACCCAGGTCACCATACCGTTTTTAAAGAAGCTCACACCGGATCTTGGCTGGGGATATATTATATTCGCGGCCGTCGTAATTGTAGCTGCCTCCAATGCCGTCAACCTGACCGACGGCCTGGACGGCCTGGCCATCGGGCCGGTGATCATTGCCGCCGCCACGTATATGATCTTTGCCTATGTTGCCGGTCACATCAAAATATCAGATTACCTGCAGATTAATTACGTGGCCGGAAGCGGCGAAGTGGCTATTATTTGCGGTACCCTGGCCGGCGCCGGCATGGGCTTTTTATGGTTCAATGCTTACCCGGCACAGATCTTTATGGGAGATGTCGGCTCACTTTCACTGGGTGCAGCCCTGGGCACCATTGCCGTCATCACCAAGCAGGAAATTCTGCTGGTGCTGGTCGGCGGCCTTTTTGTGATCGAAGCTTTGTCGGTTATTTTTCAGGTCAGCTTTTTCAAGATGACCAGCGGTCGCCGAATTTTCAGAATGGCCCCGCTGCACCACCACTTTGAGCTGAAGGGCTGGCCGGAACCGAAGGTCATCGTCCGCTTCTGGATAATTGCAATTGCACTGGCGCTGATAGCGATGAGCACGCTCAAGCTCAGGTAGGATCTATAAAAACGATCAACATTTTTGGAGAGAAAACAAATTACTGCCAAAAAAACTAGAAAATCCGAAGCACGAAATGCGAAATCCGAAACAAATTCAAATAGAAAATGACACAAACTCTAAACATTACGCATTTGAATTTAGAATTTGGGATTTGTTTCGAGTTTCGAAATTCGAATTTAAATTGTTGGAATTAACATTGAGCGCAGGTTGATAAACTGTCCAGAAATTGATGATGAACCTTAAGAACAAAAATATTGTGATCGTCGGCCTTGGCCGCACCGGACTTGCGGTTGCCCGCTTCCTGCATCAACAGGGTGCGCGGATAGTGGCCACCGATACCGCCGATGAGACAGCGCTGGGTGATGCGGTCGGAAAGCTGCGCGCAATGAGAATTGATGTCGAGCTGGGACCCCATCGCAGCTCAATTTTTCAAAAAGCGGATCTTATTGTCGTCAGCCCGGGCGTTGCCCATACCATCGCGCCTATCGCACAGGCCCGATCCCGAGGGGTTGAGGTAATCGGTGAGGTGGAGTTGGCCGCAAGATTTATCCAGGCGCCCATCATTGCCGTGACCGGTACAAACGGCAAAACCACAACCACTGCGCTTCTGGGGCAAATGTTGCAAAATTCCGGCATCCCGACTTTTGTGGGCGGCAATATCGGCAACCCGCTGATCGAATATGTCAGCAGCGGTCAAAAAGAGCAGCTTGTTGCGGCGGAAATCAGCAGCTTTCAGCTCGACACTATTGATTGTTTCCGGCCGAAAGTCAGCATCCTGCTGAATATTACGGCGGACCATCTGGATCGGTACCCGGATTTTGAAGCCTACGCGGATTCCAAAATCCGTCTTTTCAAAAACCAGCAAGCCGGCGACATTGCCGTCCTCTATGGCTCGGACCCACTCATTCGTGCCAAAACAGCGAATATTGAAAGCCAGCGGCTGTTTTTCCCGTTATTAGAGGCAAACGAACAAGGCGCGATCTTAAACGGAAAGCGTATCATCCTGAAACTGGACAAGTTAAAACCGATGCAACCCGAATCCCTCAATCAGGGCATATTGGATATAACAAAAACCGCTCTTATGGGGCGACATAATTATGAAAACGTGTGCGCCGCCAGTCTGGCGGCATTGGCGGCCGGCGGAACCGTAGAAGGGATTCAGAGCACACTGGACCAATTCAAAGGTCTGGCCCACCGGCTCGAACACGTGGCCACCATTAACCGAGTCCACTTTTACAATGACTCCAAAGCCACCAACGTGGACGGTGTGCTCAGAGCGCTGGACTGCTTTTCAAAGCCGGTTTTACTGCTGATGGGCGGCCGCGACAAGGGCAGCAACTTCAGTGTGCTCAAAGACCATCTGGGCCAACATGTCAAAGAGCTCATTGTTATGGGCGAAGCGGCCGAGCCCATCAGAAAAGCCCTCGGCCAGTTGAAGCCGACAAAGGTCGCGGCTTCGATGCAGGAGGCCGTGACAACGGCTTTTCAGGATGCAAACCCGGAAGAGGTGGTCCTCTTATCACCGGGTTGTGCGAGTTTTGACTGGTACGGCAGCTATGCCGACCGGGGCGATGATTTCCGGTGTGCGGTCGAGGAAGTCAAGAAAATGGCGACAGGAAAAGACTGAATAGGGGAAAGAAAGAAATGATGGCCTCACGCAAAGACGCCAAAGCGCTGAGATTAATTAAAAAATGGCAAGATAAAAATTTTTTCTTTGCGATCTTTGCGGCTTTGCGTGCGACACAATTCTAAATTTTCGAACAATGGCTAAAAAACAACACCATACGCAAACCGCTTCTTATGACGTACAGCTTCTTTTTCCGGTTCTTTTCCTGGTGGGCGTCGGAATCGTAATGGTGTATAGCGCCAGTTCGGCCGTGGCGCTTAAAAAATTCGGCAGCGACTTTTTTTTCTTAAAAAAACAGGCGCTGTTCGCTTTGGCAGGTGTGATCGTGCTCGTCGCTGGACGACATTTTCCGTATCGGTATTATCGCGTGCTGGCCTATCCGCTGATCGGGCTTTCCCTGGGGTTTCTGGCGCTTATTCAGTTTACCGATCTGGGGCTGGCCGCCGGTGGTGCCACCCGCTGGATGCAGCTGGGCAGTTTTTCGTTTCAGCCGTCTGAATTTGCACGCATCGCATTGGTCATCTATCTGGCATACTCCATGGAAAAAAAAGCGGATCAGATTAAAAATTTTTCGATCGGCTTTTTGCCGCATATCCTGGTGTTGGGTGCCTTTGTGGCGCTTATCTTTGTCCAGCCGGATTTTGGCACTGTTTTTATTCTGGCAGCGCTGACCTGGATCATGTTGTTTATCGGCGGCGTTCGATTTTCGCAGCTTTTTGCAACGATGCTCGTCGTTTTACCGGGGGCCTATCTTTTTTTAATCAATGCAGAATATCGCGCAAAACGCATTTTGGGCTTCCTCAATCCATGGGAAAACTCAAGCGACGAGGGCTATCAGATCGTGCATTCTTTGATGGCATTCGGGACCGGCGGCCTGTGGGGTACCGGTATCGGCAAAGGATATCAGAAACTTTTTTATCTACCGGAACCGCATACGGATTTTATTTTTTCGGTCATCGGCGAGGAGCTGGGGCTGCTGGGTGTTGTGATCATTATCGGGCTTTATGCCTGGATTGTTGTACGCGGAATCGCTATTGCGCGCAGCGCCCCGGATCTGTTCGGTGCTTATCTGGCGGTGGGTCTGACGATCGCAATGGGACTTCAAATAGTGGTCAACATGGGCGTGGCCCTCGGGCTGTTGCCCACCAAGGGTCTCACCCTGCCCCTGTTGAGCTACGGGGGAACGTCGCTCCTGATCAATATGGCCTCCATCGGCATGTTGATGAATATCAGCGCGGCACGAAATCGTTAAGTTATTCGTTATCAGTTATTTGTTATTCGAAATTTTATAGAAAATAAGGTGTCGGGAATCCAATAACAAATAACAAATAACAGAAGATGATGACAGACAGCCGACAAAACGGAAAGTGGGTGGAATCACCTGAAGAAAATTACAAACACCCGTTGCGCATTGTAATCGCCGGCGGGGGCACCGGAGGCCATTTGTTTCCGGGGCTGGCAATCGCCCAGGAGTTTATGACGCGCAACAAAAACAATACAGTAGTTTTTGTCAGCACCGGCAATCCGCTGGAACGCTCGGTATTGAACCAGACGGATTTCAGGCTTGAATCCGTTACCGCCGAGGGCATCAAAGGCCGCGGTATTTGGAATCAGGCCAAATCGGCACTGAAAATACCCAAAGGGGTTATCGAAGCAATGCGCATTTTAAAAGGCTATCAGCCGGACCTCACGGTGGGACTCGGCAGCTATTCGGCGGGCCCTGTGGTGTTGGGCGCATGGCTAATGCGCATCAAAATTGTGTTGCATGAACAAAATATTTTACCGGGAATTACCAACAGGATTTTAGCGCGGTTTGCCGATCGAATTTACGTATCGTTTGATGACACTAAAGCACGATTTGCGCCGGATAAAATAAGGCTAACAGGCAATCCGGTGCGCAAAGAACTTTTAAACAATCATAACGGTGAAGGGGTTATCCCCGGACTCAAAAAATTTTGTGTGCTGATCATCGGCGGAAGTCAGGGCGCGCACAGCATCAACGCAAGCGTAGTCGGAGCCCTCGGCCATTTAACACAAAAAGAAGGGCTGTACTTTATTCATCAAACCGGCACAGCCGACGAGCAGATGGTTGGCGAAGCCTATCGGCGTGAAAACGTTGCGGCCAAAGTTCAGTCATTTTTCAGGCACATGGGACCGCTGTACAAACAGGCGGACCTGATCATATGCCGGGCGGGCGCCACAACGGTCGCCGAGGTGACGGCGATGGGAAAGGCGGTCATTTTTATCCCCTTCCCTTTTGCGGCCGATGACCATCAGACATTGAATGCCGCCACACTGGCGGACAAGGGTGCCGCTGAAATGGTTCATGAAAAAGATATCAACGCCGGCGCCCTGGCGCAGAGAATCGAATATTATGCATCGCACCCGCAAGCCCTTCAGGCAATGGCCATAAAGGCCGGCCGGCTGGGCTATCCCGATGCCGCTAAACGCATCGTGGATGATTGCTATGAATTGATTAATGAAAATTGAATATTGAATATTTAAGGTATTTTTCCAATTTTAAATATGACAAAGCACAGCGACTTCCACAAATATTCAATTAAAAATCTTCAATTGAGAAAATGTATTTAAAAAAATATCACATACATTTTGTAGGCATCGGCGGCATCGGCATGAGCGGTATTGCTGAATTGCTGCTGAACCTGGGCTACAAAGTGTCGGGCTCGGACCTGCAAAGCACTGATATTACCGCCCGTTTAAAAGAACTGGGCGGCACCATTTATAAGGGTCACGCGTCCGAGAATATCAAAGGGGCCGATGTGGTGGTTGTTTCCTCGGCCATTGATACGGACAACCCGGAAATCCGGACGGCCAGTCAGGCATCGATTCCGGTCATCCCGCGTGCAGAAATGCTGGCCGAGCTGATGCGTTTAAAATATAGCATCGCGATTGCCGGTGCTCACGGTAAGACCTCCACTACCTCAATTGTCGCCTCGGTGCTGGCCCAGGGCGGCCTGGACCCTACGGTGGTGATTGGCGGAAAATTAAAAAATATCGGCTCCAATGCCGTGCTGGGTCAAGGCGATTTTATCGTAGCCGAAGCAGATGAAAGCGACGGCTCTTTTTTAAAATTTGCGCCCACCATCGCCGTGGTCACCAATATCGACAAAGAGCACCTGGATTTCTACGCGGATCTGGACGCGATTAAAGCCGTGTTTTTAAACTTCCTGGACCGCATACCGTTTTACGGCCTGGCGGTATTGTGCCTGGACGATGAGCCGATTCAAGAAGTGATACCCCAGTTGAAAAAACGCTATACCACTTACGGGATGAGCTCCCAGGCGGACTTTCAGATCCGGGACGTGGAATTCAGTCAGCAAAAAAGCCGCTTTAAGGTTTACCACCGCGGCCAGAAAATGGGCATGATCGATCTGAATCTGCCCGGAATGCATAATGTCTATAATGCCACGGCCAGTATTGCTGTCGGTGTGGAGCTCGATGTTGGCTTTGATCAGATTAAAACCGCCCTGGAAACCGTTGAAGGGGTCCAGCGGCGATTGGAGATCAAAGGCGAAACCAATGGTGTCACCGTCATTGATGACTACGGGCACCATCCCACAGAGATCAAAGTCACGCTGGAAGCCATTGAAGAAAACTGGCCGGATCGACGCAAGGTGGTCGTGTTTCAACCCCATCGGTACAGTCGCACCCAGGCCCTTTTCGATGAATTCAGCCGGGCATTCTACCAATCCGACGTTCTGGTGGTGATGCCGATATACGCCGCCAGCGAAAAAAAAATCGAGGGTGTGAGCTCCAAAAAACTCTGTGAGGAAATTAAAGCCCACGGCCACAAAGAAGTCATATACGCCGATGGATTTAAAGCGGCTCTTTCCTGTTTGAAGACAACCCTGCAACCGGGTGATGTATTGCTGACCCTGGGGGCGGGAGATGTATGGAAGGTCGGTGAGATGTTTCTCAATAAATAAAAAAAAGAGCGGCCCGTTGGGCCTTGAGGAGCACCCTGCATCGCAGGGCTTGAGGTTGGAGGCCATAACCGGCTTAAAACGAAGTGCTCCTGAAGCAAAGCGCTCTTCAAGTTTCCCTGCAGGGGAAACGGTCTTTAAGCGCAGCGATCATAACTTAATGAGGTGATTCGTGTTCGGTCGCAAAAAGCCCCTTAAAAACTACCGTAAAGGCACCAAAAGAAAACGCCAAATTGCGTTTCTGCGCCGACTGGCAATCGGTTTTTATGTCGTCGCCGGTGTTGCCGGATTGTTGGCGACCAGCTGTTTGTTTGTGTTCGTTCACGATGTCATCACACAGTGTGACTATTTCAAAGCCCATCGCGTGAAAATAGAAGGCGGGCAGCGTCTGAGCCATGCAAAAATCATCGCAGTGGCCAGCATAAAAAAGGGGGAAAATATACTGTCGGTCAATCTGGCAATGGCCCGCAGGCGTCTGCTGGCGCATCCCTGGATAGCGGAGGCCGAAGTTCGGCGCGAGATCCCCTCCGAACTTCACATCAGGGTTCGGGAACATGTGCCGCTGGCCATTGTCGAACTGGATCGCAAATACCTCATCAACGAAAAAGGCCAGGTTTTCAAAGAATGGACCACAGCGGATCCTGCCAATTTGCCGCTGGTCAGCGGATTAGAGTTAAGCGACATCAGCAGGGGCGTCAAATCAGCGGCGGTTGCCTTGCAGCAGCCGACTACCCCTTTGCGGCCTTCACAATCTAAGGGGTCGGTCAACAGACCCTTTGAGGCTGTGATGCAGGTGTTGCTGATGAGCAAACAGGTGCGCGGTATCCTTTCCAACCGCCAGATAAAACAAATACTGGTGGATCGGGAAATCGGAATTACCCTCAAAGTATTCAAACAAATGCAAACCGTTGTGCTGGGGTATCACAATTACCCGCTAAAATTCCGCATGTTCACAGATATTCTGACCTATGGCAAACAACAGCGAGGTTTTCCGGAATTCAATCGCATTGATCTCAACAATGTTAACCGCATCGTGGTCAATCCCGTAATTCAGATCCCGAGCGGGGACCACAAGGAGGTATGAAATGCAGGGAGATGTAATAGTCGGCCTTGATATCGGAACCACCAAAATTTGTTCGGTTGTCGGCGAAGTATCCGGAGACTCGGCCAACATCATCGGCATAGGCACCAACCCCTCAGTCGGTTTACGCAAAGGGGTGGTGGTCAATATCGAATCGACCGTCGAATCCATAAAAAAGGCAGTGGAAGAAGCAGAGCTGATGGCCGGTTGTGAGATTTCTGCGGTCTATGCCGGTATTGCCGGCGGTCACATCACCGGCTTCAACAGCCGCGGAATCGTTGCGGTCAAGGGTAATGAAATCGGCGAGCAGGATGTCGACCGGGTTATCGATGCCGCCCGGGCGGTTGCCATACCGATGGACCGTGAGGTGATTCACGTTTTGCCGCAAGAATATATGGTCGATGATGAGCGTGGCATCCAAAACCCTGTGGGAATGGCCGGCGTGCGGCTGGAGGCCAAAATCCACATTGTCACAGGAGCGGTGACATCGGCCCACAACATCGTTAAATGCGCCAACCGATCCGGCCTGGATGTCTGCGATATTGTTCTGGAATCGTTGGCCTCCGGCGAGGCTGTGCTGACCGGTGAAGAAAAAGAGCTGGGCGTGGCCCTGCTGGACCTTGGCGGCGGCACCACGGATCTGGCTATCTTTTCCCAGAACAACATCAAGCACACCTTTGTCCTGGCGCTGGGTGGAAACAACCTGACCAATGACATCGCAATCGGTTTGCGCGCACCCCATGCCGAAGCTGAAAAAATCAAAAAGAAATACGGCAGCTGCGTGGCACAAAATATCAGTGCCGATGAAACCATCGAAGTGCCCGGTATGGGCGGCCGAAAGCCCCGCATGCTATCCCGCCAGATTCTGGGTGAAGTTCTTGAGCCCCGCATGGAGGAAATTTTTCAGCTGGTGCAGCGGGAAATCGTGCGTTCGGGCATGGAGAACATGATTCCTTCCGGTGTCGTCATTACCGGTGGGACGGCGCTTTTAGAAGGTGTTAATGAAATTGCCGAATCGATTTTCAATCTCCCCTGCCGGATCGGAAAACCGCGGGCCATCACCGGCCTGGTGGATGTCGTCAACAACCCCATGTATGCCACCGGTGTTGGGCTGGTGCTTTACGGTGCGCGCAACCAGGATTCAAGCAAATTCAGAATTCGGGATAAAAATATTTTTAACCGCATCATGACCCGCATGAAACGCTGGTTCAATGATGTCGTTTAACATTCGGGATACAGATTTCAAAATTTATTCACAGCCTTTTGCGTTTCAGGCTTTAACATAAACAACTGGAAACTAACCAAAACCGAATTTTGTTAGGAGGAAAAAAATGTTTACCTATGTGGACCAAGAAAAATCAGCAAAAATTAAGGTGATTGGAGTCGGCGGTGCGGGCGGTAACGCCATCAACAATATGATCGCATCCCATTTGCAGGGCGTTAAA
>CAJHYI010000175.1_pt1 | contig 11992 bp, 11 predicted proteins | sample 9198771 | NCBI WGS metagenome assembly CAJHYI01 (sample SAMEA7708367, study PRJEB35096) | sediment metagenome | biome: marine neritic benthic zone biome [ENVO:01000025]; feature: sediment [ENVO:00002007]; material: shallow marine sediment [ENVO:03000034] sea grass bed [ENVO_01000059] ...
TGAATTTTGCATGAAAATTAATGAAAAGTTTTAATCATTTTTGGCAGTATCAGGTTAACTAAGTCAGACAACGCTACCAAAATACCGATCAGGTAAAATGGATGAAAATCATTTTATCTCATTAATTTTCACCCGATGGGCGAGCCGGAGGCTTCCATCTGCTGCGTTATTATGGCCGAGGCATAGTTCACTATAGCCTCGTCCTTAAATGTCCCGTTCCGTTGGATGACGCATCTGATTTTTTAATACTAAGGTGCGCCTCCTTGCATATGAAAACTTCGACTCGTGCAAAATTAAGCTCAGACCTGAATTTTGCATGAAAATTAATGAGAACAGGTATCATATTTTTTCTGTTTCCTAAAAATATGATGGCTTAAATTTTTTGGTTGATTTCTTAGAATTTATTATATATAGATTAGAGTCGTTTTTAATTGTTCGGATTGGCTTTACACGCTGAATGTGATTCAGCGATCTCATTTATTTCAAACTATTGTCGGAGGCCCTAAATGTTAAAGATCAAACTTAACCTTAATGTTGTGGTGGTACTGGTGGCGATTGCGGGACTCGTCTTTGTGGTTGGATGCGGAACTTCGCAGCAAAAGCAGCAGATGACTGATTTCATTCAGGAATTTGGCAAAACGGTCGACGACTATGCCAAAGCCGAAGATGGTCAGAAGGCTGAATTAGAGGCAAAATTAAATTCTTATATTGAAAAATGGACCCAAATGAAAATTGACATGGGGAGCGAGCTTACACCCCAGGTTTTAGATAAGCTGGATGCCGAGTATAAAAAATTTGCAAAAGAATTTAAAACCCTATCGGGCAAATCATAAGAATTAAATCTTTTTGTTGGCCTGGTTGCGCCGCTTTATTGCCGGCTTCCGGACTTAAACGATATAGCACGACCCCATCTTTGCTTTCTCTTAACAAAAACGATTTCAGCGGGGCGCAGAGTTATCTGCGCTTTTTTTTTGGTTGCCCTCCACACCTTACTAATCTTCAGTTCGACAAATATCATTGGTGCAAACGACCTTAAAGTTTTTGCCGGTGAAAAGTCGCATCAAAAGAACGGTGACGGCGATCCCGCACAGCAGAGCAGCGGCTGCCGGCATCGCATGTGGCGATAGGCCCGGAAGGCTTTTGAGGATCAAGGTATCATTTCCACCCGGGACCAGCACGGCTCCTGTACCCATAAATAAACCGCCGATAAAATGGCGTGGCCAGGTTCGACTGCGATGCCATCGCAGTCTAAAACTACCGCGCTGCCACGCGGATAAAAGCATACCGCCAAACAGCGCCAGGAATAAAAGCAGATTGATTATCAGCGATTGCTCAACGGGCAGCCACAGTGACTGCACCTGGCGTTTCAGCGCGTTGCTATAAGTCCAGCCCTCATGAAGCGCATAAAGCACCCCCCCGCTAACACCCAGTAATAAGGCCGCCGTTGAGAGGCGATAATGCCTTGAAAAAAACAGTTGCAGCCAGCTGCCGGATTTCACACGGGACCGCCAGAGGCGATATATTTCCCAGCCTAAAAATAGCCACAATAATGATAGCACCACCCAGATCAACGGTTTGGGCGCCTTGAAAAGCAACGGCATCAGGGCTTGACCGGGTTCCGTCATCGGAGCCATGATGGACAGACCTGCCACTCCGATGCAGAAGCCAAAAAGTGTAGTCAGCATCCAGAGGTTGCCATTTGCCAGATGCCCCAGGGTTGAAAATGCACATCCGCCATTTGTTGCAGCTCCAATGCCGAAAATAAATCCGCCGGCAATCGCCGCAAAGGATATGGCATAGCTGCGATTCGGTGCGGCTATTTCCGGTAAAAACAGCAAAATGGGCACCGAAATGGCCACAACCCATACAACAGCCTTCAGCATCGTCGCCAGCATGTATGCCCTGCGAGTGCTTAAAATCTCGGCAACGGTTTTAACCATGCAAAGACTGGCGCGGTGGACCGCAAAGCCCATCAGGGCCGCAAGCAATAAAGACACAATGTATAGGAATACGGTCATCCGCTATCCAATTTTCTCCTGCGTTCAGACGATGTTTGTGGAGATGCCTTGTAAAATATGCAGCCCACGCACAATCGGCAAGCAAAAAAGCAGAAATGCTCCCTCCTCCAGGGTATATCGTGCCTCCGCTCGCTTGACAAACAGGATTTAGACCTCACTCTAAATTTTAGGATAATCGGAGCGGATTGAATAACTTAACGGCGGTCAAAACCAAACAAACCGAAAATAAATTTAGGAGGATTATCCATGCAGGCATCACATACACCCCTGGCTCTTATCGTCGGTGGCTCCAGCGGCATGGGCAAGCAAGCCGGTATGCGCCTCCTCAAGCGTGGCGCAGAGCTGATGTTGCTGGCGCATAACCCGGCGAAATTGGAGCTGGCCAAAGCCGAACTGGAACCCAGCGGGCCGGTTCAAACGGAGGCGGTCGATCTGTATGACGCACAGCAGGTCGACGCTTTTATTCGGAGGTTGAATAAAGAACCGCGCCATATAAAATACTTAATTAACGCTGCCGGCGCCTTTAAACCCACCGGTTTTTTGGAGCACACAAAGGCCGACTATGACAAATATCTGAATCTTAACAAAAGCTTTTTCTTTATCACCCAGGCGGTTGCAGAGAACATGAAACAGCATGGTGGTGGTGGCATTGTGAACATCGGCTCGATGTGGGCCAAACAATCAATTAAGGCCACGCCGTCATCCGCCTATTCGATGGCCAAAGCCGGTTTGCACGCCTTAACGCAGCATCTGGCGATGGAACTTGCCGATTTCAACATCCGGGTAAACGGCGTTTCGCCTGCCGTTGTTGTCACACCGATTTACGGTGAGTTTATCGACCCGGACAAAATCGAAGAAACCTTGGCCGGTTTTGATTCATTTCACCCGATTGGCCGGGTGGGTCGCGTCGAGGACGTTGCAGCCGTGATCGACTTTTTACTGTCGGATGAAGCCGGCTGGGTCACGGGTGCCATCTGGGACGTGGATGGTGGCGTGATGGCCGGTCGCAACCAATAAAAAATTAAATTGAAATAGATTTTACTCCTAAAAAGCGCCAGGGAGGTCTCGTCATGAAAGCCATCCGAATTCATCAAACCGGTTCATTTGAACAGTTAAAACATGAAGAAGTCGATCCGCCCATGCTGGAGGGGAACGAAGTATTGATCAAAGTCATATCGGCTTCGGTCAATTTTGCGGATGTTATGACCCGGAAGGGTACGTATCCTATGATGCCGCCGCTGCCAGCGATTCCCGGTATTGACTGCAGCGGGATTGTGGAAGCAGTGGGAAAAAATGTCACCCGGTTTCGCCAGGGGCAGCATGTCGCTGCATTGGGACGGGGTTGCTATGCGGAATATATGGCTACCAGTGCTGTCGCGGTATTCCCTATCTCCGAGGATGTTGATATGGATGAAGCTGCTGCCATTCCGGTCAACTACCTGACGGCCTATCATATGATGCACACCATGGCCCAGGTCAAAGAGGGAGAGACGATCCTGTCTTACGCGGCCGCCGGCGGTGTCGGGACCGCTGTCATTCAGCTGGCAAAACTGGCAAACGTGACGGTCATCGGCTTAACCAGTACGGACAAGAAAGGCAATTTCGCCCGAGCCCAGGGGATTGAACATATCATTAACTATAAGACCGAGGATGTTCATCAGCGCGTGAAAGATATTACCAGCGGCAAAGGCGTAGAAATCATCCTCAACTCGGTTGCCGGGGATTCCTTCGGACGTGATTTTGAAATGTTGGCCCCTTTAGGCCAAATTATCTGGTATGGCATGGCAGCCGGTCTGCCGACGGGAAATTTAGCCGAACAGCTGGGTGCCGGTTTTGTGAGAAGTGCAGGTATCCGGACGTTTATGCTGCCCAGCATTTTCGAACTTGACCCGGCCTTGATGGCCCGATCTGCCGATATCCTGTTTAACGATCTGGCAGACAACAAGATAAAACCCCACATCTATGAGCGTATTCCGCTGGCCGAAGCCACCAGGGCGCATGAATTATTGGAGAGTGGCAAGGTTCAAGGTAAGCTGATTTTAAAGCCCTGATGAAATCAGGCCTTTTAAATTATATTGAAGTTACAGACATTCGCGTGCGTTCCGCGTTCAATGCAGATAAGCGCTTTATATTATTGGCCGGCTTCAACCACAGAATATTTTATTTCTCCCAGTTTTAGATCGGTATCCGCCAGTTCCTGAAGAATGCTGACCTCCCAGTCACCCAATTTTTCAGTTGGGATTTTTTTCCAGGTTCGATAGCGGATAGAGCCGGGAAGCTCAAGGTTCTGGACGCTGCGAACTTTATTATTACGTTTGTAATGAATAATAATATCGGGTTTGTCCCCAACGGGTACCAGGTAACTCATCCATAAAAATACTTCCCGGTCTTTTTCGATTTGCTCCCCTGTGACCACCTCCTGGCATTCATACTTAAATGGCCCTTCTTCATAGATTTGGGCGCATAATTTGTGCGCCACCAAGACGGCACCCTGATCTTTGCCCTGATAATAATAATCAATTACTTTTTTGGCTTCCGCAGGTGCGGGTTTTTCTTGTGCCAGCAGGATAGCCGGCAGACACAGCAACAAAAAAGCTAGCAGCCCAAGTCTTTTCATTTTACCTCCTTATCAAAAATGGCCAACGGGTTACGGACATAACCTGGGAATGCAAAATCTATGCTGAGGCCTGTTTTTTTTAAACCAATCATAATTTCGGGGGGTTATTCTTTTACTAATGGACCCGCTTTTCAAACGAGTTAGAAAATAGTAGACACTGATGGATAATTTATTGTAATTTATACATCTTCTGAAATTTATATTTCGGCGACTTTCTTTTGAGCGCGCAAGGGCATCTATTTGCGGCCGGCGGCGGTTTTAATTTCATTCAGCAGAGCCCGGGCTCTGGCCACGGCCATTTGATCAGCGGCGTCATCTGCTGCAGAAAGCGCCAGATTCCCAAGTTTGAGAGCTGCCGAATTTTGCCCCTGGGCGAAGGAGCTGCGTGCCGCCCGGAAATACCGGTCAGCTGCCAGGCGGTAATTTCCCGCAATCAGATAAGATTCTGCAGCACTTTGCAGGGCGCTAGCCATTTGCGCGTACTGTTTCGCCTGCTGGAGCAAGAAAGCCTCCCGGTCAAATTCCCTGGCGGCTCTGACCGGTTCTTTTTTAATCAAATGAACACGCCCTGCCAGACGCGACAATCCGGCATGCAACCCGCTATCCGACACTCCCGCAGCGAATTTTGCAGCCATTTGCAACTCCCGGGTAGCAAGCGCAGCATCATTTTGGTCGCAGGCCATCTGACCGCGCAACAAATGGGCCTGCACCCGATGGTTGTTCGTGGAAGTCGCTTCAGCGTCGGACAAAACCTGCTCCGTCAGCGCCAGGGCCTCGTCCGGTTGGCCTTGCAAGCGGGCGGCCTTGGCCTCAACCAGCAAAATATCGGAAATGTCGCCTTGAACGCTCAAAACTTCTGCTTTGGCCTCGGCAAGTAAAAATCTCGCTTTTTCAAACTGTCCCAGCTGAATGTGGCAGGCCGCCAGGTTATATGCCGCATCACCGATCGCCGCCGCGCTGTCCATGACGCGCGCCCGCTGAAGCGCCCGCTGGTAGAGCGTTGCCGCCTGTTCGGTCAGCCCCTGATCAAAGGCAACCCGCCCGGCCGACATGGCCGCAGCAAATTCAGCATCGATCGCTTCCTCTTTAGGACGAGCGGAAGTGGTACAGCTGGTTAGCATCAGAAAAGACACAAGTCCGCAAAGATAAAATGCCACTGCCACAGATAACGTCTGTCTGTTCATGGCCGCTTCCTTTCTGATCCAACTTCAGCTGCTGGAATCCGCGTCGTCGGCTGGGCCTGTTCGACATAGCCGCGAAGCATCCAGTGCTTTTGCATGCCGATAACCAGTTTTTCTATCTGCCGCAGCGTCTCCTGGGTCTGTATCATGAGGCCGGGCAGCGATTGCATTTCCTGGTCGAGGCGACCAACGATGTCTGGAAAGCTGTCCATGGTTTTGTGAATGTCCTTCAAGACCACTTCCGTCTCCTGCAGCACTTTTTCGGTCATTGATGTAAGGCGGGGCATGGCAGCAAGCTGTTCGCCAACATTATCCGTTAAGTGCGCAATCTTGCTGCTGGTTTTTTGGGCATCCAGCAACACGGCCTTCAGCTCGGAAAGAACCGAATTTACACCGCTCAAAGTTTTCTCTAGCTCGGCGGCCATGGATTTGTCCGTTAAAAGCTTGGCGGCAATGCCTTCACCGGCTTCCAACTTTTGTGAAAAACGATTCATGCGTTCGAGTAACAATTGCAAAGGACTGTCCGGGTTTCTGAGATCTGCCGCCAGTTCCCCGTATTGCTCAACGGCGTTGAGGGTGGCATTTTCCATGCGCACGAGCGTTTCTTCGATCGTCGTAAAAATGCCCTTTTCCACCGTACACGGAATCATGGCATTCCTTTTTGGCAGTGCAGCGCCCTTTCCACGTTCAATATTCAGATACGCATCTTCGGCCACCAGTCCGAATTTTTTTCGAATGACGGCCGCCGAGTCATCGCGCACAAATCGAAAAAAATCAGCCCGGATACGGACATGGGCTATCATGCGATCGTTGGCATCGATGCTGATCCTACGGACCCGTCCGGCAACGGCACCCAGAAGCATCACTTCAGCTCCTTTCCGCAGGCCGTGTGAGCCGCTTTCCGGCAGCAAAACGCTGAGTTCGTAATTGCGTTCGAACCATTTTTGGCTGCGCGCAACCACGAAAACGGATATGACCGCCAGAATAACCACAAGGATAATAAAAGTCCCGATGAACTCGTTCACATACCTGAATCTGAAACGTTCGGCCATTACTTTTCCTCCGCAACCACGTTCATGCGCGCGCCGAACATGGTGCATTTGAAGGTCGCATCAATACCCGGATCACGCCAGACCAGGTCTTCGCTGGTTGTCCAAATAATTGCGCTTCCCTGATCGCGAGCGACCCGAATTGCATTAACGAGCGGCGGCAAAATACCGGGCATCAAATCCCGCGTCGGCCGCTCCAGGATAATCAGGGCCGGCTGGCCTAAAAAAGCGCGAATAAACGCCGATCGGTTGAGATCTTCTTGGCGCGCACCGGAAACCGGTCTATGTGGCAGACCCGGCAGACCAAATAAACTGGCCAGCTCAGTGGCCTCCGCTTCGATATCGGTGTCTGTTCGCTTGGTATGGTGACGTTGAGCGAGGGTTATATTCTGGCCCACATCAAGAAAATTAATCCAGCCCTGGCCTTCAAAAACACGGCCCATCTTTGCCCGCTTTGCGGCCGCATCATCGGCTGCCAATTCCAGCCAGTTTTTGCCCAAAAATTCAACCGAGCCGTCAATGGGTTCTATGATACCGGCAGCCAGGTCCGCTATGGGAAGCCTGAAGCGGCCCCGTTCCATCCGGACAAGCAGCAGCTGTCCTTGTAAAAGCCTGAAACTGACATCCCAGAGCGGTGTGTCAAAGAAAGGCGACGGTTCGGTTGAAACCCCCTTAAAGGCCAAAACCGCCTGGCTGAGACCGCCCTTTTTGCCCGGCAACCCGGGGTGGGTTCTTGAATTACTCACCGCTTTTTCAATCCCTGATATCGCACATGAAAGTAAACTCATTGCTATCTTAAACGAATGAATCCGCGCCCGACAGGCGCGCACCATCGCTTATACGTAAGTAAGAAGCGTAACCAGAGCAGAAATACCGAACAGGGCTCTGACAGAACGCGACAAAGCGCGCTTGGTTGCCGGCGGCACTTCTGCAAAGGAGGTCTCAACGCGGAGACCTTCCGCACAACAGATTGCACCTGTAAATAAAGCCGGGATGATACTTTTGGCCAAAAAGTTTACAATGTCCACCGGATTTACCGAGCTGGAAATGCTGTGAATAAACGTACCTGGATCGGAAATAGTCGGGCTTAGCAGAAGACTGAACAGATAGCCGCTGCTAAAGGAAACGGCCACAAAAAGAACGGCCAGGCAAAAAACCGAAATCGTCAGGCTCAACACACGCGGCATCACCAAATAGATAAACGGGTCCAGGCCCTGGGTGTCCAAAACACGCACTTCGCCCGATATTCTCATATTGCCCAATTCTGCTGTCAGAGCGGTTCCACTGCGACCGATGATCAAAAAATTGGTCAGTATGGGCACTGCTTCACGAATCAATACCGTTACAAACAAAGCGCCCAGGGACTTGGACTGTCCGATGACCTGCAACCAAATCAGAGCTTGAGAGACAACCAATATACCAACCGCACTGGCGACATATAAAACAAATCCGGTGGAATCAACGCCGATCGAAAGAATCTGCCGATAAAACTCGGTCCGAACCGCGCGGGTCCAATAGCGCGGTTTGACACCCACAAACAGCACCTGTCCGGTAATGGCGGACAGGTAACGAATCTCCCGCAATCCGTTTAACGCAAAATTACCGACTTGAGCAATGGTATTCATAAAGCCTTCCATGACGTGTTTTATTGATTGGCCTGGTATAAATGCGACTATGCATTTTAGCATCCTGCTAAAGTGTATGCGCGCTTTATAATGAGGAAGAGCTGCCGGCATCGCTCACTACCCGGCAAACTTTTTTCCGGACCGCTGCTTTGATTTGCGTATCCGCCGGTTATGTTTGACCCACAAGCAGATAGGTGCGGATGTTGCCTTTTCCCGGCACGTAGAATTCGCCGCGCTCCTCAAACACAAAATTCTTCCGCAGGCGCTGGTAAGTTTCAGCGCTGACCTGGATGGAACCTGCCAAACCGGTTGCTTCCATATGGGCCGCAGTGCTAACCGTATCTCCCCACAGATCGTAGGCCAGTTTTGCGGTTCCAATCACCCCGGCCACTACGGGCCCACTGCTCAGCCCAACGCGTAACTGAAGTGGGGCTTTGAGTCCGGCATCAAATCGCACAATTTCCGCCTGCATGGCAAAGGCTAATTCGGCAACGGCCTCAGCGTGATCCGCACGCGGCACTGGAACGCCCGCGGCTGCCATGTAAATATCACCGAGGGTCTTGATTTTTTCAAGGCCGTGCTGCTCCGCCAGCCGGTCAAACGCTGCAAACACTTGCCCCAGCAAGTCCACCACCTGGACCGGTGTTTTTTGGGAAACCAGACTTGAAAAATCAGTGATACCGGCAAACAGAACGGAAGCCTCTGCAAAGCTGTCGGCGATGGGGCTCGAATCCTGTTTCAGGCGGTCGGCGATAAACTTGGGAAAAATGCTGAGGAGCAATCGTTCGGACTTTTCCTTTTCAAAAAAAAGCTCTTGGTTTTTCCTACTGATCGTTTGCTCCAGATTGATAATTCGCTGTCCGGCGCGCACCCGGGCGAGCAACTCGCCTCTGTCATAAGGTTTGGTGACGTAATCATCCGCTCCGGCATCCAGTGCCCGGATGAGATCTGCTTTCTCCTCCTTTGAAGTCACCAGGATGATGTAGACATATCCCGGCTTCTCTTTGGTTCTAATTTTTTCACAAAGCTCTAGACCTTTCATGCGGGGCATGATCCAATCCGTAATGACCAAGCGGAAATCTTCTGCTTGGAAGGTCTCCCAGGCCATGCGCCCGTCATCGGCGATGACAACCTCATAATTTTCTTTCTCCAAAATCCTTGTGAGAAGTTTCTGAGAATCTTTATCATCTTCGGCAATCAAAATACGCATACCGTTATCCCTTCTGGCTTAAGGTCGTATCTCAAAATAAATCTAAATTATACTGCCATAAAGTCTAGCTGGATTCAAAAACGATTTCGATCCGTTTCAGGTAATCTGAAAGTTCGCTTAATAGCGCCTTTATTTTTTGGGGGTTTTTATCCTTGGCGGCCTGTTCGATTAAACGACCAATATCGGTTATGGCATCAAATCCATAGCCTCCGCCAACGCCTTTCATGGTGTGGCCGAGTTTGGCGATGGCCGCAAAATCATTCTGCGCCAGGGCTTCAGCAATAGATTGGATATCCTTGTGTCGGTTTTCAACAAATCCGGGGATAAGGTCCTCCAGGTCAGAATCCACTCGCACGATAATTTTTTCATCCCTTGATGCGTTGTTCGTCGTTGTCATGTTTCTTCCTTATCCGGATCCCCATTATCCCCCTTTGTTGTGTCCTGACTGAATTCAGCCAGTGCTTCCAATAGCTTCGCCTTTTTAATGGGCTTGGTCAGGTGTTCATTGCAGCCCGCATCCAGACTCTTTTGAGTGTCTTCTTTGAGCGCGTAAGCCGTCAGGGCCACAATAGGGGTCTCCGCGTTGCCCTTTTGTTTTTCCAGCTGCCGGATCTCCCGGGTGGCGGTGTAACCATCCATTACCGGCATCTGCATATCCATCAACACCAGATCATAGGCGCCGGCCACATATTTTTCCAAAGCAATGGCGCCGTTTTCGGCGACATCGACCGTGTGGGGCGTTTTCTTGAGGTATGACGTAATCAACAATCGGTTATCTTCAGAGTCATCGACCAGCAGGATATGCAAGGGGCGAACGATGGCGGACGGCATCATCTGTTTGGCTTGCGGCTTTTTACGGGCGGTCTGGGTTTTGGCCATCGAAGTGATAATGGCATTTTTAAGATCATTACGTTTGACGGGCTTAACCAGATAACCCGATATCCCATGCGCGCTGGCTCTGGAAATGTCCCCCGGACGGTTATCAGAAGTCAGCATCATTACAGTCATGCCGCAAAGAGAGATGTCATCATGAATATGATCGGCGACTTCGAATCCGTCCATCCCGGGCATCCGGCAATCCAGCAATACCAGATCAAACGGAGTCCCCGCCTTGCGAGCAATTTGTAACGCATCCAGTCCGGCCGGGCCGTTTTCGGTTTCAGTCACCGCCATCCCCCATCCGGATAGGGTCTCCCTCAGCACCAGACGGTTGGTGGCGTTATCGTCTATAACCAGAGCCTTGCGTCCCGGCGCCTTGATCGCCGGCAGTTCGGCGTCATCCGCAAGCTTGGCCTGCTCATCGAATCTGGCCGTAAAGTAAAATGTGCTGCCCTGCCCCTGGATGCTTTCAACCCAGATTCGCCCCCCCATGGCATCGACAATTTGCCGTGAGATATTCAATCCCAGGCCGGTCCCCCCATACTGCCGGGTGGTGGATGCATCCACCTGGGTGAACTGCTCAAATATCGTTTCGGTTTTATCAGGCGGGATACCGATTCCGGTATCGGTCACTGAAAAAATCAAGTCGACTCCATGGTCGGACGCATGCTCCGATGTGGGTTTAACTTCAATGGCGACCTCGCCCTTTTCAGTGAATTTGATGGCATTGCCGGCCAAATTTACCAGGATCTGGCGCAAGCGCAGCGGATCGCCCACCAGTTTAACAAGCGTCCCGGCAAGGATGCGGCAAGTCAATTCCAGGCCTTTTTTATGGGCCCGCAAGGCCAGAATTTCGCAGGTCCTTTCGATAATCTCGCGCAGATCAAAGTCGATTTTCTCCAACTCAAAATGGCCGGCCTCCAGCTTGCTGATATCAAGAATGTCGTTTATGAGGGTGAGAAGGTTCTCACCGGCGGACTGAAAAATGCGAACGTATTGGCGCTGCTCGGGCTCAAGAGGCGTTTCACCGAGCAGCTCCGCCATGCCGATGATGGCATTCATCGGCGTGCGGATCTCATGACTCATACTGGCCAAAAACTCACTCTTGGCCTGGCTGGCGGCTTCGGCCTGCTTTTTGGCAACCATTAGATCCGCCTCACCCTGGATGCGATTGATTCCCAGTGCAATTTGGGTGGTCACCGACCCCAGCGTGTCCAGAACCGTTTCCGGCAGTGTATGGCGGGCGAACATGGCCATAACTCCCAGAAGCTTTTCCTGAACGATCAGCGGATATCCCGCAAAGGCAACCATGCCTTCCCGCTTGGCCCATGCCTTGTCACTGACCCGTGGATCATTTTGCACATCGTTGGTCAAATGCGGCAGACGTTCCTGGGCAATTAGCCCAATTTTAAA
>CAJHYI010000096.1_pt1 | contig 11794 bp, 11 predicted proteins | sample 9198771 | NCBI WGS metagenome assembly CAJHYI01 (sample SAMEA7708367, study PRJEB35096) | sediment metagenome | biome: marine neritic benthic zone biome [ENVO:01000025]; feature: sediment [ENVO:00002007]; material: shallow marine sediment [ENVO:03000034] sea grass bed [ENVO_01000059] ...
CGGTGAGGCAATTTGCATAACACTCGTCCTCGTACTCCTCCTCGTCCTCGATAATTGTATTTTTGAGATAGCTTCTGGGCTCTTAAAGATCAGATTTTTGCTTTTTGTGATAATCAGCGCACATTGAAATATTCAATAAACAATATTCAATTTCCGAATAGGAGAGATTTTTATGCTATTAGGATTACATACATATAGTCTGCATTTACACGGCATGGGGCAGAACTGGGGCGGCTTCAAGCTTCAGTGGGAACCGGTTTGGGACATCTTCGGTCTGATGGGCGAGGCCAAGAAACTGGGCCTCGAGGGGCTGCACCTGACTGCCGCTGATCTGGGCTCAACCGATCAGGCCCACCTGCGTGCTGTATGCCGGGCCGCGGAAGAAAGCGGATTATACCTGGAGTATAACTTTTCTCTGGATGCATCCGAATACGATGACCGCTTGACCCATACCATGGAGGAGGGTATCTCCATAGCGGAGTCCATCGGTTCGGATATCGGTAAAATCAGCATGGACGTCAAAAGGCCTCACCCGGTGTGCGGCTCAGCCTTTCATCCGGCGGTGATCCCCCAACTGGAAGAAATTGCACGCAAAGCGGAAAAAGCCGCTCCCGTCGCTCAGAACGCAGGCGTCAGGCTCTGCCTGGAAAATCACACCGAAGCATTTAGCGATGAAGTGCTCTGGATCATCAACCGCGTCAACCATCCTTATGTGGGGGTCTGCGTTGACACGAATAATTCCTTGATGGTGGGAGAAGACCCGCTGATCGCTATCCGCAAGCTGGCACCCGTGTCCTTCACCAATCATTTTTCGGATCATCGCATTGTCTTTGACCAGTACGGCTGCCGCATCACCGGGGTGGCGACCGGTACAGGAGATGTGCCTATGCGGGAAGCATATCAGGTTATCAAAGCGAACCCCAATATGAAACGCCTTAACATTGAGGTGGAGTTCGACCCCGGAAACGACAGTCCCGCGGAGGCCCGCCGTCGGGAGTATGCGGCCGTTGTTGAGAGTATTCGTTTCGTCCGCCAGGAGCTGTGCGTGGGTCGGGAATCCTAACCGCTATCGATCATCATCCCCTTTGTTGATGTGTCTGAACGATTCCGTGACAACATGAATCGTGGGCTTTGAATATCTTGGAAATTCTCTAATCGATGATTATGGTAGTTAATAAAGGGGTTGAGAATTTATTTTGCCCGACCGTTGTCGGTCGCCGATGATTCATGTGGCGGCCAAATCAAGAGGATTCCCTTACATCCCAGGTAATGAAATAAGAAATTTAATATTGAAAATAATCTGAAAATGAAATCAAAATTCCTCTATTTATTATCGCTTATTGCCTGCTTTCACTTCAGTTATTCCCTCTCAAGCAGTTCAGCGTCGGATCCGCACCCAACCATTGAGATTCCGATCTTTGCTGGGGGCTATAACATTGAAAAGATTTTTGATGCCGCCAAATCAACGAAATCCGTAACGTATAAAATTCAAACCAAAAATCCACCGACTGAAGTGCTCGAATTTTATGACGCCTATTTCAATGGCAGCGGCTGGCGGTCCTCTTTTGAAATCTGCCAGAGAAATTGGGAAGATCCCGGTGGCGGAGAAAAAACAGTGGAACCCTTAGTGCGACAATTATATGCCTCCTGGGCGCATCCGGAAGAGGATTTGAAAGCCGTCCTCTGGCTAACTTACAAAATGGCTTCTAAAACTTCTCAAAATGAAGTTGTTGTTCAATGCCGCCTCCATCCTAAAACAGCGAAATAAAAATCACCTAACAATCAGGTGAAGCTGTCGGAAAGGGAGAAAGTGAAATGGTTCTTCCGAACACGATGACTGCAGCGGTTCTCACGGGACACGGCGGATTAGAAAAAATAGTCGTTCGTGACGACATACCGGTGCCTGAGCCCAAAACCAACGAAGTGCTTATTAAAGTTGGTGCATGTGGAATGAACAACACCGATATCAACACCCGGATCGGTTGGTATTCAAAATCGGTCAGCAACGGTACCTCTTCAACCGGCGGTTCGGATGGTCTGGACCGCTCAGCGGAAGAAGATGCCACCTGGGGAGGCGCTGCGATTGTCTTTCCGCTTATTCAAGGTGCTGATGTTGCCGGTCGTATCGTGGCGGTGGGTGAAGCTGTTTCTTCAGAACGCGTCGGCGAACGCGTCCTTGTTGATCCCTGGTTGCGCGATCCTTCCGATCCGGGCAACCGGAATCTGGCAACCTATCTGGGCAGCGAACGGGATGGCGGCTTTGCCCAATATACAACCGTTCGCGCGGAAAATGCGTTCCTGATAGACTCCGCCTTAACGGACGCTGAATTGGCCACCTTTCCCTGCTCTTATTCGACTGCAGAACACATGCTGCATCGTGTCAGACTCGGTGAAAGAGAGAAAATCGTTATCCCGGGCGCGTCCGGCGGGGTGGGATCCGCTCTGGTACAGTTAGCGAAAAGGAGAGGGGCCTGGGTTCTGGCAATTACCGGCCAGGCAAAAATGGATGCCTTGCGGGAATTGGGAGCCGACGAAGTTATCGATAGAAACCACAAAGACTATGAGCATCAGATTCGGGAAAGGCTGCCGGGTGGTGGAGTTGAGGTCGTCGCCGATGTTGTCGGGGGCACTCAGTTTTCGATGTGGCTTGATCTGTTGGGCCGGGGTGGACGCTACGTCACTTCAGGGGCTATTGCCGGACCTCTTGTTGAGCTGGATTTGCGCACCCTGTACTTAAAAGATCTTGAAATGCACGGCGCCACTGTGATGCCGGTGGGAATATTTGAAAATCTTGTAAGCTACATCGAAACGGGTGAAATTCGTCCTTTACTGGCCGGGGAATTTTCAATCAACGACATCAAAAAAGCGCAAGAGGCGTTTCTATCAAAAAAACACATCGGAAATTTTGTAATCCAACCGGGATAGGAAAACCGCTGGGCGCAGGCGTCAATTAACGGGCAGGTGCGGCAATATCAAATTTCTTTTTCAAAATTGCATCGCAGTATCAACATGCCCTCTTCGATTGTGGTTTCCACTTTGTAAGGAAGTTTTTTAAATAGCTTGATCATGCTTTTATTGGTTGCCAGCACATAGGCCTGCAAGCTGGTGATGCCGTTTTCGCGGGCGGCCTCGGCAATTTTTTCTAAAAGTACACTGGCAATGCCCTTACCCTGCCATTCTGTCGAAACCGAAAAAGCAACTTCCGCAATGGTTCCGTGTTCAAGGGCATACATTCCGAGACCGATAATTTTTTCAAATCCGATCTCACCGGTAACTGCGACAATGGAAAGATTCTTGATATAGTCTACCTGGAACATATCTTCCATATCTTCTCTATAAAAACTTCTGCGCATACCAAAAAATCGGGTTTGTACATCCTTTTCATCCATGGCATAGAAATGTTCCTGCATTAAGCGATCATCCACTTGTTTTGCCGGCCGAAAGGTCACCATAACACCATCGTATTTCCGGGTTTCTTCCATTCTGGCCGGGTATATCCCAAACAAGGATTCATTCAATGTTCGATTGCGGTCGATGAGCCCATCTTCTTGTGCCGTTTGAAAGAGCTCATCGCGAAAGTCCGGATGGGCCAAACTGATCATCGCCATGGCTCTTTCTTCAATATTTTTACCGAAAAGATTGACCATTCCAAATTCACTGATCACATAAGAGACATAACCTTTTGGAATCGCAATTGAACCGATATCTGTTTTCGAAATTATGCGACTGCTCTTATCGTCTATACTTCTGGCGGGAATGACAATGATGGATTTGCCGCCGGGAGAGATAGCCGCTCCCATAATGAAATCAAGCATTCCGGTAACGCCCGAAAAATGATTTTGGGGAAGTGCATCGGCATACACCTGTCCGCTCAGATCCATGGTTCTAGCAAAATTAATCGCCACCATTTTATTGTTTTGAGAAATAATGGCCGGGTGGTTGACATAATCAGATGGTCTAAACTCAACGGCTACATTGTTGTGCAATAATTGATACAATGCTTTGCTGCCAATGGCCCCACTGGCTAAAAGCTTTCCCTGGTTCAAACCTTTATAGCGATTGGTAACCACGCCTTGCGATACCAGCTCCATGAGACCGTCGGTCAAAATCTCCGTATGGACACCGAGATCGTTTTTAGCGGCGAGGGCCTGTGCAATCGGCGGGGAAAGTTCTGCCAATCCGAGCTGAAATGTGGAACCGTCGTCCACCAGGTTGGCGGTTATGCTGGCTATTTCAGCAGCGGACTCATATTCAGGCAAATCATAGGCAACCAGCAGATCCTCTTCCTGTTCAACGACGACGTCAACATCATTCAAATGAATGAAACTGTGCCCCGGCACGCTGGGCATCCTGGGATTCACCTGAGCGATCACAAAATCCGCGGATTGAGAAGCTGCCAGCGTAACATCCACTGAAATGCCCAGGCTCATCCAGCCGTAGTCATCCGGCGGAGATACCTGGATTAGCGCGAAATGGAGCGGAAAAAGCCTTTTGGTAAATAAATCGGGAACCGCACGCAGGTTCATCGGTGTAATAAATCGTTTGTTGGCACGCAGGCTCTTGGTTTGATCGGAGCCCTGGTATATGGACCGCATATGGAAGTTGTGGCCTCGATATTCATCGGCCATCAGGGCCAGCAGGGAGCCTTCCAAGCTTAACAGACGCACGATTTCGACATCTGAAAATGAGGTTGCATTATTCAGGAGCGCATCGACTAAATGCTGGGGTTCTCCACACGAAGAACCGATAAACACTCTTTGACCGGAGCGGATCATGCGGACTGCTTCATCAGCTGTTCGAAGTTTTGATTGGTAACTGTCATTCATTGCTTTTTCTTTCATCTATGGTTTCTTTCAATAAACGAGCGCATATGGTAAGCTCTGATCGAACCCAAACCAGATTTCCGGATAAAAATACGTAAAATTCTATCATAGGGGAAAACAGGCGCATTTGTCCACACTGTTAATCGTGTTTCGAGGCAATAGAATTATATTGAGCCGGGAGATGTAAAAATGCTCAGAGGCGGAACTTACGAGGAAGTATGCCATAACTTCGCGTGGGAGATCCCTCAACATTACAACATCGGTGTCGATGTCTGCGATAAGTGGGCCGGCGACAGAACACGCTTAGCGCTTATTTATATAGACCCTGACGGAATGGAGCAAAGATACACCTTCCGGGATTTAAGAGACCGATCAAACCAGCTTGCCAATGCCTTAAAAGCAAATGCCATCAAACGCGCCGACCGAGTCGGCATATTGCTCTCTCAGCGTCCTGAAACCTTAATTTCACACATAGCCATTTATAAACTGGGTGCCATCGCTGTGCAGCTTCTCACCCTCTTTGGTCCGGATGCCCTTGAGTTCCGGCTTCAGGACAGCAGGGCCAAAGCGGTGATTACCGATAAAGAGAACCTGTCAAAGATTTTCGAGATTAAAGAAAATCTCCCCGGCCTTAAGCTGATTATCGTTGCCGGTGCCGGCAAACAGGAAGGGATCCTGGATTTTTGGGAATGTGTCGCAAAAGGTGATCGTTATTTTACGCCTGTCAAAACAAAACCGGATGACCCGGCATTGATTATCTACACCTCTGGTACCACCGGTCAACCCAAAGGTACCCTTCACGGCCACCGGTTATTGCTGGGTATTCTTCCGGGGTTTGAATTCTACCACAATTTGTTTCCCAGAGAAGGTGATCTCATGTGGACGCCGCTTGACTGGGCCTATATCGGCGGCTCATACGATGCCTTATTCCCAACACTTCATCACGGTTATCCCGTGCTGGCTTACAGGCCTCGAAAATTTGATCCTGAGAAAGCGTTTTATATGATGGCCAAACACAGGGTCAAAAACCTCATGGCCGTTCCTACAGTGCTGCGTATGATGATGCATGCTGTCAAGCGTCCGCGGGAATGCTACGATCTGCAGTTAAGGTCAATAACTGCCGGAGGAGAGACGTTGGGAGAAGCGCTCTGTGACTGGACGCGAGAGCATCTTGGCGTTGAAATCAATGAACAATACGGTCAGACGGAATGTGACCTGGTGGTGGGTTTTTGTTCGGAAGTCATGAACCCGGTTCCGGGGGCCATCGGCAGGGCTGTGCCGGGGCACGTTGTTGAGATAATCAATGAAGACGGTCGGGTTGTAAAGCGTGGCCAACTGGGTGAGATCGCGATAAAAAGTCCTGATCCCGTGATGTTTTTAGAGTATTGGAAAAATCCGCTGGCAACAAAGGCTAAGTTCATCGATGCGTGGTTGCGCACGGGCGATTATGGCAGGCAAGATGAAAACGGTCATTTTTGGTTCAGCGGCAGACAGGACGATATTATCGAAAGCGGCGGCTTTCGGATCGGACCGGGTGAAGTGGAAGCGTGTCTGATGAAACATCGGGCAGTTGCGTTGGTCGGCGTTATCGGAGTACCTGACCCCATCAGGGGAGAAATTGTAAAAGCGTTTATCTTACCCAAAGAGGGTGTGACACCCGATAAAGCTCTTGCGGAGAGCGTTAAAGAACATGTGAAAAAAAGGCTCGAGGCGCATGCCTATCCCCGCAAAGTGGTGTTTCTGACTGAGATGCCGATGACCAAAACCGGTAAGATCTTAAAAAATGAGCTGCGCAGGATGCATGAGCCCTGAACCTAGAACCTTTGTACCCCAAATGTGGAGGCTTGCATGACGAATCAAACAGTCCTTTACGAAAAACAGCAAAACGTTGCGATCATTACCCTTAACCGACCGGAGCGTCTTAATGCCATAACCAGGGATCTGATAAACGGACTCATCGCGCAACTTAAGACGGCCAGACACGATGAGGGCGTCTCCGCGGTCATTTTAACAGGCGCCGGAAAGGCCTTTTGCGCGGGGGAGGACCTCAAAGAAACATCCGCCGGGAAAAGTTTTAAAGACTGGATTGAAGAAACAGAGGGGCTTCAGGAAGTGCAGCGGGTGGTGATGGATTTGGGAAAACCTTTAATAGCAGCAGTTCGGGGCTATGCACTGGGGGGCGGGTGTGAATTCGCCATGAGCTGTGACATCCGGATGGCAGCGGAAGATGCCAAATTTGGATTCCCGGAGACTGAAGTCGGACTGACCATCACAACCGCCGGAACGAAGCTGCTGGCGCAAATCGTCGGGCTGGGCAAGGCTAAAGAACTCGTCTTTACGGGCGACTTTATCAATGCCCATGAGGCCCTGCGAATCGGGTTGGCAAACCATGTCGTTGCAGACGACAACTTCCTGGACGAGGCATTGTCCATGGCTCAGAGGATAGGAGAAAAATCTCCTTTATCCCTTAAACTTTCACGAATTGCCATCGATCAGGGATTGCACGCCAGTTTCGAGCAAACCCTGGAACTTGAAGCCAGCCATCTTTTGACCTGCGTGGGAGCTCAAAACCAGATAAAGTTTGTGGAGAAAAAACTGCAGAAAATGAGAGCAAAGCCATGAAGATAATGAGATGCTATTGCTGATCTGTTATTGGAAAGGCGCAGCGTATCGTGAATTTGTGAGTTAAAGATGTATGAGTAGCTTCCACCCCGTCCAAACGGTTATCATCCGCCGTGCTTGCGATCCTCAACGTATCGAACCAGCTTCTGCTCCAGTTTCGTGTCCATCTGGGGTTTTTCGTATTCCGCCAGCCGCTCAGTCAGAAGGTCGCCGGCCCGTGCGGTGATATCCCGCGGTTCCAGCGCGAGCCAGTTGTCATGGTTGCTGCGGTCAATCAAATCCGGAATGAAGAATTCATCCCGGCAACGATTGACGGTATGGTCTTCCATTAGATAATTGCCGGATGTTCCCAGCTGTTTTATCAGGTCCATTGCAAAAGCCTCCCGGGTAAACTCGACCGGTGTTATCAATTTTTTGACAGCCCCGCAAAGGTCTTCGTCCGCAATGAATTTCTCAAAACTCATGGCGAGCATGGAGCCGAATGTACCGCAGGCGTGGAGGCTCACATGAACACCGCTCAGAGCTGCTACAGTCAGCATCACCGCCGACTCCATGCCGGCCTGGTAGTCGAGGCAAAACGAATCGGTCAGCGATCCGTGGCTTCGGCAAGGCATGTTGTAGTATTGTCCCAGGGCCGTGACGATGGCGACATGCTTGGCATCTTCGGGGGTGGCATTCACATATCCGCCCGTGCGCATATCCATGGGACTGCCGCCCAAACCATACACCAGGGGCGTTCCGGGATTAATCAACTGTGCCAGGCATACCCCCGCCAGGGTGGTGGCGTTGGAGATCACCAGAGAGCCCGCAACGGTAATGGGACCGGTGGATCCCAGCGTGCAGGCGGAGTGAATGATCAGCGGCTGTCCCGCTGCGGTAAACACCATCAACGCTTCAACGCTCTCGGGTGCATACTGTAAGGGCGACAGAGAATCGATCAGGGAAATCATGACCGGCCTGTCCAGGTTCCCCCAGATCATTTGCGCCAGTTGCAGCGAGTCTTGGGCGGCCACCTCAGAGGCCGAGCTGCCCATAATGGGTTTGTCGGTCAACGTCAGCGTAGCGAGCAGCAAATCCAGATAGGCCGTTTCGGTGGGGACATCATTGGGTTGCACCACAATGGCACTGTTAAAGTCGATATATTTTGAGGTTTGAACCAGTTTGCAAAATGTCTCCACATCGGCCAGGGTGGCATTGCGTTTGTTACCGGACGGCTCGATGATAAAGGGCGGTCCGTAGCCGGGCGCCATCACGTAGTGGGTTTCTCCGATCCGGATGTTTCGGGAGGGGTTGCGGGCCTCGATGGTAAATGCCGCCGGCACCGTCGCCAGCGCGCTCTGGATATCCTTTTCTTCAAAATGCACCATGGACCCTTCCACTTTGAATCCGTGCTTTTTAAAAAGTGCCAATGCTTTTTCACTGGGAAAGCGGATACCGGTATCGTGCAACAGCTCCAGAGAATGTGCGTGAATGGTATCCAAAGACGCCTTGTCTATGTTGATGAGGGCTCGGTTCATCAGGTTCCTTTCCATACTTTTTCTGGCACGCATTTCAATATTCAATTCTCTTTTAATTTATTTGATAATTGTGTTTTGGGATTTAGTATTTAATGTATGGTGTTTTGCGTTTGGCAGTCAGATAACAGGGACGTTTACCTTTGCTTATTTTGTCGGAAGAAAGCCGGAATAACAGAATTCGACAGGGCCGATCATGACCACCGAATTGTCTGCTTTGAGTTCGATTTCCACTGATCCGGCCGGCATGATCACGGTCATGCGCCTTGCATTCGTGAGTCCCCGGCGATGGGCTGCACCCACGGCGACACAGGCGCCTGTTCCGCAAGCAGTGGTCAGCGCTCCCGGGCGCTCCCAAACAGAAAGCTTGAGGGTTGTCGAATCCATAAGCTGCGCGACACCGATGTTGGCCTCTTGTGGAAAAAGCGGATGTTTTTGCAGCCGGGGGCCGTAGGTTGTCAGATCGACCGCATCCAGATCGTCAACAAAGAAAACCGCATGCGGGTTGCCGATGTTCATGCCGACCGGGTCCTGGAGGGGGCCGGCGCCGATCTCCAGATGAAGCGTATCCATTTCGCGGGCCAGGGGGATGTCCTGCCAGTCGGTGCGCAGCCTACCCATCTCGACAGCCACCTTTTTTTCGCCGGCTTTGCGGCATCTGAGCAGACCGCCCAGGGTGTCGATCACCACCTCTTCGCGCTTGCTTTCCTGCATGCAGAGCCAGCCGATGCAACGGGTGGCATTTCCGCAAGCCTCCACTTCATGACCATCCGGATTGTAAATGCGCATAAAGACATACGCATCGGTGGCTGCTGCTGCGCTTGGCGGTGGTTCGACAACCACCAGTTCATCGCCGCCCACACCTTCGTGCCGGTCGCATATTCGAATGATCTCTTCAGCAGACGGCCGGAACATTTTGCGGCGCCCGTCCACGACAATAAAGTCGTTGCGTAGACCGTGCATCTTGATAAAGGGTCGACCGTGTCGGACGATTGCGGCCTTTATTTCGCTAAAAGGAATCGGTTCACTCATAGATTCATGTTCCTCTATCTTTCTCAGCAGCCGTCCGGGGGTCGAGCACCATTGCAACTGATGACGTATTTTTCATGGGCGCAAAATGGACCTGCTCCGCCGGCTGAATAATCGTGATTTTTTTCTTTATCGGCAAGATTAAACCGGCCGCATGTAATTAATGTGAATGATCGCAAAAATCAACGAAAAAAATATACATAATTAGGCCTATCTCAAATCGAAGATACACTTAAATTTGAGTATTTTTATAAAAAACAATAATTAGCTTGCTATTGGCGCAAGGATGGATTACTGTATACCCATTCAACACGGCCCCGCCTTAAATTGGCGGGGCGATTTCTTTCTGAAGGAACAATCCATTTGTCAGAGTGGCATCCTCCAGTTGGCGAAGTTGAAAATCTTAAGAAAGGAGAATGTTATTATGACTAATGGAACTGTTAAGTGGTTTAATGACCGAAAAGGGTTCGGATTCATTGAGCAGGAAGACGGACCGGATGTGTTTGTTCATCATTCAGCAATCAATGCAGCCGGTTTTAAATCCCTCAATGAGGGCGACCAGGTTTCCTTTGACATAGAGCAAGGCCAAAAAGGTCCTGCCGCTGCAAATGTCACTGTGATTTAACTTTCAATTCCGAGTAAAAAGGGCATTCTTCGAATATAGAGGGGTGCCCTTTTGTTTCTTTTTGATCAGTTTCAGTCCTATCCAAAACACCCAGATCTTGAGCGCTAAAAAATTCCGGCCAAATTCAGGTTCTGTTCATCACTATCAAGAATAACGGCCTTCGAGGTGACACAATATGGCGAAATCACATACTTCATTTAAAAAGCGTAGAAAAGAATTAGCAAGGAAGCTCAAACAAGAGGAAAAAAGACAACATAAACTGAATAAAGATAAGATAAGGCCCGAAGAGAATTCAGACAAATTTCAGGATGAGATCAAAAATCTGCAGACATCGGGCGAAGTGTATCTGCATCAGCCGTGAAGGCCCCATTTTTTTCTAAATTATCGAATGTCTTCAATCTACCAAAAAATTGATTTTGACGTGAATGCTGTCCCCCCGCATATGCTGGGCGACTAAAAATCATTACGAATAATACCAGAAAAAAAGGTACTGTTCCCATGATTCAAAAACCGACGTACAAGGAACTGGAGCAACGCATCAATCAATTAGAAAGTGAAGTTTTTGAATACGTGCGTAGGGAAAAGGAGTTTAATGAGGAGCGCAAATTGCTGGGATACATTCATCTAAGGCGCACCATAAGCCTAATGAAAATTAACGAGGAGCTAAAAAGGGATTTAAAAAAACGCACACATGCTGATGAGAAACTGGAGAAGGTTTCTCATAGACTCAAAGAGCGAATCAAAGAGTTAAAGTGCCTCTATGACATCTCAAGCCTCAGGGCTGGCACAAGTTTTTCTTTGGATGATGTACTCCAGGAGGTTGTCGATTTCATCCCTCCGGCAATTGAATACCCTGAAATTACCTGCGCCCGCATTTTGTTTGATCGTTACGAGTTTACAACAATTAATTTTAAGGACACCAAATGGAAGCTGTCGCAAGATATCATGGTGAATAATGAACGGATTGGCACGCTGGAAGTGTGTTATTTAGAAGAAAAACGAGAGCTTGAAGAGGGGCCATTTATTAAAGAGGTAAAAAATTTGATCTCCGCTATTGCTGAAAGTATCGCCCAAATTATCGAGCGTGATTGGGCGGAAATAGAAATTAGAAAACATCGCAACCATGTTGAAAAGCTAATTAAAAACAGAAGCAGAAATATTGCTGAGAAATAACAAAAGCC
>CAJHYI010000042.1_pt1 | contig 11595 bp, 12 predicted proteins | sample 9198771 | NCBI WGS metagenome assembly CAJHYI01 (sample SAMEA7708367, study PRJEB35096) | sediment metagenome | biome: marine neritic benthic zone biome [ENVO:01000025]; feature: sediment [ENVO:00002007]; material: shallow marine sediment [ENVO:03000034] sea grass bed [ENVO_01000059] ...
GTGAATCCGTGATCATAGGCGTACCCAGAGAAATAAAGAAAAACGAGTATAGAGTTTCGATTACACCACCGGCCGTAAATGCACTTGTTTCAAAAGGGCACCAAGTTCTAATTGAAACTCAGGCCGGTGCCGGCAGTGGCATATCCAACGAAGACTACACCTCTGCGGGGGCAAATCTAGCGCCCGATGCCAAAACGGTTTACCTAAAGGGGGAAATGATTCTTAAGGTCAAAGAACTTTTTCCAAAAGAATTCGATCTCTTGAGAGAAGGACAGATAATTTTTACCTATATCCATTCAGCCAATAACTCTGAAGAAACCCAGGTATTATTGGATAAAAAGGTAATTGCAATTGCCTATGAGGATATTGAAACCGATGACGGCAGATTTCCCCTGCTTACGCCCATGAGCGAAATTGCCGGTGAGGTTGGGCTCATTATGGGCGTGTACCATATGTTTACCACCACCGGTGGAAGTGGAATCTTAATCGGAGGTGCTGTTGGTTCTGAACCGGCTAACGTAGTGATTTTTGGTGCGGGCCATGTCGGGCTCGGAGCAGCACGCTATGCTATTGGCCTGGGGGCGAATGTAACCCTGCTGGATATAGACTTAGAAAGATTAAGAGATATCCGCCAAAAAATGTTGCCCCAGATAAAAACGGTCTATTTAAATGAATATAATGTCCGGCAAATGCTGCCCAAAATCGATCTGTTAATTAATGCCGTCAAATGGCCTCCCCAGTCGGATGAACATATTGTGACCCGCGAGATGCTCAAACTTATGAAAAAAGAAGCGCTGATTGTGGATATATCCTGCGATCCCGCCGGAGCCATTGAAACCTGCGTGCCGACTTCTCATGACCAACCAACCTACGTCGTCGACGGCATCCAGCATTATTGTGTGGACAATTTACCTTCCGCAGTTGCTAAAACAGCGTCCGATGCTTTGTCAAACACGAATTTGCCCTATGTATCAAAAATAGCGGACAAAGGCTGGCTCCTGGCGATTAAAGAAGATATTGCTCTACGCCGGGGTTTGGGATTCGCATTCGGTTATTTAACATTCAAACCAACAGCAATTGCGCAGAACAGACCCTATACATCAGTTGAAAAAATTATCGAAATGTTCGAATAAGCGGTGGTTAACGGAGGGTCACATCAAAGCGGAAACGTTTGCTGTCAAAATATGTCGGTTTATAACTCTGGTCCGCGGACCGGCCAAATATGGCCGGCATGGTTTTTGACATCTTCATAACAAGTGGTACCGGATTCGAAGTATACAATCCAAGCCATTCCGGAGTGATAATCAAGCGTAGTCGCCGACCAATGGTAACCTGGTGGAACAGCCGAAAACATATGGCCGCTTGGTAGGGTAGGATCTCTCCTGCTGAAATCGATAAGTGTGCATAGCTCGCTCATTGTCGGCAATCGCCAGTCGCCGGCTGACGAACCATCTGAAAGAATAAGTGCGGGATCCGGACCACAGTCTCCGTCCTTTAGACTTTTTGCCGCCAGGTTAGCTCCTTCCCAATCGATTATTCCGAAGCAATCCGTATTTTTCAGCCAGATAAGCCCCGTTAGCTGGTCGGTTACCGTGCCGTTTTGGTTGTCAATAAAACGCGGCTCGGGGATGGGTCTATCGAACAGGAGTTCTGCGTTCTGTTGTTTAAAGTCGCATGGAATGATGTTCCCTCTCCAGTCATAACAGGTTGAATTAAAGGGATTAACTATATCAGCTAATTCAGTATCAGGCTCAAGTGAAACAACACGCGCCTCATTTCCATTTGGCTTCTCTGATAATGAATTATCTGCGATGGCATTTAGCGGCGAAAGATAAAAGGAATGCAAAACGAAGAGTGAAAAAATCAAAGTTGAACCAATACATTCAGTTATGGAAGAGGTTTTTTTCTTCCTTGACGATCGGAATGAAAAATCCATCCTAATCACCATTGGATATTTACTTTCTTATTATCAATATTGGGCAAGTACCTTAACCGTCTTGTAGAAGGTACTTTAACAGGAAAGAGAATATTGTACAACTTTAATAGCTATGTTTCATTTTCTGAGAGTCTTCCCACTTTCGTATACCGAATCAACCAACTGTGTTTTTCTGAGCATTTGCCCGTTGACAAGATTCCAAATAATGAAAAGTACAACTTTATATTTTCCAGATCAATGATAATTTTATAATCCGCTCGATTTAAGACCTGACCTAAAAGGATCCAAAATTAGCTTGACAAGAATACCACAATGTGGCAACAGAAAAAAAGCGCTCATTATTTTGTCCTGAAATCAGCTTTCATCCTGAATTTATCCTCTCACGCTAAGCGACACATTCCTCTGCAATAGATTCTGGTTTCCCGTAAACTTTAACCTACCAATAAGGTAAAGATTCAATGGAGAAACCTCTCAAAATTTGCCTGCCCGGCTCCTAAGAGAACTTTGTTCTGTCAGGAGTGTAATCCACTCGTTTAAGTCAGCACCCCTGATCTGTTTTCGTGTTATTTATTGTCAACCATTGATGCGAATCTCACCCTATCCACAAAAGGAGGAAAATCCAATGAAGAGACAAGAAATCCTTATCTCAAAAATTAAATTTCCGTTAGTATCAAATATAAACTAAAGAGGGGAGAGGGACATGGCAATTGGAGTTTTAATAAAGCATGTAACAAAGAACGGGGTTAATGCGAAAATACTCATGCCTCACATCATAGAATTAAGAGCTCTTGCAGTCAGACAACCAGGTTATATTTCAGGCGAAACTTTTTTTCACTTAGATCGCCCAGAGGAATGTTTGGTAATAAGCAGGTGGACATCTTTAGAGCACTGGCAGCAATGGACTGGGGACCCTCGTCGTATCGAACTATATGAAAATATCAAGAAGCATCTTGGAGCCAAAACAGAGTTCAATCTTTATGGTATAGGCCTCTGGTAATCATTTCAACTATGTTCGCAACACGAGATTCGCGGCGGCCTTTTTCTTCCTACAAAGGGATGGTATGAAATCAACAACTCTCAACTAAATGGAGGTGAATCAGATGATTGAAGTTAATACAACTTGGGAATTATTGCCAAATATAGATCAACAAGCGTACGGTGAATGGGCTAAGAAAACGGTTGGTACAATTTTAAAAGCCCCTGGGCTTGTTGAATTTCGTGCCCACCGTAACATTTTAGGCTCACCCCAAGTTAGATCCACGGCTGTGTGGCAAACTTTGGCCGATTGGGCCAATTACACCGATTCTGACGAATGGCGGACACTTGATGCTGAGTTGCGTGCCTTTGTAACCAATATTCGTGTCGAAATCTGGGGGCCTTCGCCAGTGCTACCCGAACCTGTGCGCCCCGGTTGATAATTTTGAATGAGCGGCTGCGGATGTGCAGAGATTCGTCTGAATATATTATATCTTACTGACTTTTGTTCAAGGTTGAAATGAAGACAGGCGAACTCTGTGGATCTTGTTGCTTTCCCTGTCTCAAACAATCATTGAGTTGTCAACTTAACAACGTACTTAAGAATTTACTCAAAAATACCGATATGTATTTCAACATTACATCGCAGCAAGAATTGAAAATGAGCCTACAAATTATGGCCAAAATATTACCGAGAAAAGGATAATAAATGAATAAAATAATAATTTTATTAGCAATGATAACGATTCTGCCATGCCACGCTTTTGGACAAAATGTGCCTAATTATGAAATATCAATAAATGGGGAAACATATGATATCAGTTTGGGTCGTGATTATCAGATCAAGTCAAATTCCGGGGAAAAATTGCATTTCAGAGTCAATAAAAAGGCGCTGATGACATATAAAAATGGATATATATCTTTTCAACATAAGAGCGACCTTGCAATTTCTTCCACTGATCTGGGCAATGGAATACGTCAAATTATGACAAATACGGCCGTGGGTACTTTGGTCTTAATTCAAGAATATTCTACTATGAATCCCACAGCTATGGTTAATCTGATGCTTCAGGAGTTGACGAAGGAACAAATAAATTATGGATATAAGATGCAAAAGGAGACACATTCTAAAGCCTTAAAGAATGGAACAAAGCTCAGGGGTCTAAAAGCTACCTTAAAATATAACGAAGAAGAAGAATATTGGACAGTTACAGCATACGGTAAAAAGGATAAGGGGCTTTTGGTCATTACCAAAATTGATAAGGAATATTTGAGTACGGAAAAAAATATTATCGATTTAATGTGGGAAACACTCCAAATCGAGTTGTAGTTTTCATATAAATGAATCTTCTGATATTAACGGGCTAATAATACTTCGATCAGAGGTATACGAGCACTACCCAATTTTCTTGAGATACTATTTACATACCTTTAAGCTCACCGTTTGATATGTCCCTATCAACTATTTCATTCCGAAACGCGACGGTGTTTTAATGAGTGTGACCCATCGGGTTTATTTAAAACCGCCGTTGCCTGCGTTTTCACTCATACACTGCCAATAATACGGCCAGTTTTTATCATCGGTGCAATCACCGATAAAACCGCCGAAGCGGCCCAATTCGTAATCTTGGGTTATGATATAACCGTGGGGGGATTTAACCGGTTTGGCGGGGCCAGAGGCGTTTGATGGATTTCCTGGCGCTACCTTATTTGCGGTATCTGGTGCGGTTTGAGAATTATCGGGTGGTAAGCTCGAAGCGCACGCCACCAAATTGATCATCACAATAAAAGCTACTAACGCTTTCATATGTATCTCCTGCAAAAGTTATAGACACGCTCACCAAATTTAACGCGTGTTGATTTATTGTAAAGTAAAATTTTCCGATAACCACTTGCCGCTTTTTATGGCGGTATTATTCTTATATTGAAACTCTCACACCTATAAACGGCATTGGTTTTAAGAAAAATGGTGCTAAACAAAATAGTAAATTTGCAGCTTTCTGATCGAGATCTGGATTTTCTAATCGAGGCCGCAGCTTCTGGTGTTGCAGATAAGGCCAATTTGAAACAAATACTCCGGGAAGATGAAGATTTTCGAGATTCATTTGTCAGTGACGAGAAGGTGTTTAACCGATTGATGGCGGATGAAGAAACTTTTTTGAAGATTTCACCATCGCTCTTTTTTGAGATTCTTTTGCGAAAGGCCGTTAGCGATCTTTCAAAGGCCAGCTATACTCTCGAAAAGACCCGCAACATGAGCATCCCCGTTTTTGACACGCAGGATCTGGTTGAGCTGTTAAATGACCCGTCCATTGTGACTTACCTGGCCAATATGATGTCGACGTTTACACGGATTGAAAGCTATACGGTCTCATTTCGAATCCGAAAGGGCTTCTGGAAAAAAATACGATTCAACGACATGGACATCACCAGTTTGATTCGTTTTAGCGAGGCCATCGAAGATGAATATCGGTTAGGTTTATATAAGCGCATTGCTGATGTCTGCTTGTTTATTCTCGGGATTTTTCCGGATTATGCCGAGCGCAGCTATCGCTACCCGCTATCCGGTCAAATACGGCCACAAATTGGCGCCAGCGCCAAGATCAGTCCGGAAGAATACGAGCAGAAAGGGCAGCAGTTTTACAGGTTGGCAGCCGAGCACCAGGTTGCGGTTGAAATGGATTTATCAGATGTTTTCTGGGCTTTGCATGAAAATTTTCAGAAAGCAAAAAAGCCCCTGAATTTCATCGCGGATTATTATCTCACTACAAAGCGACATCATTTATTTGCCTAAAATTTGCCACAGCGGTGGTCACTAACAGTTGGGTTTTTCGTATAAAGTATTTGGTGTTTAGTATTTAGTGTTTAGTGTTTGGTATTTGATGATTCGCTGGGCTTTGAGCTAAACACAAAACACGAGCCAACCAAACGCAGAAAAGGTTTCGGGATCGAAAACCTTTTCTTAAAGGAGGAAGCGACATGATTAAAGTCAAAACATTTGCAAGCCCCCTGAAGATCTTTCATGCCCGAAAGGAACTCGAAGACCTTGACGCCATGGTCAACAAATTTATTGAAGAAAAGGGTGTGCAGAAAGTAATCTCCGTCAGTGATGCTCCCACCACCGATGACACCGGAGCGACGATCGGTCTGATCCGCGTCCTTGCTTATGAATAGATGAGTTCTAATTGTGCTCGGGAGATCTGTGCCGCCCGAATGTTTTATTGAATTCCTCGTGCCTTTCATCGGATATTGTGTATGAGCATCCACCACCCGGCCGTTGATTACACATTTCGGCGTGCAGGTCGCCAGAAACAGGCCCAAAAAGATAAACATTGAGGCCAGCCTGGCTCTGATCGATCTGGCTTTTATAATTCCCCCCCAGGCCCTCGGAATTAAATACCGCTGCAATTCAGTCTTCCCGGTGCGGATTGCCGGTTCGGTAAAGCTCCGCCCGCAAACGGGCAGGGCTGACTGAACCTATTTGGTTGCGATCCTCTCAAATGCCGTTGTTACAATTTGTTACAAACTGTTACATCACAGAAAAGCATTCTGGCTTAATCTGAATTATGTTTTTACCATCGATAATGAATTTGTCTTCTCAAACTCTTATTCGTTGTTTTACAACAAAGGAGGAATCATGGTAAAAAAAGGTTTAACAATCTTATTAATCAGTGTTTTTATTTCAGCTGCTCTGGTTTTCACCGGATGTCGCTCTCATTCCGCGCACGGTAAAGCGGAGTTCATGGTGGACTACATTGCCGAGACGCTTGATCTGAGCGCCCCCCAACGAGCACAACTTGATGATATCAAAGAAGAATTTCTGGCTAAAGCCAAAGAAATGCATGCAAAAAAAGAAGCCATGCATACGGAGCTGATGGCCGAGCTGCGTAAAGAAGAAATTGATCAACAACGCATGAAAGAGCTCATGGCGCAGAAGCAGGAACAGATGACTGAAATCATGGATCTGGCGGTGGTGCGTCTGGCTGATTTTCACCGCACCCTGTCGCCGGATCAAAAAGAAAAACTGGTGGCCAAGCTGGAATGGTTTCATCAAAAGCATGAACGTAAATGGGACTAGAGCTGCCAATCAAGTTGCTACAAAGGTTTAACATTCATTGATACTGGTTTGTGAAAGGAGTAATGGAGTATTGGATTGCTGGAGTGTTGAAAGAATTGGTTGAAAATCAGACGATCGGCTTTTATGGCATTACTCCATCACTCCAACACTCCAACCACAATATAATTATTTGGACCGTTATAAGAACGTAGCCTGCTTTAATATGACGTTGAATCTGGACAAACCATGAACCCAACCATCCTGATCATCGATGACGATGCAAAACTGAACCAGCTGCTTAAAGACTTTTTAAAGGATTTTGGTTATGCCGTCATCACGGCGACGCATCCGGCCCGAGGCTTGAAAAAGCTGAAGCAGGCGGCACCCGATCTGGTAATTCTGGACATTATGCTGCCGGATATGGACGGTTTTGAAGTTTGCAGAGTCATCCGTCAGACCAGCAACATTCCGATTGTCATGCTGACCGCCAGAGGGGAAGTCACCGATAAGGTGGTGGGACTTGAGCTCGGGGCCGATGACTATCTGCCAAAGCCATTTGAACCCCGCGAGCTGGTGGCTCGGATTCAGTCTGTTTTGCGCCGTAGCCGTCAGCTGGGAGACAATCAGATTCTCACCTTTGAACGGTTGAGCATCGATTTAGATAAACGCATTGCCCTGCTGGACGGCAATCCCCTTGACCTGACCACCAATGAGTTTGCTGCCCTGGCGTTGCTGGCCAGAAATGCCGGCAAGGTGTTGAATCGCGACCAGATCCTGCAGGAATTACGCGGTATGGACTGTGATGCCTTTAATCGCTCAGTCGACATCGCCGTCAGTCGCCTGCGTCAAAAACTGAGCGACAATCCCAAGTCTCCGCAGTTTATCAAAACGGTTTGGGGAAGCGGGTATGTTTTTATTGCCAATTGAATATTGAAGATTGAATAATAGCGGAATTCTGCCATCTTAGGTTCAGGTTTTTCGAATAAACATGCCAAAACAACGGTTTAAAAAAATTTTTCGCTCGGTATTCACCAAGCTTCTGGTGGTGATTATCCTCGCCGGTATTTGCATCAACCTGGTAGTGGGTGGATTTTTCATACACCTTCGCAACCAGTTCATCGGCCCATTTCATCAAAATGTAGTCCAATACCTCAATTATCTGATTGCCGATATAGGCAAACCCCCAAACCTGGAACGCGCCCGAGAAATTGCCCGTGAGTCTTTTTTGGACGTTCGTTACGAAAGTCCGGATCTTCGCTGGACGACATCAGATGAGCTGCCAACAGAAATCAGGGGCCGCTTTCGCAGCTTGCGCCAAAATCCCGACGTTCGTTATGGGAGACACAGGGGGCGGCATATCATCGAAGTCACGGCAGAGGAGGGCCTTTTTATCTTTGGCCCGTCTCGCGATTTACCAGTTGATAGCGCCCGCCACCGGCTGTTTGTGATCATGCTGCTCCTGTTAACCCTGATTTTGGCAGGGGCCTTTTTTGTGATTCGTCATATTTTAAGACCTGTTAAATGGCTCAACACCGGCGTAAAGGAAGTCGGTCGTGGGAATTTAAAACACCGGGTGCCGTTGAAAAAGTCGGATGAACTGCGGGATCTGGCAGCTGCATTTAATGACATGACCGATCGCATCCGGGACATGCTGCACACCAAAGAACAGCTACTTTATGATGTCAGCCATGAGCTGCGGACCCCCCTTACGCGCATGAAAGTGGCGCTTGAATTTTTGGCAGACAGCCAGGCCAAACAAAGCCTTCAAAGCGACATTGAAGAAATGGAGAAAATGGTCAGCGAGATTCTGGAAACAGCGCGCCGGCAGCATAAATATGAAAATTTAAAAAAACAGCCCACCAACCTGGTTGATCTTATCAAACAGACAACGGCCGCCCTTGAAAACCAGCCGCCGGGCATTGACATTGTTGATCTTCCTTCTGAAATTGAGGTCGATATAGACCCCGAGCAGATCAAGACCGTATTTGAAAATGTGCTTAACAATGCGATTAAATATTCACAACCCGATAGCGCACCCATTCAAATATCTGCTAAATACGAGGAATCCTATGTCGTTGTGCAGATTACGGATTTTGGAATGGGTATTCCCGAAGAGGACCTGGCCCATATTTTCGAGCCTTTTTATCGGGTGGATAAATCCCGCACCAAAGACACCGGGGGCTACGGATTGGGCTTGAGCTTGTGCAAAACGATTATGGAAGCCCATGAGGGTAAAATTGAGGTGCACAGCCGGCCACCGGAGGAAACCACGGTGTCCTTATATTTCCCACTAACCAAAACCTAAAGTGAGCTATAGGTAGTAGTTAACTATCTACTAAATCATCAGAGGCCTGATAATGACAAAACAGTCTGCTACCAAACCGACAGGTGCCGGCAAAAGTAGCTTCGGGCTGATTGACACGGTAGCCTTTTTTCAAGAGCTCGGTTTAAAAAAAGGCATTACTTTTTTGGATGTGGCCTGCGGTCGGGGTGCCTATTCACTTGCAATAGCCGATATTATCGGCGAGAACGGTCAGGTGTATGCGGTTGATCTATGGGAAGAGGGAATTGGTATCTTAAGAGAAGAAGCCGCTTCAAAAGGGATCCAGAATATGACGACCTTTGTCTGTGATGTGGCACAGCACATACCGGTCGAAGATGACAGTGTGGATGTTTGCTTGATGGCAACTGTGCTGCATGATCTTGTGGCAGATAAAGTTGACCGGAAAGTGATGAATGAAATTGTAAGGGTCATTAAACCCAATGGGGTTTTGGCCATAGTTGAGTTTTACAAAAAGGAGGGGTCGCCGGGGCCTCCGAAACCGGTGAGGCTATCACCGGAAGAAGTTGACCAAATGGTATCGGCCTATGGCTTCCAACAAAAACGGTATACGGAAATCGGGCCCGACAATTATTTGCAAATTTTCACCGCTGCCAGAATCCCCTTTTCTTTCTCGAGCACATGACGCTCAAGCTCATCGATTTCCCGGGTTAGTTCAGCCACAAATACCGTATCTTTAATGGCGCTTAAATTTATCTTTACATTGAATGCTGCTGCCAGGGCCGCGGTCCGCGCAGCCAGAACTGCCACGGCGCCATCGGAAGTAGCATTTGGGTTTCCGTCTTTGATGGCCCGGGCGGCCAGATCCATTATCTGTACCGCGTCCCGGGCTACGCCCAGCGGGACCGTTGCAGCGGTTTTAAATGCTGCTTGAATGGCGTCGGAGCGCTTCTTTTTTTGGTCGTCTGTATTTTTTGGTAACTTAAAGGCCGCCAACACTTCCTGGTATGCCTGCGCATCATTGTCGATATCGTTCTGCAGTTTCTTTCTGAGATCCGCAGCGGCATGCGCAATTTTTTGCATGTCATCTTCAACGGCCTGAAATTCCTCGCGGCCGATGGTTAAGTTGGCGACCATTTCGGTGAGGCTGGCTGCCAGGGCGCCGTTGAGCGCAGCCGTGCAGCCACCCCCGGGCAAGGGCTCTGATGAAGCTGTCTGTCCCAAAAATTCGCTTATTGTTAGGTCTTTTAGCAATGGATGATGCCTCCTTTTTCTTTATCATAAACCAGGCTTCCCTGTTTGATCACTTTTTCAACGGTGCTCACCGCCAAGTGGTATGGAATATAGGTGTAAGATGGAAATTCTAAAACGATCACATCGCCCTTTTTGCCGGCATCGATGCTGCCGATCTGATCCGCCCGATCAAGGGCGGCCGCGCCGTTTATGGTCAGAGCACTGATGGCTTCTTCGGTGGAAATGTTCATATAAAGGGTTGCCAGCGCAAATACCAGCGGAATTGATTCGGTAAAGCAACTTCCCGGGTTAAAATCGGTGGCCAGTGCCACAGCACAATTTGAATCGATCATTTTGCGGGCATCAGCATAGGGTTCCTTGAGGCTAAAAGCGGTGGCCGGCAGCAGGGTTGCCACGACACCGGCCGCTGCCATGTCTTTAATCCCCTGGTCCGAAGCCTGCAGCAAATGATCCGCCGAAACGGCCCCGAGCTCCGCTGCCAGCTCCGCCCCACCCAGTTGCACGATTTCATCCGCATGCATTTTTAACTTCAGCCCCAGGTCCTTTGCCCGGGAAAGAAGGCGACGGGATTGGTCGATCGAAAATACGTTTTTTTCACAGAAAATATCACAGAATTCCGCCAGCTGTTGCTCGGTGACCCGGGGCAGGACATCTGAGATCATAAAGTCGATAAAGGCATCCTGTTTGCCTTTATAATCCGGCGGGACGGCATGGGCGCCTAAAAAAGTCGGTACGACATCCAGGTAGTGAACTTGATCCAGGCGGGTCATCACATCCAGCTGCTTGATTTCGGTCTCACAGTTTAGGCCGTATCCGCTTTTGCCCTCCACGGTGGTAACGCCAAATGAGAGCATGGAATTCAGCCGCTGGATGCCGGATTGCAGCAATTCCTCGGTCGAGGCCTGGCGCGTGGCCTCTACGGTGTTGACGATGCCGCCACCCCGCTGCATAATTTGCATATAACTGTCGCCCCGCAGGCGCCAGGAAAACTCTTCGGCGCGGTAGCCTCCGAATACCAGATGGGTGTGCGAATCGATAAAACCCGGCAGCACGGCTTTGCCCCGGGCATCGATCATATCAAAATCGGATTGA
>CAJHYI010000027.1_pt1 | contig 11330 bp, 10 predicted proteins | sample 9198771 | NCBI WGS metagenome assembly CAJHYI01 (sample SAMEA7708367, study PRJEB35096) | sediment metagenome | biome: marine neritic benthic zone biome [ENVO:01000025]; feature: sediment [ENVO:00002007]; material: shallow marine sediment [ENVO:03000034] sea grass bed [ENVO_01000059] ...
GGATTGTAACACAGCCATGGGGCAAAAGATAAGAGTTCTGAAACCAGTTTGAAAGGAGGATTTTATGAAACCCTTTACCAAAGGCTTAGGCACTGAAACTCAATTACTCGTTGCCATAGGTTCGGCCGTGGCATCCGGCTGCATCCCCTGTCTGGAGAGTATTACCGGGCTGGCGCGTGCCGAAAGTATTGATGAGAAAAAAATGCGGGCAGCTGCCATCATTGGCCAGTTCGTCAAGGATCAGCCGGCCGGCCATATGAAGGCCAAAGCAGATGAGCTTTTAGGCACCCATCTTCAGGCGGCGTCAGATCAAGCCGAGTGCCCGATGGAATCGAAAGCCCCAAAGAGCGCTGAAGAAGCTGCCGGTTGCGCACCGGGGGGAGCCTGCGGCTGTTCATAATTATGGGTGGTAATCGATACGGATTTCAATTTATCCAAGGTAGCAGATCATTATAATTGCTGAAACCATCTTTTTCCCTGCGCTGCTGTAATTGTGCGGGGGTTCTCTATGGCTACAGGGATACCGTAAAGTATATGATGGGTATAATGGTCGGTTTCTTTTTCATCAGGCGCCGTTGAATCAACCCACTATGCGTAGAGCCAGATATGGCACCAGGTTGAACAGCAATACAGCCGTTTTAAAAAGCGCCATGCCGCTATAGTGAATGGCATCAAACTTCTCAACAGATATATTAAACCATTTACTATGAAAGCGGTACATCCAATCATGAGCCATAATGAAAAATAAAAGCCACCATAGCAGCAACACCCAGTTTATGACGGTGCACCAGGCCAATGCACCACGAATGATTTCAAGGGTCATTATTTCTCCTCCTTTGGTTTATAAAGTTCAGCTTCGTTTCCTCTCCTCAAAATTGTTTTAAGTTCCTTTAAAAAAACAGCATATAAAATATCTTCGTGGCCTTTTCATTGAAACGTCTGAAAATTTGTCGGTGGGTAAAACCATAGAATTAAAGATACAAGACCGCAGGGCCCATAAGCTTAAATTGCTGACCGGCGAAATTGTGCGCTCAGACAGGCGCGGTTTTGGTACCCGGGCAAAAAGAATGTCCGATTCGAATAGGGAAAATGCCATCTATGCGTCGCAGTCGCACTGCCATCAAGGCTTTTTGATCTTAATGATCACCAGGGTGATATCGTCTTCTGTTTTTTGACCTTCGGCAAATTGATTGATTTCATTATAAACCGCATTGAGGATATCATCGGCTCCCGCCCCGGCATTTTTACGGATAATATCTTTAAAGCGTTTTTTACCGAACATTGCGCCCTTTTTATTGAAGGCTTCCCAGATGCCGTCTGTGCCGATAGCGATGACCTGCCCGTTTGTGAGTCCTTCGTGGCGGTTTTCAGCGTATTTAAAGGCATCATTAACCCCCAGCGCCACCCCGGTGCCTTTGAGTTCCATAAAGGTGTCCTGTTGCGGGTCATATAAAATGGCAGGGTCGTGACCGGCCCGCACCCAGTCTATGCGGTCTTTTTGCGGATCCACGGTTAAATAAAAAAGGGTCATAAATCTTCCGGTCTCCAGCACATCTTGCGTCAGGTGACTGTTCATGGCACTTACGATTTCAGATATGGTGCCGGGCTGAGAGGCGCGCATGCGCAAGAACGCCCGGGCCGAAGTCATCAACAGCGCTGAGTCCACCCCGTGGCCGGTGATATCGCCCACCACTACACTGAAGGGGCCATCCGGATTTTCGCGGCGCCACAGAAAATCAAAATAATCCCCGCCGATCTCATCGCAGGATACGTTTCTGCCGGCTACATCCAGGCCGTGCACATCCGGTTTGCTCTGGGGCAGCAGGCTTTTTTGAACTTCGCCGGCCAGTGCCAGGGCTTTTTTATGCTCGGTCATATCGGTGACAAAAGCCATGTTGCCGATGACCTCTCCCTGATCACCGCGAAGGGTGTTGCCGTGAATTAAAATCGGCACATGGCGGCCGTCTTTAGCCACCATGGTCCCTTCAAACTCCCGGTATTCTTTAGCCAGGATTTCTTCGCGATTGGCCAGCATAAATTGCCTGAACTCTTCAGAGGCCAGGTCAATGGGAGTTTTGCCCAGAATTTCTTCACGGGAATAACCGAGCAGCCGACAGTAGGCTTCGTTAACATCTATGATTTTCAAATCCTCGCCCATGAGAATAAACCCCTCCCCGGCTGTTTCCACAATACGGCGAAACTTTTCTTCACTTTTGCGCACCTCTTCTTCAGCCAGCTTGCGGCTGGTAATGTCCACCAGCAGGCCTTGATTAAATATTTTGTTGCCTTTGTCATCCCGCACCACCGAGGTCTGGTCTTCAACCCAACGGACCTGGCCGTCTCTGGTCATAATCCGGTAAAACTGGGTGTATTCTTCGACGTCTTCTTCCGCATAATGCTCGATTTCCTCGGCGATGCGTTCCATATCATCGGGATGAACAATATCTCTAAAAGGGATTTTTTCTTCAATAAATTCCCGGGCCGCATACCCCATCTGACGGATATTGTCTGAAACATAAACCAGACGGGGTTGATCGCCGGCTAGACGCCGAAAAAGAACCACCGGGCTGTTGTCGATGATCACCTGGGCCAGACGAAGTTCCTCTTCAGTCCGGCTCCGCTCGCGGCATTCTTTATTAATAAAACTCGTGTGCTCTTCAAATTTCTTTTTAAGAGTATTTAATTCCCTGATGAGTCCGGCAAAGATGTTGTTTTTATTGGATTTCATAATTGTTTCCATTTATTTTAAATGTGGGCTTTCTTCAATTGGCCGGAAGTATTTTGACTAAATTATGACCTCTAAATTAGCGGGTCAAGTTGCCGAGGTAAATTATACCGCTTTTCACAATAATGTTCTGAATTACGGAATTGGGGTATAAGTGGTTGTAGAAAAAACGTTGGAAAAACGGAATGTTTTTTTGCAACCACTATAAAATTGATAAGTATTCGCCTTTATTTTTAAACGGGGCCGGGGTTTTTAATAATGCTTTATTAGACCGGTCTATTTAATAAAAAAATATTTCTCAAAAAGAGCATAACATCAGCGAGCAAAATAGTTAATCGGTCTAAATTACCAGCTCATTTTTTTAAAATATGATCAAAAATATATTTACGATGGTTTTTCAGGGGTTTCAGGTTATTGGTGAGCTTCATCTGGATAATGGCACCATGCCAACCGGCGACAATGAAACTGGCTGTGTCTCTGATATCTAAACTTTTCGATATCTTACCGTCCTTCTGAGCTGCTGATAGAAGCCGGCTGTAAGCGTCGACCATCATATCGATGGATTCTTTGAGCTTCGCGCGAAATGCCGGGCTTAAATTCCCCATTTCCTGGGCCAGGTTACCGATCGGGCAGCCACCGGCATAATTTTGGGACTCAAAATGGTCCATAAAAGCCGTTAAAAACCCGTAGATCCGGTTCAACGGTGAAATGGAAGTGTCTTCCAAGGTTTCTCTGGCAATCCGCTTAAAGTGGGTCGAAAAATAGTCAATGATTTGAAGTCCAAAGTCCTCTTTACTTTTGAAATAATTATAAAATGATCCTTTGGGCACGCCGGCGGCGGTCAATATTTCCTGGATACCAGTGTGGTTGAATCCTTTGAGATGGATAATCTCGGCGCCTGTTTCAATGATCCGGTCTCTGGTATTTAACGGCATTTAAGCATCTCCCTTGAGCAGGTGGCGGAAGCTGTCATTACTCATATTATAATAGACCGGTCGTCTTAATTTGTCAAGATTTTTCCTGCAGTTTAGATGTATCCTGAGATGTAGCTGATTGGATAGATTTCAGCGACACGTCAAAGCACCGCTGAACTTTCAGGGGTCACAATACTTCATCAAGGTTAGAAAGCAGATATATGTTTGATATATAATCCCTTTTGGAAGGTGGGAGTTTAAAAAATTAGATTAAAAACAGAATTTATGCGCTAATCCCATCTTTTGCGGATTATAAATCTGAAGCTAATCCCACTTGCTCACATATTTCTTTTTACATTCCGGACATTGAACAATACAAGTTCGTTTTACCTGGACTTTTGCTCTACCCGCTAATGGTTCAACGCTAACTGTTTCCAAAAGGGTATTACCGCAGCACGTTCCTAATGGTTTGATTGGGGGAAGGGTATAAGCACGGCTCCGATAGGCCGTAAGTGTTAGTTTTTTATCCATAACGAATACTTTAGTGAAATAACCCTGATAGCATGAAAAATATTGGCCGGATACAAGAGGGGGCTAAGCAAATGAACATAAGGTAAAAATAGACGAAGTTTGGTACGTACGCTAGCCGAATTTTAATTCTAAAATAATGGGTGCACAAGAACAAATACACTCAAGCAAGAATGTCCCCCCTGAACCCACTCAATGCCTCATGAGATTATTCTTTTCTGTGCACCCGAGAAGGGATAATTTTTTCCCATTTACTACCAGATTGCCCCTGAAGCGGAAAAGGCCAAACCGAACTTCAGGGGCGGCAGGTGGTAGGTTGCATGAAGGTGCAAACCTAGACGTGTTCTATAATAAGACTCAGATACAATTTGCAACCGAAAATAACCCTTGTAAAACACTAGACAAATTTAGGGTTTAACCGTGGGACATAAGGTGGGTTCTGAGGTTTGCTTTTCTGGTTTTCAGACCCAGTTTTTTACGAAGATTGGTCCGATGAAACTCGATGGTTTTCAGCGAGAGGCTCATGATTGCGGCAATTTCTTTGTTGGTTTTTCCCTGTTTGACAAGGTCTGCGATTTGAATTTCCTGAGGGGTTAAATGGTAATAAATTGAGGATAGATTTCGCGCAAAAGGTGAGATAATTTCGTTTAAATTTGTTTGAACAAGCTCAAGATAGTTTTTTTGTCTTTCATTGAGGCTGCTTCTTTGCAGTTTTTCAAGATAGGGCTCTATCATTTTTTTTATATTTGAGAGCACCCTTTCCTCTATTTCAAATTTATCTTCCTCCCTTTTTTTTAAAAGCACTCTTAAGGCGGCATTGACTTCTTCAAGTTCTTTGGATTTGGTTTCCAATTCCTGCTGCCTTTTCTTTGCGGTCTTTTGGGCTTTTTTGCGCTTTGTTATATCAACAAAGGCGCCAAACATTGCCAGGGGCTCTCCACTTTCATCTCTAATCAGGTTTGCACTGAATTCAACATTAAATGTGGAGTTGTCTTTCCGCTTTGCCAGATCCCATCCTGCTGAAAACCCTTTGCAATGCAGTTCTTCAATTGTCTGGACGATGCGTTCCCCTTCCCAAAACTCGGGTAGAAACCGACCAAGCATTTCCTTCTTATTATCATATCTCCATAGCTTTACTGCTGAGTCGTTGACATAAATTAATTTTCCTTCCAGATCGGTAATGCCAACGGCATTCATGCAAAACTCCACAGCTTTGCTCAATAAAGTCAGTTCTTTATCTTTTTCTATGCATTCCATAATTCACCTTCATCAGTCATGCGCGTTTATGGAAATCAGAAAAAAGGGCTGTCGGAGTCAGTTGGTATTGTTCTATTGGTCGACGACGGCAACAATTGATAATTAATAGAAATGGTTGTTATTGTCAATGATATTGGATGATTATACTACAATGTGGTGGTTTGGAAGACGGGATTTAGAAAAGGAAAGGAATCGATTGTTAACCTGGCGCGGCCATACCTTTAGCATCCAGGTTTATCTTTGGGGGTATTACCACCTGACCGACTACTTGCCCGTCCATCGCAACCAGATAGCTGCGGTCCAACCCCAGATGGCGTTAAAAACCACTACAAACAGGGGGGTGAGCATGCCCAGCTCAAGACCCATCACCCCTTTTTTGGCTTTCATCGGAAAAACGACAAAAAGCTGAACCAGAGTTGGGCCCAGACTGTAAATAAAACCCTGCGACCAGATGCGTGCCTGCATCATGGGCAGCAGAAACAGCATTCCCCAGATCCCGCCCCAAACCAAACGCGGATATAGCCATGCTGCTGAAAGCCTTGGCGCAATTTTTACACCCAGGGCTGTTGTAATGCCAAGCTCTCCGGCGCCCCAAACCGCCAGGCTGTTGAGTATGGCGCCCAGTACACCCGCGGCAAACACCAGACTTATTTTTCGTGCCAGATTATTCATTAAGCAAGCCTCCTATTTTTTATCCTATAATTAGTCAAGTTAATCATTTTTGCAATGAAGTCCAAAAAGGGTGGCATAAAATAGGAGGCGATGAACACATGATGGGGCTCTGAAGAAGTACAACTGTGTAAGCGACATTTACGCGCTGATTTGAATGCTCGCAATTAGTTCTTGGAGTGTAGGATTCGCTCCAGTTCATTAACGTCAAGATACATCGGATTAATTGCTTCGTCTTGTCCGACTTGATAAAGATCATATAGACTTTCAGAAATTCGCCGGTTGAAAAAATCCAAATTACCAAACGCTGATGAGTCTAACGGGATGGCGGATTGCTCAGCCAGCGTAACAGAGTAATCCATTAGTTTTTTTCCAAAAAGGGTGTAGAAATTATAATTATATTTGCTTAACACGGGAACTTCAGTGGTTTCCAGCTGATGCTCGTAGAGCTGCTGAATGGGTTTGGTAAACTCATCACCGATCCGATCCAAAACCGCCACGGCTTCCTGTTCATAAATTCCAGCGCTCAGAGCACTCATGGCCTGTTGTAAAGCATCTACTAAAGCGGATTCCAGGGTAAAAGGCGCCAGCTTAAACTTCAGATCATAAAGCTCATACGGCTGTTGCGCATAAAGTTGTTTTTTTTGAAATTTGATTTCATCGTGAAACAGGCGGATGTCCCGAATTAGCCTCTTGTGCAGTTTCAAAGCACTTTCCAATTCAGAAAAATATTCCATATTCTCTTCAAATTCTAATTTCAGACCCTGAATCTCAACCACCACCGGTTCGACCGTACTTTCTAAAATGGTTTTATATTTATCTTGCTGGTACTTATCCCAGCTGTTCTTTTCGCCGAGCATTTGGCGATAAAGATGGCGTATTTCAAAGCGCTCTTTTGTCAATTGTCCAGGTAGATCGACCGAAAGAATAGATGGCATTTTGATACAGTTCCCAGCCGCATCTTTTAGCGCTATACAATTATGCTCGTATGCATCTAAAAGCGTCTTTAAGCGCTTGTTCTGTTTTTTGAGGCCATCAACTTTGCCGATTAAGCGTTCATTTTCAGTTTTTATTTGTGCGTTTTGCGCTATTAAATCCGGTTTAATCAGACACCAGGATTTATCCCTTACTCCCCAAATGTTGAAAAGAAACAAAAATATGGTGATTAGCGCTACGGCGAGAGTGGAGAATCCCCAAAATTTGGATTTTGGTGACATGTTGATACCTCTTTGAATCGATTAATCCTTTTTGGTTGAGGAAACCCAACATAAATTTCAGAGAGAATACGATTTGAAAAGTGAGAATCGATTCAACACATCAGAGGAAAAGTAGACGGACGGTTATCTGCAAAACGAACGATGCGAGTGAGGTTGAGCTTCGGTTGCGCGCAATGCTGATTTTATATATCATAAAACGCTATTCAATGTAAAATCCCTCTCAAGAATTGTTGGGCAAAATTGACTTTTTGGGTGCAGCACCAAAGCTCCATATGGATGATCGTGTGGGGCTTTGTCCCGGTTTTTCTGAAAAAATGGCTCTCTGTGCTAACGCCCATCGAACTTTCCTTTATCCGCTTTTTGCTGTACGGTGATTAACCCATGTCTTTGATGAAGGCATCCGGCATTGCCATCGTGCTGCTGGATCTTTATCTGGTGAAGGTGCGTTTCAAATAGCCGAAGGCCCGGATCGGCGCGCAGATCTTCTTTTTCGTTTGACAGACACCGTCATTTTTTCTATTTTTCATAAATCGTGAATTGGATTTTGTTTTCTGCTTGATAACAGTCCGTTGACGGTTAAACTGCCGCACGATAGTCGGCAGCAAATCACTCCGGTTTCAAACACAACTGCAGGCAGTTTAGCCCACATTAAAAAGGAGGAAATATGAAAAAACTTCTTGTTGTATTTACCCTGATTGCGATGGTATTTGCGGCCGGAACCATCCAGGCCAAAGATTGGAAATTGGTGCGCATCGGCGTGGAAGGGGCTTACCCGCCGTTCAGTTATACGACGGCCGACGGCAAATTGGAGGGATTTGACATTGACATCGCCAGAGCACTGGGCAAAGCCATGGGCGTTGAGATCAAGCTGGTGGCCCAGGACTGGGATGGGATCATTCCGGCACTGATGGCGCGCAAATACGATGCCATCATCGCCTCCATGTCCATTACCGAGGAGCGTAAGAAAAAAGTGGCTTTCACCAACAAGTACTATAACACGCCCGCAAAGTTCGTCTGCAAAAAAGGCACCATGGAAGAGTTCACGCGTGAACAGGTGGCAGAAGCCACGGCGGGCAAAAAAATCGGCGTCCAACGCGCCACCATCCATGACAATTTCATCACCGACAATGGCGGAGAAGGTGTGCAGATCAAACGCTATGCCACCCAGGACGAGGCCTATATGGACCTGAGGGCCGGACGCGTCGACATGTTGCTGGCCGACAGCGTCGCGATTGACGGTGGCTTTCTCAAAAAACCCGAGGGCCAGGATTACCAGTTCATCGGACCTGATCTGACGGATAAAAAATGGTTCGGTGAAGGCTCCGGGATTGCCATCCGCAAGAAAGACACGGATCTGGTGGAAATGTTTAACAAGGCCATTGTGCAGATCCGATCGGACGGTACTTACCAGAAGATCCAGGATAAATACTTTGATTTTAACGTGTACGGCGAGTAAGCTGATTTAAGCATCTATCAGTTGTTCCTAATGGGGGAGAATTACTCCCCCATTACTTTTAGAACCTATCTCAAAAATACATCTAACGCTCAATGGCTGTGTTATCCAGGATAAATGGATAGGAACAGCGCGGAGCAAAAGAACCATGGGCACCAAAACCATAAAACAGTATACCCTGCCGTCTGCCAGTCTGGGTAACACCCGCTCGCTGAAAGTTATTCATTACGGCAACCCAATCGCAAAAGGCAAAGCCTATATACAGACCGGCCTGCACGCCGACGAGGCGCCGGGCTTTGTCGTGATGCATCATCTGATCAACCTTTTTGATCGAGCCGACGCTGAAAATAAAATTGATGGGCACATTATACTCGTACCGGTGGCCAATCCCATCGGGGTGAGCCAGTGGCGGGATGAGGCCCTGCATGGCCGCTTTGATTTTTTCAATAACATCAATTTTAACCGCCAGTATCCGGACATCACAGATCAGATCGCGGAGCTGATCAAAGAACGGCTGGAAGACACACCGGAAGATAATGTAGGCCTGATCCGCAGGGCCGCCAGCGAAATACTGGGTTCCATTGTGCTGCAGGACGAGGCGGCCGCTCTGAAACATCGGCTGCTGTCGCTGTCAGTTGATGCCGATATCGTGCTGGATTTGCATTGCGACTACCAGGCCCTTATGCACGTTTACCTGGGCACACCGCTGTGGCCGGAGGCTGCCGATCTATCCGCCCAGCTGGGCGCTGAAGTGACACTGCTGGCGGCAGATTCCGGTGTGACCCCCTATGACGAGGCCTGCAGCCGCATCTGGTGGCAGCTGGCAAAAAAATTCCCGGATCATCCCATTCCTTCGGCCTGTCTGGCCGCCACCGTGGAACTGCGCGGCATGGCCGATGTCTCCCACCCGCAGGCGCAGCAGGATGCCCAAAATATCTTCTGGTTTTTACAAAGAAGAGGGTTTATCAAAGGAGTGGCGCCCGAGATCCCGCCTTTGCGGAATGATGCAACACCATTGCGGGGCGTGGAGCACCTCAAGGCCCCGGCCCCGGGGGTTGTGGTTTTTTTCAAGGCACCCGGAGACCGCATCGACAAAGGCGAGGTGATTGCCGAGGTCGTCAATCCCCTGGCAGAAGGGCCGCAAAATCGGATCACATCTGTCAAAAGTGCTGTCAGCGGCATTGTCTTTTCAATCAACACCGACCGCTATGCCCGGCCCGGCCGTATACTGGCCAAAATAGCCGGCAAGGTTCCCATCAAAGAAAAAGGGCAGGATTTGCTATCGCCGTAGATGCGTCTTTTGCGAATAGTATGCTGTTAGATGTTGGAGGGGTTGCGGAGTTTTTACGATGTGGTCGCTTTATGAATTCTCAGGTATTTAGGTATACCGGGTCGTTTTGCGGCGGGGAAGTTTAACTTTCGCGCGGGCGCAGATAGGCATGCCAGTGGTGTTCGGCTTTTTTGAATCCCCAGACGATCATAAAGGTTATGGTCAGGTAAAACAGCCCGGCTGTGATAAATGATTCAAACGGCACAAAATTTCGGGCGTTGACAATCTTGGCCGCACCGAACAGATCGACAATGGTGATCAGCCCGGCCAGTGAGCTGCCGTGCAGCATGAAAATGACTTCGTTCCCGTAGGCGGGCAGAGCGCGTCTGTAAGTGCTGGGCAAGATAATGCGTCGGTATATCTGGGCATTGGACATGCCCACTGACTTGGCCGCTTCGACTTCGCCATAAGGGGTCTGCTCAATGGTGCCCCGCAGGATTTCACCCGTATAGCCGGCGGTATTCAGCGCAAAGGCCACTAGGGCGCAGGCCCAGGCATGCTGGAAGATGACCCACAAAATACTTTCGCGCACCGCTTCAAACTGCCCCATGCCGTGGTAAATCATAAACATCTGGACCAGCAGCGGCGTGCCCCGGAAAAAATATATGTAAGCCTTGGGCAGTGCGGCCACCCATTTGTTTTTTGATGAAGCCAGCAGGGCAATGGGTATTGCCAGGCACAGCCCCACCAACAGCGATGAGATAACCAGAACGATGGTGGTTCGCAGCCCTTGAAGATACAACGGTAAATTATCTATGATGACCTGTATATCCATAAAATGTTGACCTGCTATGCTTTGCGCACCCCAACACTGTAACGTTTATCGAGCCATCGCATGCCGACATCGGAAAAGCCCGTAATGACGAGAAACAAAAAAGCCACCACACAATAAAAGGTAAACGGTTTGCGGGTGGACCCGCCGGCCAGGCCGGCGTTGTAAACCATATCCTGCAAGCCGATCACAGAAACCAGTGCGGTGGTCTTGACCATCACCAGCCAGTTATTGCCGATTCCCGGCAGGGCGTGCCGGACCATGGCGGGTAAGGTGATTCGGGAAAAAACCTGTAGCGGCGTCATGCCGAAGGCGTATCCGGCCTCGATTTCTCCCCGGGCTACGGCCAATATCCCGCCCCGAAAGGACTCCGCGAAATAGGCACCGAAAATAAAACCGATGGTGAGGACACCGGCGATAAAAGGATCCACATCAATATAATCGAACCCCAGTTTTTCACCGATA
>CAJHYI010000047.1_pt1 | contig 11307 bp, 7 predicted proteins | sample 9198771 | NCBI WGS metagenome assembly CAJHYI01 (sample SAMEA7708367, study PRJEB35096) | sediment metagenome | biome: marine neritic benthic zone biome [ENVO:01000025]; feature: sediment [ENVO:00002007]; material: shallow marine sediment [ENVO:03000034] sea grass bed [ENVO_01000059] ...
ATGGTATTTTCAAGCACAATTTTTCTTTTCGGTTTCCTGCCAGCAGTCATCATCTGCTATTTCGGGCAGCAGCTCTTTGCCCATAAACGGCTGCGCAACACCGTCCTTCTATGTTTCAGCTACCTGTTTTACCTGTACGGTGCCGCCGGCTTTCTGCTGATCCTTATCCTGTCCACACTGGCAGACTATGTGCTCGGACGCCTGATCAACCGCCAAGCCAGACACAAGCGGCTGTGGCTGAGTATTTCGCTGCTGCTGAATTTAGGGCTGCTGGCCTATTTTAAATACGCCAATTTTTTTGTGAGTGAGCTCAACAGCGTCTTTTTGGGATGGCAACTTTCCCCGATCGAGTTGCAAACGGTAGTCCTTCCCATAGGAATTTCATTTTTTACTTTCCAAAAGATCAGTTACATTATCGATGTTTATCGGGGAAAAAGTCCGGCACTTGATAACATCGTCGACTTTGCCCTTTACATCGCCATGTTTCCGCAGTTAATCGCCGGACCGATCGTGCGTTTCAGCTATATCAGAAGCCAGCTCAAAGGGCGCCGGGAGTCATGGGAAGATTTCTACAACGGAATCGTCCGATTTTGCTGGGGGCTTGCGAAAAAAGTGATCATCGCCAATTCCTGTGCCCAAATCACAGACGTTGTATTCGGCCTCAAACCGGAGCTGCTGGATACGAAAGTCGCCTGGCTGGGGGCGATGGGATATACCCTCCAGATTTATTTTGACTTTTCGGCCTATTCGGATATGGCCATTGGTCTGGGCATGCTGTTTGGCTTTTCCTTTCCCGAAAACTTTAAGCGCCCCTATTCTGCCGTTAGCATCACCGATTTTTGGCGCCGCTGGCACATTACCCTCAGTCGCTGGTTCAAAGACTACCTGTATATTCCCCTTGGCGGCAACCGCCGGGGAACTACCCGAACCTGCTTGAATATGGCGATCGTCTGCGTGCTGTGCGGCCTCTGGCATGGCGCTAACTGGACTTTTTTGATCTGGGGAGTTTATCACGGTCTATTTCTGGTTATCGAACGTATCAGCGGTCTGCGTGATGTATCACGCGATAAATATAAAATTATACGCCGCTGTGTAACGCTCTTAATTATCATAGTCGGATGGGTGCTGTTTCGGTCTGAAAACATATCCCAGGCGATCGGATTTCTCACAGCGATGTTCTCCGTCAGCGATTTGCCCCTTTCCTACGAACTCAGTCGCGCGCTGAACTATCGCAACATTTTATTCGTGACGGCCGCACTGCCGGTATTTTTGCTGCCCGCCGATGTTTCCCTCATTAAATTAATTATGGAAAGAAAAAATCCGATTCCGGTCGTTGTAGGGGCCTTAATGATCCTGCTGTTGCTTCCATATTGTGCAGCGCTGATTGTCGGCGGAACCAGCAGCCCTTTTATTTACTACCGGTTTTAATCGCACTATGAGAAAAATTATCTCAATCATATTTCTCTTAATTTTGCTATCACCGACCGCCGCCTGGCTTATCCAGCTGGATTTCGGCATCAATGTGGAGCGCATCGGCATCAAACCGCCCCGGTTCGATGCCCGGGTGTTGCTCAACAACGACTATTATCGCTCTTTTGACCAGTATTTAAATGACAGCTTTTCCTTGCGAAGTCCGTTTGTCTTTGCCAAAAGATGGCTGAACTACCGTCTGTTCGGCATGACCGACACTGCCGCTGTGCATGTTGGCAACCAGGGTTGGCTCTTTAGCAGACCATCCATCGAAGACTATCGGAAGGAGGCCTGCGATGACTCACCGATTATTGAACAGTTGGTTTTGGAGCTTCACGCCATTGAACGGATGATCGCGGCCTCGGGTCGCCAATTTATTTTTACGGTTGCACCGAACAAATCCACCATTTATCCCGAGTTTTTGGGATTTGTGCCCTCAGGCAAATCGTGTGATCACAGTCGCTATGATCTGCTTCTGCAAGTCCTTGAGCGCTATCCGTTAAAAGGCTTTGTTAGACTGGAGAAACGCCTGCAGAATGCCAAACAAAGCCATGCGTTGCTCTACAACCCCACCAGTACATACTGGAACGCCCGGGGCGCCAGACTTGCAGCCGAGACCATCTTTACGCAAATCATTGAAGACCCCAATCAAAATCAGGTTTTTGACAACCCGCAAACGGATCCCGTCAGCCAGGGCGATCTTGCCAGACGCATGCTGGGTTTGCGAACCGAAATTGAGAATCTGACGATAAGGCAGTTGACGTCCTCAGGGCCCCATGATCGTTCTGATGCTGTTGTTTACGGCGACGGTTATTTAAAAAATCTGATCCCCTACCTATCACGAATGTTCAGCCGGCTCGAGGTCATCGAGGCCGAGAGTGTTCCTTCAAGGCAACACGGCGAAGATTGGCAAGCTGCCGATATTATTTTGCTCGAAACAGCTGAATCCCACCTGGGAACGATACGCTTTGATGTTGACAAAATTTATACAACTTTTGAGGCCGACACCCTGCTCCCGCTAAGTTATCCGATTGATCTTAAGGCGTTTGTGCCAGAGACAAACATTTCGCTCAACAACCGGGCTGCAGGCCTGGAGATAAAATCAGTGGGTGATCCATCCCGCTTTGCGATTAAGTCCATTCCCGGTTCGGATGGTCAGATTTTCCGGCTGTTGAAGCTAACCGTAGAAGCACCCCATTCGGACACCATGACCCTCAAATGCAAAACGGATCCGCCCCTCATTACACACAAAGTTCTCCGGCCAGGGTTCACATCGCTATACTTGCCCCTGCCCTTCCAGACGACGCTATCATTGAGTATCAATCCGGGCAGCAAGGCCGGCGTACTGATGTTGCAATCTGCAGAGATATTAACATTTGCGGAGCTGCGTAAGACCACCGAACCTCGACAATTAAAAAATGTTCTTGCCAAATTTAAATCCGATAGAAAAATCGCCCTCGCGAAATTGGATTCAGAGACGGCCGCAACCGCAGCGCGTCCCGCTCCTAAATTATCAGAATCTAAAGTGGATTCGCTGAACTCCGGTGAAACGTCTCTACCAGATGCGCCTATTAGTGCCCTAAAAGCGGCATTTGACGAAGTCTTCGCCAATCAAGAAATCCGGTTTAAAAAAAACGTCCCTGCAACATCAGTGGAAAAATCGGTCTCCACCGCGCCCAGAAGAAAATTCAAAAACTCAAAAAATGCTGTCGATAAAGAGCTGCCGCCTGAAAAATATGGCCCCAGGACCAACACGACCAAAACATCCACTACCGGACCTAAAAGAAAAATTGAAAATTCAAAAGATGGGGCTGCTGATGAAAACGACCGGACCCAGATCTCGAGCAAGGTAGCTGCACCGATTCCGACTTTGCCGGCAATCACATTGACCGACTTTGCAGACGGACGCATTTTCCAACGACGGGAAAACAGTGCCGATATCGTCATTTCCGGCTCTTACAGCGGACCTGTGGAAGCCATTGAGGCAAGGGTTGTCCAAGACGACACGCGGGTGGAAATCGTCCCCTGGACTGTTATCGATCCTTCCCCGGGCAGCGGGATTTTTGTGGGCCAGCTGGCCAAAGTGCCCCAGGGAGGCTGGTATAATCTTCATGTTCGCAGTCAAAACGATACGAGCGTTATTGCGCAAGGAAAACACCGTTGGGGGGTGGGGATGCTGATCGCCTGTTTGGGGCAGTCAAACATGAATGAGTGGTTTCATACCGGCAACGATTTAAAAGCACATCCGCTGCTGCGTACATTCAGCGATCAAAGCTGGTCCGAATTGGGCACAAAAGGCAATGCGGCTATTTCCTTTGGCAACCGGATAATCGAACGACTGGGCATCCCGGTCGGTCTGCTGGATTATGCTGTGAATGGCTCAGGCTTGAGAAAAGAAGCCGACTGGGGAACGGGCTACTGGGCGGACACAGCGCCGGGTTCGATTTACAGTCGTTTTATTGGCGGCGTATCCGCTACCGGCGGCCTGCTGGAATATGTCATCTGGATTCAGGGAGAAGCAGACGCCGCCAAAGACACCGTTACCAGAGAGGAATATGCTTTTTCATTGACACATTTTATTAAAGACCAGGTGAGAATCGACATTGCCAACGGTTCGCAGCGTGAGCATTTGCCGTTTCTGGTGGTCATGATGATCAAGCGCCCCGGCGGCAAAGACGCGCCCCACCAGGACATCCGCAATGCGCAAAAAAAGGTTGTCGAAACCGTTGCCGACTGCTACCTGGCAGCCACCACCCTTGATCTTGAAAATCACGGCAGACAGCATCTCAAGCCACAAGCATATATTTCGATGGGCAACAGAGTGGCGCAAGCGGTTTTACATATAGTGGGAAAAGAAGAATACCACCGGGGCCCGCAAGTGGTCCATACCCGGCAGATCGACGACCGCACTGTTGAAATTAAAATCCAACACAATGGCGGCAATGATATTAAGCCGGCTTCCGGAATCAGCGGATGGGAAATCATCGCTAATGGAGAGCAAATTCCCATTCAAGAAGTTTATCGCCATGATGCTCAAACTATTCGAATTGTCACGCAGCACCCCATTACCGAACAAGCGTCCATACGCTACCTGTATGGTGCGATGCCGGATGTCAATTATCCGGTTTTAGATAATTCCCCTCTGTCTTTGCCTCTGGAAGAATATCAGTCGCAAATCAATTGAATCGAAACTTAAAGGACTTATATTAAAAGTGGGCAAAAATAAATTGCGCACTGCTGAGGCGCGCGGAGTTTAAACATATGAAAAAACAGTTAATCGTTCGCGGTCGATATAAATCGAGACCAAGGAAATGCCTGATCATTTTTTCATTAATTTTATTTTCTTCGATCTTGGCTTCGAATTCGATTTTAGCGACTAATTCGCACATGATTGCGCAACAAAAAACATACAGTATCGGTTGCGCCCCCACGCCACCGGATGCACTGGGCCCTTTTTATATACCCAATGCCCCTTTGCGAAACAATGTGGGCAAAGGATACGCGTTAAAAGGTATGGTTTTGTCCACAAAGGATTGTTCGCCAATCCCGCAGGCGCGCATTGAATTATGGCTGGCGGGACCCGATGGTGATTACAAAGATGATTACCGGGCAACGGTAATAGCGGATGAAGCGGGCCGGTATCGATTTGAAAGCTACTTCCCACCTGCCTACATGCGACGACCACCGCATATTCATATGCGCGTGAGCGCCAATGGTTTCAAAACGCTGATCACCCAGCATTATCCGGAAGCAGGTTCCAGCACGGATGAATTTAATCTGGTCCTGATTCCAAACTAATTATATTTATCATTTCGATATCTTATAATAAAAATATTAAATAAAGACTTTAAATTTATACGGTCATTCTGAATTCACACTTTCATCATCGCAGAGTTCTCCAGCCGTGTAGGTTTGCCCCATTTTAAGCCTCCGCAGCGCCATGCTTGCAGGCTGCATATGATTCCAGGCATATTGCAAACGGCGCGGGGGTTCCAGTATATGTTCCATGCTGACGATCCAGGTCCCCCAGCCCCAGGGTATAAAGACCTTACAGGATAAATCCTCAGCGGCCCGAATGGCATCTTCCGGCGCAAAATGCCCGTGGCGCCAGTACCAGGAGGCAATCGGCATCAGACAGATATCGCCCCCCCCTACCCGGCTTTTAATATCTCTGAAAACAGCGCTGTAACCGGAGTCACCGGCAAAATAAATGCGATAACCCCGCCATTCAAAAAGCCATCCGCCCCACAGGGTTTGATTGCGCTCGTGCAGGGATCGGCCCGAGTTGTGATTGGCCGGCAGAAAATGGAGGGTCAGATCGCCGATCGTATCTCGGGTATACCAATCCATGCCCGTAACGTTGGAATAGCGTGCCGGAAATTCGTTTTCGACGCCGTGCGGGACGTAATAATGGATATTTTCAGGCAGTTTTTTAAGGGTGTTAAAGTTCAAATGGTCGAGGTGGTCATGGGAAATCGCCACAACAAATATCGGGGCTTCCCCGGGGTTTTCAGATTCTTTAACAAACGGAAGCTCTTCGGCGGCAAGCGGTGATTCGGCATAAAGCGTCCCGATCTCAGTATATTTTCCGAATTTGCCGGCCAATCCGTCAAGCCCCTCCATGAACGGATCAATCAGTATCTGGTACTTCCCTCCGAGCTGGACCAGAAAAGACGCATGTCGAAGCCAGGTGATCTGCACGTCGTGAGTCGGATTTTGTAACACATTAAAATCCGGCTGAACCGTGTATTCGGACGGATCGTAGCCCAGGGTCCGGTCGATATTGCCGCCTCTGGGGTCCACGAGCAATCGATGTTTATGAGGTTTTCGTTCGTGCGGTTTTAGAAAGTCAATGTGGTCGTATGCGGTTTCCTCACCCAAGCTAAACGTTGATGGAAACAAATTCTCATAGCACATCCGCCGGCCGTCCCAGTCATCGAGCGCCTCGTTTTTGATGACCCGGCGCTGAATTGTGCAGCTACCGACAGCAATAACTAATGCAACACAAAGTATGAACCGTAAAAATCCGTTTATATAATCCACAAACTTCCATCGAGTTTGATGTCCAACCCACATCATTATCATTATCTGTTTGTATTTTTCTGTGTGAGCCCGCCGCGGCGAAGCTTGAGCAAAGAAAGGTCTGTGACAAAATTATTTTAGTATCATCTTGTACGCACTTTAGAATCGCAACTTGAATACGGTTTTCTCGTTCGGAGCCGATGTAACTCCGATGGTACCTTTGTGAAGTCGAATAATCTGTCTCGATAAGCTTAACCCGATACCGGAGCCTTCGGGTTTGGTCGTAAAAAATGGAATGAATATCCGCTCTGCAACCTCCCCTGTTATCCCTTTGCCGTTGTCAATGACTTTAATGACCGGATTGCCCAGCCCGTCGGTTCCGGCCTTTAACTTTATTTTGGGGTGCGATACGCTATTGACTGCCTCAACGGAATTTATACACAGATTGATGAGAACCTGCTCGATTAATGCTGGATCGGCTGTTATGGTGAGGCTTTCCGGATCGATTTCGCTTTTGAACCGGATTGCTGTTTTTTCAATCTGATCCCGCATAAGACTTTTAACGCGTTCAAAAAGATCTTTAACCTGAACGATTTTAAAATCCGGTTTGGGAATCCGCGTCAGCTTCCGATAATTATCAATGAAGGTGATGAGCCCCTTGCTGCGCTTTTCTATGGTTGTGACAGCGTGACGCACATCAACAATGACGTCATTCAAATCTTCAGGCACATGGCATTCCTTATTGTCTTTCAGCAGACCGGTGGCAGTTGAAGCCAATGAAGCGATTGGTGTAATGGAGTTCATAATTTCATGGGTGAGGACCCGAATCAGGTTTTGCCAGGATATCATCTCCTTTTCTTCCAGCTCACTCTGGATATTTTGCATGGCAACCAGGATGAGTTGCTGTTGCCGTAATATGAAACCGGTTGCATAAATGGACAACTGTAATAGATCATCACCCTGTTTGAGCTTGACCAGATCTTTTTCTCCGGGCGAAATATTGCCGAGTTTTTCCGCCAGCCCCGGACTGATCGCTTCAATATCATGAATATCGCCCAGTCGCGGGATTTTTAGCAGCTTTTTGGCTGCATTATTGATGAGCTCCACCCGGCCGTCGGGGTTGAAAGCAATCAGGGCAATGCCAACATGGTCGATAATGGTTTGCAGGAATCGGAAATGCTCTTCTTTTTCAATTTTGGCTTTCTGGAATTCTGCGGTGACTTCGCTGAAGGCCGTATTAAGCTCTTCAAAATCCGAGCCTTCTATCTTATGGGTGAAGGATTGCGAAAAAGCGGAATGCTTGATGGAGAGTAAAAAACGATTCAAGTCCCGGTTTGTTTTGGTGACATACCTTATCAGAGAAAAAATCTGATAGGCAATGATGAGCCCGATAAAAATGCTCGCGGCAATAAATTCGGTTTTAAACAAAAGGTAAGCCAACAGGCAAATTGACCCGCTCAACAGCAACACCCGCAGCGTACAATTTACATAAAACCGTTTCATAAGCCGTATTTTTCCATCCGCCGATACAGCGACGTTCGGGTCAATCCCAGTTCCCTGGCTGCATGCGATACATTGCCGGTGTGCTTTTTAAGCGCTTTTCGGATAACCGCTTTTTCAACCGCTTCAAGATTATAGTTGTCCAGCATAACCCCTTCAACCACCTTTTCCATTTCGGGAAATAAGAAGTCGCTGGGCTTCAGCATATGAGAATCCGCCAGGATAACCGCCCGTTCCAATGTGTGTATTAATTCTCTGATGTTTCCCGGCCAGTGATATCGCTCTAATTTTTTTAAGGCCGCTGTGTTAACGCCCTTGATGCCTTTTTGATATTTGTTTGAGAATTTACCTAAAAAGTGATTCACCAGCAGCGGTATATCTTCTTGGCGATCCCGTAACGGCGGCAACTGGATTTCAACCGTATTGATGCGATACAGAAGATCCTGCCGAAATTCATTTTTAGTCACCATTTCATAAATAGGCATGTTGGTTGCGCTGATTAAGCGGATATCGATATCGCGGGCAACATTGGACCCCAATCGAATCACCTTGCGCGCTTCCAGAACGCTCAACAATTTAGCCTGCATGGCCATTGAAAGATTGCCGATTTCATCCAGAAACAACGTCCCGCCGGAAGCCAGCTCAAACCGTCCAGGCCGGTCTTCTTTAGCATCTGTAAAAGCACCTTTCATATGCCCGAACAGTTCACTTTCAAACAGACTTTCGGCTATCGCGCCCATATCCACACTGATAAAGACTTCATCTACCCGCTGAGACCGGCGGTGCAGCGCCCGCGCCACCAACTCCTTACCCGTACCATTTTCACCGAGAATTAATATGTTGGTATCGGTGGCAGCCACTTTTTCAATATTGGCAAAGACCTGCTGCATCTGCGGGCTGGCACCGATCATGTCATGGTATCGCTGATCGATATCAGCCCTGAGTTGCCGCTGTTGAGAACGCAGACGATCCACTTCGAGCTTTGAATAGCGTAAATTCAAAGCGGATGACAGGGTTGCCAGCAGCTTTTCATTCTGCCAGGGTTTTAGCACAAAATCGATGGCTCCGGCCTTGACAGCCTTAACCGCCAGGTCGACATCACCGTAGGCTGTGATCAATATGACGGCCGCCGAGGGATCTGATTGCAAAATCTTATCCAGCCACATGAAACCTTCAACCCCGCTGGTGGCATCCATCGTGAAGTTCATGTCCAGCAGGATGACATCGTAATTTTCATTTTTCATCAAAGAAGGGATGTTTTCAGGATCCCTTTCGGTATGAACGAGTGAAAAATGCTGTTTGAGGAACAAACGGGCTGCCAGAAGCAAGTCCTCATTATCATCAACAATCAGTATTTTACCGGTATTCTTGACCATATCAGATTCCTATACGCAGGATTATATAGTGGTTGTCAAAAAAACGTTCCGATTGCGGGACGTTTTTTTGCTACAACACTTATGGCGCCATCATTTTTTTCGGAACGTTACTATGACAAGCGGTATCATTTCCGAGCGTGCAGACACTTTTGCCTCACAAATTGAAGTGCTAAATTCATTCCAATTTTTTCTTATTTATCAAATAATTCTTTTCAAAACTTTTGACGCGTGTGTAATCAGTTATAGCTGTTTGTAATTATTTTATATATTTGAACTTCACTCTATAAGGTACGGTTATTTAGCCGCCGGTCATAAGAGCCTATTTCATATCATAACTGTACGATTTCGTACACCTTATGTAACAAAAACGGACAGTTTAAAATCCATACCGCACATGGTTTATTAAAAACCAATTGGTTTACACGCCTTGCTTATAAATTTTAATAGTATATTTGGGCGGTTATATTAATTACATACAATTGCCTGTTGGCCGCAAGAATGGCACATCCCTTGCTCAAATATATCAAGAATATGTTTACGGATCTGTTAAACAAATAATCCGCGGGGCCGTATGCTGAAGACAAAAAATCTGACAAAGGTTTTTACGACTGAAGAAGTGGAAACAACCGCATTGAACAATGTAAACCTCGAAGTGCAGGAAGGTGAATTCGTGGCCGTCATGGGGCCTTCGGGTTGCGGCAAATCGACGTTGCTTCATATCGCCGGAATGCTTGATAATCCGTCGAGTGGCGAATACCATTTTATGGGTGAGGAGGTCTCAAGATATTCCGAAAAGAAACGGGCCGACTTGCGCAAAGGCAATATTGGGTTTGTCTTCCAGAGTTTTAATCTCATCGATGAGTTAACTGTTTTTGAAAATATCGAGCTGCCGCTTCTATATCTGGGCGAATCAGCGATGGATCGCAGAAAGCGGGTCAGTGAAGCTTTAGAACAACTGGAGCTTATTCCTCACAGGAATCATTTTCCACAGCAGATATCCGGCGGTCAGCAGCAGCGCGTGGCGGTCGCCAGAGCCCTGATCACCGATCCAAATATCATCCTGGCAGATGAACCCACCGGCAATCTTGATTCCACCCACGGTGACGAAGTGATGAAATTGCTGGTCGACCTGAATGAAAAAGGCACCACTGTGGTGATGGTCACACACTCAACCGTCTATGCGGATTATGCCAATCGAGTGATTCATCTGTTTGACGGCCATGTCGTCACCGAAAACCTGAAAGATAAGTATGACAAACACATGCGGCCACTGTCGGAAGTGACGGGTTAACGGGCCGCACGTTTCGAGGCCCGGATACAGACTGAGAAGAACAATCCACTCAACAACCCGCGCCGCGGAACACGGAACTCGCAACCCCAAAAACCAACATCCAAAAATATTTATGCCATCTAATTTCTTCATATTTGCACTCAGAATGTTGCGTAGAGATAAGTTGCACAGCATCATTAATACAATTGGTTTGTCCTCTGGAATTGCGTGCTGCATCATTATCATGATGTATTTACAGAATGAGTTGACCTATGATCAGTACCATGAAAATGCAGATCGAATTTATCGATTGGGCATAAAAATCACAATGGGCGATCAATCCGCCGGATACGCCAAATCTTCCTGGTCAATTGGTAAACGCTTAAAGGATGAGTATTCGCAAATCAAAGATTATGTCAGGATAGGGCCGTATTCCGGTGTTTTGTTCAACTACAAGGAAAAAGCTTTTTACGAAGATGAAATTGCTTTAGCCGATCCGAGTATATTTAACATCTTTTCTTTCAACTTTATCTATGGCGATCCCGCCACATGCCTGAACAAGCCGGGCAATCTTGTCCTGACTGAAACCCTCGCCCGCAAATATTTTGGTGATCAAAATCCGATTGGTAAGATATTAAAATTAGTTAATAAATATGATTGTGATGTCAC